>Ga0065708_1000003_pt1 | contig 170328 bp, 126 predicted proteins | sample Hoacrofraction12_2_FD_59095 | JGI IMG/M metagenome (GOLD analysis project Ga0065708, IMG submission 59095) | Hoatzin crop microbial communities from Cojedes, Venezuela, sample from fiber fraction 12 v1 | ecosystem: Host-associated > Birds > Digestive system > Esophagus > Crop | place... | reverse complement strand
TGACCTCTACACGCGTTGCGGGCATCACCACGCAGGCCGAAGAAGGTGACGAAGAGGGAACGGACGACACCGAAACCGTGACGTATGACTACACGCCCACGCTCAGCATCAACATCAGCGGCGGCAATGTAGAAGCCTATAGCGAGCACGACTACATGGGCTACGGCGGTGGCGCCGGCATTGGTGGCGCATGCGTGAATGTGGAGAAATTGTATGCGCTCGGTTCGGGCACCATCGTGATTAGCGATTCTGCCGTGGTGAAGGCCTACAGTTCCACCAAGTATGAGTGGGAAAGCGACTACTACGGCTCCGTTGTGTATGGCGTTTCGGCCGGCATAGGTATTGGCGACATATACCTTAGCACCAGCGACTCGCCGGCCGGATCGCTCACCGTGAAGGGCAACAAAGCCGTGGTGGAAGCCTATGGACGGGAATCTGTGAACGCAACGACCTCGACGGCCATGGCCTACGACACGGATTCGCTGAAGTATTCGGTGTTTATCGACTATGGCACCGACGCAGACAACAANGANCGCTACCACAGCAAGCCGGTGGCCGAGAAGGAGAACTCCACGGAAAATCTGCTGGCCTTCGACACCGACAACGAGGAGAAGAGCATGGCCAGCTACACNTATGGCAAGGTGTTTTTCGCACCCTACATCGACCACAACATTGGTTCGACGGGCTATGCCACGATGTATTACTCGAAGTATAACCTGATTGTGCCCGAGACGGTGTGGGGCGCCATGACCTATTCCATCGAAAACACGATGGCTTATGACACGACGGCCGACACGCTGGCCGCAAGCCGCATCTATCACGCCGGCGACACTATCCCCATGGGATTGGCCGTGGTGCTGCGTCGCGCTTCNGCATCGAGCGACACCGACCACTTCTTCTACGTGAGCGATAAGTGNAGCGAGAAGGCCGACACCATTGCCAACAATCTCTATGGCTTCGATGAGGCCGGCAACCAGACCACGGGCCCCAACGGCGAAACCGAGGGCTATGTGTTCTATAAGCTGGGCGTGAAGAACAACAATGTGGGCTTCTACTATGGCGACACCAATGGTGCTCCGTTTATGATGAAGCGCGGCCACACGGCCTATCTGGCCATCACGAAGGCTGCCGCCGCCAACATTGCCTGCTTCTTGCTGGGCGGTGAAGACGAGATGGACGACGTGGTGACCGGCATTAGCAACGCAGAAGCCGATGGCAAGGCCGCAGACCACGACGTGATATATACGCTCGGCGGCGTGCGCGTGAAGGACACGCAAAACCTGCCGAAGGGCATCTACATCAAGAACGGCAAGAAAATTCTGGTGCAATAGTGCCGACACACGCATCATTAACCCTTAAAACAACACATGAAAATGAAGAAAATATATGAAAGTCCGCGGGCTGAATTGCTCTTGCTTAGCGCAGTCTGCGAGTATGAAGGCGGCGAAGTGGGCATCTATTCGCAAGTGGTAAAAGAAGATGAACTGTCCAACCGCGCCGGCATCGACGATGAAGACGACGATGAAGGTGGCGATGTGTGGTCGGCCACGAGCCTGATGAACATCAACATGAACAAGAACGCGCTGAGCGACAAGTGCGACTGACACCACCACGGCCTGCTGCCCGGACGCTCCGGNCGCAGGCCNCTGGGACATAAAAAATCGGGAATGCATCACGACGATGCATTCCCGATTGGTTTATAGGGCCGTGCTTAGCACGTGGCCGGCCACGGCTTGAGCTGCTTGAAGAAGTCGTTGCCCTTGTCGTCAACGAGGATAAAGGCGGGGAAGTCTTCCACGGTGATCTTCCAGATGGCCTCCATTCCAAGCTCGGGATATTCCACACATTCGATGCTCTTGATGCTGCTTTGCGAGAGCACGGCTGCCACGCCGCCGATGGTGCCGAGATAGAATCCGCCATGCTTTTTGCAGGCGTCGGTCACCACCTGCCCGCGATTGCCCTTGGCTATCATCACGAGCGAGGCGCCTTGGGCCTGGAACTCGTCCACGTAGGGGTCCATGCGGTTGGCCGTGGTGGGGCCCATGGAGCCGCAGGGATAGCCGTCGGGCGTTTTGGCGGGCCCTGCATANAGCACGGGATGATTTTTGAAATAGTCGGGCATTCCCTCGCCGGCGTCGAGGCGCGCCTTGAGCTTGGCGTGGGCAATGTCGCGCGCCACNATGATGGTGCCCTTGAGCGACACGCGCGTGCTGACGGGATATTTGGTGAGCTCTTGGCGCACGGCGTCGATGCCCTTGTCGAGATCGATTTCGATGCCCTTGGAGCCTTCGCCCGGGCGGCGGTATTCTTCGGGGATGAGTTCGGTGGGATTGTCGTCCATTTTCTCCAGCCAGATGCCGTCGGCATTGATTTTTCCCTTGATGTTGCGGTCGGCCGAGCAGCTCACGCCCATGCCTATGGGACACGAGGCCCCGTGGCGCGGCAGGCGAATGACGCGGATGTCGTGGGCCAGATGCTTGCCGCCGAACTGCGCGCCCAGTCCGATTTTGTGGGCTTCGAGCAGCAATTTCTGTTCGAGATCAATGTCGCGGAAGGCGCGGCCCGTTTCGTCGCCGGTGGTGGGGAGATTGTCGTAGTATTTGATGGACGCCAGTTTNACGGTGAGCAGGTTCTTCTCGGCCGATGTCCCGCCAATGACGAAGGCAATGTGATATGGTGGGCAGGCGGCTGTGCCCAGTGTTTTCATCTTCTCCACGAGGAAGGGAAGCAACGTCCCCTCGTTCTGGATGGTGGCCTTGGTCATGGGATAGAAGTAGGTTTTGTTGGCCGAGCCGCCTCCTTTGGCCACCATCACGAATCGGTATTCCATTCCTTCGGCGGCCTCAATGTCGATTTGTGCGGGCAGATTGCAACGGGTGTTCACCTCGTCGTACATGTTGAGTGGGGCGTTTTGCGAGTAGCGCAGGTTGTCTTGGGTGTAGGTGTTGTAAACGCCGAGCGACAGCGCTTCTTCGTCGCAGTAGCCCGTCCACACTTGTTGTCCCTTTTCGCCGTGGATGATGGCCGTTCCCGTGTCTTGGCAAAACGGCAGGATGCCCTTGACGGCGGTCTCGGCGTTGCGGAGGAATTGCAGGGCCACATACTTGTCGTTTTCGGAGGCTTCGGGGTCGCGCAGAATGGCGGCCACCTGCTCGTTGTGGGCGCGGCGCAGCATGAACTCGCAGTCGTGGAAGGCTTGTTGGGCGAGCAGGGTGAGCGCCTGGGGTGCCACTTTCAGCATTTTGTGCCCTTCAAACTCGCCGACGGNNACNCCGTCTTTGCTCAAGAGCCGGTATTCCGTGTTGTCTTTCCCGAGCTGGAACATCGGCGCGTAGTTGAATCTTGGTTCTGTTGCCATAATGTTTATTTTTTAGAATTAAGTGTTAAGGGACGGGTGCTTCGTGTGGCGTGATTTGTTGCCAACTGCTTGTCGAAGCCGCGNGGCGCGAAATGCCCGCCCCTTAACACGGAGTTTAGTATCCAAAGATGTCTTCGGTGGTGAAGCGTTTCACGGGGCCGAGCTTTTCCAAGGCCTTCATGTCGAGCTCTTTCTCGTCGCCCAAAATGACGTAGCGATATTGGCGGCCGGCCACGCGGCTGCGCTCGAAGTCGGCGATGTTTTGCAGGCGGAGCGAGGGCAACACCTCGTAAACCTTTTGGTCGATGTCGCAATCGAGACCGTAGCGCTGTGCCGTGAGGTAGGTGTTGAGCACGGCAAACTTGGTGGTGCGCTTGCTGGCGAGTCGCTTGGCCAGTGCATCTTTAGCGATGTTGAACGCGTTTTCGTCGATCGGCATNTTGTCGAGGATGTCGTTGAATGCGTTGATGCAGTCCATCATCTTGTCGTTTTGCGAGATGATAAAGGTGTAGTAGTTCTCGGGATGCCCCGGTTTGTTGAGCACAGAGTAGTGGGCCGAGGCGTGGTAGGCCAGTCCGCGCGTTTCGCGCAACTCTTGGAATACGATGCTGCTCATGCCGCCGCCGAAGTATTCGTTGAAGAGTCTTTTGACGGCTGCGTCCTTGACGTCGCACTGCCGGTTCTCATTGTGATACATCATCATGTAGATGTTTTTGGCATCATAGGGGGCGATATACACTTCGTTTTTGTCGGCCGCCTGCTCCATGTAGGGCTTTCCTTCGGGCACCGGCTGGAGACGCTTGGATGTTTTGTGATGCTTGGCCATGATGTCGGACAGCTCTTTTTCGGAGGATGCGCCATAATATAATATGGTGTGCTCATAGTTGGAGAGATTTTTCAGCAGGTCGAGCAGATCTTGCGGGCGCGTGTTGCGCAGTTGCTCGATAGTGGGCGTGTTGCGCTGGCTGTTGTATTCGCCATACATGGCCATTTCCTGGAGCGCGGAGAAGTTGGCATTTTGGTTGGCCTTTTCGTCGTTGCGCGCTTTGAGCAGCAGTGCCACGTATTGCTGATAGGCCTCTTCATCGACCTTTGCGTTGCGGAGCAAGTCTTCGAGCAGTGTGAGTGCGGCGGGCATATTCTCGTTGAGACCGCTCAGCTGGACATTGATGCGGTCGTCTGAGACCTTGATGTCATAGTCGCAAGCCAGCTTGTAGAACTGCTCTTTCACTTGGGCGGCCGACAGCTTATCCGTTCCCAGATAGTCGATATACTCGGTGGCAATGGGGTAGCGGTTGTCGGTTTCGGCTCCGAATTTGTAGTGGAAAGCTAGGGTGAACAGCCCGTTTTCGGTGTTCTGCTTGTAGAGCACGGGAATGTTTTTCGAGGTTTTGGTGATGGTCATGTCGCGGTTGAAGTCCACGAAGCGTGCGGGGATGGGTTCCACTTCTGCCTCTTGAATGTTTTTCACGAAGGCACTCATCCGGTCGCGGTTGGCGGGGATGGGTGTGATGACCGGTTTTTCTATCTTCTTTTGTGTGGAGTCCACGCCTTGATGCTTATAGACGGCCACATAGTTGTCGGCGAAATGACGCTGGGCAAAGTCGATCACTTGTTGCTTGGTGATGGAGGAGATGCGATCGATCTTCTTCACCTCTTGAGNCCACGGCACGTCGTTGATGAATGCATCGACATACATGTCGGCGCGGCTGCGATTGTTTTCCATGTTGCGATAGTGGCGCAGCTTCATGTTGTTGATGATGGCCGGCAGCAGGTCGTCGGAGAAGTTGCCTTGCTTCAGCTTGTCGATTTCGCCGAGCAAGAGCTTGCGCACGTCGTCGAGCGTCTGCCCCTCTTTGGGCACTCCGCCGGCGATGAACATGCTGTAGTCGGCCATGGCTTCGTGTCCGGCCATGGCGCCCAGCATCTTCATGTCTTGATTGAGGTTGATGTCGAAGAGGCCGGCCTTGCCGTTGTTGAGCAGATCGCCGATGAGTTCGAGCGTGTCTATCTGCAGCGTGTTGCCCTTGTCGAAGCGCCATCCCAGCCAGAGCGCTTCGGCTTCTTGGCCGATCACGGTGGTGTCTTGTGGCGACGTGATGGGGGGCAGGGCGGGGAATACGGGTTGACGGACATCGGCGCCCGGCTTCCAAGACGAGAAGTATTGGTCGATGATGCCCATGGTTTTGTCGGGATCGAGGTCGCCCGACATACAGATGGCCACGTTGTTGGGCACATACCAATGATTGAAATAGTTTTTGATGTTCACGATGGACGGGTTCTTCAGGTGCTCCTGCGTGCCTATCGTGGTCTGGGTGCCGTAGGGGTGCGACGGGAACAGCTTGGCCATGAGCGCCGTATATANTTTTCGCTGGTCCTTGGCCAGACCGATGTTGTACTCCTCATAGACAGCTTCCAACTCGGTGTGGAAGCCGCGAATCACCATGTTTTGGAAACGGTCGCTCTGCACGCGTGCCCAGTTTTCTATCTCGTTGGAGGGGATGTCTTCGGTGTAGCAGGTCACNTCGTTGCTTGTGTAAGCGTTGGTTCCCTCGGCACCGATGGCCGCCATGAGCTTGTCGTACTCGTTGGGGATGAAGTATTGAGCGGCCAACTGCGAGAGACTATCGATCTCATGATACTTGGCGCGGCGTGCGTCGGCATCGGTCAGACGGCGATATTCCTCGTAGCGGGCTTCGATCTCGTCAAGGAGCGGCGCTTCNGCTTCCGGATTGTTGGTGCCGAATTGCTTGGTGCCTTTAAACATGAGATGCTCCAAATAGTGAGCCAGGCCCGTGGTTTCGGCAGGGTCGTTCTTCGAACCGGTGCGCACGGCGATAAAGGTTTGAATACGCGGTTTCTCCGTGTTGACGGAGAGAAACACCTTCAGACCGTTGTCGAGCGTGTAGATGCGCGTTTGCATCGGATCGTCGGGAACGGTTTCATACTTGTAGTCTTTGGCCTGAATATGGCCGGNGAACAGCAACAGGGCTGCGCAGATCATCATCTGTTTCATGGGATGGATGTCTTTTTGACGATTGATGTTATACATTATATATATGGTATATGATGCACGAGATTCATGCCCGGAGTGTCTTTAAGAAGTTGTCGAGCACTTCTTCGTCCACATCGCCGAGAGTGAATTCCTTTTCCGCGTCGCGTCGCAACGCGTCGAGCCATGCTTGCCGTGCGGCCTTGCCGTCGGCGATGATTCGTGAAATGTCGTTGTCGTNGAGCCGTGAAAGGCCATAATAGTCGAGCATCAGCGACTGGGCGGTTGCGCGGCGATAGGCGGCATATCGGTTGTGNATGTCGCTGAAACGATGCAGCACGTCTTGCACAGACCATAGTGCGCCGCTCTTGATGTCGCTAACGAGGCTTCGCTCCTCGCTCTCGGGCATGAGCAGGCCCGCCAGATCCACCCACCGGTCGTNGGCATCCACCATGTCGGGCTCGGNCATAAAGGTTTCGCTCGGCATGTCTTTGGCCACTTGNGCCATGTACATACGCAGGGCGTTGTCGTAGCGCGCGATGCCTTTCTGCAGTGACGAACGACTGATGAGCATGTCGCCGTAGTGATAGACGGCGGGTGCTTCAGGATTCCCATCGCGCAGATTTTCGAGCAGTCGCTTGCCGCGCAATATGGCGGCGACGGTGAACGGCGAAAGCCAATCATAGTTCACGATGCTTCGACGATGCTCGGTGGNCCGTCGGTCGCGCCGCGGCCATTTCATGATGTCTCGGTAGAATCCGGCCGATGTGATGTTCTGCCCGGGCACGATGTGCAGCTCTCCGTTGCTCGCAATGAGGTAGGAGAAGGGCAGGTCGCGCGTGTCGGGGTGACAGTCGATCTTTCCCAAACACACCGTAAACGCGCCGATTTGGGCCGGCATAATGAGGTGGGCGCCCGAAGCGGTCTTGCTGCCGCGCTCCAAAGTGCCGTAGTGAACGGGCCCCATCTTATAGGCGTGGTTGGAATAGTTGGTGTTGCTGCCGGCGTTGTAGAAGGAATATTGTCCGCCAATGAGCAGCGTGCTCTTGTGATGACTCACGGTGAACGGTCCGCAGAACGAGGCGCAGGCTTCGCCGCACGACAGCTGGCTATTGGCAAAAAACANGCAGGCCTCGGCCGTGAATCCGTTGCTCAGTGTGCAAGCCTCTTCTACGAAGCAGCTTTGCAGATTGACGGCGTTGATGACCGATGAGCCACAACCGATGATGGTGCTTTCGCAAATCACGCCCGTTCCAATGTATGTGGGTGCTTCGGCATCGGACAACACGGTGCAATCGCTGATGCGCTCGGCTCCGTTCACCTCACAACAATCTTGCAAAACCGTGTTGGTGATTTCTTTTGTGTTGACGATTTTCACACCGTCGCCAATGATGCCGCAGCGGTATTCTCGGCTCGCCGTGTTGTCGGCCACCATGCGGCGCAGTGCATCCTTCACGTCCTTGTCGTTGAAATGCTTCACCATCAGTGCGGCCAACTGGGCATTGAGGTCGCTGAAAAGAAGGCAATTGCCATCGCCGGCCTCGTTGAGCACCGATATAATATTGCCCTCGCCGTAGGTGGCGCCTTCCGTTGTTTGCATCACAGACACGTTGGCAATGAGGCAGTCGTTGCCAATCTCGTAGTTGTTGATGAAGCCNCCGATGTTTTCTATCAGGCAGTTGTCGCCTATGGTGACATTGCGCAACGTGGCGTTGCTGATGCCGCTGTGTTTGAAAAAGCCTTGGCTCACTTCNACATTTTTCTCCATCACGCCGAGGTTCACCTCGCCATAGAAGTCGGNGNTGCGCACGTGGTGGGGCTGGAAATCCTCAGCCACGCTGACGGCCGTCCAGTCTTCGGCGCGGCATCCGTTCTCTTTGAGCGTTTCTATTTCGTCGGCGGTCAACAGTCTGTAATCGTCCATGGCTTATTCGTCTTCTTCGATGTTGTAGAGAAAATCGTTGTAGGGATATTTCTGCACGTGNAGNTCGCGCACCTTCCGGTAGAGGAGTGTGCGCAGTTGTTCAATGTTGGTCTTTTCGCGCGCCGACACAAAGATGCAGTCGTCTCCCATCTTTGCCATCCACGTTTTCTGCAGTTCTTCGGGCGCAATGTTCTCACGCGTTGGCGGCGTGAGGTCGTCGGGCTCTTTCTCCACCCACGTGTAGGCATCCGTTTTGTTGAAGACAATCATGGTGGGCTTGTCGCCTGCGCCGAGCTCTTCCAGCGTGCGGTTCACCACTTGTATCTGTTCTTCGAAGTCGGGATGCGAGATGTCCACCACGTGGATGAGCAGATCGGCCTCGCGCACTTCATCGAGTGTCGATTTGAAGGAGTCCACCAAATCGGTGGGCAACTTGCGGATGAAGCCCACGGTGTCGGCCAGCAAGAAAGGCAAGTTCTCGATAACCACCTTGCGCACCGTGGTGTCGAGCGTAGCGAAAAGCTTGTTTTCGGCAAACACATCGCTTTTGGAAAGCAGGTTCATCAGCGTAGATTTGCCCACGTTGGTGTAGCCCACGAGGGCGGCGCGTATGAGTCGGCCACGGTTTTTTCGCTGGGTGGTTTTTTGTTGGTCAATCTCTTTCAATCGCTGTTTCAGCAGGGTGATGCGCTGCAAAATGATGCGGCGGTCCATCTCCAACTGCGTTTCGCCGGGGCCGCGCAAGCCCACNGAGCCTTTGCCGCCGCCGGAGCCCGAGCCGCCGCCTTGTCGTTCGAGGTGCGTCCATAGGCGTTGCAGGCGGGGCAGCATGTAGCGATATTGTGCCAATTCCACTTGCGTTTTGGCATTGGCCGTTTGTGCACGCATGGCAAAGATGTCGAGGATGAGACTCGTGCGGTCGAGTATTTTCACCTTCAACTCGCCTTCGATGTTGCGTATTTGCTTGGCCGTGAGTTCGTCGTCGAAGATCACCATGCCCACCGGACTGGTTTGCGGCGTGAGTTCTTCGCCATCGGCTTCGCATTGTTCTGCGATATCTTCCTGCTGTTTGATGTAGTTGCGTATCTCTTCCAGCTTGCCCTTTCCCACGTAGGTGGTTTGGCTGGGACCGTTCACCCGCTGCGTGAAACGCTTCACGGTGACGGCGCCAGCCGTGTCGGCCAAGAATTCTAGCTCGTCGAGATACTCGTTGGTCTTGGCTTCGCTTTGCTGCTGCGTGATGAGACCCACCAGCACGGCGGTCTCGGCTTTGGCTTCAGAGATTACAAATTCCTTCATGCTTTATGATTGTGTGATGAGTGGCCAGCGTTGGAGCAGGGCTCTCAGGCTTGGCAAAACAAGGTCGGCGCCGGCCTCCCACAGCATGCTGTCGGGCAAAGGCCCCGTGTTCACGCCGATGGTGAAGGCCTTGGCGGCGTGGCCGGCCATGATGCCCAGCGGTGCGTTTTCCACAACGATGGTCTCCCAGGGTGCCGTGCCGCAAATCGACATGCCCTTCTGATAGGGTTCGGGGTCGGGCTTTCCGCGGGTCACGTCGTAGGCCGTGACGATGCGATCTTCGGTGACGTAGAGAAATTCCGTGAGCAAGCGATGGATGAGCGGTCGCTGCCCGCTACCCGTCACGATGCAGATTTGCAGTCCGTCGGTGTGAATCTGTTCTTGCAATTCGCGCGCGCCGTCCATCACGGGAGCAGTGGGCAACAGTCCGAATTGTCGCGTCTTCTCGTCGTACATGGCTTGCGCTTCGTCGAGCGAAATGTCGCGCCCCGTTTGCTCCTTCACCATTTTGCGAATGGTGTCGATGCCGCGCGCGCCTTCTGTGGCATAGGCGTCGGCCTCGGTCATGCGTATCTGAAACGACGCCATCGAGCGTTGCCAGGCCACGGCGTGGTTGGGCATGGAGTCGATGAGCACACCATCCATGTCAAACAGCACGGACTTCGGAGCGAATGCTCCGAAGCCTGTCCTTTTCAAATAGCTATCTACGGAAGAGTGTTCCCCCATTTATGCTTCTTTAGCCAGCCGCTCTTTGATGGCTTTCGAGTCGTTCTCGTAGCCCGGTTTGTCGAGCAAAGCAAACATATTCTTCTTATAGGCCTCCACGCCGGGCTGGTTGAAGGGATTCACACCCAGCACATTGCCGCTGATGCCGCAGGCCAATTCGAAGAAATAGATGAGCTGCCCGAGATACTGTTCGTTGAGGCGCGGCATGGTGATGCGGATGTTGGGTACTCCTCCGTCCACGTGGGCGAGTCGCGTGCCCAGTTCGGCCATCTTGTTCACTTCGTCCACGCGCTTGCCTGCCAAGAAGTTCAGGCCATCGAGATTCTCGTCGTCGTTCGGGAAGAGCAGTGTGCGATTGGGCTCTTCCACCGAGATAACGGTTTCAAAGATGGTGCGCTCGCCGTCTTGAATCCACTGTCCCATGGAGTGCAGGTCGGTGGTGAAGTCGCACGATGCGGGGAAAATGCCTTTCTTGTCCTTTCCTTCGCTCTCGCCATACAGCTGTTTCCACCATTCGCTCATGTAGTGCAGCTTGGGCTGGAAGTTCACCATGATTTCGATTTTCTTGCCGTTTTGGTATAGCCCGTTGCGAACGGCGGCATATTGGGCTGCTATGTTCTGATCGAAAGGCACGTCGGGGCCGCAGGTTTTTTCCATCTCCTGTGCACCCTGCACTAATGCTTTGATGTCGAATCCGGCGCAGGCGATGGGCAGCAATCCCACGGGGGTGAGCACCGAGAAGCGGCCGCCCACATTGTCGGGTATCACAAAACTCTTGTAGCCCTCCTTGTCGGCGCAGGTGCGGGCGGCGCCCTTCTTGGCGTCGGTCACGGCCACAATCACCTTGCGTGCCAAGTCTTTGCCCATTTGCTCCTCGCATTGCTTCTTGAGCAGGCGGAACGTGAGAGCCGTTTCCGTTGTGGTGCCCGACTTCGAGATGTTGATCACGCCAAACTTTTTGCCCTTCAGATAGTCGGTGAGCTCGGCCAGATAGTCTTCTCCGATGTTGTTGCCGGCAAACAGAATGGTGGGGTTGCTGCCGTCGTTCACCAACCATTGAAACGCATTGCTTAGGGCTTCGATCACGGCTTTGGCGCCCAGATAGGAACCGCCTATTCCGGCCACCACGATGGCCTCGCAGTTTTGGCGCAACACGTCGGCAGTGGCTTGAATTTCGTTAAGGAATTCGGGTGTGATGCTCGAGGGGAGATGCAGCCATCCCAAGAAGTCGTTGCCTGGCGATGTGCCGTCTTCGAGTGATGCCTGTGCNGNTTTTACTTTCGGTTCAANGGCTTTCACGGCTCCTTCGCCGAGGAAGCTTGCGGCCTTGGTGAGGTCAAGTTTGATACAATTCATAGCGTTGGATATTTTGTTTATGATGAGTCNTGAAGACGTTATCTGAAAGAATCGGTGAGTAGTTTTATTTCTATCTGAGGCGATATGCGCTCATACAATATATTATATACGGCATCGAGGATGGGCATGTTCACGTGGCAATGCCGGTTGATCTCCTTCATGCACTTCGTTCCGAAGTAGCCCTCGGCAATCATCTCCATTTCTATTTGAGCCGATTTCACGGAATATCCCTTGCCGATCATGGTGCCAAAGGTGCGGTTGCGCGAGAAGTTGGAGTAGCACGTCACGAGCAGGTCGCCCATNTAGGCCGTGTCGATGATGTTGCGCGGCTGCGGGCTCACGGCGTTCAAGAAGCGATTCATCTCTTGCACGGCGTTGGCCACGAGCACAGCCTGGAAGTTGTCGCCATACTTCAGTCCGCTGCAAATGCCGGCGGCGATGGCGTACACGTTTTTCAACACCGACGAATATTCTATGCCGATCACGTCGGTGGAGGTTTTCGTCTTGATGTATTCCGAGGCGATGAGGTCGGCAAAGGCTTGCGCTTTCTCCTTGTCGGCGCATCCGATGGTGAGGTAGGAGAGTCGCTCCAGCGCCACTTCTTCGGCGTGCGATGGCCCCCCGATGCATGCCAAACGCTCATAGGGCACATCGTAAACCTGGTGGAAGTATTCCGAGCACACCAGATTTTCGTCGGGCACAATGCCTTTGATGGCTGTGATGATAAACTTGTCGCGCAGGCGCGTCCTCAGTTTCTTCAAGTGATTCTTCAGGTAGGGCGATGGCGTAACAAAGATGAGCGTGTCGTGCTGCTGCACCGCTTTGTTGAGATCCGACGTGAAATCGATTTCATCGACATTGAAATGCACGCTTGTCAGATAGGCCGGATTGTGGCCCATCCGCCGGAAATCTTCTATGCGGTCGTCGCGGCGCATATACCAGCCGATGTGGTGGGTGTGCCCCACCACTATCTTGGCGATGGCCGTTGCCCAACTTCCGCCGCCAATAATGGCAATTTTTCCGCAGTCAAACACGCTTCTTCTCTTTATGCTTCAATGCTTTGGTTCTCGTTGGCAGTTGTCCCGTGCTTGTGGCAACCACGGGGACGGCACGCCGCGCCAGCTGGATGTCGTGGGAACGCTACTGCAGGCTTGCGGCCTTGTCAATCCACTGCTGCACTTCGTCCACCGATGGCTTCACCATGTCGAGCTTGAATTTCTTCACGATGTCGCCAATCTTCTGTTGTAGGCCCTGTGCCTTTTCGTCTCTGATGTTTTGCACGAGGTTGAATCCGGCCTTGCGCAACACGGGCACCCACGGCTCCTCAACGCCCACGGCTCCCCATTCTTCCACCGTGCTTTGCGGCGCCTTCTTCTCGGGTTTCATTTGTGGGAAGAACAGCACTTCCTGGATATACGTCTTGCCCGTCATGAGCATCACCAGTCGGTCGATGCCGATGCCGATGCCGCTGGTTGGCGGCATGCCATACTGCAGGGCGCGCAGGAAGTCGTGGTCGATAATCATCGCCTCGTCGTCGCCCTTGTCGGCCAGTCGCATTTGTTCCACGAAACGCTCCTCTTGGTCTATGGGATCGTTGAGCTCGGAGTAGGCGTTGGCCAGCTCTTTTCCGTTCACCATCAGTTCGAAGCGCTCCGTCAGACCAGGCTTCGAGCGGTGCATTTTCGTCAGCGGTGACATCTCCACGGGATAGTCGGTGATGAATGTGGGCTGGATGTATGTGCCTTCGCAAAACTCTCCAAACAGTTCGTCGATGAGTTTTCCCTTGCCCATCGTTTCGTTCACCTCCAGTCCTTTCTCCTTGCAGAAGGCACGAATCTCGTCTTCGCTCTTGCTGTTCACATCAAAGCCCGTTTGCTCTTTGATGGCATCGAGAATGGGCAGGCGTCGGTAGGGTGCCTTGAACGACACCGTTCGTCCGTCGATTTCGCGCTCGGGCTTGCCGTTCACGGCGATGCAGATGCGCTCCAGCAGTTGCTCGGTGAACTGCATCATCCAGTTGTAGTCCTTGTATTGCACGTAGAGTTCCATGCAGGTGAACTCAGGATTGTGGTTGCGGTCCATGCCTTCGTTGCGGAAATTCTTACCGATTTCGTACACGCCTTCGAATCCTCCCACAATGAGCCGCTTCAAGTAGAGCTCCGTCGCGATGCGCATATACATGTCTTGGTTGAGCGCGTTGAAGTGGGTGGTGAAGGGGCGCGCCGATGCTCCGCCGGCGATGCTCTGCAGGATGGGCGTTTCCACCTCGGTGTAGCCTGCCTCGTCGAGCGCTTGTCGCAGGGTGCGCAACACGGTGGCGCGCTGCAGGAAAGTGTCCTTCACGCCATCGTTCACCACCAGATCTACATAGCGTTGGCGGTAGCGNAGCTCTGGATCGTCAAACTTGTCGTAGGCCACGCCGTCCTTATATTTCACGATGGGCAGCGGCTTGAGGCTCTTGGCCAGAAGGGTCAGCTCCTTGGCGTGCACCGAAATTTCGCCCGTTTGCGTGCGAAACACGAAGCCTTTCACACCGATGAAGTCGCCGATGTCGAGCAGCCGTTTAAACACCGTGTTGTACATCTCCTTGTTGTCGTCGGGGCAGATGTCGTCGCGCGTCACGTAAACCTGGATGCGCCCGCGCGAGTCTTGCAGTTCCACAAACGAGGCCTTGCCCATCACGCGCCGGCTCATCATGCGGCCCGCGATGCACACTTCGCGCTCTTGGCCGTCAACAAACTGTTCGCGAATCTCCGTGCTGTAAGCGTTGGTGGGGTACTCTGCGGCGGGATAGGGGTCGATGCCCATGTTGCGCAGCTCCGTCAAACTTTGGCGCCGCCCAATCTCTTGTTCAGAAAGTTCAAGTATATTCATATCTATGATGCTCATATATGCGTTGCCTCGGCAACACGCTGCAAAGGTAATGAAAACGCGCGAAACGAGAAAATAAAACGTGCGTTTTCTTTTCCGCCACCACCCGCGGAGCCGTTTGGCGTTCCAGCGAAATCGTTGTTCCCCTCACCCGTGCGGCGTGTTTGTGCGNCNCGNGCCNGCTCNTTNGNNGGAGNANNACACGGNCTCCGGCACAAAAAGGCTCCTTTTGCGGCCAATGCTGCTTCCGTCGGGGCCGTCGGGGCCGACAATTGTCAGGCTTGACGCTGCGCCACAAAGCGGCGGAAGGCTTCGAGATAGCTGTCGGTGACGTGTATCAATTCGCCGCCGATGTTGATGCAGTTGTTGCGATCCACACTCTTAATCCTTGAAAGTGCTACGATGTGGGAGCGGCTCACACGCATAAAACCGATGGCAGGCAATAGTTCCTCGCAGGCTTTCATGGTGAGGTGGGTGATGACGGGTCGCGGCGTGCTCGCCAGTCTTATTCTCACATAGTCTTTCAGACCCTCCACCAGAATGATGTCGGCGAGCGCTATCTGCAGCAGTTCGCCNTCGGCGCGCACGAAGATGTGCTCCGCGANGGNCTTTTCCGTGGTGTCGCTCTGCACCGCCCGCTGCTGCATGTCAAACCAGGCGCGAGCTTTCTCGGCGGCGGCCAGAAACTTGCTGTAACGTATCGGTTTGAGTAAATAGTCGAGCGCCGACACCTCGTATCCCTCAAGGGCATATTCGCGAAACGCTGTGGTGAAGATGATGCGCGTTGACGCGGGCAACATGCGCGAGAGCTCCAGACCATCGAGGTCGGGCATCTGGATGTCGAGAAACACCACATCGACGGGCTGCTCGCGCAGACGGGCGATGGCCGCCACACTGTCGGTGAACGAGCCTGTCAGTGTCAGAAAGGGTGTGCGCACCACATAGTCTTCGAGCATTCTCACGGCGGGCGGTTCGTCGTCGATGATGGCGCAGGTGATGGGTCGTGTCATGGGCGTATGGTGATGGTGGTTTGATAAATGTCAGTCCCCGTTGCATCGTCGTGTCTCACGCCGTGCTCATAGCTGTAATTGTCGGGATAGAGCAGTTTGAGTCGCCGTTCCAGATTGGGCAGGCCGATGCCCGAGCCGCTCCGGTTGCCATTGGTCTTGGGATAGTTTGTGTTGCAACAGGTGAAGCGTATGCCGTTGTCGTCGCTTTCCATGCTGATCTTCACCATCGAGGGTCTGCTGCTGCTGATGCCGTGCTTGAAGGCGTTCTCCACGGGAGTGATGAAGAGCAGCGGCGCCACCGGCACGTTACGCTCGATGCGAAAGTGGGTTTCCACGTGGGCGTTGCTGCCGAGGCGTAGCTTCATCAGGTCGATATAGTTGTTTAGAAACGCAGTCTCNTCGGCCACGGGCACTGTCTTTCGATTGGTGTCATACACGGCATAGCGCATCAGGTCGCTCAACTGCGCGATGCTGTCTTGCGCCTTGTCGGCATCGGTCCGCACAAGCCCCGATATGTTGTTGAGGGTGTTGAACAAGAAATGCGGGTTGAGCTGCCATTTCAGCCACGCCAGTTCGGCCTCAGTGCTCTTGTGGCGCTCCTCGGCCAACCGCCGTTTCAAATCGTTCGTGTGATAATAGTATCTCACGGCCACGGCGGCTATAATCGACAAAATCTGCAAGATGCCGTAGAGCAAAACGCCGCTCATGTAGCCGTAATACACCTCGCCTTGCAGTTCATTGATNTCAGAACTGAGACGCACCATTCCTAGGTTGAGTACGACAATCAGCACTACATTGACTGCAAGAAAGGCAGCCTTGCGGNCTTTCCCCCAAAGCCACGGCACCAACAGGCAGTAGTTCACGAAATAAGCGATGCAGTGGTTTCGTATCAGATACCACTCGCTACCCATCAGCTTGCGCGCTCCTTCGCCGTTGCACGTCACGGCAAACATGATGGCGGCGGGCAGCAGCGCCATGGCCAGCCACGCCACCACTTGTANGGCCAGGCGGCGCATCTCGGTATTGTCGGGGAGTTTCATGTTGCAAAGTTACTCATTTTTTTTGATAAGGCCGGCGGAGAGCGCCCGTTTTGTCGGTATCCGGAGGCTCCGAGCACCGCCATTCGAAAAACCTCCCCCCGCCATCGCGGNGGAGAGAGGCGCCAACTTAAAATAATCTAACATGTAGTAGATCATTCCTTCAAACGCATATAGCTCTCGGCCACGGCGTAGAATGCTTCCTTCGGAGCCCACGCCGGAATCATTCGCGAGCGTGCGCTTCCTTTCGGAAAATGCTTCACCAGCCCGTAGGCCGTCATGTCGCTGTCTAGTCCGTCTTCGCGATAAGGCGAGCACGGGAACGAGAATACGTACACAAACATGCCATCGACGCCGGCCGAGTTGATGATTCTTGTTTGTTGGCGGATATAGTCGGCTTGTTCTGTCTCACTACGTTTCGGTGTGATGCCGCCCTCATAGATGCNTTGTCCGTCGGGCGTGGTGCCTTGAAGAATGGCGAAACCGCCACCGCCGCGCGCCGCAGCACCCTCGTAAGCACAGCAGCCCACCTCCATCACATACACGGGCTTGCCATACTTCCCGTAGGCGCGCAGACCTTCGCGATAGGCTTCTTCGGTTTGTGCGTCGCGGTAATAGTCCACGCCAACCACGTCGAACAGGCTCCAATCCACCTTCTCCCACGTTCCCGAAGCGTAGGTCACGAGTCCCTTAAATCGCGCGCGAACACCCTTGCAGATGTCGGCAAGCGTGGCGTTCAGTCGCGCCATGGCCGCCTCCATCCCCACGCTGTCGCCCGATTGCATCAGGCCCACCATCGAGCCCACGCGCTCCATCACACTGCTGCCGTCGAAGATTCCGTTGCAAAAAACAGAATATTCGCAGCCCGCCACGAACACAATGTCCATTCCTTCCTGCCGCAGTTGCTCGGCTGCCTTGGCGGCGCGCGCCATATAAGACGGCGTATTGATGGCATCCCCGCCCATCAGCCAAGGGTTGAAAAACACGCGCAATCCGTATTCGCGCGCCACCCGTGCGGCCGCTGTCAGCCTGCCGATGCTTTCGCCTTCTATGCGCACGGCATTGGCATGCAGGATGTTGGAGATGATTCCCATGTCATATCGCACACGTTCTACGTCGAACGTGTCCACCGAGTAGAAGCCTTTGTTGAACTGCAGGCCCACATCATAAACCACGCCGCGCACCTTCATCGGAGTGTCGGCACTTGCTGTTGTCATCATTGTCAGCGCAAATAAGAGGATAAGAAATCTTGTTTTCATGTCTTTGCTTTTTGGTTTTACGCTGCAAAGATAGCAAGCCCGCTATTGACCTGTAACGATTTTTCGACGAATCCCCCGTTGGCTTTCGACCAATCGGCGCCACCCGGGCCTTCTCAAAATGTTGGGGTGGGCGAGGGCGAAAATTGGTCAAATCAGGAACAAGCACTGTTTCATTTTTGCCATTTTTTCGACCAAAGATTTTTTCGGCCCGAAAAATGGCCTTATTTTTCAANTTTTGGCAAAACACTAACTGTTAGGCGATTAAACGAAGGGCGTTGGGCGGCGTTTTCGTGGGCATTGACGGGCGATNCTCATTTCAATGGTTTNCGATCGTCTATCCATTAGTTTTCGACTCGACCGTCAATAGATAGCGACTCGAAAACCATTGGATAGGCGATCGAAGATCACTGCCCGTGCGATCCGAAACCAATGGATGGGAAATCGACGGTTTTTGGGTGTGAAATTTTCGGATGACGGAATAACGGAATAATTGTCCTATTTTTCGATTTTAACACTTAGATTGGAGATTTTTCCCGACAAGAATTTTGGCCTCAAATTGGTCTATTTGTACACAAACGCCCCAACGCATTGAGGAGGAAAGGGCGGCGCAATCTCATCGAAAGGGCGGGAGAGAGGCTATTTCTGACGGTCGCGCTTCTCGCACACCTGCCGCAGTTGGCAGCCCTCGCAGCCTTGACAAGGGTCGTCGGCGTGGCGCACGGCGCGCACGACGCGCCATGCCGCGTAGGCCACGGCAGCGCCCACCACGAGGGCCACGATGATGAGTTGGATGGTCATAACGGGTGCGAAGTTACGGCTTTTCTGTGAGAAAAAGATGCGGCCCATGGCGAAAAATGAATTCTTGGGCGGCGGAATGCGCGGATTTCGCCACTTTTTTATTACCTTTGCACGAGTGAATTGANCATCAACGATTACCAACTAAAAAGAACTACGAATGAAAGGAATGATGCGAGGCTACGCGCTTTTGTTGTTGCTGCTCTGCAGTATGGCTGTGCAGGCGCATGAGAAACGGGAGTTTCGAGGAGCATGGATACAAGCCGTGAACGGGCAGTGGACGGGCATCGGGCGCGACCGGATGCAGCGCACGCTGGCCTATCAGCTCGACGAGTTGCAGAAAGACGGCGTGAATGCCATCTTCTTTCAAGTGCGCGTGGAGGGGGATGCGCTCTATCAAAGCAGCATTGAGCCCTGGAGCCGCTACCTGACGGGCACGCAGGGGGTGGCGCCGCAGCCCTATTGGGACCCGCTGGAATGGATGGTGGAGCAGTGCCACAAGCGGGGCATGGAGCTGCACGCGTGGATCAATCCTTTCAGAATGAAGACGAAATTCACCAATCGGCTGGCCAACAGTCACATGGCTGTGCGCAANCCGGGCAGTGTGTTTGAATACGATGGGCTCTATATCCTGAATCCCGCGTCGGCAGAAAACCGCACCTATATCTGCCGCGTGTGTGCCGACATTCTGCGGCGCTACGATGTGGACGGCCTTCACTACGACGACTATTTCTACCCCTATCCCGTGGCCGGAAAGGCAATTCCCGACCGCCGCGACTATGAGCGCAATCCGCAAGGCTTCAGCAATATCAACGACTGGCGGCGAAACAACGTGAGCCTCTTCGTGAAGGAGCTCTACGACACCGTGCGCGCNGTGAANCCGTGGGCCAAGGTGGGTGTGTCGCCGTTTGGCATCTATCGCAACGCGCGCTCGTCGCAGATAGGCAGCAACACCAATGGTTTGCAAAACTACGACGACCTGTATGCCGATGTCTTGCTGTGGGTGAACAATGGCTGGGTGGACTATTGCGTGCCGCAACTCTACTGGGAAATCGGCAACAAGGCGGCAGACTACGAAACGCTNATCAAGTGGTGGAACAAGTATTGTAACCACCGGCCGCTCTACATCGGAGAGGATGTGGAACGCACCGTCAAGTATGCCGATCGCAACAACCCTGGGACGCATCAGATGGCGGCAAAGTTTAAGCTCCACGAGCAGATGGCCTACGTGAAGGGAACCGTGCTGTGGTATGCCAAAACGGCAGTGGACAACGTGGGCAATTATGGCACCATGCTGCGCCGCGTGTATTGGAAAACGCCGGCATTGCAGCCCGAAATGCCGTGGATAGACAAGAAGGCGCCCAAGAAGGTGCGCCGCCTGAAGCGCGTGGACTTTGGACAGGGCCCCATGCTGATGTGGAGTGCGCCGCGCGGAAAATCGTGGCGCGACGAGGCTGTTTCCTACGTGGTGTATCGCTTCCCCCGCGGCACGAGCGTCGATCTCGACGATGCATCGAAGATAGTGGCCGTGACGCGCGACTGTCATTACGCCCTGCCGGCCGAGAAAGACAAGAGCACGTGGGTGGTGACGGCGCTCAACCGCATCCAGAACGAGGGCCCCGCGAAGAAGGTGAAACACTGACGGNCGTTTGGCCCATTGAGCATAGAGCGTGGAGACATTGGCGCCCGTGTGTTATCGGTGCGGCCCGTCTCCACGCTCTATGTTTTGCGCTCCGTTCTCCATATTATATATATGGCATCGGCGGGGCAGGGGTGTTCATTTCTTTTTCTGCTCGGGATAGGCGATGCGGGTGTGGTAGATGCTCTTCAAACGCTCCGTCAGCACGTGCTTTGCCACGCTGATGTCGTGGAACGTGATGAGGCAATCGTTGAAGTAGCCCTCGTCCACTTGAGCGTCGATCAGGCGGTTCACAAGGTCAGAAATGCTCTGCTCGGTGTATTCCTTCAGTGAGCGTGAGGCCGCTTCCACTGTGTCGGCCATCATCAAGATGGCCTGTTCGCGCGTCGAAGGGTTGGGCCCAGGATAGGTGAAAAGACTGTCGTCCACCTCTTTGTCTGGGTGTTCGTTCTTGTAAGAGATGTAGAAAAACTTGGTCTTTCCAAGGCCGTGGTGCGTCGAAATGAAGTCTTTGATCACCGTTGGCAGGTTGTATTTCTCTGCGAGTTTGAGGCCCTCGGTCACGTGCGATATGATAATTTGAGCCGCTTCCGTGCGGTCCATGTCGTNGAGGGGATTGACGCCGGCTTGGTTTTCTGTGAAGAAAGCGGGGTTGTACATCTTGCCGATGTCGTGATAGAGCGCGCCCGTGCGCACCAATTGCGCCTTCGCGTCGATCTTGTTGGCGATTTCTGCGGCCAGATTGCCCACGGTGATGCTGTGCTGAAACGTNCCCGGTGCCACCTCGGAGAGCCGCCGGAGCAAGTCTTTCGACGTGTTGGAGAGCTCGATGAGCGTTACATTGGAAACGAATCCGAACGTCTTTTCNACGATGAGCATCACGGGATAGATGAAGAGCAGCATGATGCCATTGGCCACAAAGTACTTATACATGTCGTGATCCATCTGGTCGATGCTGTTGTCCTGCATCAGTTGGAGCGCGAAATATATGGCCCCGCTGGCCAGCGTAACAAGGATGGCGGTTTGGAAGAGCTGCGACCGGCTGCTCAATTCGCGCAGAGAATAGATGGCCACCATGCCGGCCACGAGTTGGATGATGATGAATTCGTATTGGTATTTCACGGCGGCGGCGCAAATGAGCACCATCACCACGTGGGCCACAAACGCCGTGCGCGAATCCATGAACACGCGGATGAAGATGGGCGTCATGGCGAACGGCAGGATGTAAACGCTGAACAGATTGTGCTTCATCATCAGGGAAACGAGGATGGGAAACACGGTGATGAGCACGTAGAGCATGGCCACGGAGCGCGCTTTCTCGAAGTAGTCTTTGCGGAAAAGGGCGAGATAGATGGTGAAGAGCGTGATGATGATGCCCACAAAGAGCGTCTGGCCGGCTATTGTGCTGCTGATGGTGCTCGACGTGGCCGAGCGTCTCACCATCTCGCGCTCAAAGCTTTTCAACTCAAGATAAATGTTGTCGTCCACGATTTCNCCTCGATCGATGATCTTTTGTCCCGAGAGCACCATGCCGCAGGCCTGGGGGATGGCGCTCAAGAGGTCGGCTGTTTCGGTCTCGGTGCGCACTTGGTCGTAGATCAGATTGGGCTGCAGATACTCGTTGAGATTGCAACTTTGAAGCGCATGCCGCTGGGCGCCGAGCTTCTCGTCAAGGAACAACTGCTCGTAGGCGCTTCGCGTGGAGTAGGCACAATGCACTTGGAGCGACGTCACATTCTTGCCGTCGATCATGCGCACCATTGCCGTGGTGTCGCCCGAGTACTTGGAATACTCCGTGGGGCTGAAGATTCCGGCCTGGTANAGGCGGTGGAGACGGTCTGCAATAATGCTGACATACTCGTTGNCGAGCCCCGGAATGCCATCCTTGAAGTCGTCTTTAAACTTGTCGATATACTTCTTCTCCACGTTGCTGTCGAACGAATAGTAGGGCTCAAACGANTTGAGCACGCTGTCGCGCTCCTTCTGCAACGTTTCCTCGCTCTTGTGAATGGCAAAGTCAAAGTTGGCGATGAGCGATGCATACATCCAGGGCTTGCCCACGTCGTAGCGGAATTGCGGGCCGCTGCTGCGCGGCAACAGCCACACAATAACGGCAACGGTGACCACCACGAGCACCGTGCGCGTGAGAAAATTGCGCAGATAATAGTTTTGAGGCTTAATGCTTTGCGATTTGCTGTTAGCGCCCTTGTCTTTCTTAGCCATTACGCAGATATTTGTTTTCCGTGTGCGAAAATACAAAAAAATCGCGTATAGTTGGCGAAAAAGTCGTACTTTTGCAGCAAATTTATTATATTTTATGATGAAAGCGTCAACAGTGAGGGTGCGTTTCGCCCCCAGTCCCACCGGCCCGTTGCATATAGGCGGCGTGCGCACGGCCCTTTACAATTATTTGTTTGCCCGCAAGAATGGCGGCAGCTTGGTGTTCCGCATCGAAGACACCGACAGCAGCCGGTTTGTTCCGGGCGCCGAGGAATACATCATAGAGTCGTTCCGGTGGCTTGGCATACGCTTCGACGAGGGCGTGAGTTTTGGCGGCGAGCACGGCCCCTATCGCCAGAGCGAGCGTCGCGAAATCTACAAACAATATGTGAAGCAGCTGCTCGACGAGGGCAAAGCCTACGTGGCTTTCGACACGCCGGCAGAGCTTGAAGCCAAGCGCGCCGAGGTGAAAAACTTCCAATACGACGCTTCCACGCGCGGCGCGATGCGCAACTCGCTCACCATGCCCGCCGACGAGGTGAAGNCACTCATGGCCGACGGCAAGCAATATGTGGTGCGCTTCAAAGTGGAACCCGGCGAGGAAGTCCGCGTCAACGACCTGATTCGCGGCGAAGTGGTGGTGAAGAGCGACATTCTCGACGACAAAGTGCTCTACAAAAGTGCCGACGAATTGCCCACCTATCACCTTGCCAACATCGTGGACGACCACCTGATGGAGATCACTCATGTGATACGCGGCGAGGAGTGGCTCCCCNGCGCGCCGCTCCATGTGCTGCTCTATCGCGCCTTGGGATGGGCAGACACGATGCCGCAGTTTGCCCACCTGCCGCTGCTGCTGAAGCCCGATGGCAAGGGCAAGCTGTCGAAGCGCGATGGCGACCGCCTGGGTTTCCCCGTGTTTCCGCTGGAGTGGCACGACCCCAAGTCGGGCGAAACGTCGTCGGGTTTCCGTGAACAAGGCTACTTCCCCGAGGCCGTGATCAACTTTTTGGCCCTGCTGGGCTGGAATCCCGGCACCGAGCAAGAGCTGTTCACCCTCGACGAATTGGTGGAAGCTTTCGACATTTCGCGATGCTCGAAGGCCGGCGCGCGATTTGATTTCCAAAAGGGCATCTGGTTCAATCACGAGTATATCTTGAAGAAAACCGATGACGAAATAGCCGATCTTTTCGCACCCATCGTGGCCAACAATGGCGTGGAAGAATCGATGGAGCGCATCACGCAGGTGGTGCATCTGATGAAAGACCGCGTGAGTTTCGTGAAAGAGCTGTGGCCGTTGTGCGAGTTTTTCTTCATTCCGCCCATGGCATACGACGAGAAGACCACCAGAAAGCGCTGGAAAGAAGACTCCCCGCAGGTGCTCGGTGAGCTGTGCGACGTGCTCCAAGCGCTCACCGACTTCAGCGTGGAGGGCCAAGAGACGGCGGTGAAGCAGTGGATAGCCGACCGCGGATACAAGCTCGGCGACGTGATGAACGCCTGGCGCCTAGCGTTGGTGGGCGAGGGGAAGGGCCCCGGAATGTTCGACATCTCGGCCTTCCTCGGCAAAGAAGAAACCATCCGCCGCACGCGCCGCGCCATCGAAGTGCTGGGGCAAAAGGCTTAGAGCGCGGCCATGCCCCTTGCCGTCTGGCGAAACCATGTTAAATCCCTAAAGCATCATCAACAGCAGTGTACCACATAGCCATGTATCTGATGCAGCTGGGCATTGCCATAGCTGCCATCTTCGACCACAAAGTGCGCGTGATGTGGCGCGGCCAGCGCGCAGCCTTTCGCACGCTGAAACAGCGCGTGGAGCCCGATGCCCAATACGTGTGGGTTCACGCGGCCTCGCTGGGCGAGTTTGAGCAGGGCCGTCCCATCATCGAGCGCATCCGCNTGGAGCATCCCGAATACAAGATATTGCTCACGTTTTTCTCTCCTTCGGGCTATCGCGTGCGCTGCAATTACGATGGCGCCGACATCGTGACCTACTTGCCGGTGGACACCCCCACCAACGCCCGCCGCTTCTTGCGCACCGTGCGGCCGGTGATGGCGTTTTTCATCAAGTATGAATTCTGGTACAACTATCTCCACATTTTGCGTCATCGGGCAGTGCCCGTCTATAGCGTGAGCAGCATTTTCCGTCCCGACCAAGTGTTCTTTCGCTGGTATGGGCGCCAATATGCGCACGTGTTGCGCTGTTTCAAGAAGTTCTTCGTCCAGAACGAAGAGAGCAAAGACCTGCTGGCGCGCATCGGCATCACGGAGGTGGAGGTGGTGGGCGACACGCGTTTCGACCGCGTCATCACCATCAAAAACCTGGCCAAGCCACTGCCCTTGGTGGAAGCCTTCGTGGGCAACACCCCCCGCAACCGCGTGTTTGTGGCCGGCAGCAGCTGGCCGCCCGACGAAGACATCTTCGTTCGCTATTTCAATGCCCACCGCGACGGCAAGCTCATCATAGCGCCCCACGTGATAGGCGAGGACCATCTGAAACAGATCATCTCCAAATATGAGGGGCGCGCCGTGCGGTTCACGCAGACCACGGCCGCTGAAGCCGCAACCGCCGATGCCCTGATCATCGATTGCTTCGGACTGCTGAGCAGCATCTATCGCTATGGCGGCGTGGCCTATGTGGGCGGCGGATTCGGCGTGGGGATACACAACACGCTCGAGGCCGCCGTGTGGGAGATGCCCGTCATCTTCGGCCCCAACAACCGCAAATTCCAAGAGGCGCAAGACCTGAAGGCCGCCGGTGGAGGCTTCGAAATAGGCGGATACGACGATTTCACGGCACTGATGGATCGTTTCGGTGCCGACGAAAACTTCCTGCGCTCGTCGGGCGAGAAGGCCGGCCAACTGGTGGCATCGCTTTCGGGCGCCACCGAGAAAGTGATGCAGGGCGTGTTTGGCCATTAACGGTCGGCAGCGGCGCCCATCGCCATCATGGAAATCGGAGACAAGAATCAAGAATGTTTCACGCCGTTTTGTTCGAAATTTCGGACAAAACGGCGTGCGCTATTTTGGTCATTTTGGTCACCAACTCTTCTTTCGGCCCGAAAAATGCCCATTTTTGGCCGTTTTCTTTAAGTGATTAACCCTTAGTGGTTTATCGTAATTCCGCCGTCCGGCGAAAAAGCGGGTATTGACGGGCGATTTTCATTTCAATGGTTTTGGACGCGCTATCCATTGGAATTGGACGCGCCCGTCAATGGATAGCGACTCNAAAACCATTGGATAGGCGATCGAAAACTAATGGATAGCGCGTCCAAAACCATTGAAATGAAAATCGAAGGGCAATAACCGCGAAATCTGCAACCGGCAAAACTGGCGAAAAAGGCCCCCAATTTTAACATTTCATCTCTAGATGCGATGTTTTTGAGGGCACTAATTATTGGTCAGAATTTCGGTTTTTGTTCTGTTTTTCGGTAAGGTCTGAAGAGTCCGTGAAACATATCTTTCGAAGGCTTCGTCAAGGCTCTTCGTTGCCTTCGAGATACCATTTGGAGTAGGCCACGTAGTGTTTGGCATTGTCTGTCTGGCCTGGGCGCACCGGTTTGATGTATTTTGCGGGCACGCCGCCCCATATTTCGCCCGCGCCCACCNTNGTGTTTTGCAACACCAGAGCGCCGGCTGCCACGATGGCCCCCGCTCCGATTTCGCATCCATCGAGCAGCGTGGCGCCCATGCCGATGAGGGCGCCGTCGTGGATGGTGCAGGCATGCACGGTGACATTGTGGCCGATGGTGACATCACTGCCAATGACAACGGGCCCCGTGTCGTGTGTCACGTGGATGCACGAGCCGTCTTGCACGTTGGTGCGGTTGCCGATGGTGATGGGCGCCACGTCGCCGCGCACCACGGCGTTGAACCACACGGAGCATTCGTCGCCCATGGTGACGTCGCCCACCAGCGTGGCATTTTCACTGAAATAGCAGTCTTTTCCCCATCGGGGCGTAAGGCCTTTCACTGTCTTGATGAGTGCCATAGCATATTGATTTTGAGGGTTTAAGCATCGCCCCGCGCCACAATAGGTTNGGCAGGGCCGTGATCGAAATCACGGTGCAAAGTTAATAAAAATCGCAGAATGGTTGGCCGTTTCGGCATTTTTCTCTATCTTTGCCGTGCTGAAACAATCATCGTGCGCCGGCCATCCCGCGGCGGCGCGCCCCAACAACAACACAATGACACNTTTCCGACTCTTGGCGGCGCTCTTGCTGCCGCTGTTTATGGTCGCCACCGCTNCGGCCGCTCCTGCCGACGGCTACGACTTTGTNGTGGCAGCCGATGGCACGGGCGATTTCACCACCGTGCAAGAAGCCATCAATGCCGTGCCCGATTTTCGCAAGAAAACCACACACATACTGNTGAAGCGCGGCGTGTATAAAGAGAAACTCGTGTTGCCCGAGTGCAAACAGATGGTGACGATGNTGGGCGAAGACGGCGCCGTGATCACCTACGACGCCTACGCGAGCATGCCCAATCGCTTCGGCGAGAACATGGGCACCTCGGGCAGTTCGGGNTTTTATATCTACGGGCCCGACTTCACGGCGGTGAACATCACTTTTCAAAACACCGCCGGACCCGTGGGGCAGGCNGTGGCCGTGTCGGTGAGCGGNGACAGAGCCGTGTTTCGCCACTGCCGCTTTCTGGGCCATCAAGACACGCTCTACACCTACGGGCGCCTCAGCCGACAATACTACGAAGACTGCTATATAGAGGGCACTGTGGACTTCATCTTCGGCAAGGCCACTGCCGTGTTCAANCGTTGCACCCTGCACAGCAAGAGCAACGGCTATCTCACGGCGCCCGCCACCGACGAGGGACGAGCCTATGGCTACGTGTTCTACGACTGCACAATGACGGCCGACGAGGGCGTCAACCGCGTCTATCTCTCACGCCCCTGGCGCCCCTATGCCCAATGCGTGTTCATCCGCTGCCGCCTGGGTGCCCACATTGCGCCCGAAGGATGGCACAACTGGNGCAACGCGTCCAACGAGCAGACNGCCTATTATGCCGAATACCAAAGCACTGGCGAGGGCGCACGGCCCGAGCGGCGCGTAGCCTGGTCGCACCANCTCACCGACATCAGCCGCTACGACCTGCACACCGTGCTGGCNGGAGCCGACGGATGGNACCCCNCCGNTGCCGAATAAACAGCCAATAANTGCCAACCAACGAAGAAAAAAGTAAGAAAATCGGCATTTATAAAATATTATTGCTACCTTTGTCCCCGATTTATGTAGCGTTGAAAGCCAACGCATAGCAACAACGAATCTCATACATTAAAGAAGATATGGCAGAAGATTTGAGCCCCGCACAGAACGGTCAACAACAAGCAGAACANCAGAAACCGTCGTTTTTCAACCTNGACGCCATCATCAGAACCCTCGTTCTGAACTGGCACTGGTTCGTGCTTAGCCTGATCATTGCATTGGGCATCGCCTACATCCACCTCAAGTTTACAGTCCCCGTTTACAGCACCTACTCGAAGATTCTCATCAAGGGAAGCTCGCGCGGCAACAAGGCCAGCCAGGCTCTGAGCTTGGGCGACATTGTGCAAAACTATGGTCTTTCAAACGAAATCCAAATCATGAAGTCTTCAACGACGGCCACCGAAGTGGTGCGCGACCTGAAGCTCTACGTGATGTATCGCATGAAAGGCAAGCTCCGCGACCGGCTCTTGTATAAGAATTCCGAGGTGATGTTCGACCTCGACCCCGACCGACTGGACGATTTGAACTCGCCCATCGTGCTCAANGTNGAGAAGAAAGGCGGAGCCTATCACGTGACAGGCTCCTATCGTGTGCCGGTTGACGAGCACAACTCCTCTGCCCCCAAGAGCATCAACTCCATGGTGAGAGCCCTGCCGGCCGTCATCAAGACCGAGGTGGGCAACATCACCGTGATGGCCAACCCAGCCCCCATCAAGTCGAAAATGGAAGACGGGCAGGTGATGAACGTGCGCATCTATGCTCCGCTGAGCGTGGGCAAGCGTTACGCCTCGAAGCTCATGGTGGAGACCAACGCCGGTTCGGACATCCTCACCCTGCGCATCAACGATCAAAGCACCCTGCGCGCTTCCGACTATCTGAAGGGTATGCTCATCGTGTATAACCGCCTGGCCAACGAAGATAAGAACGAGGTGGCCGAGCGAACTGAGGCCTTTATCAACGAGCGTCTGGCGAAAATCAACGGCGAACTGAACGCCACCGACAGCGAGCTCGAGAACTACAAGAAGCGAAACGGCATGGTGAGCCTCTCCTCGCACGCAGGTCAGGCCGCCGGCAACCAGAACGAATACGAGCAAAAACTCTACAATACGAACACTCAGATATCGCTCATCAACAGCTTACGCCAGTATGTGGAGAAGCCCGGCAACAAGTATCAAATCATGCCGTCCAACGTGGGCCTCACCGATCCGCAGACCACGTCGCTCATCAGCAAGTACAACGAACGCGTGCTGGAGCGCAATCGCCTGCTTCGCACAGCATCGGAGGAAAGCCCCGCAGTGGAGAAGATGACCAAAGACATTGANGATCTCTACGAAAGCGTGAAGCAGAGCTTGAACAACACGTACAACTATCACATGAAGAATGCGCAGATACAGCGCAGCGCCATCAACTCGCAGTTGAGCAAATACACGGGCGAGGTGACCAAGACCCCCGAACAAGAGCGCATCCTCACGCAGATAGGGCGCCAGCAGGAAGTGCGCAGCGGATTGTATCTCATGCTGCTGCAAAAGCGNGAAGAAAACTCCATCTCGCTTTCGGCAACGGCCAACAAAGCCAGTCTGGTGGAAGCTCCGCTGTTTGGCGGCCAGGTGAGCCCCGACAAAAACAAGATCTATCTCATCGCGCTCGGCCTCGGCCTGCTCATTCCCGCGCTGGTGTTCTTCCTCTTGTCGCTGCTGAAGTTCCGCATCGAGGGGCACGACGACGTGGCAGCCCTCACAGAATTGCCCATCATTGCCGATGTGGCAGTGGCGAGCGACACGGCCAAAACGAAGGCAGATATCGTGGTTCACGAGAATCAGAACAATCAGATGGAAGAGATATTCCGCTCGATGCGCACCAATTTGCAGTTCATGCTCAAGGAGGGCGACAAGGTCGTGATGTTCACATCCACCACATCGGGCGAAGGCAAAACGTTCAATTGCGCCAACTTGGCCATATCCTTCGCGTTGCTCGGCAAGAANGTGATACTCGTGGGTCTGGACATTCGCAAGCCGCGACTGGCAGAATTGTTTGAGATCAACAATCACCACAACGGCATCACGCCGCTGCTGGCCATGGANGAACCCAAGTGGAGCGATGTGGCCGAGCAGATTCTGCCGTCGGGCGTTCACCAGAATCTCGACCTGCTGATGGCAGGCCCCGTGCCGCCCAACCCCGCCGAGCTGGTGTCGCGTCCCTCGTTGGAAATGGTTTTCAAGGAGCTTCGCGAGAACTACGACTTCATCNTCATCGACACCGCCCCCGTGGGACTGGTCACCGATACGCTGCAAATCGGTCGTGTGGCCGACGCCACCATCTATGTTTGNCGCGCCGACTTCACCGCCAAATCGGCGTTCAACCTTGTCAACGGCCTTGCNGAAGACGAGAAACTCCCCAACATGTCCATCGTCATCAACGGCATCGACATGTCGAAGAAGAAGTACGGCTACTACTATGGTTACGGAAAATACGGCAAGTATGGCCGCTATCGCAGCTACGGCGGCTATGGGTCTTACGGGCGTTACGGCCGGTATGGCAACTACGGCTACGGTAACTATGGCAACTATGGCAAGTACGGNACCTACGGCAACGGCGGGAAAGACACATCCATCAAGAGCTAAATNTTCATCGCAGCAACATGATCATCGCAGTAGATTTCGACGGTACGATCGTCACCGATGAGTATCCCAAGATAGGCAAAGAGCGACCCTTCGCCACCGACACCCTCAAGCTGCTGGCCAAAGAAGGCCATCGGCTGGTGCTCTGGACAGTGCGCGAGGGGCAGCAGCTCGACGAGGCCGTGGAGTGGTGCCGCCAGCGCGGCGTTGAGTTCTACGCCGTTAATCGCGACTATCCTGAGGAAACAATGGAGAACAACAATCACTTTTCGCGCAAGCTGAAGGTGGATGTGTTCATCGACGACCGCAACGTGGGAGGCATTCCCGACTGGGGAACCATCTATCGCATCATATCCCACAAAATGTCGATGACGGATATCATTCGCGAGCGCCTTGGCGACTATCACGAAGAGCACAAGAAGAAGCATTGGTGGCAGTTCTGAAACGAGGCTGAAATGACCGAACGAGAAAAGATGCTCCATGGGGACATCTATGATGCCAACGCCGACGGGCTGTTTGAAGAGCGCCAGCAGTGCAAAGTGTTGTGCCGGCGCTACAACGATTTGCCCATTGAAGCCTTGAAAGAGCGGCGCGCATTGCTCCGCCAGTTGCTGGGGCATTGCGGGCAGAACATCCACATCGAGCCCGACTTTTGGTGCGACTATGGCAGCAACATACGCGTGGGCGAGAACTTCTATGCCAATCACGGACTCGTCATCCTCGACGCGGGCGGCGTAACCTTTGGCAACAACGTGTTTATCGCTCCTCAGTGCGGATTCCACACTTCGGGCCACCCGCTCGATGCCGCGAGCCGCAACCGTGGTCTCGAATATGCCCGCCCCATCACGGTGGGCAACAATGTTTGGATTGGCGCGGGCGTGCAAGTGATGCCCGGCATCTCCATCGGCGACAATGCCGTGATAGGGGGTGGCAGTGTCGTGGTCAAGGATATTCCGGCCAACAGCGTGGCGGTGGGCAACCCTTGTCGCGTGATTCGCAAACTCGAAACCGACAACAGTGCCGACACGGTGCTTGTGTGAAGCCTTCTCCGGTTGTTGGAGCATGACAAAAAAGACAGTTGGAACGTCATGTCCCGCCGCCGATATATCCACAAGATGCGTGCCTCTATATTATAAGATGTGTGGGGACGAAGAAAAAATACGTCGGTGCCGAACCGATCGTTAGGCGCTGAAGACTCCTAAAAACCGCGGCGCCAACGCATAAGACCAACGGCGTCAACGGCCTGCCAAAATAAAAAACGGCGCTTTTCTTTTCGCTTTGCGCATTTTTTGCTATCTTTGCACCCGCAAACACGCGGCGCGGGGCTTGCATTTGAAATTTAGGGAGTGTAGCTCAGTTGGTTTAGAGCGCTTGCTTGACAGGCAAGAGGTCACCGGTTCGAACCCGGTCACGCCCACATCGCGCCGACAATGGTTTCCTGAGACTTTGTTTCCTATGCAAGAAGGGTTCCGTGTGAGCGGCGCTTTCATCGTCTTGTGCCCGCGGATGCCATCCTTGCCGCCGGCGCGTCCGCTCACTCCTCGTCTTTGATGAGCTCCACGTATTCCGGCTCCACCGTGGTCACCGAAATCGCAGCAAACCCCGTGATGCGCAGCACGAGCTGCTTCTTGCGTTTCCCTTTCAATTTCAGCACTTCGCCCTCGCATCCGTCGAGCGGACCGCCGTGAATTTTGACGCGATCGCCGCGCTTCAGCTCCAGTTCGTCGGGCTGCAGAAACGTCACACGGTCGGCCATTTCGGTGATGGCCTTGATGAAGGGTGTCATTTCGCGCATCGGCACCACCAGTATGCGGTTTTGTTCGCCATCGCGGCGCTTTGCAAAATACACGGGCCAGCCCTGTTTGGCCTGCACCGCTTTGATGAAAGGCTGCAGAAATTCGTAGGTTTGGCGAACGAATATAAACTCGGGGAGCACGTTTTTCAGCACACGATGCTTGCGCCCGTAGGCATCACGGCGGAGCTCCACGCGTCGCGGAACGAACGTTTCCACGCTCTGCTCGTGCAGCATTTGCTCCACGCGTTCCACGGGCACCCACTTCACGCGCAGCACAAACCATTGCACTTCGTCGCGTTTCCAAAACTTGCGTTCCTCGGTTTTCATCATCGTGGTGTGTTCCTACACAATACGAGCCCGCCTTCCGTGAAAGACAGGCCCGCCAACCATTGGTGGAGCTGGAGGGAGTCGAACCCTCGTCCAAACAGGGAAACCATACGCTTTCTACACGCTTATCTTGGACTTCGTTTTCGTGCTACGGCAAGACCCAAGCCACCAACCGCAGCCTTATCCCCTAAAACTTCGCTCACGGCGCGNGGCCGCCGCAGGCTATCCCCGATATTGCTGCGCCGCTATTCCGAAGAGCCTCGAGGAGAGGGCATCCGAGCGACGTCTCGTTCTCTCACCTGGTGAAAGAATTAAGCCAATGATCTACTGTGCTTCGATCAGGCAGCGAGAGCATAAGTGTTGTTGCCAGATAAATTTGACGACCCGTAGGATTAAGGAGCCACAAGCCCACGCTCCGCGTGCTTACATACCATCTCGGCCTGCTGTCAAATCCAGTCAACCCCATGATGTGGTGTGTTTATGCGACTGCAAAGTTAGGATGTTTTTTTGAAAAGACAATGAAAATCTCGAAAAATCGCACGATTTTCTCTTTCTGCTTCTGCCGTTCATCACGACGAAGCCTTCAGCCGGGCGCTTTTCTTGGCAGCGGTTTCGGGCACGAGGGTCACGCGGCGGTTACTATTGTCTGCCATCACTTGGGCCACTATTTGCGTGATCTGTTGCTTCAATTCCTCTATGAATTGTCCCGGATTGTAGGCTTTTCGCTCGATGTCGCGCAGCTTTTTCTCCCAGATGCCCGTCAGTTCGCAACTCTTCAACAGGTCTTCTTTGATGATGTCGATGAGCTCTATGCCCGTGGCGGTGGCCACCAGATTCTTGCGCTCGCGGCGGATGTAGCGACGCTTGAACAGGGTTTCGATGATGCTGGCTCTCGACGATGGCCGCCCTATGCCGTTCTCCTTCAGCGCCGCGCGCAGCTCTTCGTCTTCCACAAACTTGCCCGCGGTTTCCATGGCCCTCAGCAGTGTGGCCTCGGTGTAAGGCTTGGGCGGTGTGGTTTGCTTCTCGGTGAGGGTGGGGGTGTGGTCGCCCGTTTCGCCCTTCACGAATGTGGGCAGCGTTTTCTCCTCGTCGGCTTGGGCTTCGTCCTCGTCGGCGGCGTTGCTCTTTGCGGCATTTTTATACACGGCGCGCCATCCGTCGTCGATGATTTCCTTGCCGTTCACCTTGAATTCCACATCGTCCACGCGGCCCGTCACGGTGGTGGTGCTAAACGTGCAGTCGGGATAAAAGGCGGCGATGAAGCGCCGGGCCACCAGGTCAAACACGTGCTGCTCCATGTCGGTGAGCCCCCGCGCCACCACTCCCGTGGGGATGATGGCGTGATGGTCGGTCACCTTCGAAGTGTCGAACACCTTTTTCGACTTCTTCAGCGGCTTGCCGCCCAATGGCTTCACCTGCTCGGCGTAGGGCGCGCGCCCCGCCTGCTGTGTCTGATAGAGCCCGTTCATGATGCCGGGACACTTGGGATAGATGTCGTCCGACAGATATTGCGTGTCCACGCGCGGATAGGTGGTGATTTTCTTTTCGTAGAGTTGCTGAATGAGTTGCAGCGTCTGTTCGGCCGAAAACCCATACTTTTTGTTGCAGTCCACCTGGAGCGACGTCAGGTCATACAGCTTCGGCGGCTGCTCTGTCCCCCGTTTTTTCTGCACATCTGCCACTTCAAAGGGCTTGCCCTCAATGGTTTCGAAAGCCTTTTCGCCCTCTTCGCGACTTTCAAACTTGCCCTTTGACGCCGTGAAAGTGGTGCCGCGATAAATCGTGGACAGCACCCAATAGGGCGTGGGCACGAAGTGGTCGATCTCTTTCTGCCTGTTCACGATGAGNGCCAGCGTGGGGGTTTGTACGCGTCCAATGGAGAGCACTTGTCGGTTTTGCCCATATTTCAGGGTGTAGAGCCGCGTGGCATTCATGCCCAGCAGCCAGTCGCCGATGGCTCGTGACAGGCCCGCCATGTAGAGCGGCTGGTATTCTTGCTCGTCTTTCAGNTGCCTAAAACCTTCGCGGATGGCCTCGTCGGTCATTGAGGATATCCACAAGCGCTTCACCGGACAATGGGCTTGAGCCTTTTGCATCACCCAGCGCTGTATCAGTTCTCCCTCTTGGCCGGCGTCTCCGCAGTTCACAATGCCATCGGCCTTCTTCATTAGCTGTTCGATAATTGCGAATTGCTTCTTGATGCCTTCGTCGTCGATGAGCTTGATGCCAAAGCGCTGCGGTATCATGGGCAATGCCGACAGACTCCACGACTTCCAGTAGGGCGTGTAGTCGTGGGGCTCCTTCAGCGTGCAAAGGTGGCCGAAAGTCCACGTCACCTGGTAGCCGTTGCCCTCCATATAGCCGGTCTTGGCGGCGGTGGCCCCTATGATGCGGGCGATGTCGCGCGCCACGCTGGGTTTCTCTGCAATGCAAACTATCATCTCCGTGTGCGGTTTCGGACTGCAAAGTTAACACAAATGTGCGAGAAGGCGAAATCGCCGACCGATTATTGTCGCCGATTTCGCCTTCTTGAATGGTTGCCGCACGGATTTTCCGCCGTTGTCTATATATAAGAGGTNTGATGTCTATATATAAGAGGTGTGATGTCTATCGCGGCCCGCCGAAGCCTCCGCCGCCTGGGCGACCGCCGCCAAATCCGCCGCCGCCCCCTCTGGGACGTCCGCCNCCGAAGCCGCCGCCGTCGCGACCTCCATGGTGGCGACGATCGCCATCGGGCCCGCCAGGACCCATGCCGCGGTGCCCTTCGCGTCCGCCAAAGGCATTGAAGCGATAGATGGCGTGCAGCATGGCATAGCTGTTCACACTGTTATATTGCGTGTCNCTGCGCATCATCGAGTTGATGGTCCGCGTCAGCGTGCTCTGTTGGTGCAGGATGTCGTAGAGCTGTAGCGTCACGGTGAGCGCCTTTCCCTTCAGAAAACTCTGCGACAACTGGGCATTCCATATCAGCTCGTTGGTGTTCATCGAGGCGTCGCTGTAGCCGCGGCGGCTTTGTTGGTGAAGGTCCGACGACAGCGACATTCCCCACGGCATATACACATTGATGCTGCCGCCGTAGGCGAATTGCCAGGTGTCGAGATTGCTCGACTCCAGCAGATTGTTGCGGGCGTGGGTGTAGGTGAACGAGCCATCNAGTGCCACTTCTATCCAGTCTTTGCGCCAGCTGCCTTGCAAACGCTCGGTCAGGCTCAGGTTGCGCGTGGTGCTGCGTTGCGATGCCTGCAGGCTGTCCGAGTAGAGATAGCCCACGCTGTTGGTGTAGTTCAGGTGGGTCGAAGTGTTCACGTTCCACACGCCGGCCGAGTCGATGGCNGTGTTGAAGANGAAGCCCAGTGCCCCGTTCCANTTGCCGTTGATGTTTTGCGGTTGCGTCACCCTGCCGCCCGTCGTCGCATCATACGTCACGATCGACGCCACCGAGTTGCGCGTGTTGCTATAGTTGGCGTACACCATCACGAAGCGCTGGTGATCNTGAATGTAATTGTTGTAGTCTAGCCTGAAATTGTGNGTGAACGAGGGCTTCAAGCCTGGGTTTCCTTTCGAGATGTTCAGCGGGTCGCTGTCGTCGGTGATGTCGAGCAGGTCGGTCATCGATGGCTGCGANGTGGTGCCTCGGTAGTTGATGCGCAGTTGTTTCACCTTGGAGAAGCGATAGCGGAAGTCTAGCGTGGGCGAGAAGTTAAACACGTTTCGCGTGGTGTCGGTGCTCACGCCGAGATATTCCTGCCTGAATCGTGTCTGTTGCGGCTGCAGCATCACGCCCACATTGAGCCTATATTTCTCGCGTATCACCCGCAACATCACGTTGATGTCGTGCACATAATTCTTGTATTCGGCAAAGCGGCTCAAGTCGCTGTCCAAGTAGTTGNCGAGGTTGTTCCCGTAGGGGGCGAAGTAGGCGTCCCAGCCNCCGTAGCGCGCCGTGTAGTTGTCGAAGAGGCTCGTGCCTTGGTCGCTGAAGTCGTAGGTGCTGCGATCGGTGCGGTTATACTTGTAGGTGTATTTGTAACTCAGCTGCAGAAAGGCGTTCCGAAACACGGGCTCGCTATAGGTNGCCTGCAGCGAGTAGCTCCAATTCCGTTGCGGGGCGTTGTTGTATCTGCTGCTCACATAGGTGGAGTCTCCTGTNTTGAGATAGTTTCGCAGCCGATAATAGATGATGTTGCTCTCGCTCAGGCTCTTGCTTTCGCTGTTGCCGCCCGACACGGTCCCCCGCAGTGTGACGTTCCGTCCGCGCGTGTTCAGTTTGCGATTCACCTGCAGCGAGGTGCCCAGCGTGTAGCTGCTCGAGTGAGAAGCNGATTGGTTGAGGCGTTGGTTCACGAGTATGGAGTCGGCCGCCATGGCCTCCGTGGCGTCGTNGCCCAGCGGGTCGTCGGTATANTCGTAGGGATCGCTGCCAAAGGTGCGGCTCAGTCCGGCCGTAGCCCCGTCGCTGTCCGAATATTTCACNCTGGGGCGCATCATCACGTTGGTCATCGTGTCGGGCTTCCACTCCAGTCTGGCGCGAAAATCCAGCGAGTTGCCGCGCGAGAAATTACTGCTTCGGCTGTTGCTGAATGCCCCCGCGGCCGTCACAAAGTTCTCTGTGGCCGTCACGGTTTGCCGGTCGCCGTCGGTGTGATTCCACAGCAGGCTGGCGTCCAGCTGCAGCCGGTCTTTCAGCTCGTAGTTGTAGTTCAGTCCCAACATCTTTGCCGCGTTCAGCCCGTTCATCCCGCGGCCGAAGCGTCCGCCGCCACCGCCGCCAGGGAATCCCTGGTCGTTCACGTTGTTGGCCCCAGCAAAAGCCATCAGTCGCGCGTTCTTGCTCATAAAGGCGCCCATGGCTTTCACGGCATAGCGCGAGTGGGTGCCGATGCCCAGGTCCACATTGGCAAACATGCCGTTGTGCATGCCCTCCTTCAGTCCGAAGTCCAGCACGGTGGTTTCGTCGCCGTCGTCGATGCCCGTGATGCGGGCCAGGTCGCTCTTTTCGTCGTAGGCTTTCACGCGCTCCACAATGGATGTGGGCAGGTTTTTCATGGCCGTCTTGGTGTCGCCCGTCATAAATTCCTTGCCGTCCACCTTGATCTTCTTCACCTCTTTGCCGTTGATGGTGATCTTTCCGTCGTCGTCCACCTCGGCGCCGGGAAGCTTCTTCACCAGCTCTTCTATCACCGAGCCTTCGGGCGTGCGGTAGGCGGCGGCGTTATAAACAAAGGTGTCCTCCACCACCGTCACCTTGGCGGCCTGCGCCGTTGCCGTGACGCCCTTCAGCATGATGGCGTCGGCGCCCATCACCAGCTCGCCCAGGTCCACGTTTTGNCCCTTGCTCATCGTCACCGGTTTCACCATCGGCTTGTAGCCCACGCCCGACAGCTTCACCAGATAGCGCCCGTCTTCGGGCACGGTGAGCCTGAATCGCCCGTCTTCGCCCGTCAGTGTGCCNTTCACAAAGGTGCTGTCTGTCTTGAGCAGTTGCACTGTCAGTTGCATGGCGGCCTCGCGCGTGTCGCGGTCGATGACCGTGCCCGCCACCTGCCGTTCCTGCGCGCTGGCCACGGTGGCCATCATGAGTAGCGCCCCCACCATCAGCGGGCGCCCTGCGCGGCGCCACCATATAGCTATCTTCATCCTGAAATGTTTGATTTGTTTCACGCCTACTTTGACGTTTCGCGGCCCCGAGCGTTTAAATCGCGGCCTCGTTTTTTTCGCTTTTTTCGCGGCCAATGGCCGCCGCCCTAAACGGTTCAGACCGAAACCGCGCTTGTCGGTTTCGGTCTGAACATCTGTTGCCGATGGCCCCTTGGGCTCACAGCTCGTCGCTCAGGCGAGGCTCGCGTTCCAGCTCCGATATCAGGTTTTCCTGCATCTGCTCGAAGCCGCCTTCGCTTTCATCGTCCTCGTCGTCGATGGCGCCTCTGTTGGAGAGCTGGTCGCCGCCCGGTGCCGAGTGGGGCGCAGCCATCTGGCACAAATATTCCGTTTCAATCGTCTCCGTCAGCGGAGTCACATATTTCTTGTTCATCATCTTTTAGTCTTTCCTTTGTTAAACATTGGCCTGCGGCCGCCTGCTTGTTATTTCACCAGATATTTCTTGCCGTTTTTCACATAGATGCCTGCCGGCAGCGCCTGCGTGTTGCTCATGCGCACGCCGCTCAACGTGTACACCGCGTCGCTCGCCGTCTGCTGCTTGGCGTTGCTGATGCCCGTCACGGTCTCGTCTTCCATTTCGAACAAGAAGCGCGGAGCGCTCATGGCCTGCGAGCGCGGAATGGGCAGATAGGCCTTGTGAGCCTTGTTGGTGAAGGCATCGCCGCCNTTGCCGCCCCANTAGAATCCCACGGTGCCGGCCGTGTTGTTGGCGTCGAGCGACAGTTTGTAGAATTTGTATTCCACGTCTTCCTTCGGCCCCACGGTCAGCGCATCCTCGTCGGTGCCCATCAGTATGTTGGCGTCCGACTTCTCCGTTTCTGTTTCCATTTCCACGAATTGATAGGTGCCTTCGTTGGCTTTTATCACAACGGCCTCGCCTGCGGGTATCACTTTGCGTTCGCCATACTTCGTGCCTTCCACCATATATCCGCTCTTCACGTCTGTGTAGGTCAGCGCCGTCACGCCCGTGGGCACCATTATGCCCGTCGTGCTATAGTAGAGCGTGCCGTAGCCGGCCGCCGTAACCTTCACATCAATGGCCTTGCCATAGGTTACTGCTATACTGTCAATAGCAACGTAACTGTTTGACTTGGCGTTCCATTGAATCGTTACATCCTGAGAGAAACCTTCCCAAGTTTTAACAACACTGGTTGATGTTCCGCCTCCTTGTGTGCCGGTGCCACTTTGTTCAATATTCATAGAAATGGTTGTTCCGCCTATTGTGAGATTGGTGATCAGATAGCCTTCCGGTGCCTTCAACGTAACGTAACCCGTCGTTCCGTCTTTAAGACCACCACTTGGACCACACAGANTGAGTNTGTACNTTTTATNATAAAATCGATAAAAGTAGTTGTNGCCAGTGATTGTGATGTTGCCGTCGTCGGAAGTCCAAACAACGTCGGTTGTATAGCAATATTCTGGGATTTGTGATGTTTGTGCTTTCACAGCATCTCCTTTGTACTGCGCGCCATAAGTGTTGNCAACGCCGTTCTTTTTATTGAACATGAANGTNGTNTTCAAAGCATACGTATTGCCCACCATTGCGAGCAGCAACAGGGTGCAAATGGTTCGTAATGATTTCTTCATTGTAAATATCAGTTTATAAAGTGAATATGTCTGTGCTTGTCTGTCGCGTCGCCACGGCGCCGCTCCATGCTATATCTGCNACATCTTTGCCGCCATGGGTGCGCCGGCCTGCTGCTTTTGCGCACGCGCTTCGCTCATTTCGCGCGCTTTGCTTGTCGATTTTGCGCGTTTGCTTCACCGTTTTCGCGATACATGCCACGCGTCATCGTTGTCTTTCTGTCGCTCTGTCTGCCGCGGGCGCCGCCGTGTTTCTCCCATTCGGCCGGCCATCCCGNTNCTTTGCNGTGGCAAAGGTAACGGCTTTTTTGTTACGAGAAGTGTTTTTTTTGTTAATTTTTTCGAAACAGTCGCATTTTTCTCTCACACCTCACGTTTCGGCGCCTCGCGCCCTTCCNTCTCGTGGTCCNGAAAATCCTTGTGCTTGTCCTTTCTTATAAGCATCCGTCTCTTGCGGCGGGCGGTNTCGTGNGCGCCGTCTTTCTCTCGTATTCCTGCCGCAGGTTGTCTTTTGGCCNCGCGCCGGCGGAAAAATCGCCCCGCAGTCATGCGATGGTCGGTCGGCAGAGTGGTAAAAATTGATACCAGAGGAGGAAAATCCGTTACACCGGNCCGAAAATGCACGATTTTTGTCCGCGCCGAACGATTTTACCCCCTTTTGAGCAGATTTTACCCGCCCCGTCCCCCTCAAATCCCTACCTTTGCAACCAGAAAAAGGTTATAGTTATATTTGGTTATAAGAAAAAAAAGCGCAGTCCGTGAGGATGGCGCTTTTTTTGTGTGCCGCGCTCCACGNCAGTCTCTCGCCGCCTATTCTTCCGTACTCATCGACTTCGCCCGACGTTTTCACCGCTTATTTTTCAGTTTCNNGCCGCNTTCGCCCGACGTGTCCCGTTGCCGATTCTTCCGTTTTTGCTGCCTTCGTCNGTTGTGTCCCATCGCTTATTCTCCTACACCCGCCGTCCGCGCTCTCTGTTTTCCGCCGCCGAGCACATCAAAGACCCTGAAGGGGTCGTAGGTCCGCACGAGAGTGCGGACGCCATAACCCACGGTGGCGACCGCAGGGAGCATCCGTGGGTGTCTCATGTCCCCCGCAATCGACCTCGAAGAGGTCGTGAAAAAGTGACACTACGTTCCTCGCTCTCACACCTCCAAATTGTTCTTTTTGTAACCTCAGAAAGTGGCTCAAAAATGGCCTCGTTGGTCACCAACTTGTCTTTGGGTGCGAAAATGGGCCGTTTTGAGCCACTTTCTGCAAATGCTTGAACAAGAGTCTTTTGCAAGAAATCCAATGGGCGCTGATTTTCAGGGCGTTAGCTGTCCGTTTCCATTCCACTGGTTTTGCTCGCGCTATCCATTGGAATTGCATCGCGCCGTCAATGGATAGCGAGGCGAAGACCATTGGATAGCGCGTCGAAAACTAAGGGATAGCGCGACCGAAACCATTGGATAGCGAGTGGAAGACTNAGGGATGAGAAATAGAAGGNCGAGATTCTTGCAAAAACGGGGCGCTGAAATGNCGGAATAAGTGTNCTGTTTTTCCGTTTTAACATCTAGTTTGGAGAAAAATCCGTACAATGCAAAGCGGCGGAATGGTTGCGGATTGTTCTATTTTTCGGTTGGGGCTCAGGGTGCCGCGCTTCGTGCTCCGGTTATTGCTCCATGGTGATCATGAGCCGTATCTGTGGATAGGTGGCTTCGGNCGGGCAGGCCTCTTTGATGGCTCGGATGCCGGCGGCGCGCCCCGTGCGGCGTATGGCGTCGGCGATGGGGCCTTGGAGGCGGGGCGGCACGAGGGCTTCGAGGGGCAGTTCGTGCCGCAACACGAAGTGGGCGAGGTGGCCAAACACGGTTTCGTCGGTGTAGCCGCGCTCGGCGGCGATTTCGTGGATGGTTTTGCCTTGGCGGTAGAGGTCGAGGCTGATTTTGCGGCTGTTGCCGGCGGGTTTGGCTTGTTTGGCTTGTTGCTTCACGGCGGCGGTGGTGGCGGGCTGCAGGTGGTGGCGCTCGCAGAAGCGGCGTATGATGGGGAGCAGGGCGNNGGCGTAGCGCTTGGCGGTGGGCTTTCCGATGAAGGGAACGGCCACGAGGGAGGCTTCGTCGCCNGGGAGCAGGTTGACGAGATTGACCAGTGCGCGCTGCTGCATCACGATGGCGGGATTGACTTGTCGGGCGAAGGCNTCTTTCTCGCGCCATGCCACGAGGAGCCGATAGAGCTCGGGATAGAGCATGCGGGCGGTGTCGGCTTTGCGCTTGGTGGGCTTTTTGGCTTTCTTGGAGTCGGCGAGGAGGTCGATGGCGTCGAGGGTGGCGCGGTTGCGGCATCGGTGATAGTCGGCCACGCTGAAGCCTTGNTGGGCCACGTGGTCGAGGGTTTGGNTACATACGGCCAGCAGCAGGCGCAGGTCGTAGAGGGCTTCGTCGAACTGTTTGCGGTGGGCCTTGTTGTCGGTGTCCACGTCGGTGTCGTCGAGCAGGTCGTCGAAGAGCGTGGCGAGGGTGTTGCGGAAGTAGGCGGCGCTGCGCTTCACTCGGTCGGCAAACTCTTGGGATGCGAGGCCTTCGGTGCTGGTGTGGGCGATGACCTGCTGCCACTTGGCGGCCACGGCGAGCATGTCGCGGGTGCCGGCGAGGGCGGCTTGATGGCTGCGGCTCAAGTCGGCGTATTGTGCAAAGAAGTGCTCGTCGATGACGCGGCTGAGGCGCTCTTGCTTGCGGAGCAGCTCGGAGAAGTCGAACAGGTCGCAGAGTTCGTGCACGATATACTGCTCCTTGAGCTGTGGGAGCATGGCGATGCTCTGCGTGGCGGCCGACTCTTGGCGCGCTATGTAGTCGGTGACGCGCTGGTCTTGTATCACGGCGCGCTCGCTGATGGGGCCGGCNAGCACCAGTCCGTGGAGGGTGCGGCATCGGCTGAGCGCCACATACACCTGCCCCGATGCGAAGGATTGGCCGGCGTCGATGATGGCGCGGTCGAACGTGAGCCCCTGACTCTTGTGGATGGTGATGGACCAAGCGAGGCGCAGGGGATACTGCGTGAAGGTGCCCTGCACCAGTTCTTCGAGCTCTTTGGTTTGCTCGTTGAGGGCATATTTGGTGTTTTCCCAGGTGGCGGGCTCCACTTCGATGTCGTCATCGTCGCCGTTGCAGCGCACAAGGATGCGGCCCTCGTCGATGTCGGTCACGCGGCCTATCTTGCCGTTGTAGTAGCGGTGGTCGGGCGAGGTGTCGTTGCGCACAAACATCACCTGTGCCCCCTCTTTGAGCGTGAGGCTCACATCGGTGGGATAGGCATACTCGGGGAAGTTGCCGTCTATGGCTGCCTGAAAGGTGAACGGGGGCGTTTCGAGCTTGGCGAGCTCGCTCTCGTTGTGGCGCTGCGCCAGCGAGTTGTGGGTGGTGAGGCGAATGTAGCCTTCGTCGGGGCGCGGCTTGAAGTGGGGCAGATAGCGCTCGTTGAGTGCGCGATACACGTTGGCGTCGGCGCGCCCCTCGCGTATGGCGTTGAGCAATGCGAGGAAACGCTCGTCGCTCTGGCGAAACACGTGTTTCAGACAGATGGTGACGTAGTTGATGCGCGCGAGGGCTTTGCTGCTGAAAAAGAAGGGCGTGTCGTAGTATTGCCTCACTATGGCGGCCTCTTGGTCGGTGACAACGGGTGCCAGTTGCTGGAGATCGCCAATCATGAGCAGCTGAACGCCGCCAAACGGGCGGCGGGGATCGCGAAAGCGGCGTAGCACGTTGTCGATGGCATCCAGCAGATCGGCGCGCACCATGCTCACTTCGTCGATGACGAGCAGGTCGAGCGTGCGCAGGATGTTGCGCTTTTCGCGACTGTATTCATACTTGTCTTTGAATTTCACGTCGGGGACGTAGGGCGAGAGGGGCAGCTGAAAAAAGGAGTGAATGGTCTGCCCGTGCGCATTGATGGCGGCGACGCCGGTGGGCGCCACCACTGCCAGACGCTTCGACGTGGAGGCACGAAGCTGGTGGAGGAACGTGGTTTTGCCCGTTCCGGCCTTGCCCGTGAGAAAGATGCTGATGCCGGTGTGTTCGGCAAACTCCCAGGCTTGTTGCAGTTCGTCGTTGTTTTCGAAAGACACGCTCTGTGGAATAGGTGAGGATGTGGATGGAGCAGGGGGTGAAGCGTGGGGCACGGAGCGGGGCTTCGCCGCCGGTTGCCGTGCTCCGCGCTCCGATGCTCATGCTACAGGATGTGCATGGTGCCCAGCGCATAGAGCAGCCCGTAGCCTGCTACCATGGAGATGAGGCCTATGATGATGCCTATTTTCACCATGTCGTTTTGCTTGACGAGGTTGGTGGAGAAGGCGAGTGCGTTGGGCGGCGTGGATATCGGGAGCACCATGGCGCTCGAGGCGGCGATGGCAATGCCAATGAGCACGGTGGGCGTGCCCCCTATGGCCGAGAGCTTGTCGCCCATGCCGGTGCACACCACGGCAAGGATGGGCATGAGGAGCGCTGCCGTGGCCGAGTTGCTGATGAAGTTGCTCAGCATGTAGCAGATGAAGCCCGAGAGCAGCAAGATCACGATGGCGGGGAACGTGTCGAAGGGGATGCTCTCCACGGCGTTGGCGGCCAGGCCCGAGGCGTTGAGCCCGTAGCCCAGTGCAAAACCGCCGGCCACCATCCAGATGACGCTCCAGTTGATTTCCTCAAGGTCGTATTTGGTGATGACGCCGGTGAGGGCAAACACGGCGAAGGGTATGAGGGCCACGGTGTAGGAATTGATGCCCGTGAGCTTGTCGGTCATCCACAGCAGCACCGTAACGAAGAATGTGATGATCACCACCCACGTGTGGAAGCCTTTCTTCATGCCGCCCTCGATGTCGATGGTGATGGTTTTCTGACTGAAGGGAAACAGCGTGCGCAGCAGCAGCCAGCCGATGAACAGCAACACCAGCACCAGCGGCAGCATGAAGGCCGTCCACTCGCCGAANCCCATATTCATGTTGAGGCCGGCGGGATCGTTGAGATATTTCAGGGCAATGGCGTTGGGCGGCGTNCCGATGGGCGTGGCCATGCCGCCCAGATTGGCGGCCACGGGAATCGACAGGGTGAGGGCGATGCGGCCCTTGCCCTCGGGCGGCAGCTGCTTGAACACGGGTGCCAAGAAGGTGAGCATCATGGCGGCGGTGGCCGTGTTGCTCACAAACATGGAGAATACGCCCGTGATGAGGACGAAGCCGAGAAGGACGTTGTTGGACTTGTTGCCGAACGGCTTGAGCAACACCTTGGCCAGCTGGGCGTCGAGACCGGTCTTGGAGGCTGCGATGGCCAGTATGAATCCGCCGATGAACAGCATGATGACGGGGTCGGCAAACGTGGCCATGATCTCCTTGTAGGGCAGGGGAGTGCCCGCCTCTTCNTACATGAAGAACGACACGCCACTGGTGGAGGTGGTGAGCAGCATTAGCACAATGATGCCCACCGACGTGGCCCACGACGGCACCACCTCGAATACCCACATCAGCGTGGCGAATGCAAAGATGGCGATGATGCGCTGCTGGATCACCGTGAGGCCGGCGATGCCGAACATCGACGCCGGAGCGTTCCACAAAAACAGGGTGACCACGAGCACAATGGCCGCATAGATGAGCTTCTTGAGCAGTCGGCTCGAATCGGTTCGGCGCTCACGGCGCGCCTTGTGATAGGCTTCTACGAGATGGAAGCCCGTGAAAATTTTGTACATAAATTCTTATATTTGCAAGTTTTCGGTAAGCAGATAGAATTGTGTGTACAAAGGTAAGACCTTTTGCAGACGGCACAAAAAAAAGCGGCGAGCAATGCACTCGAAAAGGCATTGCCCGCCGTTTTTTGCAAAACCGACATGGCATTTAAGTCGGTAGAATGGTGGTTAAGCGGTGCATCAGTTGCGGAACACGAGTCCCTCGCCAAAGCAGTCCACCGTGATGGGCCGCTCGCGATTGACGCTGCCCGAGAGCAACTGCTTCGAAAGGTCGTTGAGCAGGTGTTGCTGGATGGCGCGTTTCACGGGGCGTGCGCCAAACTCGGGGTCGTAGCCGGCCTCGGCCAAATAGTCGATGGCTTGGGGCGTGACCTCCATTTGCACGTCTTGCTCGGCCAGCATCTTGCGAACCTTGTCCACCTGCAGCCTCACCACTTGGGCGATTTGCTCCTTGGTGAGCGGGTGGAAGGTGATGATCTCGTCGATACGATTCAAGAACTCGGGGCGCATGATGTGGTGGAGCTGCTCCTCGGTGGCATTAGACGTCATGATGATGATGGTGTTTTTGAAGTTCACCGTGCGGCCCTTGTTGTCGGTCAGACGGCCGTCNTCGAGCACCTGCAGCAGCGTGTTGAACACATCGGGGTGGGCTTTTTCGATCTCGTCGAACAGCACCACGGAGTAGGGTTTCCGCCTGACGGCCTCGGTGAGCTGCCCGCCTTCGTCGTAACCGATGTAGCCCGGGGGTGCGCCGATGAGCCGGCTCACGGTGTGCTTCTCCTGATATTCCGACATGTCGATACGGGTCATCATCGACTCNTCGTTGAACAGATAGTCGGCCAGTGTCTTGGCGAGCTCGGTTTTGCCAACGCCCGTGGTGCCCAAGAANATGAACGAGGCAATGGGCCGCTTGGGGTCTTGCAGTCCGGCACGCGAGCGGCGCACGGCATCAGANACGGCCTGAATGGCCTCATCCTGGCCCACCACGCGCTTATGNAGCTCGTCTTCGAGATGCAAGAGCTTGTCTTTTTCGCTCTGCATCATGCGGCTGACGGGTATGCCGGTCCAGCGCGACACCACTTCGGCGATGTCGTCGGCCGTCACTTCTTCCTTGACGAGGCGTGCGCCGTCTCCCGTCGAAGAGTTTTGCGCCGCGCGGTTGATCTCGTCTTCCAGCTGTTTCAGCTTGCCGTAGCGTATTTCCGCCACCTTGGCATAGTCGCCTTCTCGCTCGGCGCGGTCGGCCTCGAAGCGCAGCTGTTCCATTTGCTGCTTGGCCTGTTGCACCTTGTCGATGTCGGCCTTTTCCCGCTCCCATTTGGCGCGGAAGTTTTGCTCTTGTTCGCGCAGTTCGGCAATCTCTTTGTCGAGTTGCGCTATTTTTTCGGTGTCGTTCTCGCGGCGGATGGCTTCGCGCTCAATCTCGAGCTGCTTCAGTTGCCGCGTCAGGTCGTCGAGCTCTTCGGGCACCGAGTCGCGCTCCATGCGGAGCTTGGCGGCGGCCTCGTCCATCAGGTCGATGGCTTTGTCGGGGAGGAAGCGGTCGGAAATGTAGCGCTCCGACAGTTTCACTGCGGCAATGCAGGCGTCGTCCTGGATACGCACCTTGTGATGGTTCTCGTAGCGCTCCTTCAATCCTCGCAGAATGGAGATGGCCGACAGCTCGTCGGGCTCGTCCACCATAACGGTTTGGAAACGACGCTCCAAGGCCTTGTCTTTCTCAAAATACTTCTGATANTCGTTGAGGGTGGTGGCGCCGATGGCCCTCAGCTCTCCACGCGCTAAGGCCGGCTTCANGATGTTGGCGGCGTCCATGGCGCCNTCGCNNNNGCCGGCNCCCACNAGNGTGTGGATTTCGTCGATGAANAGGATGATNNNGCCNTCGCTCTTGGTCACCTCGTTGATGACACTTTTGAGCCGTTCCTCAAACTCGCCCTTGTATTTGGCGCCGGCGATGAGTTGGCCCATGTCGAGCGAATAGAGCTGTTTGTCCTTCAGATTCTCGGGCACGTCGCCGCGCACGATGCGTTGGGCTAGTCCTTCCACGATGGCCGTCTTGCCGGTGCCGGGTTCACCGATAAGGATGGGATTGTTCTTCGTTCGGCGCGACAAAATCTGGAGCACTCGTCTGATTTCGTCGTCTCGCCCGATAACGGGGTCGAGTTTGCCGGCCCGCGCGTCTTCCACCAGGTTTTTGGCATACTTGGAGAGCGACTGATAGTTGTCGTCGGCGCTCTGCGACTGCACCTTCTGCCCCTGTCGCAACTCCTGAATAGCCTTCTCGGCGTCCTTGGCGGTCATGCCCGCGTCTTTCAAGATNCGGGCCGCGGTGCTGTTCACCTCGAGCAACGCCATGAGCAGCGGCTCAACGGAGACAAACTGATCCCCCCATCGCTTGGCGATGTCCTCCGACTTGATGATCACTTGGTTGGCCTCGTTGGTCAGGTAGGGCTGTCCCCCCTGCACGCGCGGCTGGTGTTGCAGCTCGTTGTCCACAAGGGTGGCCACGTGCTGAACGTTGATTCCCAGCTTCTGAAAGATGAAGCCCACCACATCAGCGGCCTTGTCCATCACTCCCTTCAACAGGTGGATGGGCTCGATGGCCTGCTGCGAGGCCCTTTGTGCGGCCTTGACCGCCTCTTGCACGGCCTCTTGTGCTTTGATGGTGAAGTTGTCTAAATTCATAGTAAACCTCCTGTTTTTTTTGTTTGTTCTTACTGACCATCCACCTTCAAATCCTGTGCCTTGCGCCCGCTGCTGCCAAAATGGCAATCGTTTCGGCAATAATGGCAGANGGCGAGANTGAGAGATCNACCACGCAAAAGCGCCGGCCGTTCGACAGAGGAACGGTCGGCGCTTTTGTGAGGAGTGGCGCGGAGAGTGCGGTCAGTCGGCAGTCTGATGATTGATGCAGATGCCTTGCAGATACCATGCGTAGAGCCGCTGGATGCCTTCGTCGATGTCCACGCTGTGGTGCCAGCCCAGTCGGTGGAGCTTCGACACGTCGGTGAGCTTGCGCGGTGTGCCGTCGGGCTTGGTGGCATCCCACGTGATGGTGCCGCCAAAGCCTATTTCGCGGGCGATGCGCTCGGCCACTTCGCGGATGCTGATCTCTAGTCCGGTGCCCACATTCACGTGGCAGTTGCGTATTTCGGCAATGCCNTCGGCGTTGCGTTTCGCGTTTTCGCAAGTGTCGCTGAAGCGCACGTTGAGCAGCACGTGAACAGATGCGTCGGCCATGTCTTCGCTCCAGAGAAACTCGCGCATGGGTTTGCCGGTGCCCCAGAGCTGCACTTCGCCCGGAAGGATGCCGTATCGGGCCAGCACATTCAGTATGGCGTCGCGACCGGCGCTGCCGTCGATGCCTTCCACGGGCCGCAGATGGAGATCTTTTGCNACGGCGTCCCAATCGTTTTCGCCGAGGCATTTGGCCAGGTGGATCTTTCGAATCATGGCCGGCAACACGTGGCTGTTCTCCAGATGGAAGTTGTCGTTGGGGCCGTAGAGATTGGTTGGCATCACGGCAATGTAGTTGGTGCCGTATTGCAGATTGAAGGCCTCGCACATCTTGAGCCCCGCAATCTTGGCGATGGCGTAGGGCTCGTTGGTGTATTCCAGAGGGGACGTGAGCAGGCTGTCTTCGGCCATGGGCTGCGGCGCCTCGCGGGGATAGATGCACGTGGAGCCGAGGAAGAGCAGGTCTTTCACGCCATGACGGAAGCTTTCGCCAATGACGTTTTGCTGGATTTGCAGGTTTTTATAGATGAAATCGGCGCGAAAACGCAGGTTGGCCATAATGCCGCCCACGTGAGCGGCCGCCAAAACCACGGCCTGCGGCTGCTCTTCGTCGAAGAAAGCCTTAACGGCGGTGGGGTCGAGCAGGTCGAGTTCGCGATGCGTGCGGCCCACGAGATTCTCGTAGCCACGGCTCTTCAGATTGTTCCAAATGGCCGAACCCACTAGTCCGCGGTGGCCCGCCACATATATTTTAGCACTTTTNTCGAGCATGATGGTCAAGGGATTTTGATCGCTGTGATGTGGAACTTGAGGCGTGGAGTGGGCGTTGGCGGCGCGGCCAACCAGTGTGCCGCGAATGGCCGGATTCCACCCTCGATGCTCCGGATTATCGTTTCACGTATTCCATGTCGTGGTCCACCATGATGCGCACCAGCTGCTTGAAGTCTGTTTTGCGCGGGTTCCAGCCCAGTTTTTCCTTGGCCTTGGCGGGATTGCCCAGCAGTTGTTCCACTTCGGCGGGGCGGAAATACTTCGGATCCACCTCAACGAGCGTNCGGCCCGTTGCCTTGTCGATGCCCTTTTCGTCGATGCCTTCGCCCTGCCATTCAAGGTCGATGCCTGCATAGCTGAAGGCCAGCGTGGCAAATTCGCGCACGGTGTGGTATTCGCCGGTGGCAATCACGAAGTCGTCGGGCTCGGGCTGCTGCAAGATGAGCCACATACATTCGATGTAGTCTTTGGCGTAGCCCCAGTCGCGGAGNGCGTTGAGATTGCCCAGATAGAGCTTGTCTTGCAAACCTTGGGCAATGCGCGCGGCGGCCAGCGTTATCTTTCTTGTGACGAATGTCTCGCCGCGGCGCTCGCTCTCGTGATTGAAGAGCACGCCGTTGCAGCAGTACATGCCGTAGGATTCGCGGTAGTTTTTCATGATCCAGAAGCCGTAGAGCTTGGCCACGGCGTANGGACTGCGAGGATAAAACGGCGTGGTTTCGCTTTGCGGAACCTCCTGCACCTTGCCGTAAAGCTCGGAGGTGGAGGCTTGATAGATGCGGCACGTCTTGTCGAGACCGCATATCCGAACGGCCTCAAGCAGGCGCAGCACGCCCACGGCGTCGGTGTCGGCGGTGTACTCGGGNACGTCGAACGAAACCTTCACGTGGCTCTGAGCGGCGAGATTGTAAATCTCCGTGGGCTTCACCTCCCCTATAACACGAATGAGCGACGACGAGTCTGTCATGTCGGCCCAATGTAGATTCACNAGTCGGGAACGCTTCATGTCGCGCACCCATTCATCGAGATAGAGGTGCTCGATGCGGGCCGTGTTGAACGAAGATGAGCGGCGAAGCAGGCCGTGTACCTCATATCCCTTTTCAATCAAGAACTCTGCGAGAAAACTTCCGTCTTGTCCTGTGATGCCCGTGATGAGGGCGATGTTTTTGCTCATAAGTGCGCTGTTTGTTTTTATTGGTTATTGGTTTATGCTTGTTTTATTGTCCTTGCGGCGAACGGGCATTGGCTTTCGTGTGGAAGCGCCCCGCCCGCGCCCTCAGTTTTCGGCGAACTGCCGGATGCGCTGCTCCTCTGAAAGNTTGCAAATGAGCAGGCGGTCGTCTTCTTCGGCCACGATATAGCCATCGAGGCCCTGCACCACCACCTTCTTTTTGCCTTGTGTGTGGACAATACAATTATATGAATCGTAGAGGCTGACGTGGTCTCCGATGACGCCGTTGCCATAAAGATCGCGCTTGGTCTGGGCCAGCAGCGAGCCCCACGTGCCGAGGTCGCTCCATCCGAAATCGGCGGGGCATACAAAGATTTCCTCGGCCTTCTCCATGATGGCGTAGTCCACGGAGATGCTCTCGCACTCGGGGAAGCGCTTGTCGATCTCTGCTTGTTCTTGCGGCGTGCCGTAGATGGGCTGCATACTTTCAAAGACGCGGTTGAGCGCGGGCTGGTACATTCGAAACGCATTCACGATGGTATTGATGCTCCAGATGAAGATGCCGGCGTTCCAAAAGTAGCTTTTGCTGCGAATATACTGCTCGGCGGTCTCGCGTCCGGGCTTCTCCTTGAACGAGTCCACCCTGAATATTTCTTTGTTGCGNGGGCTGCTGGTGCTCAGATCGGCCTGAATATAGCCATAGCCGGTCTCGGGGCGCGTGGGCTTCATGCCGAGGGTGACGATGGCGTCGGTCTCACCCGTGAACGTCATGCACTGCTCCACCACGCGGCGAAACTCGGCACCGTTGGTCACGATATGGTCGCTGGGCGTCACCACCACGTTGGCTTTCGGGTCGGCCGTCTTGATGCGCCAGCTCACGTAGGCAATGCATGGCGCGGTGTTTCTCCGGCACGGCTCGCACAAGATGTGGGAGGCCGGCACTTCGGGAAGCTGGTCGCGCACGGTGTCGGCGTAGCGTTTGTTGGTCACCACCCACACGTTTTCGGGTGAACAAATGCCCTCAAAGCGATCGAGCGTGAGCTGCAACAGTGTGCGCCCCACGCCGAGCACGTCGATAAACTGCTTGGGCTTCTCTTCNGTGCTCATTGGCCAAAAGCGGCTTCCCACGCCGCCGGCCATTATCACGAGATGATTATTGGTGTATGTCATATCGGTTGGTCGTTTCTTTCGTCAACGACGATGAAGTTGTTTGCAAAGATAATGCAAGTTGCCCGAAAGGCCAAATTATTGGTAAAATTTGTACTATCGCAGGATGATTCCCGTGAAGATGCGTCCGCAGTCTGGCGTCAAGCGTCGGGCCGAGAAGAAGTCGTCGGCGTGTTGCCACGTGCAGATGTTGGTGGTTTGTATGATGGCAACGCCGGCCGTCTCCAGCTGCAGGCGATTGCAGGCGGGGAGATTGATGTGCCATTTCCCCGCGNGGTAGCGGCGTGCTATCTTATCCATGGGAAAGCCGGCTGTGGCAAATTGGTCGTAAACCTCGTCGCCCACTTCGAAAGCATCAATGCCGATGCCGGGCCCTATCACGGCTTTCATCCGGTCGGGGCAGGCACCATAGCGCTCCTGCATGGCGGNCACGGCCTTTTCGGCTATGCGTTTTGCTGTGCCCCGCCAGCCGGCATGAACGGCCGCGGCGGCGTGATGGTCGGGGTCATATAATAATATAGGTATGCAGTCGGCCGTGGACACGCCGATGCAGATGCCGGCCACGTCGGTGGTCAGTGCGTCCACGCCGTCGATGGCCTCGGTGCGGGCTGCTTCGGGAAGGGCCAACAAGCGGATGTCCACCGCCGTCACCACATCGGAATGTGTCTGGTGGGGCATCACGATATGGCCGTCGGGCAGATTCAACCGCCGGCACAACAGTTCCCTATTGCGGTCCACGTGCTCGGGCCGGTCGCCACAATAGCGNTTGATGTTGAATGCGCCGTGGTTGCCCAGGCTGCATCCGCCGTGTCGCGTGGTGCTGAAGGCGGTCACGCGCCCCTCGGCCGAAAAGAAATCGTCGTAGCTGAGCAACTGCGGGCTATCCATCGATGTCTTCAATCTCGTAGTCGTCTATTTCTTCGATATCTTCGTCGTCGAAGCCTTCATCGTCATCATCGTCGGCGGTCTCCAGTCGCAGCGCTTCGGGGTCTTTGTCGCGGTGCACCAGGTTTTCCTGATTGATGATGGTGTCGAGTTTGTTGCTTTCGGCGTTGAGTTCCTGCCAGAGCACGTCTTTCAAACGGTCGAGCCCCGTTTGCGCCACTGCCGAGATGAACACCANGGGCACTTGCTCGCCGTCNGCTTGCAACTTGTCTTCGAGGTCGCGGCGCAGCATTTCGGCGAGCTCATCGTCGAGCAGGTCGCACTTGGTGACGGCCAGCACGCGATGCTTGTCTGCCAGTTCGGGGTTGAATTGTCGCAGCTCGTTGAGCAGTATGTCATACTCGCGCTTGATGTCGTCGGTGTCTCCCGGCACCATAAACAGCAGGAGCGAGTTGCGCTCAATGTGGCGCAAGAATCGCAAGCCCAGCCCCCGGCCTTCNGATGCGCCCTCGATGATGCCCGGGATGTCGGCCATCACGAACGACTTGTTGTCGTGGTAGGCCACGATGCCCAGACTGGGCTCCATGGTGGTAAACGGATAGTTGGCTATCTTGGGGCGTGCNTTGGAAAGGGCTGCCACAAGGGTTGACTTGCCGGCGTTTGGGAATCCCACGAGCCCCACGTCGGCCAGCAGCTTGAGCTCCATGATGACGGTCATCTCCTGCATGGGCTCGCCGGGCTGTGCAAACCGCGGGGCTTGATTGGTGGCCGAGCGAAACTGAAAGTTGCCCAGCCCTCCGCGACCGCCCTTCAACAGCACGATTTCTTGTCCATCGCGGGTCACGTCGCACACGTATTTACCCGTTTCGGCATTGTAAACCACCGTGCCGCAGGGCACGTCGATATAGACGTCCTTGCCGTTGGTGCCGTGGCATTTGTCTTTTCCGCCGTTGCCACCGTGCTCTGCTTTGATGTGCCGCTGATACTTCAGGTGCAGCAGCGTCCAATAATTGCGGTTGCCGCGCAGGATGACGCTGCCGCCGTTGCCGCCGTCGCCCCCGTCGGGACCGCCGTTGGGGTTGTATTTCACGTGGCGCAGATGCATGGATCCGCGCCCGCCTTTCCCCGAGCGACAACTTATCTTGACGTAGTCGATGAAATTGGTGTCTGCCACTTCTGTTGTGTTATGCGTGGTTGTTGAAATCAAGCGTCGGGGACCGGCCGGCGAAATTCCCCCAGCCGGCAATGTCTGCGGCGGCGTTTTCGCGATGCCCNGTCCCCGGCGCTCCTATTATATATTGTCGATCACTTCACAGATGTCGCCGAATATGCGGTCGAGATCACCCTTCCCGTTGATGGGGTGGCGAAGGCCNTCCTGCTCATACCATTTCATGAGGGGCTCCGTTTGGCGGTGATACACGGTGAGNCGCTTCTTGATGGTCTCCTCATTGTCGTCCGACCGGCCGCTCTGTTGGCCGCGCAGGATGAGGCGCTTCATCAGCTCGTCCTCGGGCACATCCAGCTCTATCATGGCGGCCACGCGGTGCCCGCGCTCGGCCAGCATCGTCTTCAGCGCTTCGGCCTGCGGTATGGTGCGGGGAAATCCGTCGAAGATCACGCCGGCGTGGTCCTTGCCAAAGCCGTCGTAAACGTGGGCCAGGATGCTCACCATCAGGTCGTCGGGTATCAGCTGGCCCTTGTCGATAAACGATTGGGCCGTCTTTCCCAGCGCTGTTCCCTTCTTGATTTGTTCGCGCAATACGTCACCGGTGGAGATGTGCCCCAGTCCGTATTTCTCAATCAGTTTGTCGCTTTGGGTGCCTTTTCCTGAACCCGGCGCTCCAAAGATCACGATGTTTTTCATCTTTTTACCTTGCTATGTTTGTTTTGTTTNGGNCGGTCGCGAGAGACCGGCCGTTGGTTGGNTTGTCAGTCTTCGGNGTACAATGTATAGATGTGNTTCAGATTGCGGCCCTGCTGGTCGTAGTCCAGCCCGTAGCCCACAATGAAATCGTTGGGGATTTCCATGGCGGCATACTCTATGTCNAGGTCAACCTGCAGCTTGTCGGGCTTCAGCAGCAGCGTGCAAATGTGCACTTCGGCGGGGTTGCGGGTGCCGAGCGACTCTATCATGCGCTTCATCGTGAGCCCCGTGTCCACGATGTCTTCCACCACCACCACGGTGCGCCCCGACAGGTTTTCGTTGATTCCCATAATCTCTTTTATCTCGCCGGTGGATGCAATTCCCTCATACGAGGCCAGCTTCACAAATGATATTTCCGACGGAATGCGGATTTCGCGCATCAGGTCGGCAGCGAAGATAAACGAGCCGTTCAGCACGGCGATGAAGATGGGATTCTTCCCTTCCAAGTCGTGATTGATGCGCTCGGCCACGGCCTTCACGCGCTGTTTGATCTCGGTCTCGGGGATGAACAAACGAAAAGTCTTGTCCTTGATTTTGACGGTCTCCATGGGAATAACTTTTAAATTTTGCCGCAAAATTACGAAATTTCTGCCGAAAGCCTATCAAGATAGCGGTAAAATTTGTAATTTTGTGGCCGAATGAAGATTTTTACCAGCCATCAGATAAGCGAGCTTGACCATTTCACGATGGAGCACGAGCCCATCCGCTCCATCGATCTCATGGAGCGTGCGGCCAAAGCGCTCGCACAAGCCATTGCTTCGCGATGGGACGCCCGCAAGCCCGTTGTTGTGTTTGCAGGNCCCGGCAACAACGGCGGCGACGCGCTCGCCGTGGCCCGTCTGCTCGCCGAGCGCAGCTATGGCGTCGAAGTTTACCTGTTCAACATCAACAACAANCTGTCGGAAGATTGCGCCGCCAACAAGCAGCGACTGCTCAACGTGCGCCGCGTGAANGCTTTCAACGAGGTGGTGGAAGAGTTCGACCCTCCCCAGCTCGACGCCGACACGCTCGTGGTGGACGGATTGTTCGGGTCGGGACTCAACAAGCCCCTCACCGGCGGATTCGCTTCNCTCGTGAAATACATCAATCAGAGCCCAGCCACCATCGTCAGCATCGACGTTCCTTCGGGCCTGATGACCGAAGACAACACCTACAATGTGAGGGCCAACATCATTCGCGCCGACGTCACACTCACGCTCCAGCAAAAGAAATTGGCCTTCTTGTTCCCCGAAAACCAGCAGTTCATTGGCGAACTCCAAGTGCTCGACATCCGCCTGAGCCAAGAGGGCATAAGGCGCATCGACGCGCAGTTCACGCTGATCGAAGAAGCCGAAGTGAGGCCCATGCTGCTGCGGCGCGACGCCTATGCCCACAAAGGGCAGATGGGCACGGCGCTCATTGTGGCGGGCAGCTATGGCATGGCCGGCGCCGCCGTGCTCGCCACCCGTGCCTGCATGCGCGCCGGAGCGGGCAAGGTGATTGTGCACACGCCNCGCCGCAACAACGACATCATGCAAATAGCCGTGCCCGAAGCCATCATTCAGCCCGACCACGACGAGAAATACTTCTCCGAGGCCGCCGAACCCGACGACATCGACGCGCTTGCCATAGGGCCCGGACTGCGGCAGCAGGAAAACACCGCCATTGCCCTCATCACGCAAATTCGCCGCATGCAGGTGCCCATTGTGGTGGACGCCGACGGCATCAACATGCTGGCCAACCATCGCGCATGGCTGCAACAGCTCCCCAAGAACATCATTCTCACGCCACACCCCAAGGAGTTTGACCGCCTCAACGGCTCGGCCTGCGCCGACAGCTATGAGCGCCTGGCCAAGGCCCGCGACCTGGCCGAGCATCTCCAGGCCTTCATCCTGCTCAAGGGCCACCACTCCGCGCTGTGCCTCCCCGACGGCAACGTGGTGTTCAATTCCACGGGCAACGCCGGCATGGCCACGGCCGGAAGCGGCGACGTGCTCACGGGCATCATCACCGGACTGCTGGCCCGCGGTTATCAACATCGCGAGGCTTGCATCGTGGGCATGTATCTCCACGGCCTCGCCGGCGACCTCGCCGCACGCGACATCGGGCAGGAATCGCTCGTGGCGGGCGACCTGGTGCGCTATCTCCCTAAAGCTTTCCAACGACTCAACGATTGATTTCCCCATGAACCGTTTCCACACTCGCGGTCGAATCGCCCTCATCGGCGCCTTGTTGNCCGCCGCCTTCGTGCCCGCNGCCGCCCAGAATGCGGCACCGCTCGATGGCTCCTCCTATTTCCTCCCCCGCACAGCACTGCGCTTCACACTGCTCGTGGAGAAGTCGCAATATGTTCCCGGCGAGCTCGCCGCCTACTCCGAGCGCTATCTGCGCGAACAGGTGTCCGACCNGCCCGAGACNGNCTATCGCATCGTCTCNGTNGGCATGACCACCNATGGCGTGCCCGACACGGCCCGCGTATATACCGCCCGCATCGACGCCAAGCACAACATCACCGAGCTCCACAAGTCGCCCGAAGGACTGCTCCGCGCCATCAACATCGCGCCGCCTGCNGCACCCGAGGCCGCCGCACCGCTGCCCCTGCGCCGCGCCTCCACCAACGCCGCCGCTCCCTATCTCTCACAAGAGATGGCCGCCGCAGGCAACGCNGCCGCNAAGGCTGCNATCGCCGCCGACGAGCTCTTTGCTCTGCGCGACAGTCGCTCACGGCTCATCCGCGGCGAGGCCGACAACGCACCATCGGGCGAGGCACAACTGCGACTCATGCTCGGCCGGCTCGACGAACAAGAAACCGCCCTCCTGCAACTNTTCCGCGGCACACGCTCCGTTGACACCCTGCAGACNGTGGTGGACTGCATCCCCGATCCTGCACAGCCCCAAGCCGTGCTGTTCCGATTCTCGCGCCACTTCGGCCTCACNTCCGCCGACGACCTGTCGGGCGAGCCCTGCCGCATCGTCATCACCGATCTCCACAGCGTGCCCGCCGCCACCGATGCCGATGCCCGCGAGCGCAAGGGNGATGCCGGCGTGCGCGCCTGCCTCCCAGGCAAGATAGCCATCAGTTTGCAGCGCAATGGGCACGAGACCGAGCACTTCGAAACCTATGCCGCACAATTCGGTCGCATCGAGCCCGTGGCTCCCGAACTCTTCAACAAAAAGGTGGAAACCAAGATTCTTTTCAACACCGCCACGGGCGCCATCGAAACCATCACCTCAGAACAGAAAAAGCAATAGCGCGCCCCGCTCGGCAGCATCCCGCCGCCGCGCCCTTTGCGCACGATGTCTTCTTCTATCGTTAATGTCACTCTCACACCCCCAAATTGTTCTTTTTGTAACCTCAGAAAGTGGCTCAAAAAGGGCATCGTTGGTCACCAACTTNTCTTTNGGTGCGAAAANGGGCCGTTTTGAGTCACTTTCTGCAAGTCGTTATCTATCAGTCTTTTATAGAAAGAATAATAGGCGCTGATTTTCAGGGCGTTAGCTTTCCGTTTTTATTCCAATGGTTTTGCACGCGCTATCCATTGGTTTTGCATCGCGCCGTCAATGGATAGCGAGTGCGAAACTAGTGGATAGCGCGTCGAAAACTAGTGGATAGCGCCTCCAAAACCATTGGATAGCGAGTGGAAGACTGAGGGATGCGAAATGGAAAAGCGAGATTCTTACAAAAATGGGGCGCTAAAACGTTGGCAAAAGTGTGCCGTTTTTCTGTTTTAACATCTAGTTTGACGAAAAATCCGTACAGTGCAAAGCGGCGGAATGGTCGCGGATTGTTCTATTTTTCGGTAGGGTCGCCCAGCGCGGCGTGTATGTTTCGCATGAGCTGGGGGTAGGGGGCTCGGCTGATGGCGGAACTGCCGAAGAGCTGGTTGTAGCGTTCGGGTGTCAGGTGGCGCCAATCGTCGTCGGTCATGGCGGCGAGGTCGGGCGAGGGCTGCAGCAGCGGTTCGGTGGTGGCGGGCGAGTGGGCGTTGTGAGGGCAGGCGCGGCGACAGCGGTCGCAGCCGTAGAAGGTGCCGTTCATGCGGGCGGCGGCTTGGGGCGGCAGGGCGTTGTCGCGACATTCGATGGTGAGGTAGGAGAGGCATCGCGCGGCGTGAAATCCGTCGGGGGCGATGGCGCCGGTGGGACAGGCATCGATGCAGCGGCGACAGGTGCCGCAGTGGCGGTGGCAAGGTGCATCGTAGGTGGTGGCGGGGCGGTCGATGAATAGTTCGCCGAGAAACACGCCGCTGCCCACGCCCGGGACGATGAGTTGATGGTGGCGCCCGATGAATCCCAGTCCGGCGCGACGGGCCCAGTAGCGCTCGTCCACGGGGGCGCTGTCGGTGAATACGCGGAAGTGGCCGCGGGCGTCTTGAGGAGTGCCGTAGATGGCGGCGGCGAGGTGGCGGAGCTTGTCTTTCACCACGTCGTGATAGTCGTGGCCCAGAGCGTAGTCGGCAATGCCGCGCACGTGGTGGGCGGGGGTGTAGTTGAGGGCCACGCACACGAGGGCTTGCACGCTGGGCATGAGGCGGCGCGGGTCGCGGCGCAGGTCTTCGTTGCGCTCCAGATAGTGCATGGAGGCGTGGAGACCGCGGGCGATGTGGTCGCGGCGCAGGCGGGCCCGAGCGGCGCTGATGGGGGCGGGCTTGGCGATGCCGCAGGCGCAGAAACCGAGGCGCAGGGCTTCGGCCTTGATGAAGGAGGAGTGGGCGAGGGGAGGGGTGGCGGGCGTCATGGGATGGTCTTGAAGGCATAGCCTTGCTGCTTGAGCCACGCGATGGCCTCGGGCAGTGCCGTGTAGAGCTTGTCGATGGACTTGAGCGAGTCGTGGAAGGTGATGATGGAGCCTGGGCGCGTGTAGCGTTTCACGTTGGCCACCACATCGTCGGCCGTGAGACGATTGGAATAGTCGCGCGTCACCACGTCCCACATCACCACGCGATAATACTTTTTGATCCAATAATACACGCTGTGGCGCATCACGCCGTGGGGCGGGCGAAAGAGATTGCTGTGGAGCAGCTCGTTGGCCTGATAGGTGTTGATGATGTAGGTGGTGGTCCAGTGCTTGAACGAGCCCAGGTGGTTCATCGTGTGGTTGCCGATGCGGTGNCCGTCGGCTTTCACGCGCTCAAACAGTTCGGGGTGCTTGCGCACGTTGTCGCCCACCATGAAGAAGGTGGCCTTGATGTCGTTGCGACGGAGCGTGTCGAGGATGAAGGGCGTGGCTTCGGGGATGGGGCCGTCGTCGAACGTGAGATAAACGGTGCGTTCGTCGGCGGGCATTCTCCACAAGGCGTGGGGATAAAAGAGTCGGAGCCATCGGGCGGGCTGTTCGATAAGCACGTTGCCGGAGTGTTAAGGTGTTATACTTGAAATGAAAGAGAGCCGGGCGTGGAGTGCCGGATGGTGCACGGCCGAGGGTGTCGNCACGCCACTTCCGGAGCTCCGCTCCCGGCTCGCAGGTGCATTATTGCAGTTGCATCATTTGCCCGCCGTTGGCCTGATAGGTGGCCACCACGCGATCGAGCTGTTGAGCGTAGTCGGTGGCGAGTTTCTCGTCGAAGATGGAGACGGCGTCGGAGCAGGCGTTCATGATGTAGAATTGNGTCATGGCTTCGCGCTGATAGCCGGCCAGCGTGGCGCCGGTGAACGACGAATAGTATTCGCCATACTCGCGGGCGCATTTGAACACGGCGCTGAGATATTCCTTGGCCTTGTCGTTCATGCCCAACTGTGCGTAGGCGCGGCCCAGTTCGTAGGCGCCACTCATGTAGTTGAGCGGCACATTGTAGGCCGGTATCTGCTGATCGCAGTAGGCTAGAGCCTGCTTGGCGCGGGCCGTGTCGCCCTCATCGATGAGGTGTGTCACGAGCTGGCCGAAGAGTCGGCGATGGGTGTAGCACATGCGCATCACCGTTTCGTCGAGATAGAGGCCGCGCTCGGTGAGTCCGCCATACTTGAAGCGCGTCATCATGTTGGTGAACACTTTGTCGGTGTCGAAGCGCTTCATGCCCGGCCGGTTGGTGGTGAACGGTGTGATGCGATTGGCCAAGCCTTCGGTGATGAAGTTGTCNCCGAGNTTCATATAGTTNTCCTCGCCCACGGTGTACGCCACATAGACGGGGCGTGTCCAGTTGCTATTGGCAATGATTTCAAGCATCATTAGGTCGCCCTTGTAGAGTGCGCGCTTGCCTTTCAGCGAGATCACCATCTTGTCGGGAATGTCGCCGTTGATGTACATCCCGCTCTGTTGCACCGCATTCTTGTCGATGGTGACATACACGGTGTCGGTGGGGATGAAGTGGAACTCCTCGTTCTTGGAGCGCACCCAGTATTTCAGGATGTTCTTCAGCTCGAACGGCTCTTCGCCAAACTGCTGGGCGGCTGCCTCGGGATTCTCGCTGTAGTATTCCAAGAGCGCCTCTTTCTGGTCGGGCACCACCTCTATCATCTCGTTGGTTCCGGCGCAATAGTCGATGCGGGGCCATGTGATGGGCAGCGCAGGCGAGTCGTAGGCGGGACGACACATCTGGTCGATATACCAGTCGGTCTGCAGATAGCTCAGGTTGCACACGCGGGCATCNGTGCGCACGCCCTCGGCCTCCTGATTGTACCACAAGGGGAAGGTGTCGTTGTCGCCGTTGGTGAAGATGATGGGATTGCCCTTGTCGGGGAGCGTCATCAGGTAGTTTTGCCCGAAGTCGCGGCAGGTGTAGCGGCCCGAGCGGTCGTGGTCGTCCCACGTTTGCGAGGCCATCTGCACGGGCACCAGCAGGCAGAGCACGCCCACTACGGCAGCCACGAGTGTGCCGTTGAGCTTTGTGTATTTCTTAATCAGGTCGTAGAGAGCGGCTACGCCGATGCCGCACCAGATGGCGAAGGCGTAGAACGAACCGGCGTAGGCGTAGTCGCGCTCACGCGGCTGCAGGGGCGTCTGGTTCAGATAAACAACNATGGCNAGGCCCGTCATGAAGAACAGGAAGAACACCACCCAGAATTGCTGAATGCCGCGCTTGCCGCGATAGGCTTGCCACAGCAGTCCGATGATGCCCAGCAGCAGCGGCAGGCAGTAGAACACATTGTGCCCCTTGTTTTCTTTCAGCTCGGTGGGCAGCTTGCTCTGGTCGCCCAGCCGTGCGTTGTCGATGAAGGGGATACCCGTTATCCAGTTGCCATGCTCCATTTCGCCATGGCCCTGCACATCGTTCTGCCTTCCCGCAAAGTTCCACATGAAGTAGCGCCAGTACATGAAATTGCACTGATAGCTGAAGAAGAAGAACAGATTTTCCATCTGCGACGGCGTGCGCACCATCACGGTTTCGCCGCATCGGTCGTAGGGCTTCTCCGTTCCTTTCACAATCCACGACGGCGCGCCCTCCATCCAACTCTCATAGGCGGCCACGTGGCGCCCGTCGGCGCTGTGCATGCGGGGGAAGAGCATGTTTTGCGCGTAGGCGTATTTCAACTTGTGGCGCACCACAAAGTAAGAGTCTTTTTCGTTGTCCGAGGCCTTCTCTTTCTGNTGATACACCGGCGCGCCCTCGATGGCGTGAGGCTTGCAATAGTTGCCCTCCACATCGAATTTCACTTGCGAAGTGTAGGCTTGTCCGTAGAATAGCGGGCTGTCGCCATACTGATCGCGACTCAAATATGAGCCCAGCGTGAAGATATCTTCGGGCGAATTCTGATCCATCGGAGGGTTGGCGCTCGAGCGCACCACGATTACGGCATACGTGGAATAGCCGATCATCAACATCAGCATGCAGAGCAGGGCTGTGTTTTTCACNCGGGCACTCACCAGCGCGGCCTTGTCTTTCTTCCAATTCAGCACAAACCACAGCGCCACAAGCACCACAGCGCCTGTCGCTACAGCNTTCCAGCCGTAGCCGTAGAACGGGATGCCCAACATGCCCACTGAGGCCAAGAAAGCCACATTCTGCCGCTTGACGCTCTTGCNGGTGTAGGTNTCGTAAATGGCCCACAGCACAATGGTCACCAGCGCCACGATGTAAATGATGAGACCGGTGTTGAACGGCATGCCCAACACATTGACAAAAAACAGCTCAAACCAGCCGCCCACGGTGATGATGCCCGGCACNACGCCATAGAGTATCGCCGCAACAATCACAAACGANACCAAGAGCGCCATAAGCGAGCCCTTCAGATTGGCATCCGGATGGCGCCGGTAATACCACACCAGCACAATGGCCGGCACACACAATAAGTTCAGCAGGTGGACACCGATGCTGAGGCCCGTCATATACGTGATCAGCACCAGCCAGCGGTCGGCGTGCGGCTCGTCGGCATGGTCTTCCCACTTCAGNATGAGCCAAAACACCACCGCCGTGAAAGCCGACGAATAGGCATACACTTCGCCCTCAACGGCCGAAAACCANAAAGTGTCGCTAAACGTGTAGATCAACGCGCCCACGAGGCCCGACGCCTCAATGGCGATCATCTTCTGCAGCGACATTTCGCTACCCTCTTTCCATATCAACTTGCGCACCAGATGGGTGACGGTCCAAAACAAAAACATGATACACGCCGCCGATAGCAACGCGCTCATCGTGTTCACCATCCGCGCCACTTGCGTNGGATCGCTCACAAACTGAGAAAACAAATTGGCCGTCAGCATGAAGAACGGTGCGCCCGGCGGATGGCCAATCTCCAGCTTATAGCCCGTCACNATGAACTCCGGACAGTCCCAAAACGAGGCCGTCGGCTCGATAGTGCTGCAATATACAAAGGCCGCAATGGCAAAGGCCACCCAGCCCAGCAGCGTGTCAACAAGTTTGAATTGTTTCATNGATGTCTCTCTGATAATACGTGTGTGCACAATGCACGCTATCGGTACATTCAGGGTGCAAAGTTAAACAAATCCGCCGACCCCGCCAAAATTCTCGCTCACAAAAACGCGCGGCCCTCCCAACTCACACCCGCCGCCGGCAAAGTCAATGCCACGGGAATAGTTCGCCGCCGAGCATTGCCTCCCCATACATCTATATATAATGGTGTCCTCAAGAATATGGGATACGGCCTCCCCCGCATCCATTCTCCGCAGATACCTATATATAATAATGAGTGTGCCCAAATGGTTTTCCTGAAACGGCGGCCTTTGAAACCGACGTTGGCGCCCCACATTTCGGCGGCGCGCATTCTTGGTTTTCGAGAATGACATTCTTGAAAGGGAGAACTCCGGCGCTTTCGACAGACGAGCCTGAATGCCTGAAAAGAAGGAGATNGCGNTGAGAAAACTCCGGCGCCGACGATGCTATGGAGAAAGGGCNCACGATGATGCGCCGGCCATGTGCCAAAATCCCCGGGCATCGCGATGATGTCAGGGGATTTCGGTGTATAAACGGCCGATGGCTCGCGAGTGTCAATCGTTGAATTGNGCTGCGAGGCGGCANATGTTGATGATGACGCGAGCGGCGCTCTCCATCACTTGAATGCTGACAAACTCGTGGGGACCATGACAATTGATGGCGCCCGAGAAGAGGTTGGGGCAGGGGAGACCGCGCAACGAGAGCTGGGCGCCGTCGGTGCCGCCGCGGATGGGACTCACGCGTGGTGCCACGCCGGCCTGTTGCATGGCCTGGATGGCGATGTCGATGATGTGCATGCGCGGTGTGATCTGCTCTTTCATGTTGCGATATTGGTCGGTAACGATGGCATTGACGCGGGCTGCGGGATAGCGCTCGTTGAGCGCCACGGCCAATTTCTTGATAGTGTCCTTGCGACGTTCAAAGGTGTGGGCATCGTGATCGCGTATGATATAGCTGAGCGAGGCCTGCTCTACGTTGCCGTCGANGTGGGTGAGGTGATAGAAGCCTTGGTAGCCTTCGGTCTCTTCGGGCGTTTCGGCGGCCGGCAGCGAAAGGGCAAACTCGGCGGCCAGTCGCGAAGCGTTCACCATTTTGCCCTTGGCATAGCCTGGATGCACGCCGATGCCGGTGATGGAGATGCGGGCTTCGGCAGCGTTGAAGTTCTCATATTCCAGTCCGCCCAGGTCGCCACCATCCACGGTGTAGGCCCATTCGCATCCGAATCCCTCGATGTCGAAGAGTCGGGCGCCATGGCCTATCTCCTCGTCGGGCGTGAAGGCGATGTGGATGTCGCCGTGAACAATCTCTTTGTGGTCGCGCAGATAGACCACGGCCTCCATGATTTCGGCGATGCCCGCCTTGTCGTCGGCGCCCAGAAGTGTGGTGCCGTCGGTGACNATAAGGTCCTCGCCCACGTGCTCCAATAGCTCGGCAAAGGTGCGCGTGTCGGTGATCATCGTGTCGGAAAGCCTGATGTCGCCGCCGTCGTATTGGTGGATAATGCGTGCACGGACGCTCTTGCCCGAGCAGTCGGGGCTGGTGTCATAGTGAGCAATGAAGCCGATGGCGGGCGCTGGTTTCGAGGTGTTGGCCGGAAGCACGGCGTAGAGATAGCCGTTGGGCGTGAGTTCCACGTCTTTGAGTCCCTCGTTGATGAGCTCTTGCTTGAGGAATTCGGCAAACACGAGTTGCTTGGATGTGCTCGGCGTCTCGGTGGCATTCTCGTCCGATTGGGTGTCGAAGGCCACGTATTTCAAGAATCGTTGCGCAATGGTAGGCGTGATTTTTTCTTCAGAGTCAGTCATATTTGTGATATATATAATAGATGTGTCTATGCTTGGGCGGGCGGCGCGGCTTCGTTGACCGGTGGCGTTTCGCTGTCTTCCTTGGTGACATACCGCTTATAGTAGGCGATGATGAGCGTGGTGAGTGGCAGAGCAATGATGAGGCCGATGAAGCCGAGCAACTTGCCCCACACGGATAACGACAGCAAGAGTATGGCGGGATTGAGCCCCATGGCCTTCCCCATCACCTTTGGGGTAACGATCATGTCGATGATGAGCTGCACAATGATAAACACAGCCAATGCCGAGATGAGGATAATCCAGAAGTTTTGCCCTGTATCAACGGCCTTCAGCAGAGCCAAAAACACGGTGGGGATGAGGGCAAACGTGTGGAGATAGGGCACCATATCCATGATGCCGATGAGGATGCCCAAGCCGATGGCCATGGGAAAGTCGATGATGGTGAAACCAATACAGAAGAGGATGCCCATGATGAGCGCCACTAGGCCTTGCCCACGGATGTAGCTGTTGAGCGCCACGGCCACGTCCTTCATGAGCGATTGCCAGAAGGGGCGGGCGCTTTTTGGGAAGATGCGTATCCAATTNTTGGTGAGATACTCGTAGTCGAGCAGGATGAAAAACATGTAGAGCAGNGTGATCATCGATGCAATGACGCTGATNACGCTGTTGGCCGTCTTTCCGATGAAATCAAANAGGCGNGGCATGGTCTTCTCGATAGACGCCATCAAGTCTTTGCTGTTCACTACGGCTTGAATGTCTTTCGCGTTCTCGTTGATCCATTGCTGAATGGTGTCGGGAATGCTGGTGATGTGTGCCGTCTTGTGAATGTAGGCCGTCATCAGAGTGCCGAGCTTGCTGAACTGCTCTATCATGGGCGGAATGATGAGCCACACCACGCCGCCCACTACGAGCAAAACAAAGATGAGCGTGACGATGATGCTCAGCGCGCGGCCGGGCACATGGAGCCTGTATTGCACAAACTTGACGGCGGGGTGGAGCAGATAGGCGAACAGCCACGCCACAAAGAAGGGGAGCAGCACGCCACTGAGATAGTTGACGGTCACGAAGACGCCCACGATGAGCATCGCCGTGAGGGCCCATCGGATAAATCGGTCGAAGGTGATGGTTTCTTTCAGCACGATAATTCTGTCTTTTGATGAGCGATGACGGCTTCCGAAACGGCCGCACGCCCCCAAGTCATCTGCAAAGATAAGGCAAAAAATGCGATTAAGCGAAGATTCGCGGAAAATATTTTTGCAACGTTGTTCCACTGCCCACATTTCTTTAAAAAAATGCAAAGAAAGGGGCGTTTTCTTGCAGCGTATGTGGAAAACCACTACCTTTGTACGGATTGTATGCTGTATATCGTTCCTACCCCCGTGGGTAATCTTGAAGACATGACGCCGCGCGCCATTCGCCTATTGAGTGAGGCGGACATCGTGCTGGCCGAAGACACGCGCACAAGTGGCGTGTTGTTGAAACACTTCGGCATACATCCTGCGCGGCTGATGTCGCACCATAAATATAATGAGCACGGCACATCGGCTGGCATCGTGGAGCAGTTGAAGGCCGGTGCCAACGTGGCGCTTGTCAGCGACGCCGGCACTCCGGGCATCAGCGACCCTGGTTTTTTTCTCGTAAGAGAGGCGGTTGCGGCCGGCATCGAGGTGCAAACACTTCCGGGCGCCACGGCATTTGTGCCGGCATTGGTGTCGAGCGGGCTGCCCTGCGACCGCTTCTGCTTCGAAGGATTCCTGCCCCAAAAGAAGGGCNGACAGTCGCGCTTGGAATCGTTGCGCGATGAGCCGCGCACGATGGTGTTCTACGAAAGNCCCTATCGCGTGGTGAAAACGCTGGAGCAGATGGCCGCCGTGTTTGGCGAAGAGCGGCAGGCGTGTTGTTGTCGCGAAATATCCAAGGTCCACGAAGAGAGCGTGCGCGGCTCCATCGGCGAAGTGTTGCAACACTTCAGGGAGCAGGCNCCGCGTGGCGAATTCGTCATCGTGGTGGCCGGATGCCGCGAAGAAAAAGAGAAAAAGCAAGAGAAAAGATAAATTTATTGTTGAACGAAATCTAAAAACATTACAGAAAGATGAAGAAGATATTNATGGTGGTCGTGTGCGTGATGGCGCTGACGGGATGCAAAAATGAGCAGCCCCGCGAGCAGTTGGCCGAAGTCAGTCAGACCGATTCCCTTCAGAAAATCATCGTTCAGAAAGACAATGAGCTGAACGATATGGCCGGCACGCTGAACGACATACAGGAAGGTTTCCGCCAAATCTCGGAGGCCGAAAACCGCGTGACGCTGGCGCAGGCGGGCGAGGGTGCCGACAAGGCGCAACAGATGGAGGAAGACATGCGCTTCATTGCCCAGCGGATGCAACAAAACAAACAGCTCATTGCCAAGCTTCAGCAGCAGTTGCGCGAAAGCTCGTTCAAGAGCGACGAGTTGAAGAAGACCATCGCCGCGCTCACCACCCAGCTCGGAGAGAAAGAGCAGCAGCTGCAACAGCTGCGCGCGGAGCTGGATGAGAAAGACATCCACATTTCCCAGCTCGACGAAACCATCAACAATTTGAACACCGATGTAACGTCGCTCGAAACCGAGAGCGCTCAAAAGACCGAGGTCATTTCGTCGCAAGACAAAGCTTTGCACACGGCCTGGTATGTGTTTGGCACCAAAAGCGAGCTCAAAGAGCAGAACATTTTGGTGAAGGGACGCGTGTTACAGGGCAACTTCAACAAGAACTATTTCACGAAGATCGACATACGCGTGGACAAGGAAATCAAGCTNTATTCCAAGCAAGCCCAGATATTGACGGCTCATCCGGCGGGCAGCTACACCTTGACGCGCGACGCCAAAGAGCAGTATGTGCTGCGCATTACGAATCCTCAGGCCTTCTGGAGCACGAGCAAATATCTCGTAATACAAGTGAAATGACACGTGAACTTGACAAAATGATACGCCATCGCGCCATAAGTAATAAATTGTGATAAAAAGTTTGGCCGCTTGACGCAAATATTGTAACTTCGCGGCGNTTTTGAAAGCACACAAGAGAAATTTAAATAAACAATCAAGATGAAGAAGTACAACTTTAATGCCGGTCCTTCGATTCTTCCNCGCGAAGTNATCGAAAACACCGCAAAGCAAATCTTAGACTTCAATGGAAGCGGATTGTCGCTGGCCGAGATTAGCCATCGCGCAAAGGATTTCCAGCCCGTGGTGGACGAGGCCGAAGCACTCGTCAAAGAGCTGCTTGACATCCCCGAAGGCTACAAAACCATCTTCCTGGGCGGCGGCGCATCGTTGCAATTCTGCATGGTGCCCTACAACCTGCTCATCAAGAAGGCCGCCTATCTCAACACCGGCACGTGGGCCAAAAAGGCCATGAAGGAAGCCAAACTCTTTGGCGAAGTGGTGGAAGTGGCTTCTTCTGCCGAGGCCAATTACACGTTTATCCCCAAGGGTTGGGCTTGTCCTGCCGATGCAGACTACCTGCACGTGACAACCAACAACACCATCTACGGCACCGAGTTCCGCAAGGACCTCGACGTTCCCGTGCAGCAAGTGGCCGACATGTCGTCGGATATCTTNAGCCGCCCCGTTGACGTGTCGAAGTACAACCTCATCTATGCCGGTGCTCAGAAGAATCTTTCGATGGCCGGCGTCACCATCGTCATCGTGAAAGAAGACGTGCTGGGCAACGCTCCGCGCCCGCTCCCCACGATGCTCGACTATCGCACGCACACCGAAAAAGGCTCCATGTTTAACACGCCGCCCGTGGTGCCCATCTACACCGCCCTTGAAAATCTGCGCTGGATCAAGAAGCAAGGCGGTGTGAAAGAAATGGATCGCCGAGCCTTGCAGCGTGCCGACATGCTCTACAGCGAAATAGATCGCAACAAGCTCTTCAAGGGAACCGTGGCCGAAGAAGACCGCTCCGTGATGAATATCTGCTTCGTGATGAACGAGGAGTATGCCGAACTGGAGAAAGAATTCTTCGACTTTGCCACCGCTCATGGCATGGTGGGCGTGAAGGGACACCGCTCTGTGGGTGGCTTCCGCGCCAGCTGCTACAACGCACAACCCATAGAGGGCGTGCAGGCACTCATTGACTGCATGAAAGAATTTGAAGCAAAACACTAAACATCAACCGAAGGCACAGGCTGCAAGGCACTGTGCCTTCTTTATTTCAACCAACAGAACAACACCATGAAAGTATTAGTTGCAACCGAAAAGCCCTTCGCACCCGCTGCCGTGGAAGGCATACGCAAGGAAGTGGAAGCTGCAGGACACACCCTTGCCCTGCTCGAGAAATACACCGACAAAGCCCAACTGCTTGATGCCGTGAAGGACGCCGACGCCCTCATCATCCGCTCCGACAAGGCCGACGCCGAAGTGATGGCCGCTGCCAAGCAGCTCAAAATCATCGTGCGCGCCGGCGCCGGATACGACAACATCGACCTGGCCGCTGCAACGGCCCACGGCGTGGTGGCCGAGAACACCCCGGGACAAAACGCCAACGCCGTGGCAGAACTCGTGTTCGGACTGCTCGTTTATGCCGTGCGCAACTTCTACAACGGCAAGGCCGGCACCGAGCTGAAAGGCAAGAAGCTCGGCATTCTGGCCTTCGGCAACGTGGGCCGCAACGTGGCACGCATCGCGCAGGGTTTCGGCATGGACATTTGCGCTTACGACGCTTTCTGCCCCAAAGAGGTCATCGAGGCCGCCGGAGTGAAAGCCGCTGGCAGCCAAGACGAGCTGTTTGAAACCTGCGACATCGTGTCGCTCCACATTCCCGCCACGGCCGAAACCAAGGAGAGCATCAACTATGCCCTCGTGAACAAGATGAAGAAGGGTGGCATCGTGATCAACACCGCCCGCAAGGAAGTGATCAACGAGCCCGAGCTGCTGAAACTCATGGCCGAGCGCGACGACCTGAAATACATCACCGACATCAAGCCCGATGCCGACGCCGACTTCGCCAAGTTTGAGGGTCGCTACTTCTCCACGCCCAAGAAAATGGGTGCACAGACGGCAGAGGCCAACACCAACGCCGGCATCGCTGCAGCCAAGCAGATCAACGCCTTCTTCAAGGACGGCGACACCAAGTTCCAGGTGAACAAGTAGTCGCGCGGCGGCATTTCCGTAATGGCCGAACACAACGACCTGGGGCGCTGGGGCGAAGACCTGGCAGCGCGCTATCTGCGACAAAAGGGCTACGACATCGTGGCCCGCGATTGGTGCGACTACAAGCGCCGCGATCTCGACATCGTGGCCCTGAAAGACGGGCTCATGGTCTTTGTGGAAGTGAAGACGCGCCGCAACAACGACTTCNTCACTCCCGAGATGGCCGTCGATAGGAAGAAGATACATTCCATCGCGCTGGCCGCCAACAAGTTTGTGAAACTGTGGCCCAACGATGTGGAAACCCGTTTCGACATCATCGCCATCACGGGGACCAGCGAAGACAACTGCCAAATCAATCACATCGAAGACGCCTTCAATCCCTTGTAGCGCCACCGGTGAGCATCCCCATCAAAAGCCTCCGACAACAGCACGCGCAGTGCTCCGTCGGAGGCTTTTTGTTGGGGGAAACTTTCACGGGTGCGGGGCGAGCCCGCCGCCGTTGCTACCTTTTGTCTTGAACGCCAAAGCGTTGCCACTCCTCCTGCAGGTAGTTGTTCTTCACGATNCGCTTCAGTCCGGCAAACTGATCCTTGGCTTCGGCGAGCGTGGCGTTCATGCTTTTCACCTTCNGCGACAGCGTTTCGCGCAGCGCGTCGCACTCGTTGTTGGCCGCGGCGAGGCACTTCAGCGTTTCCTCCATGCGGTTCATGGCATCGTTGGTGACGCCCTTTTCGGCCACTTCGGCGGCGTGTCCGCGCAGTCCGTCGAGCAGCATTTGGCTCTTGTCGATTTGTGCTTGAATGGTTTTNGACATAATTTGANTGTGTTTTGTTATAGATGGGCTATTCCTTGTGCGGCAGGCAGCGATGCGCCAGCCACCACTTTCCTCTTCGCAAAATTACGAAAAAATCAACCGTCGGCGATACGCAGAAAGTCGATTTTTTATCGTTTTTTATGCTGTAGGTGCGGTTTTTGTTAACAAGATTTCAGAATTTTGNATCCCCACAACCGGTGCACATCGACGCCCCGACTGATACTATTTTGACCTCAAATTCTTGCGCGATTTTTCTTCAATCTAGAGCGAAAGATGACCGTTTTGGCAGTCTTCGACCACTCCGTCCTCACCCTTCGATTTCCCATCCAATGGTTTTCGACGCGCTATCCATTAGTTTTCGAGTCGCTATCCAATGGTTTCGCGATCGAAAACTAATGGATAGCGCGTCGAAAACCATTGGTTTCGCGATCGAAAACCATTGGATTGGAAAACGCCCGTCAATGCCCATCTTTTTAATGTTTTCCGAAAGTGGTGTAAATTGTTAAGGGTTAACAGTTTATGAAAAACTGCTCAAAATGGCCGTTTTTCGCACCAAAAGAGGCGTTGGATGATTTCGAGGCCTTTTTTGAGCCTTATTTTTGCGTTCGAAATGTTAAAATTTCGCTTCCGACTGATACTATTTTGACATCGANCGAGCCACATTTTTCAACTTTTCCGTCGAAAACGCACGATGTTTAAAACGTGGAATAGAGATTGTAACGAACGCCTGCCACCTTTGTCATAGCATTGACGACCGATTCTGATACTCTTGCCGACGTTGCATCCTATTACCGGTGGCGATATGCTTGTGAGTAATCAATAGCCACTAAAAACGCTGAATACGCCGGCGAGTGTTACCAAACTGATTGTTTCGTTGCCTTACACCATGTATGACTGGGACGCGGACAATGCCGAATACACCACGCTGCCCGGGGGCAATCTGACGCTGCATAAAACGAAATCGACAACGGCGGTGGCCAATGTTGATGCAGAGAACGACGCCGTGGAAGTGGCGCGCTATGATGCCGCCGGTCGCAGCATCAGGGGCGCCGGGAGCGGGCTGCACATCATCAGAATGAGCGACGGCACCACGCGGAAGGTGGCCGAGCGATAGGGGTAGCAGGAGACTCTCGCCGCCGCGACAACATCNAAACTCCCCGTGCACAGTGATGGTGCTCGGGGAGTTTGGCGTGTGGAGGGCGGCCGTTGAGGNGTAGGTCAAGGTAATTTCCACGTTTTTAAGTATTATTGGTGCTGTTGTTCGGTGAAATATGCGTAACTTTGCAGCCGAAATCGCAAGAGTGGCGACGGAAATGTTTACGAAAGGAAAGAGAGCGTGAACCTAGTGATCGACGTGGGCAACACGTGTGCCAAGCTGGTGTGCTTCGACGGCGACAATGTCGTGGAAGGGCANCGCATAGACAAGGGCGAGGGGCGCCTGCTGGATGCCTTTTGCCGCAAGTATGCGTTTGAGCGGGGCATCGTGGGCACGGTGGTTGATCTGTCGAGCGATATGGAGCAGCGGCTGGCGCGGCNGCCGTTCAAGATGATGCGGCTGGAGAGCGGCGTGACACCGGTGCCCATCGTCAACAAGTATCGCACGCCAAAGACGCTGGGAGCCGACCGTCTGGCTGCCGCGGTGGCTGCGGCCCATTTGCAGAAGGGGCGCAACGTGCTCATCATCGACGTGGGCACGTGCATCACGTATGATTTTGTGTCGGCAGCGGGCGAATANAGGGGCGGCAACATCTCGCCGGGCCCCACCATCCGCTTTCGTGCGCTCCACCAATACACGGGGCGGCTGCCGTTTGTGGATCGCGAGGGCGTGACGCCGCCGATGGGCAANACCACGATAACGGCCATCCGGAGCGGCGTGATACGTGGCGTGAAGTATGAGATAGAGGGCTACGTGCGCCGGTTTTTGGAGAAATATCCCGACCTTTACGTTTATTTAACGGGTGGNGTGCAGCTCGGAATGCGTTTTCGAGAAAAATTTCCTATCTTTGCAGACGATTTTCTCGTCCCTAGAGGACTAAACCGAATATTGCAATATAATGAAGAAAATATGTAGCGCTGTGATGCTGTCGGCCGTGATGCTGACGGCAAGCGCGCAGACCACATCGGAGAACAACCTGTCGTATAGCGGCACCAATTCGCCCTATTCGCAGTTCGGATTTGGCGAACTGGCCGAACAAGGGAGCGGCTTCAACCGCGGCATGAACGGGCTGGGGCTGGGCTTCAGAGAGCACAATCAGGTGAATCATCTCAATCCGGCGTCTTATTCGGCCATAGACTCGCTGTCGTTCATCTTTGACGCCGGCGTGTATGGGCAACTGTCCAACTTCAAGGAAGACGGGCTGAAGGTGAACGCCAAGAATGCCGGCTTCGACTATGTGGTGGCCGGCTTCCGTGTGTTTAAGCATGTGGGCGTGAGCGCAGGCCTTATCCCGTTTGCCAACATGAGCTACAAATACACCGCTTCGGGCAATCTGAACACCGATAAAAGCGTTACCTATACCAACACCTATCGTGGATCGGGCGGTTTGCATCAGGTGTATTTGGGCGTGGGCTGGGAGATTTTCAGGAACTTCTCGCTCGGTGTGAACGGCTCTTACATGTGGGGCGACTACGACCGCAACGTTACCAATGGATATTCCGACTCGTGGGTGAACACCATCCAGAAGTCGTATCGCTTCAGCGTGAGCAACTATAAACTGGACTTCGGCGTGCAATACACGTTGCCGNTGAACGCGAACAACCACGTGACGCTGGGCGCCACGTTTAGTCCGGGCCACAATCTGCACGCCGACCCCGAGTGCGAAGTCATCTCTACCAACTCATCCACGGGCGTCTCCGACACCACATCTTACAGCCTGAACAACGCGTTGAAGCTGCCCACAATGATAGGCGTGGGCTTCGCCTACAACTATGGCAATCGCCTGAAACTGGGACTTGACTATCAGTTGCAGCAGTGGAGCAAGACGTCGTTCCCCGTACACACGGTGAGCAACGATGTGGCTTCGTATAAGCTCAGCGACAACTATTTCAGAGATCGCCACAAGATAACCCTCGGCGGAACCTATTGCCGCGACGAATACGGCCGCCGTTTCTTCAGCCGGCTGCGCTATCGCTTCGGCGCTTCCTACGCCACGTCTTATCTGAAGATCAACGGACAAGACGGCCCGAAAGAGATGTCTTTGAGTGCCGGCGTGGGCATCCCCATTGTCAACGCCATCAACAATCGCAGCATTCTCAACATATCCGTGCAATGGGTAAACCAGAAGGCTTCGAGCATGATCGACGTGAACACGTTCCGCATCAACCTTGGATTCACGTTCAACGAGCGCTGGTTCCAGAAGTGGAAAGTNGAGTGATGACAGAACGTTAACAAGGCGCAGGAGATTTGAAACGACTCGTCTATCTGCTGTTGGGTGCCGCACTGGNGGCCTCGTGTGATGAGGCTGTAGAGCACACCGCCGCCGCCATCAACGAGCGCGACTCGGTGTCGATGATGACCACCTACGGCGTGAATACACTGATTAGCGATTCGGGCGTGATAAAATACCGCATCGTGACCGAGGTGTGGGACGTGAACACCGTGAAGAATCCCCCGAGATGGACTTTCGACAAGGGCTTGTTCTTGGAACAATTCGACGAGAAATTCCATGTGCAATCCTACATCCAGGCCGACACGGCCTACTATTATGACCAGCAAAAACTGTGGGAATTGCGTGGACGCGTGAGGGTGAGAACCAACGACGGGCTGCGCTTTTCGAGCGAAGAACTCTTCTGGGACCAGAAGAGCCACGAACTCTACAGCCATCGTTTTTCACGCGTGGTGACGCCCGAACGAGAGATGCAGGGCACCTATTTCCTGAGTGACGAACGCCTCACACACTACACCGTGACCAACTCGAAGGGCTCCTTCGTGCGCGGCGACGACGGGCCGGGGTCGAGCAAAGGCGACACCATCCTGAGCGCCCCCGACAGCGTGAAATCGCTAAAGCGCAAGCCCACCACACCAAGAAAGGTGACGGCAGCGCAATAAAGCAANATCGATACACCATATAATATATGTATGTCTGAAACATATCTACCCATCATCATCGGCATCGTTATCACACTGATCTTCTCAGCGTTCTTTTCNGGCATGGAAATAGCCTTCGTTTCGAGCAATCGAATGCTGGCCGAGATGGACAAAGACAAGCGCGGCGTGAGCAGCCGGCTGATACAATTCTTCTATCGCCACCCCAACAATTTCGTGAGCACCATGCTGGTGGGCAACAACATTGTGCTCGTTATCTATGGCATCTTCTTTGCCGATCTGTTCGACAACACGCTGTTCAAGGGTATGGATGCGGCGTTCACCGTGCCCGCCGACACCATCCTCTCCACGATTATCGTGCTGTTTACGGGTGAATTCCTGCCGAAAACCCTGTTCAAGAGCAATGCCAACCGACTGCTGGCGCTGTTCAGCGTGCCGGCTTATCTGTGTTATATCGTGTTGTGGCCCGTGTCGCGATTGTGCACCGCCCTCTCGCGCATCTTGCTCCGCGTCATAGGCGTCAAAGTGAAAAAGGACGAAGGCGACGACGGTTTCACGAAGGTGGACCTCGACTATCTGGTGCAATCGAGCATCGACAACGCCGCAAGCGAAGACGAAATCGAGGACGAAGTGAAGATATTTCAGAATGCGCTCGACTTCGCCGACACGAAAGTGCGCGACTGTATGGTGCCCCGCACCGAGATCCGCGCCGTGGAGGACACATGCTCCATCANCGAACTGATGGGCTCATTCATAGAGAGCGGCAAGTCGAAACTCATCGTTTACAAGGAAGACATCGACCATATCGTGGGCTACATCCATTCTTCGGAGATGTTTCGTGCGCCCGAAGAAGAGTGGCACGAGCACATACGCGAGATTCCGTTTGTGCCGGAAACCATGGCCGCCAGCAAGCTGATGCAAACCTTCCTGCAGCAGAAAAAGTCTCTGGCCGTGGTGGTTGACGAGTTCGGAGGCACCAGCGGAATCGTCTCACTTGAGGACATCGTGGAAGAAATCTTCGGGGAGATAGAAGACGAGCACGACTCATCTAATTATATAGCGCGCCAACTGCCCAACGGCGAATACCTGCTTTCGGCCCGGCTAGAGATTGATACCATCAACGAAAAGTTTGATCTCAATCTGCCCGAAAGCGAGGACTACAAAACGCTGGGNGGCCTGATATTGCACTACTATCAAAGTTTTCCGAANCTCAATGAAGTGGTTACCGTGGGGCGGTTTGAGTTCCGAATCGTGAAGAACACGATGACTAAAATCGAGCTTGTAAGGCTTAAAGTAACGGAGTGAGAAACTTTTTTGGACGAAAAATGCTGGTGGATTGTTTCATTTTTTGTAACTTTGCACCTTGATTATAAAGAAACATAAATAACAAAATAACAAATAGAAATGGCAGCAATTGGAAAAATCAGAAGCTGGGGCCCCGTTCTCGTAGCGGTGATTGGCTTCGCTCTCTTTGCTTTTATCGCCGAGGAGCTGTTCCGCTCGTGTGAATCTTCACGCAATCAAGAGCGCCAGCAGGTGGGCGAAGTAATGGGAAAGAAAATCGATGTNCAGGAATTCCAAAAGATGGTGGACGAGTACACCGATGTGATTAAAATGACGCAAGGACGCGACAACCTCAACGATCAAGAGCTCAACCAAGTGAAAGACATGGTGTGGCAGAACTTCGTGCAGAACGAAATCATTAGCAACGAAGCCAAAAAGCTCGGCCTTACGGTCACTGATCAAGAGGTGCAAAACATCCTCATCGAGGGAACCAATCCCATGCTCCTCCAGACTCCGTTTGTGAATCAGCAGACCGGACGCTTCGATGCCAGCTCGCTCAAGATGTTCCTNGCCGAGTATAAGAANGCGCAACAGAACGGCGGACAGATGGCAGAACAGTATCAGAGCATCTACAACTTCTGGACGTTTGTGGAGAAGAACCTTCGCCAGCAAACTCTGCAGCAGAAGTATCAGTCGCTNTTGGCCGGCACCATCCTTTCGAATCCCGTGGAGGCCAAGATGGCATTCCAAGATGAGAACGAGGAGAGCAGCATCCAACTTGCAACCTTTGCCTACAGCGATGTGAAGGATTCCGACGTGAAAATCAGCGAGTCGGACCTCAAGGCAAAGTACGATGAGCAGAAGTCTCGCTTCGTTCAGCCCGAGGAGACGCGCGACGTGAAGTATGTGGACGTGCAAGTGTTGCCGTCAACGGCCGATCGCGCTGCCCTCGACAAGCAGGTCAAAGACTTCGCCGCACAGTTGGCTTCGGCCGAAGATCCCACCGAGGTGGTCCGCAAGGCCGGCAGCTCAGTGCAGTTCACNGGNATACCTCAAACCAAGGATGCCTTCCCCACGGACATTGCTCAACAGCTCGACTCTGTGGCCGTTGGCGCCACCACGGGCATGAAGGAAAACACGCGCGACAACACGCTCAACGTGATTCGTCTCATATCTAAGCAACAGCTGCCCGACTCCGTGGAGTTCCGTGCCATCCAGGTGGGCGGCGAAGATGTGGCAGCAGCCCGCAAGACGGCTGATAGCATTTACAACGCAGTGCAGGCCGGAGGCGACTTTGAAGCCATAGCTAAGAAATACGGACAGACTGGTGAAAAAACTTGGATCACGAGCCGTCAGTATCAAGGTGCGCCGTCGATGGACAAGGACACCAAGGCTTATCTCATGACCATCAACACAGCTGCTGCCGGTTCGCTCAACAACATCGAGATGACCAACGGCAATATTATCCTCCAAGTAACCGATCGCCGCGGTATGACCAACAAGTATGTGGCAGCCGTCATCAAGAAGACTATCGACTTNTCGAAGGGCACNTACAGCTCGGCATACAACAAGTTCTCGCAGTTTGTTAGCGAAAATCAAACGCTTGAAGCCATGGAGAAGAATGCCAAGAAGTATGGCTTCAAGGTGGAAGAGCGCCAGGCAATCAGCAATTCTGAGCACTATGTGGCCAACATTCCNGCCACGCGCGAGGCCATGAAGTGGNTCTTTGATGCCAAGGAAGGCGACGTGTCGCCGCTCTACGAGTGTGGCAACAACGATCATTTGCTTGTGCTCNCCCTCACGAAGATCAACAAGAAAGGATATGCCGGCTTGGACAATGCGTCGGTGAAAGACTTCATTCGNCAGCAGGTGATGACGGATAAGAAGGCCGAAGCCATTATGGCAAAGGTCGCCGGTGTCAACAGCATCGCTGCTGCACAGAAGAAGGGCGCTAAGGTAACCAATGTGGAACAAGTGACATTTGCCGCACCTGTGTTCGTTCCCGAAACGGGCGCCAGCGAGCCCGCCNTGAGCGGTGCTGTGGCTGCNACCAAGGCTGGCAAGTTCTCCGCAGCGCCTGTGAAAGGCAATGCCGGCGTTTATTTCTTCCAAGTGACCGGCAAGAAGAATCGTGCAGACGCCAAGTTTGATGCCAAGGCTGAGGAAGGCCGACTGCAACAGCGCGCCATGCAGTATGCTGGCCAGTTCATGCGCGACCTCTATCTCAATGCCAAGGTGACCGACAACCGTTACCTCTTCTTCTAAACAGCATTGAAATCGAAATAGAAGAGGGGCGCTCTCCGCGGAGAGCGCCCCTCTTTGTGCTGTGTGATAACGCGTGCCAGTCGATGATATTCGTGTGTCAGTCGATGACAACTGCCGTGCCGCTGGCGGTCACCATGAGCATGGAGCTCGAATTTCCGATGGTCTCGTAGTCGAGATCGATGCCAACGATGGCGTTGGCGCCCATTGCTTCGGCGCGCTCAATCATCTCGTTTATGCTGGAGTCTTTGGCGTTGCGCAGCACCTTCTCGTAGGAACTGCTTCGCCCGCCCACGATGTCTCGCACACCGGCAAGGAAGTCTTTCACAAAGTTGGCACCGATGATGACTTCGCCCGTCACGAGCCCTTTATATTCTTTGATGGTGTGCCCTTCAATGTTGGGNGTTGTTGTGATAATCATAAAGCGTAGGATAGGGATGTTTGTGTTGTTGAAATAGAATTTGCTGTTCCGTGAATGATCGTTCAGCGGCTGATGCCCCACAAAGAGNATCGCCGTGAGATGGCGCATTCTGNCCAATCAGATGCGCTTGCTCTCGCCGCGCAACAAGTTCATGAATTCCTCGCGCGTCTTGGCCTGGTTGAATGCTCCGCAGAAGTCACTCGTGGTGGTGATAGAGTTTTGTTTCTCCACGCCGCGCATCTGCATGCACATGTGNTTGGCTTCGATCACCACCATCGTGCCCATGGGATGTAGTGTCTGCTGGATGCAATCCTTTATCTGTTGCGTCATGCGCTCTTGCACTTGCAGACGATGGCTGTAGATGTCCACCACCCGCGCTATCTTTGACAGTCCCGTGATGTAGCCGTTGGGGATATAAGCCACGTGAACCTTGCCATAGAAGGGTAGCATGTGGTGTTCGCACATCGAGAAGAAGTCGATGTCTTTCACAATGACCATCTGGTTGTATTTCTCCTCAAACAAGGCATCGGTGAGCACCTTGTGGGCGTCTTGTCCGTAGCCGCGCGTCAGTATCTGCATAGCCTTGGCCACGCGCATGGGCGTCTTGAGCAATCCCTCGCGTTGCGGATCTTCGCCGAGCAACGATAGTATCTCTTTATAGTGTGCCGCGAGCTGGTCGAGCCCCTCGCGAAATTCGGTTTCAGGATTCATGTTCTTTTATCAATGGCGTGTCGCTCCCCGAGCGCATATCACATGGCTTGTCTATGTCACTTTGGGAGCGAAGGTTTAGTATTGCACGGTGATTTTGCCCTTCACGATGCAGGCTTGCGGATAGCCCAGCCGCTTCACCTGCTTGAGCAGCTTGGACGCTTCGCCATAAGTGCGGAAGTTGCCCATCCGACAGATCCACCGCGGCGAATAGAAGTGCACATATACGGGCTGGTCGGGGAAGGCGTTTTTCACCTTTCCGCCGGCTTGCTCGGCTTTCACGCGGTGGGCACGGGTGTTGCCGCCGGCGTACACTTGGATGCGATAACCGGTGATTTTTTGCGCGTTGCGCATCACTTTTTTGCGCGTGTCCACGATGGTAGTGCCATCTTCGGTGGTGATGTTGTTGTTTTCGTAGCCTATCACCTTGCGCTTCTTGGGCTCCTCTTTCTGTTCGGGAACGCTGTCCTGCTGTTGCGTTGGCGGCGCTGGCGTCACGCTCCCCTTGTTGTCTTGCGGCGTCGGCGTGCCCTGATTCTGCTTTGTGGTGGTCGTGGCGGGCTTGGCCGGTGTCGTGGTGGCAGACTTTGTCGGCGCCGTGGCGGTCGGCTTGGTCTGTTGTGTGGTTGATGGTTTGTTTTGTGTGGCGGCCGACTTGTTTTGCGGGGCTGGCTTAGCCACGTCTTTAGTAGTTTTCTTTCCGTTCACCAGCTCGTCAATCTCTTGCGACTGGTTGATGGTGACCGTTCCCTGTCCGGCCTTCTGTTGTTTCAACTGATCAACATACTCCTGTGCCCCAACACCGAGTGTCAGGCACAGAAGCATGTTGACGAGAAGCGTTCTTTTAAACGTCATGTGTTCGCAATTAGTTTATTTCCATGCATCGATGATGCCTTTGAAGTCGGCCAGTTTCAGCGATGCGCCGCCGATGAGGCCGCCGTCGATGTCGGACTTGGCAAACANCTCGGGCGCGTTGCTTGCCTTGCACGAACCGCCGTAGAGAATCGATGTGTCGTCGGCCACGGCTTGTCCGTACTTCTCTGCGATCACCGAGCGTATGTAGGCGTGAATCTCTTCGGCTTGGTCGCTGGTGGCTGTTTTGCCGGTGCCGATGGCCCAGATGGGCTCATAGGCGATGACAATCTTGCGGAAATCTTCTTCCGGCAGATTGAACACGCTGCCTTCGAGCTCGGCTTTCACTACCTCGTTTTGCTTGCCGGCTTCGCGCTCGGCCAAGCTTTCGCCGATGCAGAAGATCACTTTCAGACCGTTTTTCAGGGCCAGTTGCACTTTCTCTTTCAGTATTTCGGGCGTCTCATGATAGTATTCGCGGCGCTCCGAGTGGCCCAATATGACATACGTGGCGCCCGTGCTCTTCACCATTTCGGCCGANACTTCGCCCGTGAAAGCGCCCTTTTCCTTGTCGGCGCAGTTCTCTGCTCCGATGCTGAGCACGTCCTGATTGGTGTTTTGTGCAATGGTGGCCAGATGGATAAACGGCGTGCAGATGATCACGTCGCAGTTGGGCTTCTCGTTGACGAGCGCCTCTTGGATGTCCTTGGCCAGTGCCACACCTTCTTGCAGGTTGAGGTTCATTTTCCAGTTGCCTGCAACAATCTTCTTTCTCATTTTTCTCCTTTGTTTAAAATGTTGGTATATGTTGTTTGATTCTTTCTTGTTTTGCAACCATCGGGTCCACGCAAATAGTCTGTCGGCCAGCGTGAGCACCAGCAGCGGCATCACAAACCACATCAAGATGATCGCCACCTTTCGCGGCACCGAGTCGGTGGGCATCTGTCCCATTTCGCTCTTTTCCAGCGGCTTGCTCAGTGCTTCGCTCTTGGGCAGGTCGTTGTGGCTCCATTTGCGCATCACGGTGGCGTCTTTCAGCAGCAGCAGTCCGGGGTTGCTCCTGACGATGGTTTTCAGCGTGGTTTCATCGCCCGTGCATATCCGGTATTCCGCCCCCGTGATGTCGCGCCACTGTGCAACGGCTTCTTCGCCCGAGGCTGTCAGACAGATAAACGGGTAGCCGTGCTCTTGCGCATACTCGCTGATGGCGTCGATCTCGCCGAAACAGGCATCGTCGGCCTCCTCTAGGTGGGGCGCCACCAGCAGAAAGGAGTATCCTGCGTGGTCTAGCACCTCGTCGGTGATGTCGTCGCCCTCGGCCGTTTCTATGTAGAAATCGTGGATGGGCGGCACATATCCCTCCTTCACCACGGTGTTTCGCTGTTCCACAAACGCCCATGTGGAGTCGGGATAATCGTCGAGTGCAAATTCTCGCCGCTCACCGTTCTTCTCCATGATGAATGTGGTTTCAATCTGCGGCTGCTCGGCTCCCTCGGGCATTTCCATGCCTTTGCGGATGTTGGCGCCCACATGATAGGGGCGAAAGTCGAACAGCGGCAGCGTGTAGAGGCACCACGCGCTCGTGGCCAGAATGAACAGCGCCGTGTAGTTCATCACAATCCACTGATTGGAACGGCTGATAAACCGCATCATCATCAGCGGCCGTCGGGCCACCACTGCGGCACAAGCCAGCAGCACCACGTTTTTGGCGAGCGTCTGCCCGTTGGTTAGCCGTATGGCATCGCCGAAGCATCCGCAATCGCTCACGGGGTTGGCCGCCCACAGCCACACCGACAAGCCCGTCATCACCACCATCAGCGCCAGCGTCAGTCGCGACACCACGCGCCGCCGGATGGCAAACAGCAGTGCCACGCCCAGCCAAAACTCTGCGGCAGCCAGCGCCACGGCCGCAGCCGTGAGCACCGCGGGGGGCAGCGCGCCTCCCCATCCGAGGGCCGTCAGATAGTCGGCCATCTTATATTGTGTGCCGTGCGGGTCGATGGCCTTCACGAATCCGCTGAAGATGAGCGTCGCGGCCAGCACTAGTCGAGCCACGTTCACCGCCCACTTCTCTGCGGTCGTTGTTGCCGCAGACCTCTCACTGTTTGCGCTCGGCATCTTGTTCTTCTCCCAGTTTGATGGCGCCAAACACGGCGTAGTTCACGATGTCGGCATAGTTGGCGTCAATGCCTTCGCTCACCCGCGTTCCGTCTTTCAGGTCTTCCATCTCCTTCACGCGTTGCAGCTTGGTCAANATGAAATCGGTGTAGCTGCTCACGCGCATGCCGCGCCATGCCTCGTCGTAGTCGTGGTTTTTCCGCAACATCAGCTGCAGCGCCTCGCCGGCATAGCGGTCGTAGAGCGCCAGCGCTTCGTTGGGTGTCACGTCCACTTCGTCGGCATAGCCCTTGTCCAGCTGAATGAGCCCCACCAGTCCGTAGTTGATGATGGCGATGAACTCCGAGCGAATGCTGTCGCCCACCATGTTCTCGCGCTTCACTTCGATCGAGCGTATGCGCTTGGCTTTGATGAAAAGCTGGTCAGTGAGCGACGATGGGCGCAGTATGCGCCACGACGCGCCGTAGTCGTGCAACTTGTTGGCAAAGAGCGCGCGGCACTCGGCCATCACGTTGTTAAACTCCTTTTCGGTGTTGTTTTTCTCGGGCATACTCAGTGTCAGTGCGTTGTCGGTGCAAAATTACGCATTTTCCCCGAAACGTGCAAATGTGCCGCTTGATAATCGTTTGAGCCCGCAAAAAGATGGGTAAAAAGTTTGGCATCTGTTGATTTTTCTTTACCTTTGCANGCACATTCGACCACCATGCACCCATAGTTCAATGGATAGAATGGAAGATTCCGGTTCTTCAGATTAGGGTTCGATTCCCTATGGGTGTACCATTCCGCATCTCATTTCAATGCCCACACCCCTCAACATCCGCCAGGGAGACTACGACACCTTCGTGGTCAGCTCCCCTGCGCCNCTGCTTGAGTTTCTGCTGGCCCACGCCGGATCGCTCAGTCGCTCCAAGGTGAAGCAGACGCTCCGAGGGCGCGGCGTCATCGTGGAGGGCAAAACCGTCACCCAATTCGACTATCCTTTGCAGCCCGGCATGCGGGTGGCCGTGAGCAAAACCAAGCGCAATCTCGACACCCTCAACAGCCGCCATCTCCGACTGGTCTATGAAGACCGCTGGCTGGTGGTGATCGAGAAGCATGCCGGCATTCTTTCCATGGCCGCCGGCCACTCTTCGCTCCATGTCAAAGCGGTGCTCGACGACTATTTCCGCCGCACCCGCCAGCGTTGCACTGCCCATGTGGTGCATCGTCTCGACCGCGACACCAGCGGACTGATGGTGTATGCCAAAGACCGCGCCACCGAGCAGCTCCTCGAGCACTCGTGGCACACGCTGGTTTACGACCGCCGCTACGTGGCCGTGCTCTCGGGTGTGATGGAGCAAGACCGCGGAACCATTCAAAACTGGCTGCGCGACAACAAGGCTTACTTCACGTATTCTTCGCCCACAGACAATGGTGGTAAGTGGGCTGTCNCTCACTTTGTTACGCTCCGTCGCTCAACGGCTCATTCATTGGTGGAGTTTCGCCTAGAGACGGGCCGCAAAAATCAAATCCGTGTCCATGCGGCCGACATGGGACATCCCGTGTGCGGCGACATCAAATATGGCAACGGCGACGACCCCATAGGGCGCCTCTGCCTCCATGCCTTCCGCCTCTGTTTCCACCATCCCGTCACCCATCAGCCCATGGAGTTCTTCACGCCCATTCCCGCGGCCTTCCGCAACCTTTTCACCGATGCTGGCAGCGCCGCCCGTCAACCCTCATCTTCCACCCGCTAATCACCATGCAAGACTACTATTTCTACATCTTTGCCCTCGTGGCCTTTGTGATTGCCTTTGCCCTTGTCAAGCGCGTCACCACCTGTCTCCTCAAGTCGGTCGTCATCATTGCGCTCATTGCGCTCCTCGCCTTCGTCTATTTTTACTTCATGGGGCAGTAGGGGAGTCCTCGGCGCCTGCCGGTCCGGATGTGTACAAATTGACCAATTTGAGGTCCAATTTTTTGTCAGGAAAAATCTTCAATCTAGATGTTAAAATGGAAAAACGGAACATTTGCTCCGTNATTCCGCCATACGGTTTTTGCAAAAACGGAAACGGCGAAAACCGATTTCCTNAGTCTTCGCTTCGCTATCCAATGGTTTTGGAGGCGCTATCCCTTAGTTTTCGATCGTCTATCCAATGGATAGCGAGTCCGAAACCATTGACGGGGCGATGCAATTCCAATGGATAGCGCGAGCAAAACCATTGGATTGAAAATGGAAGGCTAATGCCCTGAAAATCAGTGTNCATTGGAATTCTTGTAACCGNCTGGCAGATAAGCGTTTGCAAAATGTGGCCAAAAACGGGCATTTTTCGGACCGAAGGAGACCTTGGTCGAAAAAATCGCAGAAATGAAAAAGTGCTTGTTCCGGATTTGACCAATTTTTTGTGTTCATTCCGGCGGTTTCGNTCTTTGCCTCGGACCACNTTTTTGCCCTCCGTTTTCNCTGTTTGCATTTCGCTGGAATGATGGCGAAAGTGTGAATTCTTCTTGTTTTGGAGAGCCCCTGCGCGAAATAAAATGTTGTGGGGCATTGCAATTTCCAAAAATACGCCTTAACTTTGCAAACGAAACAGAGTGAAACAGACATGACAACACTGCAACTGAGCGCGCAAATACAGCAAGACTTTGCTCTCATCAAGAACAATGAGAACAAGATGAAACGCCTCGCAAAATATCTCAAACGCCTCGTGAAAGAGGAGGACGACCCCACCCTGATGACCAAAGAGCAATTTTTTGCGCAGGTGGATGANGCCTTGGCGCAAGCCAAGCGTGGCGAAGGCGTGAGAGTGCACGGGAAAGATGAGCTTCATGCATTCTTAAATTCGCTGTAGCGATGTACGATCTTGACTTTGAGCCGATAGCTCGCGAGGGATTGAGNCGGCTCAAAAAAGACGAGCCAAAGGCCTATAAAAAGGCCGTAAAGCTGCTGGAGGAACTTGTGGACCACCCCACTACGGGCACCGGCCATCCGCATCAGTTGTCGGGTGATAGAGCAGGTCAATGGTCGCGATCTATCACCAAGAAGCACCGATTGGTCTATCTGATAAAAGAAACAGAAGTGATGGTGCTTGTGCTTACCGCATACGGGCACTACGACGACANGTAGAGAAACAAAACAAGGTTGCACGGGTATCATTTCGAGCGCACACGTCAGAGATGGCGAGTGCGCTCGAATGGTGTATGCGCGGCAGGGCTGTGGCGCCGGTTGTGCAATGGCGGACGGATTTTAGTGTGCGCTTTTCACAATAAAAGGGCGTTTCGCACGTTTTGTTGTTGATGAAGCAGAAGGTTTTTGTTTTGCTGTTGGGCGCGGCATGCCTGATGTCGTGNGGTGCCGACCACTACATGAAGAAGGGCGAAAAGGCATTGGCCATCGGCGAGTATTACGACGCGTCGATGTATTTCAAGCGCGCCTATGCGGCCACGCCTACCAAAGATCGNGAGTTGCGGGGCCGCAGGGCGGCTCGGCTCGCCTACGCCTACGACAGGATGAATGCGTCGCAGAAGGCCATCGCTGCCTATCGCAATCAGATACGCTACAAGCAGGACAGTGTGGAAACCCACCTAGCGCTGGCTCGCCAACTGATGAAAAACGGCAGCTATCGCGAGGCGGCCGAGGAGTTTGGGCTNGTGCTGGAGGCGCAGCCCCACAATCAGCTGGCACAAAACGGTCTGCAGTCNGCTCGCGAAGCGCCGNTAACGAAGGAGGCCGGCTCGCGCTACAAAGTGAAGAAGATGGACGTGTTCAACTCGCGCCGCGCCGACTATTCGCCGATGCTCTGCGGCGACGAATACGACCAATTGTATTTCACTTCCACACGCAACGAGGCGCAGGGCGATGAGCTGAGCGGCATCACGGGCACTAAAAACGGCGACATCTTTTATTCACAGAAGGACGATAAAGGGCAGTGGGGCAAGCCGCAAGCCATAGAAAGTGGCCTGAATACGGACTATGATGAAGGGGCGTGCTGCTTCTCGCCCGACCAGCGCGTGATGTATTTCACGCAGTGTGCCACCGATGCCTCGTATCCCCGCTATGCCACCATCATGACGAGCAATCGCTCGGATGCAGCGTGGGGCAAGGGCACGGCGCTGGAACTGACGCGCGACACGCTGTCGTCGTATGCTCATCCCGCCGTTTCGCCCGACGGCGANTGGCTCTATTTCGTGAGCGATATGCCGGGCGGCATGGGCGGATTGGACATCTGGCGCGTGCGCATCACGGCGGCCGGACTGGGCGGCGTGGAGAATGTGGGAGCGCCCGTCAACACAGAGGGCAACGAGATGTTCCCCACATTTAGGCCCAATGGCGACCTCTACTTCTCGAGCGACGGCCATCCCGGCATGGGCGGACTTGACATCTTCATCGCAAGAGTGGGGAAGGACGGCCGCTATCACTTGGAACACCCGGGCTATCCCCTCAATTCGCAAGGCGACGACTTCGGCATGACGTTTGAAGGAAAGCGCAATCGCGGATACTTCTCTAGCAATCGCGGCGACGGCAAAGGGTGGGATCACATCTATTGGTTCGAGAATCCGGAGATCACGCAGACCATCAAGGGATGGGTGTATGAGATGGATGGCTANGAACTGCCCGCAGCGCAGGTGCATCTGGTGGGGAGCGACGGCACGAACAAGAAGCTCTCGGTGAAGATGGATGGCTCGTTTGAGCAAGAGATCAAGCCGAATGTGGACTACATCATGCTGGCCACGTGCCCCGGATTTCTGAACCACACGGAGGAAATCAAGGTGGGGCCCGTGGACGAATCCGAGGAATACGTGTTGCAATTCCCGCTGGCCAGCATTCGCGTTCCGGTGCTCATCGACAACATCTTCTANGACTACGACAAAGCCACGCTGCGCCCCGAGTCGGGAGAAGCCCTCGACAAGCTGGTGAAGATGTTGCAGGAGAACAAGAATATCACCATCGAACTGTCGGCCCACGCCGACTATCGCGGTTCGGCGCAGTACAACAAGACACTGTCGCAGCGGCGCGCCGAGAGCGTGGTGCGCTATCTGATAAGTCATGGTGTGTCGGCCGATCGTCTCACGCCCAAGGGCTATGGCAAGGAGAAGCCCAAGACCATCCGCAAGAAGGTGGCGGCCCGCTATCCGTGGCTCAAGGAGGGCGACGTGCTGACCGAGGAGTTTATCAAGCAGCTCGACGAGGAAAAGCAAGAGATTTGCAACCAACTGAACCGCCGCACGGAGTTCACCGTGCTGCGCACCACCTATGGAATGTTTGACGACAAAGGCAAGTTGAAGGAGGTGCCCAAACCGAAACTCGAAGAAGAAACCGGTGGCGACGACGACGGAATCGTGATCGATATAGAATAGAGACTGCCGGCTATCGCTTGTTTTCGCTCACAAAAATGTAGGCGAAGGTGAGCGTGAGGGCTGTGAGCGTGAGCAGGGTGGTGGCGGGCCCCTGATGGACGATGCCAACGAGCGTGCTGATCAGCAGTTCGCGGATGGCGCGCCCCAAGAGTAGCCAGCCCTTGAAGTAAACAAAAAGAATGGCGGCAGCGACGGAGCAAATCACGATCCACAAGCGATTGAGCCGGCGCGCGCGATGAGGCAGACCACGTTTCACGCGATGGGAAAAGCCGTCGTCGGGCACCTCGAAAGCATGCTCGGTGAAGAATTGGCGCAGCAGACGGTCGGTGTTGTCGTCGCGATGGAGGTTGGAGGTGTTCAGGATTTCGGAGTTATCCATAACCATTCTGTTTTAGATAGTTGGCCAGCAGCTTTTTCCCTCGGGAGAGGCGCGACCGGACAGTTCCCTCGTTGGTGGCGGTGATTTTTGATATCTCGGCCACCGACAATCCGTCGATGAGCTGCAGCGTGATGCACGTGCGCTCGTCGGGCGAGAGCAGTGCCAGTGCGTTGTAGAGGTCCATGCGCAGGCCTTCGGCGGGCGTTTGCGATGCCGAAAGCTGGTGGCGCGCGGCGCTGTCGTCAATGTCGTCCTCGTGGCCGCCTTTGCGTTCTTGCTGCCTGCGGTGGTCGTAGAGCACATTGTAGGCAATGCGCATGAGCCACGTGGAAAAGCCAGCAGCCCCTCGAAAGGTGGCGATGTGAGTGTAGGCTTTGACGAAGGTGTCTTGCGCCAGGTCGTCGCTCAACGGAGCATCGCCCAACGTTTGCGAAAGAAAGAATCGGCGCACTTGCGACTGGTATTTCTTGACGAGCAGGTCGAAGGCGTGCCGGTCGTGAAAGATGGCCGTGCGTGCCACGAGAGCGAAGTCGCCAGATTGCGCCATGATGCTTTTTCTATCGCAAACGGATGGGGAGCGGTTTACTTAGACGGCATGACGATCCACAACACCGGATAGAGCAGAATGCCGCAGAAAGCGGTGAAGAGCGTGAGCACGGCGTAGGCCACGCGAATCACGGTGGGGTCGAGGTCGAGATATTCGGCAATGCCGGCGCACACGCCGCCGAGAATGCGGTCGTTGGAGCGATAGAGTCGTTTGGGGTTGCTCATAGTGATGATGATTGATGGGTTTGTGCTTGTTGATGATAATATAAAATGTGTGCGAGGCGATTATTCCTCGTCGCGGGTTATTTCGTAGAAGTCGTCTTTGTTGTTGTCTTTCTTCTTGGATGACACGCGGGCGATGACGATCTGTCCNAGGCCGAAGCACATCAACAGAACGCCGCACCCTTGGAGCACGTCGCCGATGATGAAATGGCCGCAGGCCAAGAGACCGATGCCGAGGAAGAAATAACGCAGCCCGCGGATGCGCAGGTCCTCATCATCGTCTCGCCGCGCTGGCATTGTTTCTTGCGGAATAGGCTGCCCCGTTTCCATGGCTTTCTCGGCCAACTTGAGGCGATTCTTGCGGTTTTGCACGATGAGCCAAACGACGAGAATCAGGACAATTATGGGTAACACGACAAAGATGCAGAAGAAAATGATGAGAAGAATGAACAATATGGGTGACGTCATGAACTTCATCTCGTCGAACAACTCATGCATGGCGGCGTCCTCGTCCCAGTCGTCGGAATCCGTGGAGGCCGTGGCAGGCATGCTACTTGTGGTGTCGCTATAGGCCACGATGCCGGCCGAATCATCGTCGGTTGTGAGCAGCGCGCTGTCTGTCGCTTGAGTCGTCGCGTTAGCGGCATGGGGCGTTTGTGCTATGGTCTCGCCGGCGNCGAAGGTCAGCGCGAAGGCGAGCATCGGAAGAATGGCTTTCTTTANNTTCATTATTGNTNTCGTTTTGTGGGTTACTGACCATTAGACGACGGGAAGATGCAAAATGTTGCAATCCGATAAAAGTTTTTTTGCATGGCCCCGTTGGAAGTTGTCAAATCGTCCACTCGTAGGTGTCGTAGCACACGCCGCGGGCCCCGAAACCTTCCTTCTGGTGGATGAGCCCCTCGTTGAGCACGCGACAGTCGGCTTCGGTGGACTTCCCGAAGTCGAAGTAGCGATAAGTCTCAAAGGCGGTGAGCACATGGCGAAACANTNTATCAATGGCGCCCAACTGTTTGCCCAATGGCGATGCCGAGATGTATTGCGCATGGACGGTCTGAGTTGTGACATAAACCACCGTGCCGCCCAGCATCGTGCCGTCTTTGAAGGCTGCAAACAGACGAATGTTATCGGGGAAACGCGATTTCAAGAGTGTGATTTCTTTCAACGAATGAACGGGATGAACGCCGAANCGGGCCTCAAGATTGGCNGAAAGAATGGNCCAAAAAGTTTCAAAATCGTCGCTTTCTTTGACTGTGATGCCGGCGGATAAGGCCCTTTTCACCCCGCGTCGCCGCAACTCCTTCCATTTCACGGAGGGGGGAAAGATGATGACCGACGAAATGTCGCGCTTCGCAATGCGATAGTCGCACACGCAGTGGATGGCATAGAGATCTTCTTCGGCGGGCACGCAATGATATATCCATGGAATGGCTTTATAGTGCACGCGGTGTATGGCGTTGGCTTTTAGATAATTGTTGATGGCCCTGAAGACCTCTGTGGNGTGCGCAGCCGTGGCTTGTTGGTCGGTGATGAGCCCGCCGTAGGTGAGTCCCTGGTGACTATAAAAGGTGTCACCTTCCACGTTGGCGGGAAGCAAGGCGTAGAGNTTGCCTTCGCGTCGGATCATCAGCGAGTGGTCGCGAAAGCGGTCGGCGTGATAGTCCATGTAGCGGCGGTCCGCCAGAAATGTGCCGTTTTTAGACTGCGCCACAAAGGCGTTCCACTCGTTTTCGCGGTCGGCGGTGTAGCGCTCTATTTGGAACATTCCACGTATTTTAGAAAATCATCGTAGTCGCGAATGTAGTCGTCTTCGCTGAACAGCTCGGACGCCAACACCAAGCAAACAGCTCCCGAAGAGAAGTCTTCGAGAGTGCGCCATGTGCCGGTGTTCACCAATAGCCCCTGATAGGGATGATTGAGCAGGTAGGGCTTCTTCTCACGTCCATTGTCGAGGGTTACGGTGAACGAGCCGCTCACGGCGATGATAAANTCNATGCACTGCTTGTGGGCATGGCTGCCACGCCACTCGCCTCCGGGAACATCATAGACCCAATAGACCCGACGAATGTTGAAAGGCACGTTTTTGGCGCTTTCGGTCACGGTGAGATTGCCGCGAGGGTCGGTGATGCGTGGCAGGTCGATAATAGTTCCGGATTCCTTGGCGTTCATATTTTGAAGGGATTTTTATTTCCGTTCGGTGTAGGGATCAGTGCCCAGCACTGTTTTGGCCAATCGTTTGGCCTTGTTGCGCAGGGCATTCAGGTCGTCGCCCACGTTGCCGTAGCAAAGCACCACGCCCATGCGTCGGTTGATGTGTTGCGTGGGTTTGCCGAATATTCTCACTCGGGTGTAGTCTTCTTTCAGTGCATCAGCGAGATTGTATTCGGGCACGTGGTCGGCATGTTCTTTGGCCAGCACCACGGCAGAACAGCCACAATGCTCTAGATGGATGCCGGCAATGGGCANGCCGAGCACGGCGCGAAGGTGGAGTTCAAACTCGGAGAGGTTGGTGGTATGCGCTAGTGTCACCATGCCTGTGTCGTGCGGTCGCGGCGAGAGTTCAGAGAAAATCACCTCGCCCTGCTTGGTGAGGAAAAACTCTACGCCCCAGATGCCGTAGCCGGTGAGGGCACGTGTCACGGCATCNGCCATGTGCTGTGCTTGTTGCAAGGCCTCATCGCTGATGGCGTAGGGTATCCAACTCTCGCGGTAATCTCCGCCTTTTTGCACATGTCCGATGGGCGGACAGAAGATGGTCGGCGCGTTTCTTTGAGTCACAGTAAGCAGAGTAAACTCTGAATCGAAGTCGATAAACTCTTCGATGATCACTTCTTTCACATCGCCGCGGCTTTCTTCCATGGCATTCTTGAAGGCATTCTCCAGTTCGTCGTCGCCGTGAACGTAGCTCTGCCCGTGCCCGCTCGACGACATCAGCGGCTTCACCACGCATGGGAAACCTATCACATCGGCAGCCTTCCGAAACTCGTCGAAGGTTTTGGCGTAGAAGTATTTTGCCGTGCGAAGCCCCAGTTCTTTGGAGGCTAGGTCGCGGATGGCGCGGCGATTCATGGTGTAGTTCACGGCTCGCGCCGATGGAACCACTTGAATGCCTTGCTGTTCGTAGTCGAACAGACGCTCGGTGCGGATGGCCTCAATCTCGGGCACGATGATGTCGGGATGGTGTTTCTTGACCGCAGCATCGAGCGCATCGCCGTCGAGCATGGGGAACACTTCGCGCTCATCGGCCACCTGCATGGCCGGCGCATCGTTGTAACGGTCGCACGCAATGACGTATTGACCGGCGCGTTTGGCGGCAATGACAAACTCTTTTCCCAGTTCGCCCGAGCCTAAGAGCATGATTCGTTTCATAAGCAATCCTTGTTGTTGTGGTGGTGTCAGCGGTTTTTATACATCTCGTCGTAATACTTTTCGTAGTCTCCGCTGGTGATGTTGTCGAGCCATTCCTGGTTGTCGAGATACCAGCGCACGGTCTTTTCGATGCCCTCTTCAAACTGCAACGACGGCTCCCAGCCCAGTTCGTCTTTCAGTTTTCGCGAGTCGATGGCATAGCGAGCATCGTGCCCCAAGCGATCGGTTACGTAGGTTATCAGGTCTAAGTCGGCTCCTTCGGGACGTCCCAGCAGGCGGTCCACAGTTTTAATCACCACCTTGATGATGTCAATGTTCTTCCATTCGTTGAAGCCGCCAATGTTATACGTCTCGGCGATGATGCCTTTATGGAATATCAGATCGATGGCGCGCGCATGGTCTTCCACGAACAGCCAGTCGCGCACGTTCTCGCCTTTGCCGTAAACGGGCAGTGGTTTGCGATGCCGTATGTTGTTGATGAAGAGCGGTATGAGCTTCTCTGGGAACTGATACGGGCCGTAATTGTTCGAGCAGTTGGTTACAATGGTAGGCATGCCGTAGGTGTCGTGGTAGGCGCGCACAAAGTGATCGCTCGATGCCTTCGACGCCGAGTAAGGGGAGTGGGGCGTATATTTGGTGGTTTCTTCGAAGAAATCGTCACCGTAAGCGTGGTGATGTTCCGACGATGATGCCGTGGTTGTGAATGGCGAATCAATGCCTTCGGGATGGGTGAGCTTCAGCGCGCCATACACTTCGTCGGTAGAAATGTGATAGAAACGCTTGCCTTCATAACGCTCGGGCAGCGATTCCCAATAGAGTTTTGCGGCCTGAAGGAGCGACAATGTGCCCATCACATTGGTCTTGGCAAACGTAAACGGATCTTTAATCGAACGGTCCACGTGGCTCTCGGCAGCCAAATGGATAATGCCATCCACGTGTTTTTCCTGCATCAGTTTGTAGAAGGCGTCGAAGTTGCAGATGTCCATCTTCACAAATTCGTAGTTGGGCTTGTCTTCGATATCCTTCAGATTGGCCAAGTTTCCGGCGTAAGTCAGCTTGTCGAGATTAATGATGTGATACTCGGGATACTTGTTCACAAAGAGGCGTACCACGTGACTTCCGATGAAGCCAGCACCGCCGGTGATGACGATTGTTTTCATTTGTATAGATAATTTGTTTTTGTCTTAAGATGATAAATCAGTGTCCAAACACCTTGCAAATATACCTCTTTTTCGTGAAACCCTCAAAACTTTGTGTCTTTTTCTTTTAACGGCAAAGGAGAAATGCAATAGACGAATAAGCAGAAGAGGTGGAAACGAGAACTAAAAAATACTATCCGTTGCAACGAAATGGAATGAAGCAAACGGTCAAATGTATGACCGCAACAGCCCGTCTTTCGGGGAGAGGAAAGACAAAACAGGGTGTTAGTGTCTGAAACTTCTCGTGATGACGTAGATGATGACGGGGGCGCCGATGATGGGCGTCACCACATTGAGAGGGATAATGCCGCCTTCGCCCGGCAAGAAACAGATGACGTTGCACACGAGCGCCGTGAGACTGCCCATGAGCATCGTGGCCGGAAGAAGGATGCGATGGTTGCCCGTGCCGATGAGCAGACGTGTCATGTGAGGGACGGCCAATCCGATAAACGAGATGGGACCGCAATAGGCGGTGGCAACGGCCGTGAGCAGACCGGTGACGAGCAGCAGCAAATTGCGCAGACGCAGGGTGTTGACACCGAGATTTTCGGCGTATCGCTCGCCCAACAGCAAGGCATNGAGCGGCTTAATGAGCAGCAATGCGCCGCATAGTCCCACAAATGTGAGTGCGGCGAACAAGGGAATGCGATCGATAGAAACGCCGGTNAAATTGCCCAATCCCCACACCATGTAGCTCTTTACCCCTTCTTCGGTGGCGAAGAAATTGAGCAACGAGATGGCCGAGTCGGCAATGAAGCCAATCATGATGCCGATGATAAGCAGCATCACGGAGTTGCGCACGCGTGTGGAAAAGAAGAAAATGATGCCCATCACCAGCATAGCTCCGATGAACGCGGCGGATAATACGAGGAAGGTGGAGCTGGCTGACTGTTGCANGCTGAGTGTGGCAGGAGAGAGCATCACCAGCGCTACGCCTACGCCGGCACCACTATTGATGCCAAAAACCGATGGGCCGGCCAGCGGATTGCGGAAGGCCGTTTGCAGCATAAGGCCGCTCACCGAGAGCGCGGCACCGCAGAGCGTGGCGGTAATAGCTGCCGGCAGACGCGATTCCAGCACGATGAACTGCCACGAGGGACGCACATGGCCATCGCCCGTTAGGATGCTCACCACATCGGACGCGGGGATGTGCACCGAACCGACCAACAGATTGACGGCGAAAAGCACGACAATGGCNAGGCCTAAGAACAAGAATGTGGCAACGCCCTTCATATTTTCGAATTTATGGCATGGGGCTGGGCAANCGAGCGGTGCCCCAATATGTAAACTCACAACATCGCGTTTTATTGCGTTGGGCGGGAATTAACGCTTGAAAAAGTAGCGCGTAGGCTTGCCCGTTGCACCGATGATGTTGGCAAATTCTTCGAGCAGACGATCGGGGTGGAAAGGCGTTTCTTCGTAGAAACGCGTGCCACCCACATCGCACCCCCAAACGTTTCCGGTCTGAAAAGCTTGGAATTGGTCATAGCCGGCATGTTCGGACGTGAGGTTCTCCTGGCCGTTGTAACGATAAATCCACACTGTGGCATCTGATGCGCGATTCAACACCGTTTCAAACGACAGTGCCACGCTTCCGCTTTGGTCGTTGTCGGCGAAGGCATAGTTGCCGCCGGCGTCGCGGATGAGTTGTGCAATGGTGCTACGCCCGCCCGGCACATACCACACACTGCCGGTCACTTTGTCCACCAACACCTTGTTGGGACGTCGCGCAGCCGTGTGGCAAATGTGTTGATAGTTGCGGTCGATGGCTTCGAAAACCGAGTCAGCGCGGTTGCCTTGGCCGAANAATNGCCCGTAGAAACGCATCCATTCGGCGCGTCCCAATGCCGTGGGCTCCATGTATTCGGCGCATTCTATGATGGGGATGCCCGTTTGTTCGAGCTTGCCATAACCGCCGCTGTTTTCAAAGGGCGACAGCAGCAGTGCATCGGGGCGCGTGTCGATGATGCGCTCCACGTCGGGGCTCATGGCATTCCCGCAGTCGGCCATCCGGCCCGTTCGGCACAGTTGGCGAATGGTGTCGTCCTTGATATACTTCAAATCGGCCACGCCGGCAATGTTTCCCAACAGCCCGAGCTCGTGCAGCAAGGCCGTGTGAACGGTGGTGAACACGATGGCGCGGCTGAGCGGCGTGCGCACCACGGAGCCTTCGGGCAGATTGGCCGGCATGGGCTTGTCGGCCTGCACGAGAATGTATTGATGCAGCGTGCGGCCCTCGTGCCATGGGTCTGTCAGTGCGGCAACGGCGTAATCGCCGTAATCCACCATGCAGATGTTCTTGGCATATCTAAAAACGAGCGTATCGCCCTCCAGCCTGCTCCCACGCATAGCATGGGAACAGGAGAAGAGCGAATGCACAAAGAAAAAGCCTAATAATAGACTTGTGAGAAATTTCATTTAGTTCTTCAAGAAGACAATNTTGTTGGTATTGACACCGTTGGACGAGAACGATTTCACAAATTTGCCTTTTTCGTCGAAGTGATAGATGGTGCCATCGGTGGAGCGATCGGTGAGGGCCCAATACACGTGGCCGCTGTAGGGGTTCACGCTGATGCTGTAAACCGACAGCGTGGATTCGAATGCGGGGAAGTTGGTGAAGTAGGCGTTGTCGGTTTTTCCGCTCTCAATATCATAAACAGACGTTGTAACGACAGTCTTGTAAGGGTAGCTTGTCCAATCGGTTTTGGAGAGTGAGGCATACACCTTCCCGTTGCCGGCAGCAAAGCAGCTCGCATTGCCCAGTTGTGTGTACTTGTTGTCCTTGATGACGCCCCACGGATAGTCGCAGTTATAGTAAGCGTCGTATTCGCCATATCCCTGCACAAACACGAGTCCATCTTCCACCACGAGGTTGTCGGGGTTGTACATCACGGTGATATAATTCGGGGTGGTGAACGACGAGGCATCAACCACGGCCACGCGGTTGTCCTGTCCCCAGCCCGACACCGAGCAGTAAACCTTTCCGTTGAGGCAGGCCACGCCTTCGGGATAGCTTCCCACGGTGAGCGAATCCTCATAGATGAGGCTGTTGCCATTGATGCGGATCTTGCTCAGATAGCCGCCATACGAACTCACAAAGGCGTAGCCGTTGGCTGCAGCCACGCTGCGGATGGCGCCGAGATTGGGGAAACTTTCAAACGAGATGCGGCTCAGTTCCACGCCGCTACCATTGAGCAGGGCCAGATAGTTCGACCCGTTCACCGCCACAAGCATCTTGTTGTCGTACACACAGATGTCGTTGCCCGTGTCGCCGAGCGACTTTTCGTTTTGCTTCTGATAGATGCAAGAGGTGCTGAGAGAGTCGTTGCTCCAGTCGAAGTAGATGAGATTGGAGTTGTTGCGCGCCATGTTGCCTTCGTTCAGCATGAAGGCGTGAGTGTTGGCGATGTCCACTTTCGAACCTTCCTTCCAGCTGTTGTCGTCATCATCGCTACAGGATGTGAAACCTGCGGCGAGCACAGCGAGACATAGTCCGCCAAAGAGAATCTTTTTCAGTTCCATTGTTTTATTATTTTTTGTTAGACATATATATATGTATGGTTGTTACAATTCAATTCTGACGGTGGCCCTCACCGAGCGCCCGGGCATGGGATAATAAATCACGATGTCGTATTGCTCGTTGAAAAGATTGTTGAGCGCCAAACTCGTGTGTATGGTGGCCNGTCGCAGCCGGAAGTCGCGCGAGAACGTGAGNTCATTGATGACGTAGGGACTCATGCGGTATTCCGNCTTNTTTTGTTCCGAACTATATCGCTTGCCGCAATAGGTGAGGCTGTAGCCCACGTTCACCCACGGCGAGCGCCATGTGAGCGAAGCGTTGGCGTTGTGCCACGGCGTGTAAGGCAGTTGCTGGTTGTAGGTGTTCGTGCCCTGCAGCGTTTTGTTCTTCGCGCTCTGATAGGAGTAGGTGGCATAGAGCGTCAGTCCCATGTCTCGGCCCAGCCCCACTTCCGACGTGAGCGTAACATCAGCTCCCCAAGCCTCCACTTTGCCAAANTTGGCCATGCGCCAAACGTAGGTGGAAGGGTAGGCCACAATCTTGTCGGTCACGTGATTATAGTAGCCNTCGGCCGTCACCGAGAGNTATTTCAGCGCGCCATGGCCGCCGATGTTCCAAGTGATGCCGAGGTCGTAGAGCGTAGCCTTTTCTGGATTGAGGAANGGATTGCCGGAGCGCCGATAGTAACAATCGGTGAACGTGGGCAGGCGGAACGTGGATTTCATCATGGCGCGCACATAGAGCATTTCCGAGCGCGTGAGTCGATAGGCCACCGACAGGGTGGGCGAGAGCCGCTTGCGGTCGGCCGGCGCATCAATGGTTTGCACGGTCTCGGTGGCGTAGGTGCCCACCAGATTNGCGTCGGCCTTCCATCGTTGCCAACNGAGGCGCGCCGACAAGGCCGTCAGCGAGGTCCATCGCCGCGGATAGGGCAGCTCGTCGTTGTTGTAGAGCGCGATGTTGGTGTTCAGTCGATTGTGAAACAAGTCTTCGGCAATCGAGAAACCGAGCCACGTCAGCGGTTGCCACGACAATGCTGCCGAACCATAATATTCGTCCTGCCTGTCAACGTCGGTTTGTGGCGTGGCACGATATTCCGTCCGCGGATCTTCATAGCGGTTCCACGAATGCACGTATTTCAAACGGGCCTTCAGCCGGAGCGTCGGGCTCAGCGCTTGTGTGTAAGAGGCTTGGGTAAAAAACTCTTCGTCCTCCAATCGCTCATCGCTACGATTCACATAGAGGATGACGCTGCCTGGCAGTCCGCGTTTCGAACGATACCACGAGGCCTTCACGTCGAGCTGTCCNTCGTTGCGAAACGTGTGATAGGCGTTCAGCTCGCCCTGAACGGACGTGATGTCGGTGTTGCGGCGCTTCTCCTTCGTCTTCTCGCTCACGTTGGTCAGGGTGAAGGGATACATGCCGTCCGACCGCATAAACGAAGCGTAAGCCGAGAGCGATGTGCGTTCGCCCATACGTTGCCACCANCTCACCGACGGCTTCACATATCCCCACGAGCCCACGGCCACGCCGGCCTTCAGGGCATAATGGCGACCGTTGTCNAAGCNCGGGCGCTCGGTTTCTATGGCCAGCATCGCCGCCGATGCATAGTGGCGCGCCGAGAGCAGCGGGTCGTCTTCGTTGCCAATGGCCAGCGCAAGGCTTTGAATGTTGTCGAGCGAATAGCGGCCAATGTCTATCTGTCCGGCCGCTGTGTTGCTGATGGTGATGCCGTCGAGGCTCACGGCCGTGTGGTGGGCCCCCAGATTGCGCACGCTCACCGTCTTCATACCGCCCGTTCCGCCATAGTCGCGCACATTGACGCCTGCAAATTTCTTCACGGCATCCGAGAGGTTTTCNAGTCCCAANGCCTCAATCTCGGCCTTGTTCATCTGCTGCACGGGCTTGGTGGCCGTCACNTTGGGGGCATACTTNTCNNGCACCACCACTTCATCAATCTGCTCGGTCTTGATGGTGTCGGTGCCGACGGTTGCTGCCTGCGTCGCCCACATCGGGCTGCAAGCGCACCACAATCCTGCTATGATAAGCCTAGTTTGCTTCATTCTTCCTGCGACCTAACCCAAGAGGTCTGCCGAAGTCATACATCTGTATCTGGTGTCAAGGCAGGTCTTCTGACTCTCCGCCGTCGTGGCAAACGCCTTCCCGTGGTCATCCACAGTGGCCTTTTGTTTGCCAACGTCAGTTCATGCGGAACACAGCAGCCTGGACTGTCCGGGATTCTCACCCGTGTTCCCTTTTCATCCGGTTAAGGAACCATTGACGGTGCAAAGTTAAGCATAAATCTCGATTCTCGAAAAGAAATCGCCACTTTTCTTTCGTCTTGCCTCCATATCTTCAAGGCCATCGGTCCCGTATGCCCCGAACGCAGGGAGAAAGGCCGCCCATTATGGCTTCTCTCCGCGAGGCCCGCGCATTGGCTCGCCATCAGTCGGGCATCGCTCNGCCATTGGTTTCGTATTCGCCCGTCATTGGATTGGCGTTGGCCCGCCATTGGTTTTGGAAACGCAATCCAATGGTCTTCGACAATTAAGTTATTAACTTAATTATATTACTTTATTAAAGTAATTATATTACCTTATTAACTTAATTCTCTCAAACCATTGGATGGGCTATGCAAGACTAATGGCGGNCTGATGCAAAATCACCGGTTTGAGGGAGTCAAACCGGTGACAACGTCGTTCTTATGCAGTGGCAAGGAAGTTCTTGCTCTACCGATAGCGCTTCATTTCGTAGAGGGCGGGCAGGGCGCGGCCGGTGTCGTTGTGAAACAGTCCGCGGTTCAGGCGATGGCGCAACACGTGGTTGTTGAAACAATTTTCTTCGGGGCACCACCAGAAGAGCCCGTTCACATTGCTGTGGCGTTGCAGCATGGCGATGAGGTCGGCGGTGTATTGGCGCTGCCCTTCCGGCGATAGCGGATAGCCGGTGCCGCTTTCCCATGTTTCGTCTCCCACGTAGAAGCAGGCTGTTTCCACGATCATCACGCGCTTTTGGGGGAAGTTTTCGGCGAGCGCCGTGAGCGTGCTGTCGAGCGTTGGCAGGTCGCGATGCCACATGGGGTAGTAGCTTAGTCCGATAATGTCGTAGTCGATGTGATGCTTTTGCGCCAGCCGATACCAGTAAAGTGTCTTGGACGGCTCTCCGGCGCGCTCGGTGTGAAGAATGATTTTGGCCTCGGGGCACACCTCTCGACAAGCCCGCACGCCGCTCGCGACAAGGGCGGTCAGCGTGTCCCACCCCGCTTCGCTGTCGAAATCCACGTGGCCGGCGGGCCACAGCATGCCATAGGTGATTTCGTTGCCCACCTGTATCAGTTCGGGAGCCAGCCCCTCGGCGCTCAGGCGGGTGAGCGCTTGGCGCGTGTGGGCATACACCGAGTCGACGAGCGCGCGGGGCGTGCAGTGCTCCCAACTGCGCGGGATGCCTTGTTTCGACGGGTCGGCCCACGTGTCGCTGTAGTGAAAGTCGAGCATGAAATGCATGCCTGCCCCACGTATCTCGCGGGCCAATCTCACCACATTGTCCAAGTTTTGAAACACGCCTTCGCCCTTGGCCTGCTCCGACGCATTGCTTGGGTCAACGAAGAGGCGCACGCGGATGGCGTTCCATCCGGCATCGGCCAGGAATGNCATCACGTTGGGGATGATGCGCCCCGCGGAGTCGCGAAACGCCACACCGGCATCTTCATAAGCGGGGAGCAGCGAAACGTCGCCGCCCGTGTATTGGTCTTCCGCTCGAGCCGCAAGGGTGGTCATCAGAATCGCCAAGAGCAAAAACTTGCGCATGCTATATATATAAGATGTGTGTTTGATGATGGCAAAGTTAAAGCTTTTCGGCGAACGCTGCAAGCCGAAGCGGATAAAAAGCGCGCCGATGGGGACAGAGAAAGCCCGCTGCGGCGAGCATGGTTTCGCCCGTTGCGGGAATAATTTGGCGAGATATTCGCTTCTTCAAAAATTTTGCACTACCTTTGTAGCGCATGAATACCTTCAGAATGCCGGCGGAGTGGGAACCGCAAAGTTTTGTTCAATTGACGTGGCCACACAAGGACACGGATTGGCGGCCGTATCTGGACGAGATCACGGCCGTGTATGTGGAGATGGCGCGGGCCATAGTGCGCCACGAGCGGCTGCTTGTTGTGGCGCCCGAACCCGAGCCGGTGGCCGCCCGATTGAGAAAAACGCTCGGCGATGAAGAACTGTCGCGCGTGACATTCTTTCGATGCGACACCAACGACACTTGGGCTCGCGANCATGCTTTTATCTCGCTGANGGGCGAGAAAGAAGAGGAGATTCGTGTATTGGATTTCCGCTTCAATGGGTGGGGCGAAAAGTTTGAGGCAGAGAAAGATAACACCATCAATAGACGACTTCATGAAAGCCATGTGATAGCGCACTTGTGTGCCGGAGCCGTGTATGAAGACCACAGCGATTTGGTGCTAGAAGGCGGTTCGATAGAGAGCGACGGCGAGGGGACGATCTTCACCACCACCTGCTGTCTGATGGCGCCCCATCGCAACCAACCGCTGTCGAAAACCGCTATCGAAAACGAGCTGAAACGGCGCCTCTGGGCCGAGCGCATCGTGTGGCTGGACTGCGAGCCCATGGCGGGCGACGANACCGACGGGCATATCGACACGATGGTGAGATTGGCGCCCCATCACANCATTATATATAATGAGGGATGCAGGGCAGCGGCGCAACTGAAAGCGTTGAAGACCTTGAGGGGCGAAGCCTACCGGTTGGTGGAACTGCCACTGCCGGAGATGTTGACCAACGATGCGGGCGAACCGATGCCGGCCACCTATGCCAACTTTCTGATTATCAATGGCGCGGTGCTGGTGCCCACCTACGGNCAATCCGAGCGCGACGCCGAGGCGATGCGCCTCATCGGCGGGGTGTTTGAGGGGCGCGAGGTCATTGGNATCGATAGCCGTGTGATCGTGAGACAGCATGGCAGCGTGCATTGTTGCACCATGCAATATCCGAGCAACAAAAAACTATAGATTCAGAACAACAAGATATGGGAAACGAGACTTTGAGACTGGGGCTGATACAGCAGCACAACACGAGCGACAANGAGGACAACATGCGCCGACTGGCCGAGCGCATAGGGCAATTGGCTGGCGANGGCGCCGAACTCATCGTGTTGCAGGAGCTGCACAACACCCTCTATTTCTGCCAGACCGAGGACGTGAATGCGTTTGATTTGGCCGAGCCCGTCCCTGGTCCTTCNACGGAGTTTTATGGCGAATTGGCTCGCCAACACGGGGTGGTGCTGGTGGCATCGCTTTTCGAGCGTCGCGCCGCCGGCCTCTATCACAACACGGCAGTGGTGATGGAGAAAGATGGCACCCTTGCGGGGCGCTATCGCAAGATGCACATTCCTGACGATCCGGCATATTATGAGAAATTCTATTTCGCTCCCGGCGATCTCGGTTTTCACCCCATCGACACCAGCGTGGGACGGCTGGGCGTGCTCGTGTGCTGGGACCAATGGTATCCCGAAGCTGCACGGCTGATGGCCTTGCAGGGCGCAGATGTCTTGATTTACCCCACGGCCATCGGCTATGCCGAGGAAGACGACGATGCCGAACAGCAGCGCCAGCGCGAGGCCTGGACCACTGTGATGCGCGGTCATGCCGTGGCCAACGGTCTGCCGGTGGTGGCTGTCAATCGTGTGGGCTTCGAGGCTTCGCCCGCCGGCCACGGGTCGGGCATCCGTTTCTGGGGGTCGTCGTTTGTGGCCGGCCCTCAGGGCGAGATGCTCTATCGGGCCAACGATGCCGACGAAGCCGCCGTGGTGGTGGACATCTGTCGCTCCCGCACAGAAGAGGTGCGCCGCTGGTGGCCTTTCTTCCGCGACCGTCGCATCGACAGTTTTGGCGATTTGACCAAACGATTCATCTGACGGGCGTTTCGATCCGACCGAACAAACGTTTTTAAGAAAAGGGTGGGGGAGACATCCCTCTGGCTTTGTTGTTGCAAAGCGATGCCGTCAGTATGCCACGTCTTCAAGAAACAAGGCGTGTGCAGGCATGGATTCGCCGGCGTTGGTGCGGCGGCGGCTTTTCACAATGTCTTGAAAATCGGTGAGCGTGATGCGCCCGCGTCCCAATTCGATGAGCGTTCCCACCACGGCTCTCACCATGTTGCGCAAAAACCGNTTGGCCGAAATGCGAAAATACCAGTGCTGGTCGTCCACCTGAATCCATNGGGCTTCCGAGACGTTGCATAGTGTGGTCTTCACATCTGTATGGGTTTTGCAAAAGGCAGCAAAATCAGTGCAGGAAGTGAGCCACAGCGCCGCTTCGTTCATCCGCTGGAAGTCGAGCGCATAATGGAGTTCGCACGAGAAGTGTCGCGCAAAGGGATCGCGCTCGGTGTGCAGGTAGTAATGGTAGGTGCGTCGTGTGGCCGAAAATCGGGCGTGCATGGAGTCTTCCACCTGTTCGATGCGACTCACGGCGATGTCGCGCGGCAGCATCCGTCCCAATCGGAAGGCAATGTGCTGCTCGTCGATGGGGNCGTCGCTGTNGAAGTGGGCCACCATGTGGCGGGCATGCACGCCGGCATCCGTGCGCCCCGCTCCCACGATTTCCACGTTTCGGCGGAGCAACACCGACAACGCTTTCTGCATCTCCTCTTGCACGGTGATGGCGCCGGGCTGAATCTGCCAGCCGTGATAGCGGGTNCCATCATAGGAGAAGTGGATGAAATAGCGCACCTTGTTGCTGTTTGCGTATGTGTGTGAAAAACGATGGGGCGTCAGGGCCGTGACCGCCGCGAGTGGCTCAATGGCCGGCGGAAGTCATCGCCCCGACGCCCCGTGCGTCAATGCGTTTATGCTTGTTCAAGGGCCAGCGTGCGCGTGGGTTGGTCGCACACTTCAGACGGGCCCCAATATTGGATAGGACCGGGATAGACATAGCAGGTGTCTTTGGCCCATTGCTCGCGATGAGCGGCAAACTCTTTGAACGGAGCGCCGTCGAGTTCCACGAGCGCTTTGCGTATCACAGGCTTCATTTCGCCGTTGCGCTTCTCCATGTTCATCATCATGGTGATGGGCACACCTCCGGCCTTCCATTCTTCGGCGGGCGCGGTGGTGTTTTTCACGATGGCCATATAGCCCGTCTTGCCGTTGGCAATCAGTTGTGCAGCACTGGTGCCTAGGGCATAGCAATAGTTGGCGTCAAAGTTGGACGGCGCTGCGCATCGTCCCTCATAGCCGAAGAAATGATGCTGGGCGGCAAACTTGCCGTTGAATTTGCCCTGCGCTTTCCATTCGTCAAGCTTGGCAGCCACCATCGACGAGAGCAGCTTTTCGGTTTCGATGAGCGACACCTGCACGTTGCCATGTGGGTCGCGGTCGAGTGCCAATTGGCTGGCCACCTCTTCGGGCAGCGAGTTGAACACAGCCAAATTCTCCTCCGACAGGCGAGCTTTCACAAAGTCGATCTGCTCATCGCGCCCAATTCCTTGAGCCTCGGGCGTGGCAAGCACGTCGTTGAGTTGAGCGATCAGCTTCTTGATGGCCGGTATAAATTCGATGAGGCCTTCGGGGATGATCACCGTGCCGAAGTTGTTACCCTCGGCGGCACGTGCGGCCACGGCTCCTGCGATGTATTCCACNATGTCGTCGAGGCTCTGTGCCTTGGCTTCCACTTCTTCCGACACCAAGCAGATGTTGGGCTGGCATTGCAGGGCACATTCCAGCGCGATGTGCGAAGCCGAGCGCCCCATCACCTTGATGAAGTGCCAATATTTGCGGGCCGAGTTGCAGTCGCGTTCGATGTTGCCGATGAGTTCGGCATAAGTCTTGCAGGCCGTGTCGAATCCGAACGAGGTCTCAATCTGGTCGTTNTTCAGGTCGCCATCGATGGTTTTGGGGCAACCTATCACCTGCACGCCATACTGCTTGGCAGCATAATATTCGGCCAACACGCAAGCGTTGGTGTTCGAATCGTCGCCACCGATGATAACAATGGCTTTGATGTCGAGCTCACGGATGATCTCCAGTCCCTTCTCAAACTGCTCCACTTTCTCCAGCTTGGTGCGTCCCGAGCCGATCATGTCGAAACCGCCGGTGTTGCGATAGTCGTCGATAAAGTCGGCCGTAATCTCCATATATTTGTGGTCCACCAGTCCGCCCGGTCCTAGGATAAACCCAAAGAGCCGGTTTTCGGGGTTCAGCTTCTTGATGGTGTCAAATAGGCCCGTTATTACATTGTGTCCGCCCGGTGCTTGACCGCCCGAGAGTATCACACCCACGTTCATTCGCGCCGTGTTGGCCGCGTCGCCCTGCTCAAACTCAATGAGCGGCATACCATACGTGTTGGGAAACAGCTTCTTGATTTCTTCCTGATTGTCCACACTCTGCGTGGGCGCACCCTCTTTCACCCTCACAGCGCCTTGGAGCGCCTTGGGCAGATGGGGTTGGTAGGCAGCACGAGCCGCCTGTAATGCACTTTTTTCCATATCTGTTAAATAAAAAGATGATCACAATTCATGCCGAGGAAACCTTCCGACGGCCTTGCAAAGGTACAAAAAACATCCCGACCGCCACGCGCCCCGCCACCCGTTTTTCTTTGCCGAAACAAAAAAAATCCTAAATGGCGACATCATTCTCACATATTTCCATTATATTTGCAATACCGAATGAACATTTCGGAAAAACATCACACACACACGAACACTCAAAACGCCNTCGTCATGACTAACAAAAAAGATCTCAAAAAAACCATCAACTACATCTGTAGCGAGCTCTTCGCCGAATGCGTGGCAGCATCCCTCTACAGCGGCAAGCCCGACGAAGAACAGGCCAATGCCATCCTCTCCTCCATCCTCCTGCTGCAGAGTAATTATGTGCGCCGCATCTCTCATCCTGAGCCCGGTATGAGTGCTAAGGCCTACTTCAAAGATCTCGTCGANAACTTCAACAAGCAGACGGGCGAAATCATCGACCAAATAGCTGCCCTCGGATAATTCCCTGCCCGAAAACGCCATGCAATTCTTTCGTAGGCTCCTCTATCAATGGTGGGGATGGCGCAAAGAAGTCACCGTCGCCCACCCCGACAAATTCATCATCGCCCTCGCTCCACACACCTCCAACTGGGACTTCGTGTTGGGCATGTGCTATCGTTTTGCCGAAGACATTCCCATCAATTTCCTTATGAAGAAAGAATGGTTTTTCTGGCCTCTCGGCCCCCTCTTTCGTCGATGGGGCGGCATTCCCGTGGAGCGCTCTCGGAAGACCAGCCTCACCGACACCCTCGCCTGCGAGGCCATAAATCGCCCCACCTTTCGTCTGTGTATCACCCCTGAGGGTACACGCTCTGCCGTCACCGAGTGGAAACGCGGATTCTATTACATCGCCCTCAAGGCCCGCATNCCCATCCTCCTCTATGGCATCGACTATGAACGCAAGCTCATCTGCTGCACACGGCAGATCATCCCTACCGGCAACTACGATGCCGATATACAACAAATCAAAGACTATTTTAAAAACTTCAAGGGCAAACATCCCGACGGATTTGCCGTCTGACGCCATATACACACAAGTGCCCCGAATTCCATCGGCGACGATATTACTCTCGATTATTTGAATCAATGAATCAAGTCAGTTTCTTGAAAGGTAAAACGTTGTCAAAATGCAAATTGTAAGTTGGAACAGTAACGGCAAATTTCGGGAGAAGTGGAGAACTTTGTTTGAAGCTTTNCCAGATGCTGACTTATTTATTGTGGATGAGTGCGAAGACCCTGATTTTTACAACGATTCGGAATATAGAAATATATTCGCAAAAGGGTTTCATGCCGGAACTCCAGACTACTTTATGAAGGGGATTGGTGTGCTCTCGTTGAACGGTCATCATCTTCAGCGAATGAAGTGCAAATACAGTCATCCACTTATGATGCTCGGATATGCTCCATTCAAAGTTGACAACGGTCAAAAGATTTTAGCGGTATGGCCACATGGCAGATATGTTGAAGAGATGATGGACTTTCTTGCACTCAATGAATCACTTATAACAAAAGACCTCGTCATTATCGGTGACACAAACAGCAATTCTATGTTCAACCGTGTGCATCCTAAGGAGAAGAATCATGATGCAATGGTGGCATGGCTTCAGCAAAAGGGGCTTGTAGATGCCTACAATCATTTGACAGGTGAAGAGGAAGGAAAAGAAACGTTGCCAACATTCTATCAATGTCGGCATGAGGACCAACCCTTTCACTTAGATCGCGCATTTGTAAGTCCACAGCGTCTAAAGTCTTTCTCGGTTATTCCAAAACAAGAACATTCCAAGTGGTTAAGAATCAGTGACCACATGCCCATTGTCTTGGAAATTAACGATCAGTCATTCTTCTTTAGTCAGTGATCAACATCGATAAACAAGATTCGCGAAACATAATTGCACTTGCTCGTTGATTCTGTAATAGAAAGAACGTTAGAGCCACAATACAAGAAGAATATCACATATGGAAAAACAATTCACATGGATTCCTTTGTATAAGGAGTTGTCGAAAGCCTTATTGAAGTATAAAGATGATAGGCTTCCGCTCGTAGAATGGATTTACGATGAGTTGGGAAAGATTACGCGAGACGATGGAAAGTCGCTCGTGAATTATTTGAGTCCGAAGGATGATTCTAAGATTTATGATATTGATCCTTTTTCGGTGTTCGGTATCTTCAACCGCAAACTGAATAAGGAAAACCGAACGGTTCTGTTGGGCAAATTCAAAGAGCACTTCTCTCTGATTTCTGCTGTCCCTGACGACTACGACGGAATCCCCATCCTTGATTCCCGAAGAGCATTTTTCTTCTCTTGGGACGAGGACAACGACAAGGTAATCGAAGACCTATGGACGCTTTTCGAAAAGGCTGTAATGGAGGAGGACTTGGAAGAAGCCTTCAATCGCGTCATCGACAACGGAATGCCTAAATACAGCCTTACGATGGCACTGTTCTGGATTGCCCCCGACAGATTCTTATCACTCGACTCCAGAAATAGGTCGTATATGGCAACTTTTGGACTTGCGGACGATTACACGAATCTACATTATCAGAATTATAATAAGGTGCTTGAGCAGGTGCGGTCTCTGATGCAGGAAGGTAAAGCGCCATGCAAATCCTTTACGGAATTCTCTTATATGGCATGGACATGGAAAGCCGACACCGCATCACCATGTATTTGGATGTGGTCGGGAGATGACAAGACGTTCCAACAAGAAATGGTGAAGGCAGGAGAAGAGGGCAAAGGCATTGACTTCCCTTCATTCAAGTCGAAGGAAGAGCTGGGCAAGGCCTATAGGAAACTCAAAGGCAACACGGATGTAAAGATTCCTTATGCCTATTGGGACTTCATTCATAATGTCAAGAGTGGCGACATAGTAGTGGTGTTCTCCACTTATAAACAAAACCGAAAGAAGATTCACAAACTGTATGGATGGGGACGGTTTAGTTCTGAATGTTTGTTTGATTTGGGTGATGACAATCCCATTCTCCGTAAAGTGGAATGGCATCTGCCTGCTCTGACTGAACCTATAACAGAGACCATGACCTGCAACGATAGGTTCTTTCATAAAGTGGAAGGTATCGCGGCAGATAACATCATAAGACTCCTGAACATTTCATCCGATAAAACAACTGAAGNCATGCCGCAACAGAATAGCATGTATATTGAACTTTTGAGAGAACACCACAATATTATCCTGACGGGTGCTCCGGGCACAGGAAAGACATACCTTGCCAAGCAGATTGCGCAGGAGATGAATGCTGAATGGAAAATGGTGCAGTTTCATCCGTCCTATGACTATACAGATTTTGTGGAGGGACTGAGACCCGTGAAAGACGGAAATGGAAATATGGCTTTCGAGCGACAAGACGGCGCATTTAAGAAATTCTGCAAGCGGGCGTTGCTGGCTTCAGAGATGTCAACCAACAAAGATGTCTTTGTAGGTCTTAATGACAACCCTACGGTGTGGAAGGTGTCTTTGGCTGGAACCGGCGATAATCCCGTGAGAACGGAATGTCTTAAGAATAATCATATCCGCATAGGTTGGAAAGACTATGGAAATGTAGATGACTTCAATGAATTTGAGGGTTGGAAAGAAGATAACCCAGGCAGGGCTATTCTTAGAACGTTCCAGCATGGCATGAATGTCGGAGACATCGTCGTATCGTGCTATTCGTCGAAGACAACAGATGCCATTGGCATTATTACAGGAGACTATGAATATCGCGCAGAAGGCGGCGAATATCCACGCTACAGAGCGGTGAGATGGATCTATCAGGGTGAACCTCTGGACATCACATCCATCAATCAGAATAAAACGATGACACTATCCACAGTGTACAAACTGAGCTGTTCGAGTCAGGATATCATCAAATTAGTGAATGCCAATATATTCTCCCAACATCATAATAAGGTACCAACCAAGAAACCCTTCGTCTTCATCATTGATGAGATAAACCGTGGCGAGATATCCAAAATCTTTGGCGAACTGTTCTTCTCTGTCGATCCGGGCTACAGAGGCGAGGCCGGCAGAGTTGACACGCAGTATCAAGGCATGGTAGAAGATGATGATGTGTTCAAAAAGGGATTCTTTGTGCCCGATAATGTCTATGTCATCGGTACGATGAACGATATTGACCGAAGCGTTGAGAGTATGGACTTCGCTTTAAGACGCCGTTTCATTTGGAAGGAGATTACACCACATGAGAGGAGTTTGATGCTCGACGANCTGTCATGTGCATCTGAGGCAAAGGAAACAATGAATCGTCTCAATCAGGCCATTGCAGACACTGATGGCTTGGGAGCAGCATATATGATAGGTCCGGCCTATTTCCTAAAACTCAAGCAGAATGGAGGCGACTTCACAAAACTATGGGAGATGAGCATCAATCCGCTGCTGAAGGAATATCTGCGTGGGTTCCGAAAAGTCGCTGATATTCTCAATAAATTCAAACAGGCCTATTTTAATACGAAAAAGGAAACTTCTTTAGAGATAATCGAATTGGCCGATGAGGATTAACCTGACAGATAACAACCTTGGACAGTCTGATGCCGGATTATTCCGACGAAAGGATGTTGCAGCCTTGTTTCCCATTGCAGACAAGACGATAACGGAGTTGTGCCGCGAAAATGAGAGCCTGCTCATCTTCCCATACAGCATAGAGTCGTCTGCAGACAAGATTGGGGAATCATCTGTCATGACCCTTTTGAATACCGATGACCCAGAACTGGTACGTATCAGCACAGGAAATGTGATGGGCTTTATTGGAATCGGCGGTCTCCAGATCAAGATTAAATCGAGATTTGATGCTGGGCGTGATGATTTCCTGTTCCACTACATGCTCCAGAAGGTTCTTTCGTTTAATCTCTTCGACCTGAGCCACGACAACGAGCAGGAGGATGTGTTCGACTTTATCATGTTTATGTTCCCTTACTTTTTAAAAGCTGCAATGCGTCTGGGGGTGTATAGGGAATATCAGAACTTCCGGCATAATGATACGAACGTAAAAGGCGCCATTGACATAAGAAGGCATATCGTGAAAAACATCCCCTTTGTGGGTAACATTGCCTACTCTACAAGGGAATACTGCCACGACAATAGTATGACACAGCTCATTCGTCATACCATCGAGTTTATGAAGACAAAAAGGTATGGTCAGTTGATACTTAATGTTGACAGCGAGACGGTTGAGGACGTGAATATGATTATTGAACATACTCCATCATACAATAGGAGCGAACGAGGCATCGTTGTCAGCAGGAATCTACGGATGAAGATCCATCCTTATTATACCGAATATCATCCTTTGCAAGCATTATGTCTGCAGATTCTCAGGATGGAAGAGGTGAAATATGGAGAAAATGATGATGAGATATATGGGATACTGTTTGATGGTGCGTGGCTATGGGAAGAATATATCAACACCATCCTGAGCGATGAGGGTTTTATTCATCCAGAGAATAATCTTCATAAAGGTGGCATCTACTTGTTTGAGAACCATAGCGGAGTCCGTTATCCGGATTTCTATAAGGAAGATTTTGTGCTTGATGCAAAATATAAAAGGCTTGGCAGCTACGAAAAGGTTTCAAAAGTGGATAGAGATGATGTCCATCAGGTCATCGCTTATATGACTAGTCTTAAAGCCTCTAGAGGCGGTTTTGTCGTCCCGTTGGAACAAAAGCAAGTCAAAGTGCCGACGCAGCGACTTGTGAACAGCATAGCCACAGTGTCAATATTCGGCATCGAGATATGCAAGACCGCAACATCCTACTCAGACTTTTGCGACAAAATGGCGAAGAATGAAGCAAACTTTGTAGATTCGTTAAAAACAAAAGAAAGATGAAATTTCCAATCGCTTAATTTATAAATATGGCTCGTTTTGACTTTACCTTTCCACGCACACCTCACAATATCTATGCCTCCAAAGGCAAGGAGTTTGAAAGCGTAGTGCGGGCGGTTGTGAATGACAACCTCCACGATACCACTCCAATATTGGAATGTCTTGACCGCATTTCAATACCACACGGATTCAGGCTATTTCTATACATCGCCCGCGCAAAAGGTATGGGAGATGAATCTTATTTCTTTCTTGCTCCGGAGGAAACCTCACTCAACGATGTGCAGGAGCACGCACCATGGGAGAAAGACTTGTTACGTCTACTTGAGGTGGAGCCCTCTGAAATGGGAGCTTGGCAGGCTCACCTCCTGTTTACTTCGCCTTGCATACTGCCCACATTCTGGCATGGAGGTTATATCCAAAGGGAGTATATCTATAGCTATGTCACCTTGCGTGATGTAATTCCGCCGGAGGTGGAGGATATTCAAGAAAAGTTGAAAGGACTCGTTAATGAGAATCTCCTCCCCTCTGTTTCAAAATCAGGAAACACATTCAACGTTTCCTGTGTCAGTTGGTCTCAATGGGGCGGACTGATGCGCGATAAAGTAGGCTTTAAGTTCAATGGAAGCCACATCTCTGATATTTTGTATGATGAAGAAGAAAAGAATCGCGAAATTTTAATTCCATATAATTGTGGTATTCTGTTTTAAATGAATTTTGTTATGAGCGAGCAATATTATTAAAAAGAAGGCTAAGATTTTCCTTCATTACCTAAAACAAGACCGCAAGAAAAACATTGGTCTATAGGTCAAATTGCAGGATAATTTTAGTATGGTATGTGTCAATGGGTCAAATTGCAGGATACCAATCACCCTTCATTTAACAGGGTATTGAAAAATCCAGAAATGAAGCGCTTTCTATTTTCCAAGCTCATCCCACTATGATTGTTTCGGTTCTTCCATAAGTGTCCCATTTTAACGGGACACTTATGGTTCACCAGAGAAAATTAAAAAAGCACTTATGATGTCGTAAGTGCTTGATTTTCAGTGTGGACCAGCCATGGCTTGAACCTGGGACCTCCAGATTATGAGTCTTTTTGCGGTATATTGCATGCAATATCAAATAATTCTAAATCGCTGAAAATAAACGATTTAATTATTTTGCTAATTGCGGAAAATTTCGTAATTTTGCACCGAATTTAAGGTTCTATGTTCACTTTATGTTCACCAAAATTGAGTCAAGAAGTACGATAAATAAAGGGTTATAGCATGCCAAAGAAGATTTATATGTTCACCGAAACGGCAGATTTAGCCAATTTCTCATATCGCGGTGTCTATGTTTCTCTAACAATAGACACTCGAAAATGGGTAGTAACGGAAAGAGATAAGAAGGGGAATCCTGTTGCGCATGACATGTCGCAACCTCTTCCCATTGTTTTAAGGGTCACAAAGGATGGGAAACGACAATATCTGTCTATCGGCGAAAAGATGCCGATAGGCAAATGGGGCGAATTGTGTGAACATGAAAAGAACAAAAGGATAAAGACAGATGCTCAAAAGCGGAATGAATTGAAAAAGCACCTTAACGACCTTAAACCAATGGTGATGGAAATGGTGGACGATGAATCGTTCACTCTAAACCGTATTAAGAATCGGTATAAAGGACTCTCAGATACAACAGTGACCATATATTCTATCTGGGATTCAATTATAGCATCCAAGAAGGAGGAGGATAAAGCAGGAACCGCAAGATGCAATACTGATGTTCGCAATCGTTTTGAAAGAGACCTTGGGAAGAACATAGAACTATCAGACATAGATCGTTCTCTTGTTGAACGATGGGTGAAGATCATGAAGAAGAATAGTTTGAGTCCGACAACTATCGGGATTGCCTTAAGAACCTTTAGGGCTGTCGTTAATGTGTGCATCTCGCGTGGACTGATAAGCGGCAACACAAAGGAGATGTTCAAGGATACAGGTTATAATAAGGTTTGCAGTCGCAAACATGAGTTCCTTGATGTAGCCACAATGCGCATGCTCTATGATTTCTGGGAAAAGGACGAGGCGAAGGATAAAAACGGGAAAGAAATGTTCTTCCCAAAAGAGAAACATGCTGTATTCCGCGATTTGGGATTGTTCCTTTTTATGTACCTTGGTGATGGTCAAAATCTGGCAGATACACTGCGTTTGACCTACGATGAATGGTATTTTGCCACACACGGTAAGCAGCTGCGTTTTCTTCGTCATAAAACACGTGAACGCAATGAGAGTGCTAGTGAAGTCATCTTTCCCGTAACCCCTGAACTCCAGAAAATATTAGANAAGTATGGCAATGAACCAAAATTGGGTAGGCGCGTATTTCCAATAATGNATCCATTGATTACNCCTGAAAANGAAGTATGGGTGATTCAGCGATACAACCGTTATATCCGTGAGCACATGGCAAAANTTGCCGATTTANTCGGTATTGAGCAACGCCCGACNCCAACGTGGGCGCGACANAGCTTTGCTACGAATCTCAACAATTCTGGCGTAGTTCCGTATAAGTACATTAGTGACAGTATGGGGCATAGCGGAAACGGAGATATAACGTCCAACTATATTGGCGCATATCCTTTAGAGAAGATGTTGCAGTACAATTATTATCTTCTTAATGAAACTTCTGCAGAATCTACCGAAAACAGACGCGCAGCTTTGATTGAATTATTAAAAGGAATGAGTGCAGAAGAGAGAAAAACGCTACTAGAAGGCGTGTAAGGGATAAAAATTGCAGAAAAAGCATACAAATGTGTCCAAATACGAACAAAATGATTACCTTTGAAATTAAAATATGGCGTGTATGACGATAAAAGATATTCTGGTTCTTGAGGAAGGGCAAACTTTCGATAGGAAAAGTATAAAGATAAAACCAAAGGATCTTGCAAATACTGTGGTGGCCATGGCAAATGCTGATGGTGGAGATATTGTTATCGGTCTAACTGATAGCAAACGTGAGATAGAGGGCGTTGATTATGAGACGGAGAAAACTAACGATCTTTTGCGAGTGCCTTTTGACTTCTGCATACCGACAGTACAAGTGAGAGTTGAAAGAGTTCCATGTAAAGATAAAGATGGTCGCAATAATCATTTGCTAGTTATGCATATTGCCCCTAGTGATAGAGTACATGCAAACCAAAGCGACGAGGTTTTCTTGAGAGTCGGAGACCGTTCAAAAAAGTTGACTTTTGAGGAGAGATATACTCTCATGAGTGATAAAGGTGAAATCAAATATGAGGAATCATGGGTAAGAGGTGCTACGATGAAAGATATTGATATGTCTCTCGTCAAAGATTATGTAGGCAGGCTTAGATACGGCAAATCGCCTTTAGACTTCTTAAAAGAGAACAACGGGTACACAGTTGAGAGAGAAGGAGAATTATATCCATCCGCAGCATCAATCCTTTTATTTGGCAAAAAACCTCAAGATTTCTTTCGGCGTGCTTATGTGCGTTTCATCCGCTATGAAGGAACAGAAGAAAAAGTCGGCAGAGAGATGAATGTTGTTAAAGATGTCATCTTTGAAGGAACGATTCGTGATCAAATTGATAAAGCCGTGAGCTTCTTAAATACACAAATAAAAGAACATTCGTACCTTGGAGAGGATGGTTTGTTTGTAACAGATGAAGAGTATCCAGAGTTTGTTCGAAAAGAAATTATTGTAAATGCCTGTTGTCATAGGGACTATAGCATTAGCGGAACAGATATTCAAGTAAAGATGTTTGACAACCGTCTTGTTGTTGAAAGTCCGGGCAATCTCCCGGGTTTGGTACGGCCGGACAATATTCGTCACACACATTTCTCTCGCAACCCCATCGTCGCAAGGTATCTGAAAACGTATGGCTACGTAAAAGAGTTTGGTGAGGGCGTCGACCGTATGTGCAGTGAAATGGAGGCATTGGGGCTTCAGCCCATTCAATATAGACGTGTGGGATTTATGGTTCAAGCCGTAGCTTGGAATCAGACTAACGAATCGATAGACATTGGAGGAGAATCGGTAAAGATTAATCCTAAATCGGTAAACATTGATGGTGAATCGGTAAACATTGATGGCGAATCGGTAAACATTGATGCAAAAAATGCAAGAAGATTACCGAAAGGAGGTCCTGTCGGCCAGAAGTTGGAAAAAGAATCAATAAGCAAACTTTTCCGTAGAGCTGGCTATAGAGAACCAACGATAAAGAAAATACAACTTTTGTTTGAGACAATAGATGCTAATGAGGTTTTTGGGTCAAGACTCATAATGCAGATACTCAATTGCTCAGATTCGCTGGCGCGAAAGATTTTGGCAAAACTTAGAGACGAAGGACTGGTTGAACCAGTTACTGGTGCTGGCAAGGGAAAATATATATTCAAATCTCAGGATGCCGACGTTTAGATTCTGAGAAACNTTGATAAATAAATAAGCGGAGGATAACTCTGCCGTATATTTTGTTGGAAGCAAGATATTCATAAGTGGTGACCGTAAAATTTGCCGAAGGCTTATCTCGGCTGCGCTCGGCATAAATCAAGTAAAACTTGGCTCTGCACTCGCTGGCACGAGATTTGCGACCACCACTTAATGCGTTAGCAAAATATCCTCATTTCGCCCGAGCTTGCTCCCCGAAAGGAAAGGGCGTTTTACGGGTTAAGAGATGTTAACTCTTATTAGGCTAAGAGTTTTACCAAAACTCGCAGGCCGATTTTACACGTTAATGATAGTTAACGGTAATTAGGCTTAAATGCTTTATCACGGAGGGGTATTATATTAATCGATTGTAATACAGTGTGTTGCTTTATTGACTATTTGCGGTAAGAAACAAAATAAAAACAAATATTATTCCAACTTGATTAAGTAGGAATGATATTTGAATTATGCCATAGAAATATTTTCTTTAAAGAATTCATCATACATTTTGTTCCCGAGATTAAATATATATAGGCGATTCCTTGCCCTAGTGAGGGCTGTATATATGGTTTCAGGATTTAAAGCATTGCTTTGTTCTAAAAATGATTGATCAGATTGTTTTTTTTCTGTGTCTTGAATAAATAAAATGACATTGTCTGCCTCCCAACCTTTAAAACTTGCTATCGTTGATAATTTTAGATGGTCACTATCCATCGTAAAATGAAGCTTCTTTGTTCTTGAAAGATCTTCCTTGTCTTTATTAGCAAGATCCTGGAATTGCTCTTTTGAAGCAAAAGTCGTTTTTGTTTCTTTTGAGCTACACTGCCGATAGTTGTAGTCAATCTCTCTTAATAACCCTTCCTTGGAGGCCAATACTACTGTTTCTCCAGTATAAAGTCCGTCGCGTTTAATTATTTCCATGCACCATTTCCCAAAAGTCTCTCCGTTTTTCTTATCGTTGATGAAAGCATATAAAATAATTTTCTGGTCATCTAATTCAAGCTGCTGTTCAAAGCTTTTGCCATATTCCATGAATTTTAGACGAAAATGTTGAGATAAATTAAAAATACTTCCAACGACAAATCTTTGAGGTTCATCAAGACTTTCGTTCCATCTTCCTGGTACGTTAGGAATTTTAGGCTCATTATCATTGCCTAGTTCTCGTTTAAAGATGTTTTGTGATTTATCTCCAAAGACAACAAATTCACCATCATCGTCTAAGAATGTGTTATGTATGATTCGAAGCCATTCTTCTTTAAAATCTTGAACCTCGTCAATGAATATCGCAGAATATCTATAAACCTTATAGTCGTCAAAAAAGGTCTCGTCATCGTATGATAACAGATTTTTCACCTGTTTATTAACTTTCAGTGCTTGCATATTGAAGAACTCGTGATAATTAAGAATGACCACATTATTCCATGAGAAATCTGCTGGGATCTGGTTTAATCTAAATTTTATATAGTTCCTGAGAGTTATATTAAATGTGAGGATTAAGATAGGTTTTCCCGTTCTTATCATTGCATTCACGGCTCTGTAAGCCATTACTTGAGTTTTACCACTTCCTGCAACCCCCTTAATCTTTTGATGCGCACCTTCTGTACTTATTACGAGAGGAATTTGCTTTTTAGAAAGTTTTATATCACAACTTCCATCTCTATAAGAATGCCATAGAGGAGAAATAAGATTCAGAAAAAAGTTTGAAAGCTCCTCAGAGAAATTTCTATTCCTATAATCCATCTTAATGCGATGCAACAAATCATTTTCAATATTATCTATAGAAAGACAAGTGACATAGCGTTGCTTTTTGTTGTCGGAGGAAGTCTCTATGTTCTTTATAATCTTATCTACTTCTACTCTATTACATTTTGTAAAGACAATAACTTTCTTAATGAGTCCCCAATATGAATGATTTTCTATAGCTTTCTCAAATAAAGAGTCTAAGTGTAATTTTATAAGTCTTCGACCGTATTCTTCTATGTGATAACACAATACATCTGGTGATTGCTTGTCGATAGTCATGATGTCCTCGTCATTAATACCAAATAAGGCGATGCCAATATGTGGCCTATACAAGACAAGATCTGGTGTGTCTCCATTAATATTCGGGCGAAGGAATAGTCGATCTCCATCATTCAACATGTTATGAATCTTTTCATATACAGACAATAACGATTGAGGGAAAATATCTTTGAAAATGAGATTTGGTAAAGAATAATCGTCAATAGGGGCTTCTATAGATTTTCCGTCATAGTCTTGATATCTGTTTTCTCCATCCCAAACCGATGTGTGGTTATTGAAAAAGAATGCCTTGGTTTTACACGTAATCGGGTGATTCGTCCTTTGCGTATAGGCATATTTTACTTGTGCAATGTTTGAGAAAATGTTGTCCTTTTCAATATGAAAAAAGCCTTCAAAGCCATCAATTCTCCATGCATTTTGATTTTGAGGTCCAACGCAAACGACGTAGGTTGTTCCATTGCCTACAGAAACTATTTGAGATAATTTCTGCAGATTGATTGTCGGGATATCTAGTACATTCGAAAATATGTGTATTGTATTCGTGTATGTGTTCTTAAAATCAGTCACTTCGTTTTTGGCATCATTCGAATAACCCGGCATACACTTTCCGATGCCAATAATCTCAGCCGCGCCATTAATGCGTTGACATAGATTTTGCTTGGCTCTGTTTAATGCAGACAACGAGGGCTCAATCAAGGTGATCTTTTTAACTAAGAAATCAAGGTTTCGTTCTGATAGCATTTCCATGAGGACTAGGGATGCTAGACCTTGTCCACAACCCCAATCCACAATCTCAACGTTCGTGTTTATTTTATCAAATGGAAAATTCTGAAAGGCCGCACGACATTTTATCTCATGCATCTCACCGTAAGCCAACATGTATGCATTCAAGTCATCCTCAACGGATAAGAGATCTACACCGTGATTCACGAATCTCCAAGGAGCTCGCCTTTTTTCTGCAGGTAGCAAACTCTCGGAAATATCGATTACACGGCTAAGTGTCAGATTTTTCTCCTGACGAATCAAATTCTCGTATCTATCCATGTTCTATCCAGAGACAATCATATCAGAATTTTTATTTTCCAAATGATACTTGTAGTTTGCAAGAGCGGACGACCTGCTCGTATTAGCATAACAATATTTGCATTGGTGTGGACAAGTGTTATATTGTCCGATGTCCTTGCTCACAATGCAACCACAAAATGCACGTTGTCCCTTGTCTTTGTTGTCTTTTTCCTTTATTGCGTAGTGATCAGAATCTATGACTATCGCGTTCTGTGGAATTGGGACGTTTCCCCAAAGGTCTGTTTGTGTAGTATGGATATTGACGCCTAGATACCGCATCAATGTTTCGTCCTTATATGCAAGTCGTATCATTAACTCGTCATCAATACACTTACTATGGCTGATGCCGTATTGCTCAAGAGAAATCTTTTCCGCACAAGTTGATAATTGGTAGTTCCATTCATGCTCACTATTTATTTTTGAAAGGCGTTTTGCGAAAAGATTCATCTGTTCCTCCGTCCATTCTTGATAATGGACATTATCCCGTTCCAAATTCTTACGAACTCTATTATACATAGAAATATCAACAAAACTGAAAACAAGCCTTTCCGTGTAATTTTTCAACTTGTCACCTATATATGTGATTTTATTTAATAATGTATCTACATCTATTGTGTCTGTAAGCACAAGAGGGTCAAAACGCCAGATAACACTTTCTTTGCCCAACTTCTCAACCAATGTCTTAAACGTTTCAATTCTACCATCTACGTCCGGCACATTGGGTTCCAGTCCCTCGTCAACATAGTCATTAAGGGTATATTGAATATAGCAGTTGATGTTCAAGGCCATTAGCTCACCAATATGTTTCAATAATGGCTTGGGATTCTTTGACCAAAACACAATAAATCTAGTTTTCTCATACGATATGTATGATTTCACTCCATTAAAAGGGTTTGTCCATGCGGAATATCCTTTTCCTAAACGGTCAAAAAACCAATCAGCATAGAAGGCAGGGATATCTGTACTCCTACTCGCTGATATGATAATAGGAGCGACAGCTTTTACCGTCTCTCCGCCATCAATATGAATGTCTGTCTTATCCCATTGTGCCATAATGAAGTCAACAACAATGACAGTTTTGTAAGCTTTTATGCACCATTCCCATCTTCCCCGTACAAATCAATTAGGTCAAATAAATTCGTAATCTTATTCACTTTTATTTCTTTTGGATATCGTTCCGTGGGAGAATCTGCGATGCTCTTACATATTTTTAGGTGTTTTATTGAAGCTTGCATTTCCTTTTTTGCCGATAGCGGTTTTATCTCTATCATCACGTCCTCTTTTAATCCCGCATCTTTAATATTGAATGTTCCATCATGCTTAATGCGATAGTAATTTGTTATAATGCGTCTGCCATGTTCCTTATAAGTTGACAAGATAAAGAAGTGAGAGTCTTTGGACCCACTCATACTACGAACTTTTCTTTCAATTTCTTTTTGTTCTTTTTCAATATTAATTCTATGATCGATTGCTTCATTTCCAGCTTTTACAATTAGGACAATATTTATAGGAGAATTATGAGGAACAGAAGCAATAGCTTCAATAAGTTCATTGTTGTTTTTTTCGTAGACAAATTTATCCTTAAAGTAATAATTGTCACAGATTATTGCATCTGTCATAGGCAGTTTTGGTATATAATCCTTCCAATTCGAAATTTCTGTTATCTGTTTCTCTCCATATATTTCCTCATTATTTTTATATGTAAGATTGTCTAATACTTGTAGTCCTTCTTCTTTGTTACCTACAAGTATACAATTTTTTTCACGTATTAAATTAAAACGATCATTGTCTATTAAAAATACGGAAAAGCGGAAATTCTTTCGAGCTTTGTAGAAATTGCTTTTTAAGTTTTCATTACAGAGTTCACGTAGTTCACGTTGAACTTCCTCATCTTCCTCATCTAAAAATTTCCAATTAGAACGGCGTTTTTTGTCGATTCCGTCACAATCATCGTATAGAATAAGGATGTTAGACACATGGTCCTCTGCTTTCCGCAAATCTTCTTTCGAAAAGACGAAGTGTACATCCACCTCCATTATTAACAGTTCGAGGCGGTTGTGGCTTCTCCCAAAACTCTTTAAGTCCCTCATTAGGTAACGCAAATTATTTAGATCTATATAGATGTCCATAAGTTATAATAATTCTATAATTTGTCTTTTTGATTCATCGAAGAATCCTTTACCAAATCCTTGATTAAATCTTCCATCTGCTCTATACTCCATATCATATGGCATCCCATTTTCTGGAATATAATTGACCTTAAAGGGATTTTTCTTTGCATCTTCCTTTGCAATCTTTGCAACTAGGACTTGACTACGACGAATAAGGTATTCGGAATGTGTCTCCACTATGAATTTAATGCGACGTTTCTCATAGATATAAAGCAACAGATCTGCTAATTTGCTCTGAAAATCTGGATGCAGATTCTGTTCTGGCTCTTCTAAAATGACGAACATTCGTTCTTTAATTTCACTCATCGTGATGGTATTTTCTGCACTTTCGTCATCATTGGGAGCATCTTCTTCTTCAGGAATATTTTTACTGAATAGTATTGCCATTTTTAAGAGAAAGATGAACAGATGATTCGCGCCCACTCCCAAATCTGAGAGGGGTATCCATGCTCCATTTTGTGCTATTTTACACTCATAGAGCACGCCATAAGTTTCCTCAACTTTGAAGTCCGTTCCGATTTTGAACTCCTTCATCCAATCCTTTACGAATTTCTTAGCTATATTCGTTATCTTTTGTGCCTTGTATTCATGAAGAACTTCTGCATTGTAGTCATTCTTATCCTCTTTCCAATACACCATTCTCCTAGACACGTCATGTGCCTTAATGTATTCGTATTTTTCATAGCCAATAAGATATTCAAAGTGCGAAATACTTTCGTCTATAGATTCCTCTTGCTCTGTATACGTCATCTGTTTTTCTTTTTCCGGGAACACACAATGCTTCAAATTCAGCATATAGCTACCCAACACGGTTTGACTGCTGGGTGATCCTTCCTTTTGAGAAAGATAATCTTCCAGATCCGTTGTTGTTTCATTTCCATCAATTGAAAGCGACATCGCTTGTTTTACGAAATCAATTTCATATTGAATTGCTCTTTTGTTATCCTTAATAAGGATATGACTCACTCGGGCAAAGCTTTTTTCTTTACCTTTTTGTTCTTCGTCACCTTCTGCAGGAATGACTGTGAGCGTGATTTCGAAAGCAGTTTCTACGGCTGCATAAGATTTCCTATTAATAACGCGCGAGAAACATTCAGACGCAGACATAAGATGACGATCTGGCAAACCACAGCTAAACTCAATCTCCTCAGAGGCTCCTCTGTGCAACGTTCTTTCAAAATTTCCGGTTTGGGCAAAATCGTAATTGCCTCCATCAAAAGAAAATAGTGGCATCGGGAACTCCTTCTGACCATAAAGCCTTCCAAATACATTTCCATACGTACCAAATCCTGGCAGACGGAGATTCTTTATGTTGTGGGCAACAAGTCCAACTGCTCTTATGATGTTTGATTTACCTGCACTATTGCACCCCACCAACATCGTGATGTCTCCAAATTGAAGAGGTGCAATTTCGCTGAACTTCTTGAAATTTTTAAACGCGATATATTTCATACTTTTTGTATTTATTTATTTTTCCAATTCTGTTGCAAAGATAGTAAAAATATTACAATTACAGCATAGCCTTTTAGTCTATATTCCACGTTGCATCCGGGTCGCCTTCAAATGCACTATCTATTGTGAAATCATCATAACCGTTGTAGCCACCATATTTGTCATAGCTTCCCCATCCAGGTTCATCGTCCATGAAGTCATAATCATCTATTCTGCCATCATCATATTTAAATGGTTCCTCAATCTCTCGACTACCGAATGTGAAAGTATATTTCTCTCCATCTTTTTCTAGTCGAGTGTTCTCTCGATTCTTTCCCAAGAAATTCCAAATATTATCATATTCTAAAGGGATGACCTCTTCTCCCGCCTCATTGATAATTCCCCACTTGGGACGCTCTGGTGAACCGAAAGCCCCGTGTTCTGAATCAAGAGGAATTCTACTTGTCCCCGAAAAAGATTTTACCCTCGCGAGGCCGTGATCGAATCCATCAATCCAGCCGTACTTCCCAAAGGGTACGATGATATTACCTAATAGATCTGTAACTCCCCAAGTGTAGTCAGCTCGTTCAATCACCTTTACATTCCCGTAGGTTTTTTCAATTTTGTTGTTCATCATTTTTCTCTTTTATTCCATTTCTGCTGCAAAGGTAAATACGATGTGTGCACTCAATGTGCACTCGTTGCATATTTTTTTGATAGCGCATCTATTTTCTTTTTCACAAGTTCTCTAAGCCACATAGGTGCAAGGACTTCAACTTGGTCTCCAAAAGAAAAAATTTGTGATATTAATTCCTTGTTGGGCTTCACAGAAATCTCGACCATGCCAAATTCTTTGTCCTTCACTTTCATTGATCCGTGTAATGGCTTGGAAAGAACATAAGGAAAGCGTTCTTTATCAAATTGCAATAGAATCGTTTCAACGGGTTTATCAGGGATTGTCACACCAATTACATCATCAAAATACTCATCAAAATTGATGGAATCATTCTGTATGTATTGCATCGGAACCGCCTCGAATGAGACGATGCGGTCTAGGGGCACGTTTGTTATTTGCCCCTTTACTCCATTATTTAATCCGAAAAGAAACCAACGATTATTATACTGCTTTATATAATATGGATGTAACGTCCACTCTTTGTCAATACCTTTGAATGTCCGATATTTTATTTGCAATACTTGCCGATTAATAATGGCCATAAAAAGGTCTGTGAGAAAATTGGCGGCAACGTAGTCCACGTTTTGTTCAAAACCAATAATATGGTCATTGTTCCCGCGTAAGAAAAATTTGTCTTGTAGGTTAGTCAATAAAGTCTCCATCCATTCAAATTGAGGCATCCCTTTGAAGCGATTTAGAACAGTAATAGCTTGTGTCAGCATATCCATTTCTTTATCGTTTAGGGGACGTTCATTGATAGAAAAGTCTTTGTAATACCGATAATAAACGCGTCGTCCTTCTTTGTATCTCTCTATCGGTGCTTCCCAACCCTCTGGACTCTCCATATAATTGATATCATTGAATATTTGTCGACGTTTTACGTCAGGATCGATTCCTGTTAACTCGTATACAGCATTATTACAGGCTTCTATAAGATCCTCCATATAGAAACGTCTATATTTGTTACGGAAGCACTTGTCAAGTGCTTGGTAGCGTATCATAGCTTGTTTATTAGTAGACATATAGTATCATGCATTAATTTCTTATGGTCAATATAGTTATATTCGGTTTGAATATGCATATATATAGAATCGCTTTAGAGCTGTATCCCCTTAAACCGATTTTCTAGGTCATGCATTCTTTCAAGGAGTATATCAAAATCTAGCGCATTTTTATCATATATCATATGATCGCGCATATATTCATAGTCTTCTTTCCATTGAGTTTGAAATTCTTTTGGAGGAGTAAGTGCTATGGATTTACGCAAATCAATGTTGTAATCGACTCCATGAATGGGAGTAAATCTGGAACGATGATGACTTATATTATTCCATAGTTGATCGTCAACGATTGCATCTTGAGCAAAATCTTTATCCATCATTTTCTCTAAATCGTACAGATGACGCGATTTACGATCTGCAACTTCACTGCGATTGGTAGAAAAAAGTTCGTGAAGCAGGAAGACTTTTTCAAGGAACGTTTTTTGCGGCAAGGCGGTTCTCACTTCAACCGAGGCAACATCGGTATCGATCATAGTGAATGTTTGTGCTACGAGACTTTTCACTTTTGCCATTCCTGTCGGTTCAATAAGGGAGCGTGAACCGATTTCTAACATAACAACGGGCTTTACATATGCAGAGTTTAGGTTTGAAAAACTTTCAGGGAATAACGTCTTGTAACTCACGTATATCTTGCGTGGTTCCGGATATGTAGAATCGCCAATACCATTGGATTGCACATCAGCAGTACACCAACCTCCCAACCCTAAATCATTTATCATAGATTCCAATGCGTTCTGAAATCATTTTGTACGAACAGGGACGACAGCTTTCTTAGCTTTTTTATCTGCTTCACAGTAGGCTCGTCTCCTTCAAAAATTCCGAAATGATCATCTATTGCCAAATCAATATCTTCTGACATTCGCCCAATCAAATCCCATACCTTGCTCAAAGAAGATCCTCCCTTGAACAAGAGTTTATCTGCAAAGGGGAGTCGAAAGACTGTCTGTAAAATAACTGTCACCCATAAGTCTTTTTCAACTACGACAGCTGGTAGCCCTCGTCGTAACGATGTTTGTGTGATGAAGGCTCTTTTTGCCTCATCGTCTATGTCAAAATACTTGTCCATATAAAGTTAGCATATAGTTTCTAATCCATTCTGGCATAAGATGCAAATCTTCTTTTGTCTGTTCAAGAGGAATATTGGCAAGTAATATCTTGATTCTTTGGGTATGTTCCTCTGTAATTCCTTCCTGCCCTAAATCCTTCAACGCAAACGTTAATAACATGAACAACCTATTTTTAAAGGCGAAGTTTTTTTGAGCCGCATGGAAAAACTTGATGGTATGTCCGTTAAACAATCTTATGGTTCTTGCACGGCCATCCGTAAGAAATACCACATTCATGGGTACTTGTGTGGTTAGCCCCAAGAGATTTAGGGCATATGCACCTGTTGGCACAATCTTGATATTATCTCTCTCTGCAACACGTTGTGCTATTTCTTCGTAGGAGGGATAGATGACCCCCAATCCATACTTTTCTTCAATCTTAGGGTAGCAATATATTCCTGTTGATAGACGAATAATCATCTGCGCCTTTGTTGCTCTTTCTAAAATCTTTAGAATAAGTTTGGAATTTATTCCCATATACGAGAAATCTGATGGGAAGAATATTGCACCTCTTTCCATTGATCCCACAATCGACATGAGCCTTTTCGTTGCATTCTCCATTATTGAATGTTAAATTTGTCGCAAAGATAAAACGTTTTTGCGACAAATGCAAGAATGATAGCAGTTATTTTTGTTTTCAAGCATTGCTACCGGTGCTAATATCCATTTTCCAACCATCGATAAACGCCGATAAACAAGGCATTCATGAACACTATCATTCCGCCTATCACATATAGGCAGTATGATAGTTTTTCGTTGTGAACAACCTCGATGTTTGCCCATATACAAAGCCCGAAGAACAGTATCAGGAATACGAAGGTTGTTGTCAGGCAGTAGAACAGCAAAAGTGGTATTTTCACTCGGCTGTCCTGCTCCTCACGTCTTTTGTCAATACGCTGGGCGATCTTCACGCCCGATTGCGACAACTCCTTCAACTCCGCCACTTCTTTCTTTAGCTTCTCGAAGTCATCCGGATGGATTCTGTTTTTGTGAAAATCAGCAATAACGGCTTTTGCCATATAAGAAATACGTTCTGCAATACTTTTGTTTAGCTGATTAAAACACTTCTCGATACCTTCGGCTAAGCGCACCTGAGTGTCAAGAAAATCCTTCGACACTGCCTTCACGATGGCATCAACCAGCTGCTTCCGCTCCTGTTCGGAACGGGCGGCGGTTTCCTCCTGTTGCTGCTCCTGCTGCTCGGCATCCTCGATGGCGTTTTGCAGTTCGTTCAATTTCATTCTGTCTGCTTGCTTGTTCATCGTCCTCGTCCTCTCCTTGGTTTTCGTCCTAACACGTTGCTTGCTGCCGCTGCACAGCGTCTTGCCCATCTTTCATCATCATCGTCCTTGTCGCGCCACGGCATATCATTAGAGGCTCCGCCACCACCCCCACTCTCGGGTGCGGTCTGCGGCAGGAGCAATCCCACGAAGATGGCTGCTGCCATGTTGGTCAGCTCGTCACTGTTGGCGGTGAAGCGGTAATCGAACTCGTCATTCCACACCTTCTTCGCCACCTCCGGAATATAGAACCGCTCGNTCTCGCCATCATGNCGNATATCCATCGGCACATGACCNGTGCGCGGCTGGCGGTAGTCAGGCAGCGGTCTTGTTTCATGAGTGATAACAGGACTGACGGCAGGACTGACTTTCGGNTTGTCTGAAACCTGATGCGAAGGTGTTACAGGAGTTGCGACAACTCTTCTGGCACTTTCGTTGTGTAACTTGTACCAAGTGTATGCAAGTTTGCTGACGGTCAGGTCCCGACCTCTGCCCAGTTCCGATGCCTTGTATTTAGCATTGCCAAGACGAAGGGAGTAGCCATGCGCACGCCCTTTCTGGTCAACGTTCCGATGCACCTCGTAACCAAGACGTTGCAACTCCTGACAATAAACATTGAAGTCCCACTTCGGCATCCTGCGCAAGATGTCGTAACAATGCTGTGTCGCTTCCGCCATGTGTTTCTCTCGCACTTCCTTTGCGGTCATCCATCCACGTTTGATGGCAACCGCTTCCGCTGCGTGCTGCGCCCTGATGTCAATGCAGTGGTCGTTATTGATATTGCCTTCCTTGTCGTATCGGCAGACGGCACAGTGAAGGTGCGGCACACCGCTCTTGCTGTCCTTGTGAAGCCACAAAGTATATGCGCTGTTGCGGATGTGGTTCTTGCCTGACAACAGTTTGCCGTCCTTGCCATAATGCTCGTATGCATCGAACTCTGCAAGGTAATCATCCCACAGTTGCAGCCAGTCATCCTTGGTGAAGTGCTGCGTGTGTTCNGGCGAAGGGCTTACTTGTATGCGGATGATGTTGTTCTTAGTCCGCTTGAAGCGGTTTGACATCAGTTTAAGTGTCTGCCAGATGCCGGATGCATCAAGATGTTCCGCCATGAGNTTGTTCTTCAGGTGGAATATCTTTTCTGGGTGCGCCTTGCTCACTGCNTCNCCTGTGATATAGTCAATGAGCTTNGCTCCGTGCGAGATGGCTTTTGCGAAAGAAATCATGTTGTTGCACGTTTAGGGTTGCTGTTGTTTCGTGTATGCGCTCTGTTTGCGGTCAGGGATGATGTTCGGCACGTTCACCTTGTCAAGGAAAAGCGTGATGCGCTGTTCCATCACCGAGAGAGCCTGAAGCCATTTGAGCATGAAGGAATATTGGCGGAAGAACCGCTTGCGCTCCTCCTGCGGCATGGCATGGAGAGCGTTGCTGTAGTTGATGACATCAGACCGTGCGCTGATGAGTTCCGAGAGCATCTGTGTCTGCTCGTCCGTCAGTCGCGCCTTCGGTTCGTATCGGCATCCCAAGGTCATTAGATATGTGCTTGGGGTCATGCCGCACTGTCGGGCAAAATCCTCGATGCGCAATTTCTGTTCGGGTGATACCGTAACGGAGATGCGCCGTGTTCGTTTCTTCTCTGGCAGGAGAAGCGGTCTGGGTGTATGTTGTTCTGTCATGCGAAAAGTCTGTTTTTGAAATCAGGAAGGTGCGAGCCTGCGAGTGCCGTGAAGCCCCGTGAGCCGGCGAACGGCGAGAGCGCCAAGAGGGTCACTGGAACGGAGTGAAGGTGATACCTTGGCATATCTCGCTTGTTTACCTCAATAAAAGATGCTACCTATGTATGGGAAATTCTTTTCCCTACATTGGCCGACACCTTCAAGGAAGTGGGCATCCGAAGGGTGCAAGATTCCTGAATGGAGGGAAGAAGAATCGGGATGGCGCACGGCGGCTGATGCTTGCGTTAGGTTATCTTGTCATCAACATCCAGTGGTGCAGCATCCATATTGCCGCAAACGTGCGCACACCTCGATTCCTTTCCTCCCATCAAGGGTTTGAGTCACCCTGCCTTCACACCAGTCCCAACATTGATATTGGGACGTGAAGGAAGATGTTGCAGACCCTTGTCAATTTCTTGGCTGTCGTTGTAGAGATTCAGTAGCGAGATTGTTGCAACCGTGCAGGCATCCTTCGACAAGAATTGCGGAAGTATGCGCATGAGTTGCTGTGTGCGCTGCATACGATGCTGCGAGAACTTCTCNCGGTCGTTGCCGTCCTCTTTGAAGTAGCCGTAGTTCAAGTACCACTGAACCAGTTGCAGGTCGGATGCAGGAATCCTGCTCAAATCACCNCCGCACTCCGCNACGTCCGCCATCACACAAATGGCTTCAAGTTGGAAACGAGGGCTTTTGCGTGCGAACTCCAGAATTTTCAGGTTGGTTGCACCAATCTCCGAACGAGCTTGTTTCTTCTTCTCTGTGAGAGCCGTATCAACACTGTTGACAGNCTGCTGTTGTTTTGTTTCNTGTGTCATAACTGAAAAATTTTAGGGTTTATAATTCTTTGAAACATTCTTGCGGAACTCGTTGGAGTGAAGGAGTTTGTCAACATCAGAAAAGGCGTACATCTTNTTGCGTCCCAGTCGGGATGCAACCAAGTAACCAGCCTTTTCCCATGCCCATAGCGTTGTTGTACTGACGTGGCAGAGCCTTGCCACTTCATCCGTAGTCAGCCAGCGTTCTTCGCCGGACTGAACTTCGGATGCATACCTGTTGTTGATTTGGTGCACTTCTTTCGCCTTCTCGATAAGAATTTCAGCGAACTGTACCAAGTCTTTTGCAGATGCTTCAACCTTGACGTTGGCACCTGTCTCAATCAATTCATATAAATTCATAAATCACAAAAATTGAAGTTATTAAATTATGAAATCACTCACTCAATTAAATCTACCAGCTCACGTTTGATGTNATCATCGATCGTGCGGTAGCGAGAGAACGCCCGACTTCCGTCACAATGCCCAGACATNGACGAAATNATGTTCGGGTCTTTCACTTTGTTATATAGGTTTCCTATGAAGGTGCGCCTTGCCATGTGGCTTGCCGCAACTTCGTAGAGCGGTCGGCGTTCCTCTCGGCGTGTCTTGGGATTCANCCATGANACAAGTCTGTTCAATCCTGCACGCTTGCATATCTCCTTAATGGCTGTGTTGTATTTGAAGTTGAATGACAGGGGAAAGAGAACACCTGTTTCAGGGTCGGGTTGCGTTCTTGCAAGAATCTCCTTCGCCTTCTTCGACAATGGCACTCTCACGACTGCACCGTTCTTCTCACGGGTCTTGTTCGGGATGTATTCCAGAAAATCGCCCATGATGTTTGAAGTCGTGAAATGCACCAANTCATAATGGCGGCATCCCACCAGACACTGGAACACAAACATATCNCGATAGGCGGCAAGCATCTTGTCTTCCTCGGCTGACAAGTCGAGATCCAGAAGCGAGTTGCGCTCTGCAATAGTCATATAGATAGGCGTTCCCCACAGGAACTTCGGCATGTCGTAACGAAGGAANGGATTGTTGTCGGTCGCTTCCTGACGGATGGCATAGTTCTGGACGGTGCGGAGATAAATCATCAGTGACGAAATCATGTTCATGGAGCGTTGCCCCATCTTGCGGTGTCCCTTGTAGAACTGCTGCATTTCGGGATATTGCTCAACATACAGATGCTCGTTCTCCAGAAAATGNTGGAAGTCCAACAGGTCATCGGCAGTCATGTTGTCAACGGTCAGCACTGGGTCAGGATTCTTCCGTACCTTGCGAAGGAAGTATTCGTAACTTTCCAAACGTCTGACCAGACCACGGACGTTGGACTGCTGATGCTTGTCCGTCATCTTCTCTTGCCAGTATTTGTTAGCCCAGTCGATAACCCTGACGGCAACCTTTTTCTTCTTCCGCATTTTGAAGGCATCGGGATGGTGATAGCAAAAGATTAGCTTTTGCAGCCACTCTCCATCAACGCCATCGGTGTACTCCGCATAGATTTTCTCCTTGATGCCATTTATAGCATTATGGAGATGCAGCTTNGTTTCCTCACTCACCAGTGCGGCGCGGTTCTTGTAACCTTGCCGTTCTTGGCTCCAGTAGTTAGGATTGATGGAGAGTTCNGATGCCGCTTTTATGTCAACTCCTTCACCACGGACACGGAAATGGATGGTCGCAAGTGTGGCGAAATCAGATTTGCTCACGTTTCTTTTGCGAATAAACGCACTTACCTTTATTAGTTTCATCATAATATAATAATCTTTTGATATGTTGTTGTTTTAATCTTCCATTGCATCTATCAGTCCCTTCTTGGTATCATCAGTTATGACACGGTATCTTGCGAATGCCTTGCTGTCATCCACGTGTCCTGTCAGTGAAGAAATCAAGTTCGGGTCTTTCACCTTGTTGTAGAGGTTTGCCACAAACGTTCTTCTCGCCAGATGGCTTGCCGCAATATCACAAATGGGACGCTGGACGCCCTTTCGGGTCTTTGCGTCGAGGACTGTCACCATGCGAGTGATACCAGCACGGCGCAGGATTTCTTTGATGTCCTTGCGGTATATTTCGGGGCAATAGTGGAAGAACAATGTGGATAGGCTTGAATCCTGTCGTTCAAGAATAGTCCGCATTTTGTCTGTTATGGGAAAACGCACGATTTCAGTTCTGTTATTCATCAGATTTTTGTGAGGAATGAACTCAATGAAATCGTCATTTATGTTGTCCCATGTCAGGTGGTCAAGGTCATCACAACGGCATCCTATCAAGCATTGAAACACAAACTTGTCACGGTGGAGTTGCAGACGTGGAAAATCCGAGAAGTCGAAGTCCATCAGATAATCACGCTCTTCAATGGTCAAGTAATATGGTATGCCGTAAACAGTTCCTCCATCCTCAAACCGTCTGAAGGAAAGGTCATTGAGATAACCTTTCTCCACACACCAGTTGAGAAACATTTTCAAGCGTTGGATGCCCACACTAAGGGCGTTCTTTGACAATGGGCGGATGTCGTAATCTCTTGCTATATTGAACTGCTTAAAAAATTCTGGATAGTCATCCCGATACTCGCTTTCATGAGAAATGTATTCGTAATAGCGTTTCATTTCTTCAAGGTTCATATCGGACGGGTACAGATGCCAATCGTCCATTTCAGTGATAAAACCTATCCACGCTTCGTAACGTTCAAGTTTGTGCATCACGGAAGTGAGGGCTTGATGATGCCACGAATTAAAGTGGTTTTCATCAAGATACTTCTTAAAGTAATCAATGAGTGTGGGCATGGGTTTGACCTTAGATGCCTTAACGCTCTTCTTCACCTCGTCAACTATGTCCCTCGTCTGCTGGGTTTTCCGCCACTTCTTTTCTTTCAGTTCGGCACTGGCTTTCATAAACACCTCGATAGTGCGTTCAATATCTTCCTTCGGTGTCTTGTCATTGCAGTTCTCCTGTACACAATGTATCAGCCGTTTCAACTTATCATTGAAGTGGATGATGTCCGTCTTGGTCATGACTTCGGAAGGAACATCAAGGTTGTAACCTGGAAGGCTGCCATCCCAGTAATCGGGATTGACCTCAATTCCGGTGTAAATTAGGCTGTCGGATTTCTCTTTTGCGTTGCGCACTCTGACAAACAACTTTCCGACAGCCGTTTTGTCTTTTTTGGTGTACGTCTTTAATTTTACAGTAACTTTCATGAGAGCATTTTGTTAAAAATTTGACCTCTTTTTTAGCCGATTTTTGGGGACTAGTCCCCACGGCGTTTTTGCAAAGATAATTTAGTCCCCAAAAATGTTCCCATAGAATCCAAATTATTTGCTATCTCGTTAGATTTATTTATATTTTCAATTTTCTTCATATATCATTTATTTTCAGTTAGTTACATTAAACAATATTCAAAATCCTTCGATTTCCGAAAGGAGCAAAAGACCCTCGTTGTTCATAGCGTTGAAAAACGGTGTGCTGTCCAATCATGCCAACAACTTCTATCCTGCCGACGACGGTGAGAGCATTATCTTGTTTGGCGGAGTGAACACCGATAGCTATGTGTCGGTGTCTCTGCCCAGAGGCTATCGCTTCACTGGCTACAAGATCGTGGTGCAAAACAATGTGACCAAGGCCGGCAGCGGAGACAATGCTCTTGAGGTAGGGCATAAGAGTGATTACTATTTCGGCGAGACCAATGCAGCGTTTGCTTATCGCACGGACAAATATGTGAACATCGGCCAACAGGTCAGCGACAAGGAATACACCGTGGAGCGCACCAGTTCGGGCGACAGCGACATGGGCAACGTGCTCTATTTCAAGCTGGCCAATGGCGTAGATGCGCATGGCACTTCCGAATATATGGGCTGCACCCTGAAGCATGTGGAGTTCACCTTCACGGCCGAGGAGGGCGCCACTACAGAGTTCTACGCCTTTGATCACCCCATGACCGGCGGCGTGAGCTACGACTCCATCGCCTTCACCACGGGTAAGCTCGACATGGGCCAGGTGGAAGCTCATTACTATCGCGGTGTGACCCGTGAGAGCTACTACTACAACAACGTGACCGACCTGAAGTCGCATGTGTTGTTCTACGAGGAAGCCGCCGTGGACACCACGCTTCCTTTGGCCGATCGCAAGGTGGGCACGGCCCCGGGCAACAAGTCGATCACCCGTGCCTTCGACGCTTCGATAGGCAACTATTATTATCAGATCAAGTCGGGCAACACCTACTATGTGGAGGCCCCCATCGAAGCCGTGCAAACTGGCGGCGACACCATTCCCCTTCACTATCGCATCACCGATGCCTATTTCCACTTCATCGACAAAATCGACAAATCTTACACGCTGATCTATGCAGACGAGTTGCAGAATGCTGTGTATGGTGAGTATTATTACGTCGCTAAATACGTAGGAGACGGAAAAGGCAGTTATTCGATGGATCAAAGTAGAGAAAGAGCTAAAGATTCCGTGACAGTAGATGGCGTGACGTACTACTATGCAGGATACACTACAAGTGGTAGCTGGCCTAATTACACTTACACGTACAATGGCGAATATAGCATAAGTGGTAGCAAACGCTATGGTTATACGGTGGAAAATGTAGGCGAAGGTAATGGCACATGGACTATAGATAAAAGCAAGCAACAACCATATCGAGATCGTATAGTCGTTGACGGCACAACATATTACTACACAGGATACAAATATGGCGACTACAGCGTATCTCAGACACGCGATATCCTTTCGGCCGACACGGTGCGCTATTATCTCCACATGGGATTGGGCGAAGACGATCTGGGTGAGCTTAGCTGGTCGAGCGACACCACGGCATGGCACACCACCGAAGAGGGGCAGGTGTTTCACAGCGTGAACGGCGTGAGATATTATCTCTATTTCGACATCACCGAAACCGAGAGCCCGCTGCTGACCACCACCGATTCGGCCGTCGCCACCAAGTTCACACAGATATATCCTATACTCCATTATCGATATCTGAAATCAAGTGGAAGTGGAAGCGTGCTGACCTCGTGGACGCTGACGAAATATGGTAGCTACGTATGGATGTTGTACGATGGATCGGGATATAGGTATGCCACTGAAGCCTCTGTTGAGCTGGTGGAGGCGCACAAGAAGATATACTACGACGCCACCGATGACGACGGCAACACCACGCGCTATTATCTCACCATGGGCACATCGGAAGAAACGAACAACTACACGCTGGGCAAGCTCACGTGGTCGCCCGAGGAAACCACCTATTGGCATCAAGGCGACGACGGACAGCTCTACACCTCGTGGATGGACGTGAAATATTATCTGATGGCCGACACCACCAAGACCAACTACGTCAAATACACTTATGAGAATCGTGGCAAAACGGTGACGCCGTCGATAGGCCAATATCTCTACACCACCACCAAGCTGGAGTATGCCAACATATTCGCCCATTTCGGCGAAGATGGCGTGTACTACACTTCGATGGGTACGAAATGTAGCATTGGCCAGATAGAAACCACGGGCGATACGGCCGTGATTGTTTGGGATGGTCAACGATTCATGCCCACCTATCATCTGGCCGGCGGCGTGGAGTTCGACCCGGGCGGCGTGGCCACCGAATATCAGGTGAACATCTACGACAAGACGGGCACGAGCTATGAAACCATCACAGTGCCCTACATGGGATCGGTGGACTATGAGCTGCACGACCTAAACAACGATGCCGTGAAGTTTGAAGTGGTGAGCCCCACGGGGAGCGACCAGAATGCCTTCTTCCGCATCGACCTCACCATGGAGTCGCTCAACCCCTATATCGATCAGCTGAGCGTGATCTGTAAAGACGTGAAGGGCAATGGCGCCGGACTCTCGGTGCAGCAGAAGTTCACCAGCGACGACTTCCTGGTGGGCGGCGGCGACTTCTATTTCAACCTGCCCGACATCTGCGAAGGCGACANCTGCGAAATCCATTTCGGCGAGCTCTACAGCAAGTATGGCGACAAGACCTACTACACGGGCACCAAGAAGGAGGCCGACGGCCACGCCCGCTACAGCTTTGTGCTGGCCGAATACTACGACCAGTTTGACGCCGGTGAAGACTACAACATCTACACCAATCGCGACGCGGCTGCCGACCACGACTATTCCGAAAAGGTGTTCACCACCACGGTGGGCTCCAAGCGCTTCAAGTTTAACAACACCGAGGACCTGAACAACACCAAGGGCTACCTTGTGGAATATCCCTTCTCTGTGGATAAGTATGTGGAACAGGGCGGCAACTTCAAGACCGTTGAGTTTGAGTATATCACCTCAACATGGAAAACCGACTCGGCCTTTGTGTTCGTCTCCGATGAGACCCGCTACAACATTGCGCCCACCACGGGCACGCAACACCGCTACTATGCCTACTACGACATCAATATGCACGTGAGGGCAGAGAGCGGCACGCCGAAGCTCACCTGGACGAAACTCTACAACAAGGAGGACACCTACTACGGCAAAGGCAAGCAGCAAGACTTCTACGGATTGCAGCCCAAAGTGGAAAGCGACACTTGGCACGCCTGCTTCACCGACAACGGCACGCTCTACAGAGCCATCGTGAACGAATTGGACAGCGCCAAGAAAAACAGCCTGACCGACATCCCCACTTCGCTCGACCAAGTGCTCTATCTCGACCTGAGCAAGCTCATCGGTATGCTCGAAGTGAACTACAACGACATCAACACCGACAATCTCGACGCCGAGACCAAGGCCNAGGTGGAGGANAACCGCAANTATTACATCACGCTCGACTCCATCCGCAACAANATGGCCCCCAANGCGCTGGTGTTTATGCCCGAGAATCAGACCTACGATGCCGACAACTTCGTGGTGCTCACCGACTCGGCCAGCCAGACGTTTAAGGGCGTGCTCAATCTCAACATCGAGGACAAGCAGCCGTTCTATTCNCCCTACAAGTTCCAGATAGACGCAGCCAACACGGCCAACTACACCCGCTCGATATCGTCGGCCACCGGCAAGAAGTCGAGCCAGGCCACGCTGATGCTGCCCTTCACCGTGAGCCTGAATAGCGAAGGTAAGCACGTGAACAGCGACGGCAGCACCATCCTCTTCTCCAAACTTCAAGAGGATAACTGCATGAGCTCAGACACCACAAACATCGGCGACTACATCGGCAACACCGATGAGGTGGACAACGAGGGACAAGACTTCACCGAATATGTGCNCTTCATCCCNGTGACCGACTCGTGGACGGAGGCCAACCAGCCCTACTTTGTCTCTGTGTCGGGCTATGGCGGCAGCAAGGCCAACTTTGCCATCGCCCAGAAGGGTGCCACCGTTTATCCCACCGACGACCACAAGCTCCAGCAGACCCTGGAGGGCGTTTCTTCGACGGGCTCCATCAACACCACCGATGACAACGGCAACACCCAGGAGGCATCGTTCACCTTTAAAGAGGTGGGCACCTACACCGGCGCCAAGCTCACGCCCAGCGAAAGCCAAGTGTTCTACTTCGCTCAAAACCGATTCTACAACATCAAGAATCTGAAGTATCCCAACTTGGTGATCTATCCCTATCGCTCGTGGTATGAGTATGAGGGCAGCTCGAGCGCCAACATTGCACTGCTGGGCTTCGTGTTTGGCGAGAATCTCGACACGGATGACGACGTGACCGGCATTGTGAGCGTGGCCGCAGAAACCACACAGCCCGACCTGGCCGTGATACCCGGCTATCACTCGCTCACGCTCTGCGCCAACAAGGAGCAGCGCGTGACGGTTTACAGCGTGAAGGGCTCGGCCATCACCACGCTCTCGCTCCTGCAAGGCAGCGTGGAGACCATCCAGGTGCCCAGCGGCGTGTATGTCGTGAACGGAAAGAAGATACTCGTGAAATAANCACCGCGCCGAAACCACTCTGGCACCATGCTCTCGTGAAAAAANCATCATGAAGAAAAAACTATATATCGCACCTCTCTGCGAACAGACGGCAGTGATCGACATCGAGTCGCTCTTGGTGAACGACTCCCAACAGTCGTATGAGGCCGAAGCCCATCCTGCCCCCGACTTTGAGGGTGACGATGAAGAAGAAAATGGCTCCGGCGATGTGTGGAGCACAACCNTGAGCGACATCGCTTCGGGNTCCCCTCTGTCGGACGACCTAGACGACTAAGGTCGCGTAGGCCCCGCATCATGATAGTCCCCAAAAGGCATTGATGCGAGGCAGACGAGCCATCCTTATGAGCGTCCCCGCTGAAATGNCTTTCGGCTGGGGCGCTTTTTCGCGTTTTTTTTGATGCCGTTTTGTTTTGAAAATCGCTGGATTTTTGCGAGCCTTTGGCTTGATTCAGAGGGCCTTAAGGTGTGTTTTTTTTGAACGAAGAGCACGGATTTTCCGTTTTCATTCCGCNGCCCTTGCGTTTCCCATCCACCGGTTTTGCCTTTTTTGTGCCTCGCCGGAAAGAGCCTCCGATGCGCAAAAAAAATGGGGCATTTTTTTGCCGGAATTTTTCTTCATCTAGAGAATTTTGGAGCCCAAACAGCGGTTTTGCGATCNATGAACATTGCCCTTCGATTTCCCATCCACTAGTTTTGGTCGCGCTATCCATTGGTTTTCGATCGCCAAACCAATGGATAGCGACTCCAAAACTAGTGCCCGCGCGATCGAAAACCAATGGATAGCGCGACCAAAACTAGTGGATTGGAAATCCGCGGTCGGTGGTGGAATTCTGAAATTTTGGCAAAAATGCTGTAAATGGCTATGGATTAGCGAGATGCAAAAACATGGCAAAAATGGGCGTTTTTTCGACCGAAAAGAGGCTTGGTCAAGAAAATTGAATTTTCAGAAGGCTGTTTTTCCCGAAAATCCCCAACAAATTGATGCTTTCGGAACAAGGTGGGAAAAACATCAAACCAGTGGATGGGGAACGCAAGGGCGGCGGAATGAAAACNGCCTAAAGGTACTGCATGAGGACGTCCCACACGGCAACGATGTGGCAAACTGAGCCCGCCAACACAAAGAAATGGAAGATGGTGTGGGCGTAGCGGCGATGATGGAGGCTGTAGAATACGGCCCCCGTGATGTAGCACACGCCTTCGGCGATGATCCAGGCCACGGCGGCGGCCGACACACTCGCCAGCAGAGGTTTGAAAGCCACGAGCACGGAGAGGCCCATGCCCACGAAGCAAGCGGTTTCGATGTGGCTGTGCTCCTTGAGCCGGACAAAGCTCATCACCGTGCCGGCGATGGTGCAAAGCCACACAAAGCAGAAAAGACCCCATCCCCAGAAGCCGTTTTCGCGCAGGGCGATGAGCGTGAGCGGACTATAGGAGCCAGCGATGTGCCAATAGATGGCGGCGTGGTCNAGACGGCGCCACAAGTTTTTGGCGCGGGCCCTGCGGCCGGTGAGGAAGCGCTTGGGCAGCGCATGATAGACGGTGGACGTGATGTAGGAGAAGAGCATGCCCACCAGATAGAGTATGACGGCCGTGGACGCCCATCCGTCGCCGCTGCGGAAACACCACANCAGAAAGATGATGCCCACCACCACGCCCAGCGCTATGCCGGCGCCGTGGGAGGAGGAATTGAGGATTTCTTCGCCTCTGGTGTAACGAATGGACATGGGGTTGGTGGGTGAGCGTTGTGCGTTGTAGTGTTGAAATACAGGGGAGGAAGATGTTGTTCTCCCTCGCGCTGCACATCGGAAAGCCCTGNCACGACAGACATAGACGGCGATGACGGCCGGCGCTGTTTGTGGTGGCAGAGCTTGTGAGCGTTGCTCCCGAGCGGAGCGGGGCACGGGTTATGCCTCGGCGGGCTCGGGCGTGATGAGCTTGTAGCCCTTGCCGTGGATGTTGATGATTTCCACTTGGTCGTCGTCTTTCAGGTGCTTGCGCAGCTTGGTGATATAGACGTCCATGGAGCGGGCATTGAAATAGTTGTCATCGATCCAGATGCTCTTCAGGGCAAAGTCGCGCTGCAGGATTTCGTTGGCGTGAGAGCAGAGCAACGAGAGCAGCTCGTTTTCCTTGGTGGTGAGCTTGGTTTGCTTGTCGCCGATGGTGAGCAGCTGTTTCTGGGTGTCGAAGGTGAAGCGACCGATGTGGTAGAANGTGCTTTCCTTGCTCTTCTTGCCCTTCACGCGGCGCANGATGGCTTCGATGCGAAACACGAGCTCTTCCATGGAGAAGGGCTTAGTGATATAGTCGTCGGCGCCGATTTTGAATCCTTCGAGGATGTCTTCCTTGAGCACCTTGGCGGTGAGGAAGATGATGGGGATTTCGGCGTTGGTCTGACGAATCTCTTGTGCGAGCGTGAAGCCGTCTTTCTTGGGCATCATCACATCGAGCACGCAGATGTCGAACTTAGAACGGAGGAAAGCACGGTAACCGGCCTCGCCGTCCACGCAGAGTTCAGCGTCGAAATTCTTTGCTTGCAGATATTCGCGAAGCAACATGCCGAGGTTTTCGTCGTCCTCGCATAACAGGACATTCACTTTGTTTTCCATGATCTTTACGTTTTGTGGTTATAAAAATATGTTTGTTTACTGATTGATGTCGGTCAAACTATTGCGCTTCGGCTGTGTCTTCGATGATGGGCAGCGAGATGGTGAANACGGTGCCCCCGCCGTCTTCGCGGCTGACGTCGGCGCGGATGGTGCCCTTGTGGAGCTCCACTATTTTTTTGACGTAGGCCAGGCCGAGACCGAAGCCTTTCACATCGTGCACATTGCCGGTGTGAACGCGGTAGTATTGGTCGAAGATTTTCTTGAGATTCTCTTTTTTGATGCCGATGCCGTTGTCGCGCACGCTGAAGCAGAGGCGATCTTTTTCGTTCCANGTGCGCAGCCAGATGTTGAGTGGCTGGTCGGGTTTGCGGTATTTCACGGCATTGTCGAGCAGGTTGTTGATGACGTTTTGGAAGTGAACTTCGTCCACGTAGATGGCNGACTCCACAGCGCCGATGTCGGTGTAGATTTTGCCTCCCGTGTGCTCCACGCGCAGCGTGAACGTGTTGGCGATGGTCTCCACCATTTCGTTGAGGTCGAGCATCTTCTTCTTGAAGGTGGCCTTTTTGCGGTCGAACATCGACATCTGCAACACTTTTTCCACGAGAAAGCGCAGCCGTTTAGACTCATCGTTGATGACGCTNCCNAGGTGTTTTGTCATGCTTTCGCTCTTGGTGATGGAGTCGTCGTTGAGCATTTGCGCGGCCAGCGAGATGCTGGCGATGGGCGTTTTCAGCTCGTGGGTCATGTTGTTGATGAAGTCGTTCTTGATTTCGGTGAGCTTCTTCTGGCGGAACACCAGATAGAGCGTGATGAGGAACGTGATGAGCAGAATGACGGTGAACGCCAGCGATGGTATCATGAAGCGCACCGACGAGAAGATGTAGGAACTCATGTCGGGGAAATGGATGCGCACCACGCCCGTTTTGCTCTGCGCATCGTTGCGGAAGAGCACCTGCGAATAGGTGTATTCTTCGCCCTTGTCGGTGTAGTCGGGGCAGCGATAGACCTCACGCCCGTCTTGCGCCGACACCGTGAAATGATAGGGGATGTTGATGCCGTTGTTCATCAGTTCGGCCTTCAGGTCTTGGTCGAGCAGCTTGAAATTGATGCGCTCCTTGAGGGGCTTGTCCGATGCCGTGTAGAGAATGCTATACACCACCTCGTCGAGCAGCGCCTTCTGATACACGTAGCGATTTTTCACAATCTCCTTCATCGACTTGGTGGTTTGCGAGATGGAGTTTTTGTCGTTGCGCAATATCATGGCCTTGGGCATGTTGGCCGGCTTGGTGGCGATGGTCTTCAGCTCGAACGAAGAATAGACGGTGCCGTCTTTCCCCACCACCGAGTATTGATGCGACTCCTGAACNGTGCCATCGGGCGTCCCCGTCCGTGTTCCCACAGAGTCGGACTTGAAGGCGCGCCGCTCGGTCTCGTTTACGTCCTTTTCCAAATAGCGGAGCGTTTCGTTGAGCTCAAGATTGCGCGACGCCTGATAGAGCGCTTTGTTCACGCTCTCGTCGAATTGCTCCTTTTTCATCTTGATCATGGATTCCATGTATTTCAGTTGAAGAAACAGCAACGCGAGAAACGAAACGCCCATCACGATGGCTATGGTCCAAATGGTCTTCTTTTTCATAATCCTATCGAAAGACATTGCAAAGATAAGACTTCTGAGCGGAGTGGCCTCGGATAATGTCAAAAGATTTGGTTAATTTCGGTTTAATTAACCGGTTTCTTTGTTGTTAATTGATAATTGTGAAGTAAAATGGCGGATAGGATAGGGAAGGATTGGGATTTTTCTCGCAGATGGATTTTCCAAATGATGGCGCAGCGCCGACCCCGATTTGGAAACGTCGGACGAAATCGTTACCTTTGCACCGCGGGACAACCGCAGACCAAAGAGCGTCTGGACAGCGCGCAACCATACCATTATAATATATACAAAGAATGAAATATTGCAACGACAAGGTGCGCCGGCAAGACCGGTTGCTCGACGAAGCCGACGCCGTGAAACTACTCCGCACGGCCGAATATGGCGTGCTCTCGCTCTGCGACGAGGCGGGCAGGCCCTACGGCATCCCCGTGAACTATGTGTGGGACGGCCGCAACAGTCTCTACATTCATTGTGCCCCCGAGGGTCGCAAACTCAACATTCTGCAAGGCAACGATGCTGTTTCGTTTTGCATCGTGGGGCACACACACCTGCTGCCGTCGCGATTTACCACTGAATATGAAAGCATTGTACTGACGGGAACGGCGGCCACGGGTCTTGACGACGAAGAGAAACACAGGGCGCTGACCCTGCTGCTGGAGAAACTTTCACCCGCCGACACCGTGGTGGGCGAGAAATATGCCGAGAAATCGTTTCATCGTGTGGATATCATCCGTCTCGACATCATGGAGTGGAGCGGGAAATGTAAGCGTGTGAAGGGCTGACATGTCTTGTCTGGGAAAACAAAACAGAAGGCTTCTCCGAGAGGGGAAGCCTTCTGTTGTTGAGGGGATGTGTGACGGGAATTACTCTCCGACAATGATGACGCAACGATTCTTGTCGTTCTCGGTGAAGGGCTGCACGGTGTCGCCGTAGGAGTTCACCGTCATGCGGTCGGCCGAGATGCCGCGGTCTTGCAGTGCCTTGGCCACCTTTTCGGCGCGGGCCTTGGCATACTTGGCATTGATGCTGGAGTTGCCTGTGCCACGGTCGGCATAGCCGCGGATTTCGATGTTCTTCGAAGCATACTTGTTGCACCAGTCGGCCACTTTGTTGAGTGTGCCTTCGGCATCGGGGTCAGACTCGCGGATGGTGTAGAAAAGCGTCTCGTTGAGCGGTTCTTCTTTCACCACGGGCTTAGGCTCCGGCTTGGGCTCTTCGCGCACCACGGGCTTGGGCTCGGGTTGGGGAGCCGGCTCCTCGTAAACCACGGGCGCTGGCTTGGCCTTCTTGTGTCCAAACTTGAAGGTGAGACCCACTAGGGCTTGGAGCTGCCAGTCGGGGTCGTAGTTGCGCTTCAGATTGAACTCGTCGTTCTTGAAGTTGGCATCCAATTCGAGGCTCAGCGCGAAGTTTTTCGACACATTGTATTCGAATTGCGTGCCCAATCGGCCGTTGTAGGTGCTGTGCTTGGTGCCGCAAGGATTGGGGCCCACGTAGAAGTTGTTGCCGTTGGTCATGCTGGCAGTGATGTCGTTGAACTCATCAAAGTCCCATGCATAGTTCACACCAAAACCAACCAAGAGAATCCAGTTGAAACGATCATTGACGCGGTTGGGGTTGAGTATGTTGGACATATTCAAGAGCAGGTCGAGATCGCCGGTGATGGCATTGAACTTGTATTTGCGATCGGCCGTCAGCCCAGGGAAGCGGCTCTGCTGGAAGCCGCCATTGATCTGCCAGCCTTGCACATGCAGACGTGCACCAACCTTGGAGTTGAAGTAGCGACCGAACGAGAGCGCCACCTGTGGCGTGATGAGTTTGCCGAAGTTGTAGTGGGTGAGCGTGGCTTGTGCACCGCCTTGCACGGTGATGAAGTTGTAGGGATAGTTGTCCTCTACGCCTTGCGCCGTTGCGGCAGCAGGCACTCCCAGAAGGAGTGCTGCCGCAACTATACTATTCATTATTTTCTTCATAACGATTGTGTTTTAATGTGAATTAGCGCTTCTCGACGGTGCAATACGACTTGGTGTCACACGAGGGGTAGAAACGCACCAGCACGTTGCCGGTGGTGGTGTTGTCGGAGATGTTGTCGTTGCTTCCGTTGATGATGTCGTTCATCGAGCCGCCCCAGTTGCCNTCGGCATTGTCCCACGAACCGTTGCCGCGGAACTTGAAGGTGCCAGAGGTGAGCGTGGTCTCCACTTCCCAGCAATGCTCGGTGGCATTGTAGGTCATGGCGGTTCCGCTGTCCCATCCGCCGGGCGTGGCATCACCAATCATGTCGATATAAGTGATGGGTGTGAGCGCATAGGTCATGCTGCTCAGATTGATCGTGGCTTTGTAGAAGCCTTCGGGAGCCACNATGTTGCCCGCGTTGTCGTCAACGAGCGTGCCACTCATGTAGTCGGAGCCCATTGTGCCAGTGCCCCAGTTGCCATGGTCCCAATCGCTGGCACTGCCGCGGAACTTGAAGGCACCATATCCACTAGGTGAAACCCAATCGGCTGTCTGGCAATAGATGAAGCCGATGTATTCGCCATCGTAGTTGGCTCCATAGAGCGGAGCCTCATAGCTGTCGCCCCAGCCGTTGTTCACGCCAGCCTCGTAGATGTAGGCGTTGAAATTGAGTTCTTCAATGGTGTAGGTGTACTCCAGCATATTGATGGTGATGCGAATATACTTGCATCCGCCGGGCACACAGAACGAACCATCGTCGGCGAGTTCGGAACGTGGAGCGAGCGAGCCGCTTGTGCCATTGTTGCCGTTGCCGGAAGTGGTGCCCAGCAGCTTCGACCAATCGTTGTCGTTGGTGATGGCGTCGCAAGCCTCGTCATCGCCGATGGCAAACCAAGTGTCGCCACTAGAAGAAGCGGGAATCGTGATGGTGAACACGGGGTCGTCGTAAACACTTTGGTCGCTGTGGCTGAACTTCTGCTCCTTGGTGGAAGCCGACGTAGCCCAGTCGAGTGTACCGCCCACGATGTAGTAGTTCTCCGAGATGTCGGGAGCATCGAGGATGGCTTTCACGTTGAAGGTGTTGGAGGTTCCCACCTTTACGGCCGTGGAACCGTTGTACACCCACATGGTGACCACGGCTTCCATGTCGCGCTCGGTGGGCGCTTTGCCGTAGGTGTTCTCGATGTAGCTCTTCAGTTCGTTGGCATTCATATAGCCGTCAGCACTCAGATCAAACTCGGTGTCGCCAATGGTGATCTTGTAGAACGGCGTGTAGGTTTCATCCGAAACGGTGGGCGCTGTGATGTTGCACACCTGTACGCTATCGGTGGTTACGTTGGCAAACTCGATGACGGATGTTCCACTGACGCTGCCGTTGCCAAAGCTGAAGGTCTCGGGCTGGTCGTTGTGCATCGGGTCGGCCCAGTCTTTGTAGTCATCGGTACACGCAGTGACCGATGCTACAAGGGCTATGGATAAAAACAATTTCTTTATCATGATGATGTTAGTTTTAAGGGATTATACTACTGTTTGATAAAGCGTATGTAACCGGTGATGTCGTTGAAGAGCACGATGTAGGTGCCGGCCTCGGGTATCACGAGGTTATCACCATTCTGTACGCCGTAAGCATACATACCTTCGCCGTAGGTGACGAACGTGCCGCCGCGGTTGAAATCCCACGAGCCGGTTTGCTTGATCTTCACTTCATCACTTGCTGCAAACTCTTGGACGATGTACCAGTCGTGGTTGATGGCACCGTCATAGGTGTGACACGGATTCATTTCGGTGTCGCTCCATCCGTTGAAGCTGCCAGAGATGGACATGCCGTCGTAAACGGTCGGTGTGCTGCCATATTCGGAGACGGTGAGGACATCATTCTTGGTGTCGAGCACNACGGTGTAGTATCCAGCAGNGGGTACGGTGATGTTGCCCGAGCCGCCATCATTCTTCTTGTATTCGCCGAAGCTGTCGCCCTGGCCCCATTGTGTGAGCCATCCATCGGTGAGCGAGCCACGAAGCTTGAANCCTGCTCCCGTGAGATAGCCTACCCATTGAATGGTGCCTTGGCCGGTAGCTGCGTCATAACTGATGCCTTCGATGGTTTGCAGCGGGAGAATGTTGNCACCGATTTCGCTGCCCCAGCTGCCGTCGCAAATCTCGCTACCCAAGATCCACCAGATTTCGGGATCGGCGGGTTTGAGCTCTACATAATAAGGAATAGTGTTCAACGAAACAACGTTGGAATAGATGGGGTATTTTTCATCGCCCACNGAGGTGAGCACAACTGCTCTTACGCGGAAGTAAGCCTTAGCGGTGGACGGCACGTTTTCGGCATCCCACTGCTTGATCTGAATGAGCGCTTTGTTGAGTGTGGCGGCATCGATCGTGGCTTCGCACGTGGTATAGACATCGTCGAATTGCACATAGTCGGCGCCGGTGTTGTCGTCGGCGTTTGCGTCATAAACCTTATTGAATGTGCCATCGGGAGACATCTGCACCACATAGGTCACTGCAAGCGGTGCGCCTAGGTCGGTGTAGTTTTCTGGCTGCGACCAAGTTAATTCGATGGCAGACGATTGTTCCAAATCCACTTCAACGCTTTCCACCGCNGGAGTGTTGAGAACAAACTCCGTGGGTTGCGTGAGCGTAGGATTCGAATCATTGTCGTCATCACATGATGTCATTNCAAAGNTGCCGGCAAGCAGCAGCATTGCATAAGAAAATATCTTTTTCATACGGATGATGTTTCTTTAGTGGATAGATGTGTATTAGTAACCCGGATTCTGCTGCAGGTTCGAGTTGGAGCCGAGCTCTGTGGAGGGGATGGGGAAGATGTTGCGATAGGCGTCAAACTTGCCACCACTTTGCACGCCACCCTTCCATTGCCAGGTGTAGGAGCTTCCGCCATAGTATCCGTAACGGATGAGGTCGGTGCGACGGATGCCTTCAAAGTAGAGCTCGCGAGCACGCTCATCGAGAATTTCATCGAGCGAGTAGGACACCTTTTGATTGGTGTTGTTGGCACGCTCACGCAGTTTGTTGATATAACCGGTGCCTGTGGCCAGCGTGACGCTTGANCCGGCAGCACGGGCTTCAGCCTCGGCATAGATGAGATAGGCCTCGGCCAGACGCATCACGAAGATGTCGTTGTCGGTGAATTTCGTGTCGCTTGTGGCACCACCATCCGATCGNTGGCTGGTGTACTTGGTGGTGGCGATACCACTAGTGAACGTGGAGATGTCGTTGTTCTCGTAGCTGCGGTCTTTCACACTGCCGCTGCCACCGGCGTTGTCGCCAAAGAGCAGTGCACGGTCGTCGCCGGCGGCACTGACGATGGTTTCTGTTCTCCAGTTGTCCAAAGCATCCAATGCATCGGTGCTGATGAATTTCTCCACGAGGTCTTTGCGCATGCGGTTACCACCCCATGCTTCGCTGGTCTTCTGGGGATAAATGGCGACCATGTTACCGTCCCATGTGGAGGCCACGAGGAAGAGCGAACCGCCATAGCCGGCAGTGCTGGCGCCATCTTGTACAAATGAGAAGATGGCTTCGTTGTAGGCACCCGTCTCATCGTTGTCGGCCATGAATAGCATCTGGTAGGCCGACCACTCACCGTTGGCACTCTTGTGCGTGGACGCATTGTCGCCCATCCAGATGGAGCGTCCGGAGTTGTTGATCACCTTTTCGGCATATTCCTTGGCCTTAGCCCATTGTGCAGTGCCGGTGTATTTTTCGGCGTTCAGGTAGAGACGTGCCAGCAACATCCATGCTGCGCTTTGGTCGGCCCGACCATAGTTGGCCTCTCCATTCTTGCGAATCGACGGCGTCATCATGCTCCCCATGTTTTCTTCCAGGTCGGTCACAATCTTTTCGAAGAGATCGGCGCTCTGTATCTGTATGGGGTTGTCGGTGCTCACCGTCTCAGTGTAAGACGGATTGCCGAAGTTGTCGAGCAGATAATAGTAGTAAAGGTCGCGCAGGAAATGTACCTCGGCCGTCATTGTGGCGTCATAATCGGCACAAGTCAGCAGATATTGATTGCAAAAGCTCACGCCGAGGCAAAGACGCTCGTAGAGACCATAGAGACAATCGTTGGTTGCGACATAGGTGTTGTAATCGAACTCGGCGATACCCTTATCAGTCCATCCACAAATGGCTTCGTCGGTGGTCAGCTCATTGGCGTTCCAAATTAGGCGATAGCACACCGAGAGGCCGGCGTCGCCCAAGTCCACTTCCGACTCGCCGGGCCCATAGCCTTCGAGAACGAATTCTGCGTAGCATTTGTTAAATAGCTTTTCAGCATCAACCGTGGTATTCTTGCGGGGATCTATCGGTTCCACATCCAAATCTTTGGTGCAAGAATTCAGTCCTAAGGCCAACACAACGGCGGCCATCGGAAGGATGTTTTTAATATAATTGAAGTTCATAATGATTGCAGTTAAGGTTAGAAGTTGAGTGACAATCCGAGTACCACCGAGAGCGGGCGCGGATAGATGTTGCCATCGATGCCGCCGGAGACTTCGGGGTCAAGGCCCGTGTATTTGGTGATGGTGAACACGTTGCTCACGGTGCCATAGACACGTCCTTCCAAGCCGTTGTATTTTCCGCCCTTGAAGAGATTGTTGAACGAGTAGCCCAATGTGATGTTGTCGCACTTCAAGAACGAAGCATTCTCCACGAAGTAGTCGGTAAGTGCATCATACGTCTTGTCTGATGTCTTGAAGTTCACCTCATAGGCGTAAGGCATCGTGTTGCTGATGAATCCAGTGCCGCTACCAACATACGAAAGCGAGCGATGTCCCATCTTGAGCTGGTTGAACACGTAGTTGCCAACGCTGGCGCGCAGCGAGAATCCGAGATCCCAATTCTTGTATTGTAAACGCGAGCTGAGACCAAAGAGCCATGGAGCAATGGCCGACTTGTAATAGTANCGGTCGCCATCACTGATGACACCATCGCCATCGCGATCAACCACCACGCCTTGGATGGGTTTGCCATCTTCGTCGTACACCTGCTGATAGACATAGAAGGCGTGCATGGCTTCACCCACCTGGTGACACATGGCTGTGCTGCCGGTGCCCAATCCTACATCGCCGTAGGTGATGGGTTGTCCATCGCCGGCCAATTCCACCACTTTGTTTTTGTTGTAGGTGGCGTTGGCTGTCACTTCCCATTGCCAATCAGTGGTCTGGATGGGGCGCACCGTGAGCGAGGCTTCAAAACCGGTGTTCTCCAACGAGCCGATGTTCTTCGTCACTTTGGTNTTGAAGTTGGACATAGCCGCCACAGGAGCCGACATCAGCAGGTCCTTGGTCTTACGATGATACACATCGAAGCTACCCGACACGCGATTGTTCCAGAAACCGAAGTCGATACCAGCATTATAGGTGGTGGTGGTTTCCCACTTCAGATCGGGATTGTAGCCTTCGGGGATATACTGATAACCGCCATCGGCAGTGGGGTAGAGGGCTTGCGTGCTCGTGGGCTGATAGTAGGTGGCATAGTAGGCATAGTCACCAATGCCTTCCTGCTGACCGGTCATACCCCAACCGAGACGAAGTTTCAATTCGGAAAGTCCCTTGGCTCCGCGAAGGAACGGCTCTTCACTGATCTTCCAACCCAGTGCCACAGAGGGGAAGTAGCCCCACTTGTTGCCCTTGGCGAAGCGCGAAGATCCATCGGCACGCAGTGTTGCGGTGAGCATATAGCGGTTGAGCGCGATATAGTTCAAACGGCCGTAGAAAGACACCAGATAGTGCTCCGATTTCCAATTGCTGTTTTGCTCGTTGTATTTCTGTCCGGCATTGGTTTCGGCCGTTGAAGGATACATTCCATAGCTGTTGTAGTGTCCCCAATATTTTTCATGACGCCACTCATAACCGCCCATGATGTCGAAGTGNTGGTTTTCGGTGAAATCTTTGTAATATTGCAGATAGGCCGTGTAGTTCAAGTTGTACTTGTGCTCACGATCAAACTTGTTGAAACCGTAGTAGGTGTTGTCGGGGCTCCAAGGCTCTTGCACTTCCTTTTGCGTACCAACAGCCCAGTCGCCGCTGAAGTTCATGTGCAAGCGCAGCTCTTCGAAACCATGCACCTGATAGTCAGCCTCGATGTTGCCNTGCCAGTCGTAGGAGTTGGCGCGGTTGTTGTCGGAATAGAGCTGAGAAACAGGGTTGGATCCGGCCAGGGCCACCTTTGCGTAGGGCCAAGTGGAATCATAGTTGCCGGCTTGGGTCCATTGCCAGTATCCATGGAAGTTGGTAAACTTCGAGTCGGTGGAAGTCACCGGTTGTGTGGGGTCGAAGCCCACGGCATTGCCGATGGCGCTAGTGTTGGCATAGCGGTTGTGGGCATACATGAACTTGGCGTTGATGTTAAACTTCAAGTGGTCTTGCAGGAAAGACGGGCTGACGTTTACGCTGGTTGTAACGCGCTGGAAGTTGGAGGTCTTCAAAATACCATTCTGGTCGGTGTAGCCTGCGCTGATGCGATAAGGCATGTTAGCCAATCCGCCCTGCACCGTTATGTTGTGGTCAGTGCTAATGGCCGTGTGATAGATTTCCTTTTGCCAATCGGTGTTGGCCGTTCCGAGCATCGCATAGCGGGTCGATTCTTCTCCGTAAAGGTTGCTCACGAGCGTGCGGAGCTCATCGCCGCTCAGCACATCGGTGTATTTCTTAATCACCGAGGCCGACACGTTGCCGTTGTAGCTCACTTTGGGAGCCTGACTCTTGCGCCCTTTCTTGGTGGTGATAATGATGACACCATTGGAACCGCGCGAACCGTAGATGGCTGTTGCCGAAGCGTCTTTCAACACGGTGAAGCTTTCAATATCGTTGGGGTTCACCATCGACAAGGGGTTAGACAAACCCTTTACGCCTTGGTTGTCCATGGCCAGACCATCAATAACAATCAGAGGATCGTTACCGCCATCGGTGAACGACGAACCACCGCGGATGCGGATGGTGGCTCCTGTGCCGGGCTGACCTGAAGCGGAGATGACGTTCACACCGGCGATTTTGCCTTGAATCATGTCTTGTGCGTTGGTTACGAGGGCATGATTCTTCTCGTCCGGTTTCAGTGCGGTTACCGATCCGGTGAGATCGTTCTTCTTGGCCACGCCATAACCGATCACCACCACTTCATTGAGCGAGCGGCTGTCGTCGTTGAGCGTGACGTTCACCATCGACGAGGCGGTCACTTCGGCCGTCTCATATCCCACATACGAGATTTGTAATTTGTCGCCACGATTGGCTTGCATCACAAAATTACCATCGAAATCAGTGATGGTGCCTCCCGATTGTCCNACAATGCGGACCGTGGCGCCGATAACTGCTTCGCCGGTAGCATCTTTCACATGACCGTTCACTGTGATTTGCTGGGCAAATGCACCGAACGGAAGAAGCAGCCCGCATAGCAACACGAGCAACCTCAGAGGCATAGAGATTCTTACCTGCTTCATCTTGTTTTTAGGTTTTTAGTGTTATTATAAATATATATGGTTTTAGTTTTCTGTTAAGTTTTCTGCCACAAAAGTAGTTTAATTTTTTAAACGTGATACTCCGCGGAGGCGCAAATTGTGGTTTTTAACGATGCAAACGATTGCACGTTTAAAACATAATTATTAAATTTGCAAACGCAACAACCGAATGTTGAATTTCCTAACTTTGCAACGCTATCACACTGCGACATGGACAATCAGAAGACTTACACCATGAAAGACATAGCACGCGAGCTGGGCGTTTCTGTGGCCACCGTTTCGCGCGCCATGAGCGATTCTCCGCGCATTTCGCCGGAGCAACGTGAACGCATCAAAACCTTCGCGCGCGAACATAATTATTATCCCAATGCCATTGCAGAATCGCTTCGCCACAGCAAAACGCGAGCGGGTACCCTCATCGGTGTCATCATCCCGCAGGTGAATCACTATTATTTCTCAAGCATCCTCGACGGCATCGAAGAACAAGCGGCTGTGCGCGGTTACACCGTGGCTATGGCGCAGAGCCACGAAAGCTACGAGCGCGAGGTGCGCATTTGTCGCTCGTTTATGCGCAGTCGTGTCTGTGGTGTCATCGTTTCACAAGCCAAAGACACCAATCACTATGAGCATTTTCAAGAGTTGCTCGACAAGCATATACCGCTCGTGTTCTACGACCGCATCAGTACCGGTGTGAATGCCAACCGTGTGGTGGTGGACGACTATATGGGCGCCTATACTGCCGTTACTCATCTTATAGATACAGGTTGTCGCCGCATCGCCTTTTACGGTTCGCCCATGCAACTCGAAATTTCCAAAAACCGATATAATGGTTATCGCGATGCCATCTTGAAACATGGAATGTCGGTGGATGACACATTGGAGTATCTCTGCGACAATCGCGCCGATGCCGAACGGCTGACGCCAGAAGTGATGGCACGCGACGACAGGCCCGACGCCTTCTTCGCCGTGAACGATGACACCGCCATAGGTATTCTCTACACTGTGAAACGCCTCGGCTATCGTGTGCCAGAGGATATCAGCATTTGTGGATTCACCAACGGTGAACGTGCGGTGGCTTGTGAACCCATGCTCACCACCGTGGAGCAACGCGGTCACATGGTGGGCGAGGAGGCCGTGGACATTTTGCTCAATCAAGTGGAAGGCATCACGCCGATGGATCATGTGGAGAAAAAGGTGGTGAGAACGCGTCTTGTGGTGCGCGGAACAACGAAATAAATTCTTCGACNGATGTTCTTCTCTCTTGTGGGCCACATAATATAAGGATGTATGTAATGGCGTGTAGCAGACCGAAGATCGATAAACCATGAGGAGCAAAATGNAAATAAACGATTTGTGGAACAAAAAATCATAATGGAATAGAAAACAACAATATAAAGTAAATAGAAAAATGNAAAAACCGAACTTAAATTTTTGGAAGTTGTGGAACCTTAGTTTCGGGTTCTTCGGTGTGCAAATTGCGTATGCNCTGCAGAGCGGCAACGTGTCGCGCATTTTCCGCACGTTGGGCGCCGACCCCCATTCGTTGAGTTTCTTTTGGATACTGCCGCCATTGATGGGTATGCTCGTGCAACCCATCGTGGGCACGTTGAGCGACAAAACCTGGTGCCGCTTCGGACGTCGTGTCCCCTATCTGTTTATCGGTGCTGCCGTGGCAGTGGCTGTGATGTGTCTGTTGCCCAATGCAGGTTCGCTGGGCATGTCGGTGAGCACAGCNCTCATCTTTGGCGTGTTTGCGCTAATGCTGCTTGACACTTCCATTAATATGGCCATGCAACCGTTTAAGATGTTGGTGGGCGACATGGTGAACGAGCAACAGAAAGCCAAAGCCTACAGTATTCAGTCGTTCTTGTGTAACGCCGGTTCGGTGGTGGGATTTTTATTCCCATTCTTCTTTACGTGGATCGGTTTAAAGAATGTGGCGCCGGAGGGTGTGGTGCCCGACTCGGTGATTTGGTCGTTCTATGTGGGGGCCGCTATCCTCATTCTGTGTGTCATCTACACCATATCTAAAGTGAAAGAATGGAATCCGCAGGAATATGCCATGTATAATTCTGTGAGTGCGGAAAAGGAAGATAGTGCCAATTGGTGGGCACTACTGAAGAATGCGCCTTCCATGTTTTGGAAGGTTGGTCTGGTGCAATTCTTCTGTTGGGCTGCATTGCTCTACATGTGGACCTATGTGGTTGACGCCGTTTCGGAGACCGTTTGGGGCACCATCGATCCTGCTTCGGAGAACTATCAGACTGCGGCCAACTGGACCGGTGTGCTCTATGCCATTCAGGCCATGGGTTCTGTGGTGTGGGCCACAATTCTTCCGCGTTTCTCGAACACAAAGATGGCCTATGCCGTGAGTCTCTTGCTGGGTGGCATTGGTTTCGCACTCATTCCCTTTGTGCCTTCNCAATACGGCCAAATCCTTCCGTTCCTGCTCATCGGCTGTGCCTGGGCAGCCATGTTGGCCATGCCGTTCACTTTTGTNACCAATGCCCTGCAGGGCTACGGACACATGGGCGCCTATCTCGGATTGTTCAACTGTACGATTTGTCTGCCTCAAATCATTGCGGCACTTTGTGGCGGAANCATACTGAAAATCGTAGGCAGTCACCAGAGCACAATGATGATTGTGGCTGGCGTGTTGCTCATAGCCGGTGCTTGCTGCGTGTCGCTCCTCACGGAGAAGAAGAGGCCAGCGACCGATGCTTGAAACAACAATTCTGTTGCAANGATTCGCGAAGAAAGACCACCGCTTTAATGCGAAAAATGCTTGCGAAGGCTATAACGGCTCCTCCGGCTGCATCAGTGCAGATTTTTACTCTTAAAACACGCATCCTTGATTGTCAAAGATGCGTGTTTTGATTTTCAAGATGGCATTTCAATCATACATTTNCGGCNATTATTGGTGTTAGCGGAAAGGAATATACGGGATANATTCCTTTTGAGTACATACTAGTATAATGAAAGAAGAGTTCTATCTCTTCNAACATAATGGTTGCAAATCAAAGAAAATGCAAACGATTGCACGGTAAAAAACGCAAAAAGCGAGAGAATGAGACAACATCTTCTGGCTTTTATGTGTAATTTCGTAGCGATAATCTAAACCATCTAACGACCCATGAAGATCATTTTCAACGTAGAATATCAGACGTCTTATGGCGAACAACTCGTGTTGCATATCTGCAAAACCNGTGCTGAGGCCGATGTCTTTCACATGAATACGCTCGATGGTTACCACTGGTGGTACGAGCAAAACGGGAATCACAAAGCAGGCGACACGCTCGATTATTATTACAGCGTGGAACGCGACGGTCGGCCGGAGCGAGAAGAATGGCGCGTGGCCACTCATCGGTTGGAGTTGGCAGGCGAGCGTGCCATACAATATATTATATATGACCACTGGCTCGACATACCCGAAAANAGTTATCGCTATAGTTCAGCCTTCACCGATTGCGTGGCTAAGCACAAACCGGCAAGAAGCAAAAAGACGGATTTCGGAAAGACTATTCGTCTGAAAGTGCGCGCTCCACAATTGCGTTCCAACGAGCGACTNGCACTTCTCGGAGCCGGCAAAGCACTCGGAANCTGGGAGGCNTTGAAGGCTTTGCCTATGACGGANCACAACTATAATGAATGGGTGGTGAGTCTGGATGCCGACAAAACAGACGGCGGCAGACTTGAATTCAAGTTCGTGGCGCTCGACGAAGAGAAGGATGTGACGCCGCTTTGGGAAGAAGGCGACAACCGCATCGTGACGCTGCCGCCCATGGAGCAGGGCGATGTGGTGGTGTATGAACTGCCCGAAGCCGTTTTCCCCATCTACAATCAGAAGTTGGCCGGAACGCTGGTGCCCCTGTTTTCNCTGCGAAGCAAAAGCAGTTTCGGCGTGGGCGACTTTGGCGACCTGAAGAAAATGATAGACTGGGTGGCTGCAACCGACCAACATGTGCTGCAGATTCTGCCCATCAACGACACCACAAACACCCACACTTGGACCGACAGCTACCCTTACAGCTGCATCAGCATCTATGCCCTTCATCCGCAATATGCCGACNTGACGGCGCTGCCCGAACTGCAAGACAAGAAGAAAGCGGCCGAGTTTGAAGCCCTGCGGAAGGAACTCAACGCCCTGCCGCAGATTGATTACGAGCGCGTGAACCGTGCAAAAACGGAGTATCTGATGCTTATTTTTGCACAAGAGGGCGCCAAAACGATGCGCACGGCACGCTACAAAATATTCTTTTCGGAGGAGAAACACTGGCTGACGGCCTATGCCGAATACTGCTGCAAACGGGAGGAAGGACACGGCGCACCCAAGAATTCGGCCGCCGTCAACCCCAAATTCTACTACTATGTGCAGTTTGTTTTGAGTTCACAAATGGAAGAGGCGCACGCCTATGCACGCAGCAAACGCGTCATTCTGAAGGGCGACATTCCCATCGGCGTTAATCGGACGGGCTGCGATGTGTATTCCGAACCGCGCTATTTCAACCTTAACGGACAGGCAGGCGCTCCGCCGGACGACTTCTCCGTGAACGGACAGAACTGGGGATTCCCTACTTATAACTGGAACGAAATGCTGCAGGACGACTGCCAATGGTGGGTGCGTAGATTCCAAAACATGGCTAAATACTTCGATGCTTACCGTATTGACCACGTGCTGGGATTCTTCCGTATATGGGAAATACCCATCAACGCCGTTCACGGACTGCTTGGACAGTTCTCGCCGGCATTACCCATGACGCGCGAAGAGATAGAGGCTTACGGTCTGCACTTCCAAGACGAGCTGTTCCTTGAACCATTCATTATGGACTGGACGCTCGACCGAATGTTTGGTGATGATGCCGAATACGTGCGCCGCCACTTTATAGAATCGACGCACGACGGCCGCTATCGCATGCTGCCCGATTATGACACGCAGCGCAAAGTGGAAGCCTGGTACGAGGAAAACAAGGATAATCAGCCCTCAGAACTCCGTATGCCGCTGTCCTCTTTACGCGACGCGCTCTACGCTATGATAAGCGACGTGCTCTTCTTGCGCGACCACAAGAACCCCGAGCGATACCATCCGCGCATCTCTGTGCAGCACGATTTCATCTACGAGAGCCTTTATGACAGCGATAAGTATGTGTTCAATAACCTTTATAACGACTACTATTACCGTCGAAACAACCCATTCTGGTATCGCGAAGCAATGAAAAAGCTGCCGCGTCTGGTGCAGGCAACGCGCATGTTGGTTTGTGCCGAAGACCTCGGAATGGTACCCGATTGCGTGGCTTGGGTAATGAATGAACTTCGAATTCTCTCTCTCGAGATTCAGTCGATGCCTAAGGATCCGAAGTATCGGTTCGGTCGTCTCTCTCACAATCCCTATCGCTCGGTGTGCACCATCTCATCACATGACATGCCTACGCTGCGTATGTGGTGGGACGAGGATGAACAACGAACGCAAGAGTACTATTCAACCGTGCTCCATCGAGAAGGCGGCGCACCTCATCCGCTGCCCGGATGGTTGGCAAGGGATATTGTAAGCCGCCACCTTACATGCCCCTCCATGCTCTGTGTGTTGGCTCTTCAAGACTGGTTGGCTATTGATGAGAACCTCCGTTTGCCCGATGCCGGAGCCGAACGGGTGAACATTCCGGCCAATCCGAAGCATTACTGGCGCTACAGGATACATATTAATATAGAGGACCTGATGGCTAACAAGTCGTTCACCGAAAATATAAAAGAACTCATCACACAATCCGGAAGAAAATAATCAATGATGAAAAAGAAAGCCTTGACGGCAGTGTTGGCTGCCATGGTGTCGTTGGTTGCAACGGCACAGACCGTGAAATCGCCCGACGGAAACGTGGCCGTGACCTTCTCGCTCGACGGCGAGCGACCGCAATACACCGTTACCTACAAGGGACGCGACGTGGTGAAGCCCTCGCATTTGGGGCTCGAACTGGCCAAAGACAAGCACGCTTCGAAGGGATTGGACGAAACCGACCTGATGGACGGATTTGTGATTGCAGACACCCGGACGAGCACTTTCGACGAAACATGGCAGCCCGTGTGGGGCGAAACATCATCCATTCGAAACCATTACAACGAGATGGCCGTCACGTTGCATCAGCCGTCGGCCGACCGCACCATGCTGATTCGATTCCGTGTGTACAATGAAGGCATGGGATTGCGCTATGAATTCCCCCGTCAAAAACAGCTCAATTACTTTCTTATAAAGGAAGAAAAGACCGAGTTCGCTATGGCCGGCGACCACGTCGCATGGTGGATTCCGGGCGATTACGATACCCAAGAGCAAGAAACGCAACAGTGCAGACTGTCCGAAATACGCGGGCGCTTCCACGATGCAGTGAACTGGAGCAACTCATCCGTGGCTGTTTTCTCCGAAACGGGCGTTCAAACGGCCTTGCAAATGAAATCAGACGAAGGGCTTTACATCAATATTCACGAGGCCGCCTGCCTTGATTACGCCACGATGCACCTTGACTTGAACGACAAGACACTTGTGTTTACGTCGCATCTGACGCCCGACGCCACCGGACTGAAAGGCTGCATGCAGACGCCCTGCACCACACCTTGGCGCACGGTGATGGTGAGCGACGATGCACGCGATATGCTCTCAAGCAATCTGATACTGAATCTTAACGAGCCTTGCGCCCTCGATGACACGTCATGGATACATCCCACGAAGTATTGCGGCGTGTGGTGGGAGATGATTGTAGGCAAGAGTAGCTGGAACTACACCGATGAATTCGCGTCCGTAAAACTGGACGAGACAGACTATCTGAAGGCTAAACCGAACGGACGGCATGGCGCAACGACTGGGAAAGTGCACCGATACATCGACTTTGCAGCCGATAACGGACTCGACCAGGTACTGGTGGAAGGCTGGAATATAGGGTGGGAAGACTGGGCAAACATGTGGAAACGCGACGTGTTCGACTTTGTTACGCCCTATCCCGACTTTGATATTGATGCGCTAAACAAGTATGCCCACTCGCGCGGCGTAAAGCTGATGATGCACCACGAAACGTCATCGAGCACGCAAAACTACGAGCGTTGCCTGCCGGCCGCTTATGCATTGATGGAGAAATACGGTTACGATGCAGTGAAAACAGGCTACGTCGGCGACATCATTCCCCGTGGCGACCACCATTATAGTCAATCAATGAACAACCATTACCTCTATATANTAAAGGAAGCCGCTAAGCATCACATCATGATTAACGCCCACGAAGCGACGCGTCCGACGGGTCTTTGTCGCACGTATCCTAATCTGGTGGGCAACGAGAGCGCACGCGGTACNGAGTATGAAGCCTTTGGAGGCTCTCGACCTGACCATACGGTGATACTCCCTTTCACCCGTCTTCAAGGNGGACCGATGGATTACACGCCCGGCATTCTAGAAACNCAGCTGGCGTCTTGGAGCGATAATCAGAACTTCGTTCATACCACTTTGGTGGGTCAATTGGCGCTCTATGTAACCATGTATAGCCCTCTTCAAATGGCGGCCGACCTTCCGGAGAACTACGCCAAATACTCCGATGCGTTCCAATTCATACGCGACGTGGCTTGCGATTGGGATGATTCGCGCTATCTCGAAGCCGAACCTGCCGACTATATNACCGTNGCACGCAAGGCAAAGGGNACTGACAACTGGTTCATCGGAGGGAAATGTGACGAGCAAGGACACCGNGCAACCATCGCATTAGACTTTCTCGACAAGGGTCGCCGATACGATTGCACCATCTATTCTGATGCTCCCGACGCTCACTTCGAAACCAATCCCAAGGCTTATGTAATCAGCCACAGCACCGTGAAACGCGGTGATGTGCTCCGCCTGAAAGAAGCCCCCGGCGGAGGTTTTGCCGTTTCTTTAATCGCAAAATAAAAGAANATAAACCNTATTATAAGTATGAAGNATGTTNTTTTNNCCTTGATTGCACTCNTNGCGCTTGTTTCATGTGGCGGTGAAATAACGGAAAAGGAGAAGGAACAAATGAGTATAAACGCGAGAATGCAACTAGAAGAATTGTATCACGAAGAAGGAATTACACCTTATGGAATGGTCTGCAAACTTGCAAATATGGAGCTGGAGAATGATACCGTGGCTCGCGGTAACATTTCAATATCCTTCGAAGATTGGAGCAAGAAACCTGCGCCGAAAGTGAATATACAAGCAATGGTAAAGTTTGTGAAGCTCCACAACGTTGCATGGCGGCTTCGCCCTCGTTCTGTTGACGTGTTTCTTGTGTCATCATTGATAGGAACTCAATCAAAAGCGGATAGTACATACATCCTCAAGACTTTTATGACCGAGGATGATTATGAGTAGATANGACATTCATTCAACGCTCCAACGAATGTATGAAAACAATATTTAAAGTTGTATTGATGGGAGTGATGCCCTTGATGATAGGTTCTGTTGCCGCCCAAACAATCGACTTTCGGCAGGTAAGTCTTGGCGAGAACAAGACGGATTTTTGCTTCGTTGCCGACCCGATGGCCGAGCGCGTCACGCTGAAAATCTATCCCGAAGGCGTGGGCGGAAAGGCCGAAAAGACCATTCGGTTGGAGCACGGGCCAAGCGGATGCCTTTGGAAGGGCAGCATTGACAAGCGGCTGGAAGGCAAATTCTACACTATCGAAGTGAAAACGAAGGGCAAATCGTGGGGCGAAACACCCGGCGTTTTTGCTCGTGCAGTAGGCGTAAACGGTCAGCGCGGCGCCATTATCGACNGCAATAAAAGCAATCCCGAAGGGTGGGAGAGCGACCGTCCGTTGCCGGCTGTTGCTCCGGCCGACCTCGTGGTCTATGAACTTCACCACCGCGACTTCTCTGTTTCGCCCTCATCGGGCATAATAAACAAGGGCAAGTATTTGGCGCTTACAGAGCCGGCAGCCCTTAATCACTTGTTGTCGCTGGGCGTTAACGCCGTTCATATACTGCCATCTTTCGATTATGCATCGGTAGATGAAACCCGTTTGGATGCGCCGCAATACAACTGGGGATACGATCCCGTGAACTATAACGTGCCCGACGGCTCTTACAGCACCAATCCCTTCGACCCCGTCGTGCGCATCCGTGAGTTCAAACGGATGGTTCAAGCGCTTCACATGGTAGGNATTCGCGTGATTCTCGACGTAGTGTATAACCACACGTTCAACATCGAAGGCTCTAATTTTCAACGCTCTTACCCCGACTATTACTACCGCAAGACACTCGACGGAAAGGCATATAGCAACGGTTCGGGTTGTGGAAACGAGACCGCCTCAGAGCTCCCTTTGATGCGGCGGTACATGATAGCCTCCGTAAAACATTGGGCGGAGGAGTATCATATAGACGGTTTTCGATTCGATTTGATGGGCTGCCACGACATAGAGACTATGAACTCCATTCGTAAAGAGCTGGATGCTGTGCGCCCAGACATCTTTATATATGGTGAAGGATGGAGTGCCGGAGAGTGTGCCCTGCCTTCAAATCAGTTGGCGATGAAGGCTAACATGAAGCAAATGCCCCGTGTGGCCGCCTTCTCCGACGAATTGCGCGACGGTCTTCGAGGCCCGTTTAGCGACGACACGAAAGGCGCTTTCCTGGCCGGAATACNAGGCCATGAAGAAAGCGTGAAGTTCGGAATAGCTGGCGCCATTGANCATCCTCAGGTGGATATGACGAAGGTTAACTATTCAAAGACCGCTTGGGCGACCGAACCCACCCAAATGATGGCCTACGTGAGCTGCCACGACGACATGTGTCTGGTGGATCGTTTGCGTGCAAGCATCCCCGGATTGACCGACGACGAATTGATACGTCTCGACCTTTTGGCGCAGACTGCCGTGTTCACCTCTCAAGGCGTGCCCTTCATGCTGGCCGGCGAAGAGATGCTTCGCTCCAAGCAAGGCGTTCACAACAGCTACAATTCGCCCGACAGCATCAACGTCATTCCGTGGGAAAACCTGANCCGTTATCCTCAAGTATTCGATTACTACAAGCGGCTTCTGGCTTTGCGCCGCCATCATCCGGCCTTCCGTTTGGGACGAGCCGACCTTGTGCGCCGCCACTTGGAGTTTCTCCCTGCNGGCGATAACGTGGTGGCTTTCCGCCTGAAAGACCATGCCGGCGGCGACGTTTGGCAAGACATCATCGTCGTGCTGAACGCCAACAACGAGGCCGCCTACGTCCAGATACCCGACGGCCGCTATACCGTTGTGTGTCAAGACGGACGCATCGACGAGCAATCGCGCCGTACCGTCAGCGGCGGCCGCACGTGCGTTGACCACCGCTCGGCACTTATTCTTTATCGATAACTCTCTTAAAACCATACATCGCCATGAAACGAATTCTTCTTCTTGCACTATTGATGACAAACGCTATCCTTATGCAAGCAACTCCAAACATAGACCGCATCGAGCCGCAAGACTGGTATGTCGGACTCAAAGATGCCACTCTTCAACTGATGATTTACGGTGAAAACATCCGCGAATCCGACGTCTCGGCCGATTACTCTGGTGTTCGCATCGACAGCATCGTGCGGCTCGCGTCGCCCAATTACCTGCTCGTTTACCTCGATTTGAAGGGCGCAAAGGCCGGCGAAATGACGCTCACTTTCCGTCAAAACGGCAAGCAACGANGCGTGAAATACCAACTCAAGCAGCGCGAACGAGCCGGCGCCGACCGTCAAGGCTTCACCAATGCCGACGTGCTCTATATGCTAATGCCCGACCGTTTCGCGTCTTCCGGCAAGCAACACCCCGATGCCGACAAGATGAACGCCTATGTCGTGAACCGCAACGAACCATCACTTCGACANGGCGGAGACCTNGNAGGACTTCGNCAGCACCTTGATTACTTCACCGANCTCGGTGTAACCGCCCTNTGGTTCACGCCCGTTTTGGAGAACAACTCGCCCGATCGCGACGGNTTTTCAACNTATCACGGCTACGCTACGACCAACTATTATCGTGTGGATCCGCGTTTCGGAACCAACGCCGACTATCGCCGGCTCATCGATGAAGCCCACGCTCGCGGTCTGAAAGTCGTGATGGACATGATTTTCAATCATTGCGGTTTCGAGCATCCGTGGGTGAAAGACATGCCGTCGGCCGATTGGTTCAACCTNCCCGAATGGCTCGAAGCATCGCAAGGAAAACCCGAACCCAACTCAAAATTCCTGCAAACAAGCTATAAACTGACGCCCCTTCGCGACCCTTATGCCTCGAAAATAGACACCAAGGAAACCGTGGAAGGATGGTTTGTGCCCACCATGCCCGACCTCAATCAGCACAATCCGCACGTCATGCGTTATCTCATTCAAAACTCTGTGTGGTGGATTGAGACCGCAAACATTGATGGCATACGCATGGATACCTATCCCTATGCCTACGCCGACGGCATGGCAGAGTGGATGAAAACCCTTGACACGGAGTATCCCCACTTTAATGTTGTGGGCGAAACATGGGTTACCGAACCTGCTTACACCGCCTCGTGGCAGAAGAATTCACGCCTCGCCAAGAAGAATACATACCTTAAAACCGTCATGGATTTCGCTTTCTTCGACCGTCTCAACCGAGCCAAGAGCGAGGAAACCGACGACTTTTGGGAAGGCTACAACCGTCTTTACAACACTCTCGCCTACGATTATCTCTACGAAGACCCCACCAACGTGATGGCTTTCATTGATAATCACGACACCGACCGCTTTCTCGGCAAGGGTCAAGACACGCTTGCATTGAAGCAGGCGCTGGCCTTGTTGCTCACCGTTCGACGCATCCCTCAACTCTATTACGGCACTGAAATACTCATGAATGGTACTAAAGAGGTGACAGACGGAAACGTGCGCAAAGACTTTCCGGGCGGATTTCCGGGCGACAAACACAATGCCTTCACCGCCAACGGGCGCACCCGTGCCGAGCAAAACATGTTTGCATGGCTCTCGCGCGTGCTGCACTGGCGGCAGAATAATCCTGCCATTATCAGCGGCCGGCAGACCCAATTCATTCCGTGTCAGGGTGTTTATGTCATTGCCCGAACCACCGACGACCGCTGTGTGCTCACCATCATCAACGGCCGCAACCATGAAGCCGAGCTCCAAGTGGCGCGCTATGCCGAAGTGATTCCCGCTGGCGCCACCGCCATCGACATCACCACCGGTCGCAGTCACTCGCTAGCCACCAACGTGAAATTGCGTCCGCGCCAAACCATGATTCTCGACATCAAACGCTGATCATGCCTCCCCGCCGTGAGAAGGGTGGGAGGATGAGGAATGAAACAGTGGACGAAAAACACTGGGAATCCCGTGAAAGCGTTTTCACATATTCCCCGTGCGAAAATTCTCCATCTAGAGAAATTCATAGGCCAGATCTCGTCATGCCGGACCGATTCCACTGCTTTTCCGTTGCGAAAACTAATGCTTTTCGTCTCCAAAAGCAGTGGTTTTGCTCGTCAAGAATGCGTCTTTCGGAGGTCAAAAGTGCCATTCTTGGCCTTCAAAAGTGCTGTTTTTGAAGAGCAACGCAGTTATTCCTGACACCCGATGAGAAGAAGCGTGGGGCTAACGGCTTGCGACATAGCAGGATAACAAAAACGGCTCAAAATTCGCGTTTCCCCGATCTAATGAGCGATTGGTGGCCGGCAAGCCCCGTTTTGAGCCTCCTTTTGGTCGAAAAGTTTCACATATTCACTGCCTCCACGATGGTCTAACATCATGGTCCTCGGGGGCGTCCCCCCTTGTTAGTCCACATCTCTCACACCATCTGCCGACACTGCCGAAATGGCCAAGTATGTACTTTCAAGATGAATTGCACTTCTATTTTGAAAGTATAATCGGCCTCATAAGTTATCATAAATCGCAAAAAACGCGAAAAACTTGCAGATTTTACATAAAAGCAGTAATTTTGTCCTCGATAACCCATAAGAATTAAGTATCGACGAACCGCCGCGGCCTTCCTATCGATACCATCGCCAGAGCCGCAGACTTCGTCGCTGAAGGAACAGAGACAATATGAGACAAGCAGTAACCTACGAGAATACGTCTCTAACCCGCTGTAAACTAAGTGTTTGCGGGGGGGGTATCGCCGTGCTTTAACATACTTATTACGCCATAGCCACAAGCCAGTCTGCGCCCTATAGCAAGGGTCGTGGGCAGGCTTGTTGTATATACAGACAAGAAACAACAAAAAGATAAAATGAAAAAATCACGCTACCTAAATCCAAGGCCGTTTGGCCGTCTTGCAGCGAAGTGCTTGCTGCTCGTGTTGATGCTCCTGCCACAGATGGCATGGGCCGACAATGTTTACTACAAGGAAGCCGACGGCACGGTGAAGTCGTGCGATGCCACGGCCATTGAGAGCAAGGCTGCAGGCAGCAGCACTTATACACTCTCTGAAGGCTACTATTACGTTTCGGGTGACATCACTGTTTCTACCCAGATGCAAGTAAGCGGCTCGGTACATCTCATACTTCTCGATGGTTGCGACCTCAAAGCAAAGGGTTGTATTGTTGTGGAGAATAATAATACCCTGACGATTACAGCGGGCAACACATCCGAGTCAATCACTGGCTCTGGGTCACTCACTGTGACTGACGATTACAATGTAGAATCTGACGGTACGCCCAAAGACAGCCGTGGCAACGACGGAGATAATGCCCGCATTGGTTCACGCGAAGGCGAAAATTGTGGTTACATCTACATCAATGGAGGAAAAATTACGGCTTATTCCACATACGATGGGTATAACGTTTTGGGTGCAGACATCGGCAGCGGCTATAAGGGAAACCAAGGTAGCATTGGCATAAGAGGAGGCGAAGTGAACTGCCAGGGTGCTTACAAGAAGGGTGAATGTGCGATGAAAGCGGCATGTATCGGCAGTGGCTCCGAAGCCAGAATCACAACTATTTGGATACGCATCTATGGAGGGACTGTGAATGCTACATGTTCAAAAGGCAAAGACAACTATGGCGCAGCCATAGGCACGGGCGCGTCTGCAAAAGGTCCTGCAAACATCTGCATCGACGACGGTATAGTTACAGCTATCGGTTCTGTTGATGGAGGTGTGGGTAACGGCGCAGCCATTGGTACTGGCGATAGCTATCAGTCTTCAAATGACACTGAGATAGCAATCCATGGCGGCACGGTTAAAGCTTACTCCACCCACTGTGAAAGCGATGGATCTAGCGCAGGGAAAAGCTTTGGAGCCGGCATCGGTATGGGCGATGACTGGGGCGATAGTTATGGCAAGGTCAATATCACCATCGACGGCGGCACGGTAGAGGCGCGCAGTGGATATAAAGAAGCAGACGGCTCTGGTATTGGCGGTGGTGAGGATGGTGGTTGCGGAACGATCACTATCAGTGGTAATGCTAACGTGAAGGCATACAATTGCAACACGGGCTATACATCCAATGCTTCAGGCATCGGTGATGGGGAAAGTTCTGTAGGTGGAAAACTTACCATCACTGGCGACCAGTGCGTGGTTGACACTTGGGGCAACAATGGCATTGGTGACGAAGATGGCAAATTTACCGCTACGATTACTCCCCAATACGGTTCGTTCAATATGACAAGCGGCAGCAGTTACAATTCTGCGACATCGGCTGAGACTTTCGACGAATCGAAGACGTATAGCAAAGGTACGAGCCAGTGGACTAATGTGACTTTTGAACCGAAAACAATCACGGTAACTTACGATGCCAATGGTGGAACAGGGGAAATGGAGTCCTCAACAGGATATGCGGATGCAGGCGCAATCGCCAGTGAAAACCAGTTTACTTGGGAACCTTATTTCTTTGGTGGATGGAACACGAGTGCTGACGGCACGGGCACAGCGTATGCCGCGGGTGCTACAATTAAATCTACTACCAACATTACCCTGTATGCCCAGTGGAAAATGAGTTGCTATTACCTCACGACTGATGGTACAACTAAACATGCAGACGATTGCTATGTACTCACTGCCAACCGTGCCACTTCTACAGCGCCGCTTGCGAGCGGCAAGTGGGTGGTGCCAAGCGATGTTGCCAGCACTGTGAGGCTCTATGTTGACACCAACGACGTAACCTTAATTCTGATGGACGGTGCCAAACTCGACGCTACAGCAGGTGGCGTCAACGTTTCAGAAGGTGGAACCCTCACCATTACCGCTGGAAACACTACAGAGGGCATCGAGGGTTCTGGAACAATGACTGCAAAAGGAGGAAAATATGAGGCTGGCATTGGCGGCGGCAATGAAGGCACCTGCGGTACGGTTAACATCACAGGCGGCATAGTTAAAGTTTATGGCGGTCAATATGGTAGCGCTATCGGTGCTGGCAATGGCGGTTCAGGCGGTACATTGGTCATAAGCGGAACTGCCGACGTGACGGTGGAATCGACGGACAACGGTGTATATGCTCTGTGTTGCTCTGAAGCGATTGCCATGCCAAGCGGCAACGTTGTGATAGTGCAAGACAAGGGCAAAAATGACCTCGTCAAACCTTCTGCTGAGCAGGTTGACCTGATTAACAACGTTGGGCTTGGCTGCACTTATCAATACGCCCACATCTTCTTTGGAACGGACTATACTGTTACTTTCAAAGCCAATGGAGGTGAGGGAAACATGGATAAGGTAAATGTAAAAGCAGGCGAGTCTGTATCAATAATAAACAAATTCACAAGAGACGGATGGATATTCGTCGGATGGAACACGGAGCCCGACGGTTCAGGGATGTCCCTCAAAGCGACAGGAAGTATCACTTTCGCTTCTGACATCACATTGTATGCACAATGGGAAGAGTTTACTTGTTACTACAAAACCCTTGATGGAAGTATAGTCGCAACAGGGAATTTACAGACAGCTTTCGTTGAGCCTACCACAACTGAGTTATCGAGCGGGTTATGGATAGTCGCAGACGAAATAGAGGCAGAACAAAGAATTTCTGTGACCTCCAACGATGTTACTCTGATTCTGATGGACGATGCCGAACTTGATGCCACTGAAGGTGGCATAGAGGTGACAGAAGGTTGCACGCTTTCTATTACCATAGGAAATACCACTGAAAATATAGAAGGCACGGGAACCTTGGAAACCGAGGGTGGCGAAAACCAAACAGGAATTGGCGGTAGTGGCTCAGACGATGACTCGTCAGCTGGTAATGCTTCAAACGGTACTGTGAATATCATTGGCGGCACTGTTACGGCGACAGGCGGAGCATCAGCTGCTGGTATCGGTGGAGGTAATGGAGGCTCTGGTGGTACAATAAATATCATTGGCGGCACTGTTACGGCGACAGGCGGAGCATCAGCTGCTGGTATCGGTGGTGGTAATGGAGGCTCTGGCGGTATTATAAATATCATCGATGGCTCTGTGACGACAACAAGCGGAGGCTCAGCTGCTGGCATCGGTGGCGGTAAAGGAGGTTCTGGCGGTACTATAAATATCTCTGGCGGTACAGTGGAAGCATATTCGTCGCAGAGTGGTGATGCTTCTGGTGCTGGCATAGGTGGAGGAGAAGAAGGCTCTGGCGGAACGATAACTATCGATGGTGGAACAGTAGCGGCTTGTTCGTCGAAGAATGGTTCTGGTGCTGGTGCTGGCATAGGTGGAGGAGAAGAAGGCTCTGGCGGAACAATTATTATCAATGGCGGAACAGTAGAGGCATATTCTTCGTTGGAATCCAGTGATAACTATAACGTTGGTTGTGGTGCTGGCATAGGCAGTGGTGAAGGCAATGGAGAATACTACGGCCTTTCATGCACGATAACCATCAATGGCGGCGATGTGAAGGCATACTCGTCGCGAGATGGTGGTGGTAAAGGTGCTGGCATAGGTGGTGGTGAAGGTAATGGCGACTGTACTATAACCATCAATGGAGGTACTATTGAGGCATATTCGTCTAAAAATTTTAGTGCAACTGGTTCAGGTATCGGTGGCGGCACTGGAAGCTCTGGCGGAACCATAACTATCGATGGCGGAGCTAAAGTAAAGGCTTATAGTAGTGGAGTAGAAATAGCCTCTGGTGGTGCAGGTATTGGCTCTTCCTTCGAAAGCTATAACGCAGTGGGATCGCTGTTTATCGGCGATGCTGAGGTTGAAATGTGTGGAAGCGGTTGGTCTGTTTATTCATCTGTCGCTACTGCATTCGCACCAGGACGGGATTTCTTGATTGAATACAAAAAGCAGAAAGGAGTAATTTATGAATGGAAGCAAAGCGACGAAATAGACCTTCATGATTTCAATGATGGATCTTCCTTGTATAATTATTACTACGCAAAGATTACATCGGAGCCTTATGACTACTGTTTGGTAACATATATGGATGCTAAGGATACGGTAAAGGTGCAATATGCACATAAGGATAGCTGTACGACGGCTCACCAATATGTTAAGGAAGATGCCCTCTGTGTTGGATGGTATAAGGATGAAGCCTGCACTCAGGAGTTTGACTTCTCCGATCCTATAACCGAAAACATCACACTTTACGCCAAGCTAATGGCCGCAGAGAAGTGTTATTACAAGGACACGACAGGCGTTGCCAAGCCATTGTCGGACTTTAAGGCGAAAGGCTACAAATCGTTCTATCAAGTGGCAGATTCTATGACGGTATTTGCGGACAATACAGTATATGTGGTTCTGGGAACTACCAATGTAGAGAAGCGCATCACTTGTGGAAAGGATGTAGTTCTCGTGTTGCTCGATGGCTATACCTTGACTGCCGAAAGAGGCATCACCGTTAATAGTGGTGATTCTCTAACCATTTTCGCAGGAGCCCTGACTGAAGACATTTCCGAGACCGGCACACTCATTTCAACGTCGAATGATGTCAGCGCGGCAGGCATTGGCAGTACTTCTGACAGTGATGCTGGTGGAATAACAATATGTGGCGGCAAGGTAACGGCATACGTACGTGTGGATGATAGGGTTAACGCTGCTGGCATTGGTGGGGGATATAATCACTCCGGAGGTAATATAACTATCTATGGCGGAGAGGTTACAGCATATTCGTCGCAAAGTCATATGGCTTCGGGCGCAGGCATCGGTGGCGGTCGCCAAGGTTCCTTAGGCACAATCAATATCTATGGCGGCACGATTAAAGCATATTCATCGATAACAATGCAAGGGGAAGGCGCTGGTATTGGTAGCGGGTCAGACTCCTCGAACGGTTCCAATGCCACAATCAACATCTATGGCGGCACGATAAAGGCTTATTCTTCGATGAAGGATATTGGCTATGGTGCTGGCATCGGTAGCGGGAGTAGCAGCTATATCGACGCAATCAATATCTATGGCGGCACGATAGAGGCTTATTCATCGAATAGTTCTGGTTCTGGTGCTGGCATCGGTAGCGGTTATGGAGGCTCAGTCACCACAATAAATATCAACGACGGCGACATTACGGCGGCTTCTTCGGTTGGGTCCAATGGTTCTGGTGCCGGCATCGGCAGCGGCAGCAACGGCTCTGTCACTACAATCAATATCAATGGTGGTGACATTACGGCAGCTTCTTCACTAAGTTCCGAAGCCGGAGGTGCTGGCATCGGTAGCGGCAGTGAAGGCTCCGTCGCCACAATCAACATCAACGGTGGCGACATTACGGCATACTCAGCGCAGGGAGGTTATGCTGTTGAAGGTGCTGGCATTGGTAGCGGCTTGGAAGGCTCCGTCACCACAATCAATATCAATGGTGGCGACATTACGGCGTACTCTGCGATAGATGACGGTGGAAATGGCGCTGGTATCGGTATCGGTAGGGAAGGCTCTGTTGGTACGCTAACGATAAATGGCGACGACGCCGTTGTGAAAGCAACCGGAACTTGTGCCGTGAAATGCGATGAGGCTCAGGTAACGGGTAAGGAGATGGCGAGCGTTATCGAATATGGAGAGTCATCATCTTCATACGATACATACACGGAAGTCAGTAGTGAAACTGTTGATTTACTTGCTTTCAACGACGACTCTTCACTATCCTCCTGCAAGTACGCCAAGATATACTTCGCACCGGCATATATCGATGTAACGATTGGTAGCACGAAATACGCAACGCTGTATTATAGTGACAGGAATCTCGTGGTGCCGACGGATAAAGGCGTCAAAGCCTANATCGTTACGGCNGCAGAAGCCGGCACCGANGCGGANGGCAAAGCCACACTGACACNCCTTGAGTCGAACATTATTCCTGCGGGCACTGCCGTTGTGCTGAAGGCCGATGCTGCCGGCACCTACACCTTTAGTGCTACACAGGAGGCGT
>Ga0065708_1006365_pt1 | contig 170372 bp, 115 predicted proteins | sample Hoacrofraction12_2_FD_59095 | JGI IMG/M metagenome (GOLD analysis project Ga0065708, IMG submission 59095) | Hoatzin crop microbial communities from Cojedes, Venezuela, sample from fiber fraction 12 v1 | ecosystem: Host-associated > Birds > Digestive system > Esophagus > Crop | place... | reverse complement strand
TCGTACATCTTACGAAGTTCTTCTCGAACCGTATCATAACTTTTACCGTTGGCATCCGCCATTTCTTGTATGGGTTCCTTACAGTAAGTATCTAATTCCTCATCTGTAAAACCACAGATAGCCTGATATTGCGAGGACAAAGAAATATCCTTTAGTTGATTCAAGTCACTGAAGATACTTATCTTTGAGAATTTAGTCACACCCGTAAGCATCGCGAAGCGGATATGTGTATCTGCAGACTTTAAAACACTATAGAACGATTTAAGTTCTCTACGAAATTTCTCGTTAAGATTTTCGTTATTTAAAGTTTCCGTCAAAGGTTTATCATATTCATCTATGAGAATTACCACCTGTTTCCCCGTTTTTTCATGAGCACGTTCTATAATACCTTGAAATCTTGCAGATAAAGTTATTTCCGAAGGTTGTGTGCCATAAATCCTTTCCCAGGAGGCTAACGCATTATTGAGGTGTAGTTCTACAGCATCTTCCTTGCTGTAATTTTCTCCAATCATATCAAGATGCAGCACAGGATAGCTTTCCCATTCATCTTCAAGTTCCTCTATCTTAAGTCCCTTAAAAAGTTCTTTTTCTCCGCGAAAATATGCGTCAAGCGTCGAGATAAGTAGCGATTTACCGAAACGGCGGGGACGAGAAAGGAAAAAATACCCTCCCTTACGTCCTAACTTATAGACGTAATCTGTCTTATCTATATATAAGAAATCATCTTTTCTTACTTTAGCAAAAGTCTGAATACCTATTGGATAGTCCATGTTCTGCAATTTTTTGTTTTCTTCTTGTGCTCTCATAAGTAAAAGATTTTAAGTTTATATTATATGCTGCATTTTCTCACGTTAACTCTGCAAATATATAGATAAAATTTGATTCTTGCAAGAGAATGATTAACATTTAGGATTTTAATACAAAAAATCTCTGCAACCAAAAGATTGCAGAGATTTTTATTAATATTATCTAAAGATTTTTGTTATTATTCTTTAGCTTTGAAGTGCCAGAATGATGCCTCGCCCCAGTTACCGAGAGTCGTGAAATCGCCTCCGTCAGGATATACGAGACACATCTTGTCATTTGTAAGGTAAACGACCTCGAATATCGTAGGCATATTACCACCAGAGTTGATCTCGTATGGCCATAGGATTGTACCTGCAGTAGTATTCAGTTCTGCAACCTTCCATTCATTGCCTGTAATTCTATCGAATGAGAATGAACCTGTATTGATGGTTGAACCATCACCGGCATGGCGTTCAATGATACCTTCACCTGTCAGACGGAAATATGCATCCATACTCTCGTCACCATGTGCTGCACCATCGTTGGTGTGCTGGAGTTGTCCCATGAACTCTTCTTCGCTTTTGACACCCCACCATTGACCATTACCAGTAAGACCTACAGCAGAACCGTCACCGCCGCAGTAACCCATGTTACCCCAGACAGCACCTGTGATAGATGTATCCCAAGTCCAATCCTTATAGTCGGTCTTAGCATATCCGTATGCCATACCATCAATATCATCAGAGCTCTTGAAATGCCAGAATGAAGCCTCACCCCAGTTGCCAAGACCATCGTATGCACCACCGTCAGGATATACGAGACACATCTTATCTGCTGTAAGATAAACGATTTCATACTCACCTGGGATATTACCACCAGAGTTAATCTCGTATGGCCACAAAATAGCTGTCGTCTTCAAAAGACCCTTTCTCCATTCTGCTGAAGCGTCATAACTATCTACAGAATATGAACCAGTACGGATAACGTCACCATTTGCGTCGTATGATGTCAAGATACCCTCATCAGTAAATATCATATAAGAGTTATCTACATCACCATCACCATGGTATGCACCGTCTTCAGTGTGCTGAAGCTGAGTAAGGAATTCTTCCTCACTGCCAACGCCCCACCATTGACCATTTCCAGTAAGACCTACAGCAGAACCGTCACCGCCGCAGTAACCCATGTTACCCCAGACCTGACCTGTTATAGAAGCATCCCATTTCCAGGTCTTGCTTCCATAAGAGTCGCTGGCAAGCAAACGGATCTCAGGATCAAGTTCTGACTGAACGTAAACATTAACTGTTCTAGTGATATTAGTTATAGTTCCATCAGAGTTAACCACTCTGACATAGAATGTCTGAGAAGAACTCTCGCCACGTTTAGGAGAAATCTTGAAAGATCCAGATGTACCATAAGCAAGAACATTCTCGTCACCACTACTCAGATAATTATATACAGACACTGTTGTAGCAGGACTGGTAGTATATGTAAAATAGTTACCATCATCAGCAGCATTACCGTCAGCATCCTTCTGCGTATATGTAAAACAGCTCTCGAGACTACTCTCCGACACGTAATTGATGTCGAAGCTCTTATCATCTTTCTGAGGATTACAAGAGACGAGAACCCCTGCTGCCATCATCAAATATAATATTGATTTTTTCATATTGCTCTATTCTTAAGTGTTTATATTTTACAATGTAGGAGGTGCAGACATTACCCACTCAGAAGCCTCTGACTCAAGCCATCCAGGATTCTGTGTAAGAACGGTCTCATCAGCAACAGCAGAAATCTGTGTAGGTGGTATTCTCAAGAAACCATCTGTATCAGCATAACGCTGTGCCCATCCTACAGTAGCATGTTTCATTTTTGTCCATGTACCGCAGTAGTTTACACGTGCACCATTCTGTCTCTCAAGAGCTACAGCTGCCTCACAAGTTGTTCCACCGTCTTTTCCTGACCAACGACGAAGGTCATTGAAACGAAGACCCTCACCTGCAAGCTCGAAACGACGCTCAGCCTTGATGTTTGCCCAAGAATAAGATACGTCAGACAAACCTGCACGTTTACGAACTTTATTCATGTTTGTAGCATCTCCTGTCAACTCAGAATGCATCAGCAATACATCAGCAAAACGGAGAAGAGGATAGTCTGCATAGTGGTCACACTGCATAGAGTTTCCACTAGTTGCTGCAGAAGATGTGTTGTTCTTTCTGTAAACACCCCACCATGTATAAGCGTCAGACTCACCATATTTGTATGCTTCCTTACATCTTATAGACATAACTTTCTTGTTGTAGAGAGCTGTCTCTTCAGCACAGTCGGTAATGAAGTAAACCGCTATTTCCTGTGTACCGCCATTCTTGTCTGAACAACCGTTCATCATAGTAGCTGTCTTACGGATATCGCTGTCACTCCAGTCATCCCAAAGGTTAGGATTGTAAACACCCCAACCCCATCCTTGACCGAATGGGAAATGTTCCTCACCACCATTAGCTCTACCTTCAGCGTCAGTAGAAGAACGTAGACCGCAGTTAAGACCAAGATAGTTGATGAAACCCATACCTGTATTTCCGTTCCATGTACCAGAGTTCATATACTGTATCTGGAACATTTCCTCGGCATTACCATTTCCGTTACCATCAGAGGTCTCACCCCAATATAGTCCTTGACTCTTCAGATCACTAACAAACTCATAACCATCATCAGATGTAAGTTTGTTGGTATATTGCCAAAGCAGACGATAGTCGCTCAAAAGTTTGTAACCACTGTTGTTTATACAATCTTCAAGCAGCTCTACAACCTTTGCTTTACTAAGCGTAGCATCACAACCTTCCTGAGTAAAACCAAAAGTTATATCTTCAAGAGAAGCTGTAGCCAATTCTCCTGCTTTCTTATAAAAGCCCTCGTAGAACATGTACGCACGTGCGAGATATCCTTCTGCTGCGCCCTTAGTAGCATGACCGTCACCCATTGTGGTATAACCGTGTGTCATCAAGTTCGCTGCACTCAAGAAATCTGCAAGAATATGTGGATAAATCACTGTCTCCGCATCCTGCTGTGGACAAGGAGTTGGTGCTGCAGCATCCCAATATGCAGGAATGTTACCCCACATCTGTGAACCCCACAAGTAGAACAGACCTCTCATGAAATATGCCTCACCAAGCAATTGATTTCTTGCATTGGTGTCATCAAACTCCATAGAACTAGCTGAAGCTATGATAGCATTAGCACGAGCGATACCTACGTATGTACAGTGCCATGCAGCATCGAGCATCGTCTCACCATACGACATCAAGTGATCAATAGCACTGGCAGCAACGTCACCAGTACCACCACCACCATTGGCATCGTCAGACATGATATTGTTTATCATCCAAGGAGAATCGAGACCCTGATTGTTTCCGTAACCAGTGTACTGGTTCAATACTCCATAGAGGGCTGCCAACTCCTTGTTCAGGTCATCTGTTGTAACAGGATAGTTGGAAGAGTTCGCCTCTGTATAATTTTCGGAATCGAGGAAATCTTCACAAGAAGTAAATGAGAAGACTGCTACGATTGCCATCAAAAATATCTTTTTCATATTCGTATTCCTTTCTTTATATGATTAGAATTTAATACTTGCACCAACAAGGAATGTACGTGCTGAAGGATAAAGACCGAGGTCGATACCACGAATCCAGCTATCTGTACCACCTGCAGATCCAACCTCTGGGTCAAGACCTGTNTAACCTGTGATAGTTGCTATGTTCTGTGCCTGTACATAGAATCTCAACTGCTGGAAAGGACAAGACTTCCAACAATGTTTGAAATCATAACCTAGAGTGATATTCTGAATCTTGAAGTAGTCAGCATTCTGCATATAATGCTGAGAGATCCATAGGTCNTTTGTTGAACCAAGAGTCAAGATNGATCTTGTGTTGCTGGTTCCTTCACCATGCCAACGATCAAAAATATCTGTGGTATAGTTGGTGAAGAAGTTGGTAAGACCGTCNGTACGGTAGTACTGCATAACCTGCTGTCCAAAAGCACCAGAACCAGTGATACCGAAGTCAAAGCCCTTAAACTCACAACCCAAAGAGATACCGAGAGTAACATCTGGATTAGGATTACCTATNTCATGACGGTCGCCATCAAATGTGATAGTACCATCACCGTTCCAGTCNTCCCAAATATAATCACCNGGTTTAGCTCCATCAAGCACAGCCTGACCAGCAGCTCTTGCTGCAGCAATCTGGGCATCGCTCTGCCATACGCCAGAATAAGACATACCACTGAAGTAGCTTATCGCATGACCCTCTTCTACAAGAGCTACGTATGAAGAACCCTGGAACAACTGGTTAGAATTGNNTGTACCAATTACACCTGAAGCAGTACCCAACTTAGTTACACGGTTTCTGTTGGTAGCAAAGTTCACATTTGCATGGTAATTGAAGTCCTTACCAATTTTGTCGTGCCAAGAGAGAGCAAGCTCAAAACCTCTGTTCTGTACGTCACCGGCATTGATCATAGCAGCCTCTTCGTAACCGAGTACGTCGATCATAGGAGCTGCAACCAACCAGTCTTTTGTTGTCTTTACATAGAAATCGAAGTTAACNCCTAATCTTCCNNTAAGGAAACGAGCATCGAAACCAACGTCAAACTGCTCTGATGTTTCCCATGTTACATCCTCATTAGGTACGTTCTTTGCATAAGCACCTGTTGTATATTGATTNGCTGTAACTGTCTTTGACAAATCATTATAGAATTTGTAACCATAGTCAGCATAACTNGTTGGAGAGAAACCNATGTTAGAAAGATAATAGAAGTTAGNTATCTGACAGTTACCGTTCTGTCCCCAAGAAGCACGAAGTTTGAAGAAGTCCATCCAAGANCGNGTCTTNTCCATCCAAGGNTCATTGGTGATTACCCAACCTGCAGATATTGAAGGGAAGTAACCCCAACGGTGACCGCGAGCGAAGTTGCTGGAACCATCAGCACGGATAATAGCCGTTGCCATATATTTCTCATCGTAGTTCCAGTTAGCACGACCNAAGAAAGAAGCGATACTTCCCTGCATTGGGTTGTCATAACCAGAATAAGTAGTAGTAGAAACGGAAGNGTCATAGTTACTTAAGATGTTATAATCCCAACCGTTCTTTACCAAAGAGTTCAAATCGCTTGAAGACACTGTAGCAGCTGTCTGTAGACCCTGACTCCAGTTAGAACGCTCAAATGACTGACCGANGAGGACATCGATAGTATTTTTGCCCAACTTAGGAAGAATATATGANATGGTATTCTCCATNNTGAAGCTTGAGCTCTGATATNCATTCTGAGTTACAGAATATGNATCACTTGCACTTGTATTACTTGCAGAATAAGGCAAGTTTACANAGCGATAGTTGNTTGCGCTGTAACCAGTGTTAAACTGTCCACGATATTTCAAGTTCTTAATAGGTTCTATAATCCAGTATATTGTAGCACCGAAACCGAAGTCACGTGTCTTGTTCAATGCGTTATAACCTCCTGCATAGAAATGAGTAAGAGGGTTACTCCAGATCTGATCGCTATAACCNGCNCTGTTAGCAGAATAGCTTGTCAAATCGCCATTAGCATNACGAGCCTGTACCAATGGAGAAGCTTTATATGCAGCGTTCATGATATTCCAATATCCATTACCCTCTGCGAGGTCATGACTACGGTGATACCAATATGACATATTTTCACCAATTGTGATAACGTCATGATCAGCAGCTCTCAACAGCACATGCTCTGAGTTGATACGACCACCATAGCGACGATAGTTGGCAGGATTGCTACCACCCATGATACCTTCATTATAACTATAGTTCAAACTCATAGAGAATTTACTGCGGTCACTACCACCGGTAAGAGACACTGCATGACTAAACTGAGGAGCATTCTTATTTTCATACTCTTTGAACCAGTCTGTACCTTCCCAACCGTTTTCAACATCGTTGAGAATGGTCTGAGGAACGAAACTGCTCCAGTTGATAGGAGTACCGAAATAGTTGAAGTAGGTCTCGTTAACAACCTGCATATACTGCTGTGCGTTAAGAGTAGCAGGACGTCTGTAAGCGTTTGACCAACCCATGTAACCATCATACTGAATCTGAATCTTACCAGCTTTACCCTGTTTTGTGGTAACGAGGATGACACCGTTGGCAGCACGAGCACCATAGATAGCAGCCGAAGCAGCATCCTTAAGCACGTCGATACTCTCGATATCATTAGGGTTAAGTCCGTTAAGACCATCATCAGCGGTACCTGCGTTGATACCATCGATGATCAACAGTGGTGAAGAAGTACCGATAGTACCGACACCACGGATGTTTACCTTAAATCCCTTACCCGGCTGTGAAGAAGCCTGTGTAATCTGCACACCCGGTGTTGAAGACTGCATGGCAGTCAAAGCATTTGTGGTATTCAGCTTTGCGATATCCTCACCCTTTACCTGTACCGTAGCACCTGTAACGAGTTTCTTCTTCTGAACACCGTAACCTACTACAACCACCTCATCGAGGTCTGTAGTCTCAGCCTGCATGGAGACGCTGATGTTAGACTGATTGCCCACCTGGATTTCCTGTGTCTTGTAACCAAGGTACGAAATCACGAGTGTAGCACCAGGCTTAACATTAAGTTTGAACTGACCGTCGAGGTCTGTAACTGTACCATTCGACGTGCCTTTTTCCAAAATGCTTGCTCCGATAACAGGACCCATGTCGTCAGTAATCACACCTGTGACCGTCTTCGACTGAGAAGCCTGTACCATCTGCTCTGGAGATGCCATCGCTCTCTGTGGGGTTGCGATTCCAACCAAAAGCGCACATGCCATTGCAGGAAGCATTGCCTTTCTTAGATTTAAATCCATACCGAATTAATTTTAAGTTAATAAATATTGTTTTTAATCACTATTTCTTTGTAATAACAGCAGTAACGGTTGTTAGTCGTGTTTATGTTTTATTCATAACCTTAGTTTTAGTCGCCACAAAATTACAAAAATATGTTTACCTTAATACATGTTTTAGCCGTTTTCTTTTTGATTTTTTATTTTATTTTATAATAATAGTATTTTTTAAGTTAAAAAATATATTTTTCCGCAATTGCAATTGCTAAAAAATATAGAATACAGAAACAAAGAAAGTGTCAAAACACACTATTTGGTGTATGTTTGACACTTATTTGCTTTTAAGGTTAAAATTATTTTATATTAGTGTTAAAATAACACTTATTTTAAATCTTTTAATCTAATACACGCATTTTTCCATTCTCATCGTATTCTATCTCAGCAACTTTCAGACTGCGCAACCATGTCTTGCCGTTGGAAGGTACACAATCGTGATGGAACAGATACCACTTACCCTTATATTCACAGATACAGTGATGGGTTGTCCAACCTACAACAGGTTGCAGAAGTTCGTCTTGGTAAACGAACGGACCGTATGGGTTATCGCCTATGGCATAACACAAGAAATGACTGTCGCCCGTGGAATAAGAGAAATAATACTTTCCCTGGTATTTATGCATCCATGAAGCCTCGAAGAATCTATGCGGGTCGGAAGCCTTCAACGGGTTACCGTCTTTATCCACCACAACAACAGGACGAGACTCCTCGGCAAACTGCAACAAATCATCGGTCATCATCGCTACTCTTCCAGGAAGGGCAGGTTCATCGCCTTCAGGAAGATAAGCGTTCTCTAATGCCTTATTATCCTTATATCTCTGCAACTGTCCACCCCAGATACCACCGAAATAGGTATATACCTTTCCGTCATCATCCTTAAAAACGCAGGGGTCGATGGAATAGGAGCCACGGATGGGATCGGGCTGCGGTATAAACGGTCCTTCAGGACGATCGGCGATAGCTACACCAAGATGGAAGATATCGTTCTTGTCTTTCAAAGAGAAGATAAGATAGTATTTACCGTTTTTCTCTACTACGTCACTATCCCACAACTGTCTACCTGCCCAAGGGATATCCTCTGCGCGCAGGATAATTCCCTCGTCTTTACATATCTCCGTCTCTGGGTCTGAGAGCGACAAACAGTGGTAATCTTTCATATTGAAATGGTCGCCATTGTCATTCTCGGGTACTCCCGACTCCCAATCGTGCGAGGGATAGATATACAGTTTACCGTTAAACACATGGGCAGAAGGATCTGCCATATAATCACTCGGGAATAAATACTTTGAACCTTTCATATTATCTGATTTTATTTTTTGTCGGAAAACATTTTTATTATCGCTTCAGTGACAGGTTTTATGTTGTACTGTCTGTCAAAGAGCAAAGGGAAATTGGTACGTCCCTTTATAGGCCAGTCATTGAGCCATGTGTTATTGTCTGAAACGCCCCACAGCGTCACCCTACTGATCTGATGCTGATGACGGTGATAGATATCGAAGAAAGCGTAGTAACGGTCATAAAAGGCTTTCTCGCCCGCTGCATCCATTTTTCCCGATGCATACGGGTTCATCGCCTTGTCATACTCGAATGTCTGTGATATCTCCGCTCCACCGAAATTCTTGGGGTTGGGCAACATATTCAGATCCAGTTCGGTAATCATCACCTTCACTCCCAACGCTGCAAAAGAATCTATAGATGCTTCATATTCTTTCAAATCGGGATAATCCCTACCGTTATGACTCTGCATTCCGATGCCATCGATGCGCAATCCCTTACTCTTCAGATCTCTCACCAACTTACAGTATGTCGCACGTTTAGCGGGTTTGGCCATAGAAAAATCATTGATATACAGTTCCACATCGGGATCTGCCTCGTGAGCAAAACGGAAAGCCAGTTCGATGTAATCAGGACCGATTATGTTGTAATAATGACTTTTCCTGAACGACCCATCATCTTCTACGGCCTCGTTGACCACGTCCCAACCGTGTATCTTACCCTTATAACGTTTCATCACGGTGAAGATATGACTCTTCATCCTCTCGATAAGGATCTCACGGGTAACGAACTTACCCGAAGCATCGGTAAACATCCATTTTGGCGGTTGACTGTGCCACACCAGACAATGTCCGATAACACTCATCCCGTGTTTGTTTCCGAAATCCACGAAAGCATCGGCATCATCCCAGAAATAGCGATCCTCTTCGGGATGTATCACCTCCCCTTTCATACAGTTCTCCGCCACGATAGAGTTGAACTGTTCTATCGCCACCTGTTGACCTTTCTTATCTTTTCCCGATACCTGGTCTACAGTTACTGCTGCACCTATGAGAAAAGATTTTCCCACGGTGTTTTTCAGCGTCTTCTTTCCTGCCCCCTGAACGGACAGCATAAGAAAACACATAGAAACCAATAATATATTTCTCTTTGTCATTGTTTTGGATTTATTTGTTTTCTACCATTTTTCTCCTTGCAGCCAGTTCTGCCTGCATATTCTCATTGTATTTCTTAGTGATTGGATAGAAGAAGAGTGCTATCACTCCTACGAAGAACAAAACAGCGGGTATGACGCTCGATACCAAACGTATTCCCTCTATCGCACTTGCTGACTGCAACGCATTACTGCCTGAGATATAGCCAAAGGCTGACAGTACCATTCCTGCGAAAGCTCCACCTAAACCGAGACCGGCCTTAAGGGCAAAAACTACACCCGAGAAACAGAAACCCGTTGCCCTGCGGTGGTTGATATATTCCACATGGTCTGCCACGTCTCCTATCATCGCCCACAACAGTGGTACGGTTGGAGCGTATGCCAAGCTCTTCAGTATACACAGTATAAACATGGTGTTCACATCATTGGCTCCCGGAAGGTAGAACATTGCGGTAAACAGTGCCGTAAGTGCCAGACAAACGATAAAGGTGTTGCGCTTACCAAACTTGTTGGCAAGGTAATTTGACAGCAGTATCACACCGATGAACTGTACCAAGGCTCCTATCATATTAAACAGTGAGAAACCGATGGAATAAGCATCAGCATCGCTGTGGGCAATAAGATTAAAAGCACCGAGGATGGCGGTTCCTACCCCTCCTTCATCACCGGGAGATGCTACGAGACCTAGTTTCTCGATAAACTCATACAGAGCATGTTGGTCTACATAATTCTGGAAATAAAAGCTCATGGCGCTACCCCACATAGCGAGAGTTATAAAGAGGAAGAGGGTCAGCACAAACATCGCACGCCAAGGCACATCCTTTACAGTATCTTTGATATCCTCTTTTATATTCGTCTTCTGCTGTGGAGGTGGAGCGATACGTTCACGGGATACGACGAAAGTGATGATGAAACATACGAATGCTACTGTGGCAAACAACAGTATGGTATAGAACCATCCCTGTTCATCATCGCCCTTACCGAACTTGTTTACCAATGGCAACGTCAAGCCTTGAACGACAAACTGCGCTATCGTGGAACCGACAAAACGAATACTGGTAATGCTCGTACGTTCCTTGATGTCNCCTGTCATAACACCNCCCAANGANGAGTANGGAGTGTTNTTGAACGAATACATCGTCATCAACAGGATGTAAGAAACGGTAGCATATATCGCNACNAATGTCTTATCTTCTATACCNGGATTATAGAACGCCAACACATAGAACACACAGAAAGGCAGTGCNGTCCATAACACCCACGGACGATATTTTCCCCAACGNGTGTTGGTGCGNTCAGACAAAATACCTACAGTAGGGTCAACGAAAGCATCGACGATACGTGCGATAAGCAATACNGAACCTGCCACGGCTCCATCAAGACCGAAAATATCGGTGTAGAACTTCAACTGGAAGATCATCATCATCTGGAAGACGAGGTTGGCAGCCACGTCACCTAATGAGTATCCCACCTTNTCATACAAGGGAACTTTGTTCGTAGTCATATCTTTAAATTATGTTATTTTNACGAGTGCAAAATTAAGACNTATTTTTCTATATGTATCATTTTTATGTTGCAATTAATTTTTATTTTGTATCATTTCTTGCGAAAAAGGGACTTTTTATGCTACATTTTTGTAAATTTGCAGTGAGAAAATAACAGAAGCCTAATGTTGAAACTGAAACAAATAATATTATTACTATCGTTATTATGCAACATTCAGCTATACGCTGCGAGAAGTGTGTTATATACTTCGGATAAACTCTCCAGCAGTCAGATAAACACGATATGTCAGGATGAATATGGCTATATTTGGGTTGGCACGGAATACGGTCTCAACCGTTTCGACGGATACCATTTCACCAATTATCTACACAAAGATGATGATGCCNCAACGATAAAAGACAATGTTNTATCATGTCTTTTCTGCGATAAGGAGGGTAACCTTTGGATAGGATGCAAGAACGGATTGTCACAGTTCGACTATACATCGGGAAAATTTCATTCTGTTGCTTTCGACGAAAATATTTCGCCCCGAGTAAATTCTATGGTAGGTCACGGTGATGACATCTTGATAGGTACGGCAGGATACGGATTATATCGCTATGACAAGAAAGTTGGACAAGTAAATGCAGTACTCTGCAAAACNCAAATAGCGCAACCCGACTTCTTCAGTAGGATTCATGTCGATGATAAAGGTAGGTTATGGAAAGCCGATCATACCAACACTTTTGCGGTGATGACCTACAAAAACGGCAGTATAACCGATGCCACGTCGTTTAAATCGCCTTACGGCGCTCCCGTATCATTCATAAACGGCAAAAACTATCTTATTATCGTATGTATGAACGGTATACTAAGATACCACTACGACGATAACAAGATGGAAGAAGGTATATACGACACCTCGGAACTCAGTGGCAGCGGCAACGTCACCATTAGACGTGCTACAGCAGATAGTCAAGGTAACATATATATAGGTACGCAGGGAAAAGGTGTTATGATGATACCACGGGGAGAAACGGTGATGAAACGATATATATGCGACGGTTCCTTCGACCTGGCTTCTGCCAACGTGAAATATCTTATGACCGACAGGGATGGTAACCTGTGGATGGGATGTTTCAGGAAGGGACTGCTGCTATCGATAAACAAACATGACGGTTTCGCCTATTGGGATATCAACCTCCAAAATGTGAACACGGGCAGTTGCATATCGTCGCTCGTTGAGGGAGATAACGGTTGTACGTTTTGTACGGTAGAGAACAATGGTGTGTATAAGTTGGACGCTAAAGGAAATGTCATACAACACCTCGCCGCTCCCTTCGATGTAAAAAGACTATACAGAGATAAGAAAGGTGAATACTGGGCATGTACCGAGCACACCTTATATTCATACAACCCCAACAATGGCAGCAGTGTAAAGAAAGCAGTGTTCGATGGATGGGGACTTAACTGTATAACATCGGATAACAAGGGCTTGTTGTATATCTCAAACTACGGCAAGGGATTGGTAATATACGATACCTCGACGGGTAATATCCGAGAATATACCATGGGCGAAGTGGAAGATAAGGATACCTTGCACAATAACTGGATACTATCTCTGGAGACAGATGCTCAGGGACTGTTGTGGATAGGTACGTCCGATGGTTTGGAATGTCTAAACACAAATACCATGAAGTTCATCTCTTTAGGTAAAAATAAACCTCTGAAATATCATCAGTGTCTGTCACTGAAGGCTACCTCCGATGGAAATATCATAGTGGGTACAGACAAAGGTGCTTTCATTTACAAACATACATCCGCAGGGGAAAACACCATAGAGAGTCTCAGTAACCTGTTAACCGACAAGATTATAGGAGATATCATAGTGGACAATGCTAAGAATTTCTGGTTCGGCACATCCAATGGTATATGGTATTACGATGCCGCTACGGGAAATACCCATGGTTACATGTCTGGTGACGGATTGAAGACGAAGGAATATATCGAAGGCACCGCCGTATGTTACTCCGACGGCAGGATCGGTTTCGGTTCCAGTGATGGCATAACGACCTTTTATCCTTCGGAAGTCACAAAACAGGGATCCAAACCTGGAAAACTCTTCCTCACTCGTTTTGAGACCTTGGGAAGACAGAGTATGATTGGAGATTACTTTGATATACCATACGATGAAAATACCTTTACCATGGACTTCTCGTTGCTCGACTACAGCAACACGACAAATGTGGCGATACAGTATAGGATGGATGGCAGTAACTGGATTACCGCACCTGAGGGACAAAATTCTCTTACGTTCAACAATATGAGAGCGGGCAAGCATAATATCGAGGTCAGGGCATACAGTAACGGACAGGCTGCCGAAGAGACTACAGTAATTACCGTAATGGTGGAACAGCCGTGGTATTGGTCTACACTGGCGAAATTCCTATATCTCCTGGCTGCAATAGGCATAATAGCACTACTGTGGCAGTTTGTCAATAGGAAGAGAATAATGCAATTGGAGGAAGACAAGATGAAGTTCCTCATCAATGCCACACACGATATTCGTTCTCCGTTGACACTCATCGTCGGACCACTACGAAAACTCCGTCAGAGGGCGACAAACGAGGAAGACAAGGCCGATCTGGATGCTATAGACCATAATGCGCAAAGGCTGTTGCAACTGGTGAACCAGATTCTCGACGAGAGGAAAATAGATAAACAACAACTGAAACTGAAGTGCAGGAGTACCAACCTTGTGACCTTTATCGAAGGTATCGTCAACCTATACCGCTATAACGCCAAAGAGAGGGACATAAATCTCATCTTTGAACACGAGGAACAAAAAGTTACGGCATGGATAGACAGGGTGAACTTCGATAAAGTGATGTCTAACCTGCTGTCAAACTCGTTTAAATATACTTTCGGAGGCGGAGAGATCAAGGTGAAACTCGCCACCGTCGACAATCAGGCTGTAATAGAGATTATCGACAGTGGTATCGGATTGGGAGAAGAGAATACTGATAAGATCTTCGACCGATTCTACCAAGGACGTAGCGCCGATATGCTTAGAGTCGCAGGATCGGGAATAGGTCTGAATCTATGTAAGACCGTAGTGGAGATGCACAAAGGACACATAAAGGCAGCCAACAGAACCGATGGTGTGAAAGGATCGGTGTTTACCATCACTCTACCGCTCGGAAACGAGCATTTAGAGAAAGAAGAAATTGCGGAAGACAATAACTTTACAGAGGTTTCCAAGAACGACACGTCGAAACTGCGCATCCTCGTGGTAGATGATGATCATGAGATAGGACATTATATTAGTAATGAGTTGAGCGAGTGGTATAAGTTCGACTATAGTCCCAACGGTAAGGAAGCTCTGAAAAACCTACTTTCGGTGAAATACGACCTCGTGATAACGGATATCATGATGCCCGAGATGGACGGTATAGAATTGCTCCGCAACATAAAGGGCAATCCTAATATCAGTGATATCCCCGTTGTATTACTCACATCGAAAGCCGAGGTCAGCAACCGTCTCGAAGGACTGAAGAAAGGCGCCAACGCTTTTATCGCCAAACCTTTCAACATAGACGAGTTGCACGTGGTGATAGATAACCTGATAGGTAACGTGAGAAGACTGAAAGGGAAATACTCGGGTGCACAGGAACAAAAAGAGAAACTGAAAGAGACGAAAGTTACGGGAAACAACGAGGCTCTGATGCAGAGGGTTATGGACTCGATAAACAAACATCTCTCTGATCCGGAATACAATATCGAGGTGATGACAGGTGAAGTGGGACTGAGCCGAGCTCAACTGCATCGTAAGATGAAAGAGATGACAGGTATGTCTACCGCCGATTTTATACGTAACATCCGTATGAAAGAGGCTGCCCGTCTACTTAAAGAAAATAAGATAAACGTGACACAGGTGGCATACGAAGTGGGATTTAATAATCAAGGACATTTCTCTACGGTATTCAAAAAATACTACGGCGTAACACCATCTGAATATATCGCAAAAACGACAGAAGAGATAAATTGAAACATAAAGAAAAGACCATGAAACATTTATAAAAGCATAATATCTATCGTATTGCTAACTTTGCAACCAGAAAAAATATTATTGCTATGAGACTATTACTTTCTATCCTACTCTCTCTGTCGGCAGTTCTTTCTGCTTATTCGGAAGACGGCTATCGCTTGTGGCTACCACAGGATTATGTAGGTAAAGCTAAAGTGGAATATACCGAACACTGTAGCACTATGGATATCGCGGCATCGGAACTGTCATGTTACTGGAACGGTGACAAAGCAGTACTGCATGTTGACAGTACTATGGAAGACGATGATAGCTATCGTATCGATTCCAAGGGTTCAAAGGTGACTATCTCCGGTGCATCTCCGAGAGCTGTATTATATGGTACATACGACTTATTACGCTGTCAGGAATGTAAAGAAGACATTCCAAACGGTATATCGAAACCGGCATTTCGTCTAAGGATGCTTAATCATTGGGATAATATAGATGGTAGCATAGAACGGGGTTATGCCGGCAAAAGTATCTGGAAATGGGATTTGCTTGAGCACGAAATAGGTTCGGAATACACCGCTCTGCTACATCAGTATGCTAGGGCCAATGCATCGATAGGTATTAATGCCGTTGTTCTTAATAATGTGAATGCACAACCGCAGATTCTAACCACTTCATATATAAAGAAGGTAAAGATTATTGCCGATATATTACGTGATTATGGTATACAGGTCTTTTTGTCTGTAAATTTTGCGACCCCTTTAGCTCTACATGAGACAACTACCGCTGATCCTCTTAATGATAAGGTTGCGGCATGGTGGAAGAAGAAGGCTGACGAGATATATTCGTTTATCCCTGACTTCGGTGGTTTTTTGGTAAAAGCTAATTCCGAGGGACAACCGGGACCAGGCGACTATAACCGCAGTCATGCTGATGGTGCCAATATGTTGGCTGCTGCGTTGAAACCACACAACGGCATCGTGATATGGCGCTGTTTTGTTTACGGCAACAAGCATAAAGGTGAAGACCGTGTGATGCAGGCTGTAACGGAGTTTAAGCACCTCGATGGACAGTTTGCAGAAAACGTTATACTGCAGTCTAAAAATGGTCCTTTAGACTTCCAACCGCGGGAACCCTACAGTCCTATTTTCGATCAGATAACAAAAACTCCTCTCGGTATAGAACTGCAGATTACTCAGGAATATACGGGACAGAGTAAACATCTCGTGTATCTCGCCCCGATATGGAAAGAGTTCTTCTCTGAGCTACAGACTCGCCCTACTTCACTTATCGCAGGAGTAGCGAACATCGGTGATGACCGCAACTGGTGCGGACACCCCTTCTCACAAGCTAACTGGTATGCTTTCGGTAGATTGGCATGGAACCCTGAGTTATCTAGTAAAGATATCGCCAAAGAATGGATCCTGCAGACCTTCAGAAATGAGAAGATAGTAGATACACTCACCTTTATGATGGAACAGAGCCGAGAGGCATGCGTAAACTACATGATGCCCTTAGGAATGCATCATATCTTTAAGTTCGACCACCACTACGGTCCCGAGCCCGATGGATTCAAGGCGGAATACCCTATTGAATGGTGCCCTGTATATTATCACAAGGCAGACAAGAAAGGCGTGGGCTTTAATAGGAGCATGACGGGTACTAAGGCGGTATCACAATATAGAAAGGAGTATCGTGATATGTGTAACGATATAAAGACCTGTCCTGAGAATCTGTTGCTGTGGTTCCATCATGTGCCGTGGACATACAAGATGAAAAGCGGTAACACGCTGTGGCAGGAGATGCAGAAGAAATATAATGAAGGTGTAGATGAAGTCGGGAATTTCCAACAGATATGGACCTCGGTGAAACCGTACATCGATGCAGAGAGATATGAAAAGGTGGACAGTCTGCTCCGTATACAATACGACAACGCAAAAGAGTGGAGAGACGTCTGTTTAGGATACTTTGGTAAATTCGCAAAAGGTAAATAATATGAATATAATAAGTAAGATAATATTGTCGGCACTGTTGTGCGCATTTTCGCTAAATGTAAACTCACAAACGTTGAAACGACAAGGGAATGCGACACAGTTGGTAGTTAACGGTAAACCGATGCTTATTCTCGGAGGTGAGGTAAGTAATTCTGCTGCTACATCTGTAAAAGATATAGAAGAATGGATGCCGCGCATGAAGGAGATGGGACTGAATACCGTTCTAGTTCCTGCCTATTGGGAGTTTATAGAACCGACAGAGGGACATTTTGATTTCACTCTCACCGATAAGGTTATCGCAGAGGCTAAAAAGAATGACCTAAAAGTGGTCTTCCTGTGGTTCGGTGCCTGGAAAAACTCTATGAGTTGTTATGCCCCGTCGTGGTTTAANACCGACACCAAACGGTTTCCGAGATCNATGACACGTAGCGGTAAACCGCTAGAGATTGCCTCCGTCTTTTCGGATAACGTATTCAATGCCGACTGTAAGGCTTTCACTACGTGGTTGCGTCATACCAAGAATGTTTCCAACGGCACCGTGATAATGATTCAGATAGAAAACGAGATAGGTATGTTGGAGGATGCCCGAGANTATTCACCTGANGCACAGGAGGAGTTTGCNAAGTGGAAAGGAAAAGATACGGGACTTGATAACGATGAGAGGTTCATGGCTACACATTATGCCAGATACGTAGAGAAGATGGCTCAGGCTGCGCGTAAGATATGGGATATCCCTTTTTATGTTAATGCAGCAATGAACAGTAGGGGCAGAAAACCCGGGGAGTATCCTTCGGCAGGTCCTTTGGCACATCTNATGNATATATGGAAGAAAGAGGCTCCNACAGTAGATTTTATGGCTCCCGACATTTACGATACGGGCTTTGCTAGTTGGGCGTCTCAATATGCTACAGATAATAATCCGTTGTTTATNCCTGAAACNAANTGNTGTGAGAANAGNGGTGTNAGGGCTCTATACACCTNCGGGGAATATGAAGCATTGGGATTCAGTCCCTTTGCCATAGATCAGACCAGTAAGGAGATTTCAGACAATATACGTGACACATACGGATTACTAAAACAGCTTTCTCCCCTATTCTTCAATTACCAAGGAAAAGGAGCGATGCACGGACTGCTGTTCGATCANGAGAANAAGGAGCGNGTCATNGATGATNACGGCATNAAGATNATNGCCCGTCATAATTTCACTCTNCCNTGGGATCCACGTGCCACAGACGGCAGNGTATGGCCAGAAGGTGGAGGTCTCATTATCCGTTTGTCACCATTAGAATATATNGTGGCNGGNAANGGCATCGTNGTGGAGTTCAAGACGGAGAAAGAATACGAACAGACAACCNACCAAAAACTTGGAGAGGATGGGTTTGCTGAAAAAGGAAANNGTGAAAAAGGNAANNNAAAGACNTCGTTCAANGGNAAAAGANTAGGATTCCTTTCCGTTGACCAAGTTAATATTTCCAATGACGGGTCTATCGTATACCTACGTCGTGACAACGGAGACCAAGATCACCAAGGACGACATGCCAGGATAGGTGTCGGAGAACAAAAAATATTNCATGTAAAACTGTATGAGTATTAGGCGTGACATACGTGCATGGCGCTTATTTACAGTGTATTTCAATAATGAAACATTTTGAAAGGTATATGCAATAAATTAAAATAACCATGTTTAGACAAACTGCTAATTTTGCAACATAATTCTAAAAAATTATATCTATTAACAAAATTAATCATTATGAAACTGAGCGGAAAAATGACCAGAGCTTTTATGCTCNTTCTTGTGNTCTTGNTGTCGATAACGACATCCGTGGCACAAAATGTCACCGTTAAGGGTACGGTAGCCGATGATGACGGTCCACTGATCGGAGCCACGGTGAAAGTGAAGGGAACGCAAACAGGTGCGGTAACCGATCTTGACGGTAAGTATTCAATTTCTGTCGATCCAAGTCAGACGTTGGAGATATCCTATCTNGGATATGTTACACAGACTGAGAAGGTGGGTAACAGAAGAGTTATCGATGTTCATCTTGTAGCCGACAATGCGGTGCTCAACGAGGTCGTAGTCGTTGGTTACGGACAGATGAAACGTTCCGACCTGACAGGTTCTGTTACGTCGGTAGGTGAACAGGCTATTGAAAAGAGTATTCCTACGAGTATCGACCAGGTTCTTCAAGGACGTGCTGCCGGTGTGCAGATTCAGTCAAACACCGGTCTTCCTGGTGGTTCCAGTACGATACGTATTCGTGGTACCAACTCACTTAACGCNACATCACAGCCTATCTTCGTGATCGATGGTGTTATCATCGATTCTTCTTCTGAGGATGATGGTAACTCCAACCCATTGGCATCTATCAACCCAAGTGATATTCTTACAATGGATATCCTTAAGGATGCTTCTGCAACGGCAATCTATGGTTCCAGGGCTTCTAACGGTGTAATCATGATTACTACCAAGAGAGGAAAGACTGGTGAGGCTACAATAACATACGATGGTTACATCGGTTGGCAGTCGATGCCAAAGAAACTCGATGTAATGAATCTGCAACAGTATGCAGAGCATTACAATGCCATTTCTGATGCTAATATCAAGTCAGCAAGCTCTAACTTCGTTCGCCCTGATTTGCTCGGCAGCGGTACAGACTGGCAAAATGAACTCTATCACAATGCTTTGATGACCAACCACAGTCTTTCGATGGCAGGAGGTTCTGAAGCTGTGACATACGCTTTCAGTGCTGGTTATCTAGATCAAGATGGTATCTCACTGGGTTCTGACTTCATCCGTAAGACTCTGCGTGGAAACATCGATGCCAAATTAAAGAAATGGCTCAAAGGTGGTATCAGTTTCTCTTTGGCCGACAGTAAGCAGAATACAGCTTCTACATATAATATTATTATGACAGCCCTTCAGAGTCAACCTTCAACGGCTGTGAGAAGTGCTGACGGAAGTTATGACGGTCCTGATGATCAGTGGATGCCTGATAACCCTGTAGCATTGGCTGAATTGACACAGCAGTACAATAAAAAGACTAATTTCCGTGTCAATACATATCTTGAGGCAGAGATAATAAAAGGACTGACATTCAAGACAGAACTCTCTGCAGACTACAACTTCACTAAGTATTACTATTATCTGCCTGATTACACTTTTGGTGTAAAGACTAATGAGACCCGTACTGGTACATGGACTAAGACTGATACCAAATATTGGTCATGGCGTAATATCCTTACCTATAATAATACTTTCGGTAAACATACCATCAATGCGATGTTAGGTCAGGAGATGAGTCATAACCATTGGGAGCAGCAGTATTCTATAACCACAGGTTATTTGTCTAACACTGCTACCGACATCTCGGCAGGAAGTTATGACGCATCCGGCACTACAGGTTACCAGAATAATTCTTCTATATTCTCATATTTCGGAAGATTATTCTATAATTTCGATGAGAAATATCTGCTTACCGCTACACTGCGTCGTGACGGTTCTTCTAAATTCTCTAAAGACCACCGTTGGGGTTGGTTCCCTTCAGCTGCTTTCGCTTGGCGTATAACAAACGAGAATTTCCTGAAGGATAATCCTACACTGAGTAACCTTAAACTTCGTCTCGGTTGGGGTACGACAGGTAATCAGAATGTAGAGCANTGGGCATATATGTCTATGCTTCAATCTTATTCTACAATATGGGGTAATGGCGTNCTGAATGCNAATAANGCNAANCCNGANNTAAAGTGGGANACAACATANCANACCAATATCGGTCTTGATATCAGTCTNTGGNACAATAGAGTTGAATTTATCGCCGACTGGTACTACAAGAAGACCAACGACCTTCTCTTGAAACTCGATCTTCCCGCATTTCTCGGTTCGGGTGGTGGCAGCAATTATGGTACCGCTTCAAATCCTTGGGGTAATGTAGGTAGTATCCGTAATACCGGTGTTGAATTCACTTTGAACACGGTTAATATCGACAAGAACGGATTCCAGTGGCGCACAAATGGTGTATTATCAATTAACCGTAATAAGGTGCTCTCTCTCGATACCTCTACAGGAACATTACCTCAGACCTTGCAGGTTGGAAGTGAGACAGTTACCGTAACCAATACCGTAGTAGGTCAACCTATAGGACAATTCTGGGGATATAAGGTTATACGGACGATTTGACAATCCTTCTGACTTCTACTATAAGGATGCCAACGGAAATGTTCAGGCCGTGGCTCTGCCTACAGGTGTAAGTATCGGTGAGAATGGAGCATGGTTAGGTGACTATATCTTCGAAGACATCAACGGAGACGGTGTTATCGATAATAACGACCAGACATTCATCGGTAACCCAGAGCCTAAGTTTACATGGGGTCTCGGAAATACCTTCTCTTGGAAAGGTTTTGACCTTACTATTCAATTCTCCGGTTCATACGGNAATGACGTAGTAAACTACAACAGACGTTTCCTGGAGATAACTGGTTCTACTAGTAATCTGTTGACATCTGTATTGGATTATGCAAGGGTAGAAAAGATCGACGCTAATGGTCCGGACGATTACCGTAACTATCATGTTACCAATACATCCAGCACCATGCCAAGATTATACACCAGTTCTTCGGCAAACAAGAACAACCGTATGAGTGATGCATACGTTGAGGATGGATCATTTATCCGTCTGCAGAACATTTCACTCGCATACACCTTCCCCAAGAGCTGGATAAAGAACCTTTTCCTCAACAATGTTAAGGTTTATTGCAATATACAGAATCTCTATACGTGGACTAAGTATAAGGGCTATGATCCTGAGGTTGGTTCTCTGTGGGGTAACACTCTTATGAACGGTATAGACTACGGACGTTATCCATCTGCCCGTACTTATACTTTCGGAATAAATGTTTCATTCTAAAAAAGGAGGAGGACTAATGATGAAAAATATTTTTAAATATACGATAGCTCTGGCAGCAGCATTTTCCCTAACAGGATGTGCCAATGATTTTCTGGACCAGAAGAATACGTATCAGTTGAGTCAGGAAACATTCTTCGATAGTGAAGAATCACTGACGCAGGCTACGGCTCCGCTATACAGTTACGTATGGTATGATTTTAACGATAAGTTCTATTACAGTATGGGTGACGGAAGAGCTAATAATATTACAGCTCAGTATTCTGACTACATCTATCCTTATACCAACTTTACCGAGACATCTCTGTCTGTAGGTCTTACCGAAGCATGGGCTGCTTTATATTCGGTTGTATCACAATCAAACAATACGATTAACAATATCAAGAACTATGCGACGGGAGTAAGTGAAACGGCTAAAGAACAGGCCATAGCAGAGGCTCGTTTTATGCGCGGGCTTGCCTATTGGTATATCGGAACTCTTTGGGGTTGCGGTATTATATATGAAAACACCTCTGATTTGGTAAATAACTACGTAGTTAAAGCTCAACCACGTGCTGATGTCATAGAGTTTGCTATCCGCGATATGGAATATGCAGCNAAGAATCTCCCGGAGACAAATGCTACGGGACGTGTAAACCGTTATTCCGCATTCGGCATGCTTTCACGTTTTTATCTCTCTATGGCAGGACTCACGACAGAGGGAGAGTATAATCAGAGTAATGTAGCCACTGATTTCAACAGAGGAACCAGAAACTCCACTTATTTAAAATTGGCAAAAGCCGCTGCTGAAGAAGTTATTGATNATAGTGGTGCTTCACTAATGGATAGTTATGCAGAGTTATTCAATATTAACACCTTTGATAACAACCAGGAATGTTTGTTCCAGTTGCAGTTTATGCCTGGTACAGGTATGGGAGGTGCAGCCAATTCTATGACACGTTTCTTCGCTTGGTCAACGATGGTTGCTGATACACACGCATGGGGTGGCGCAACATATTGTTCGTGGGATCTTTGGGAAGAATTCAAAGAATATTCTGATAGGACATTGGGTACAGTAGATGACGCGAAAAGACGTCATGAATGTGTTGCATCATACGGCGAATATTACAGCGAACTAGGCGATTACACATACGGTGTAACNGAAAATCCAGGTAACCAGGGCGCAAATATCAAGAAATACGTTGTTGGAACGAAGAAAGTAAATAATATAAGCGAATCTGACAACTCTGGTATAAACACCTACATGTTACGTTTAGCTGAGGTATACCTCAATTATGTTGAAGCTCAGTTATTCCTTAACAATGGTACGATAACAAACGGAGATGCATTAGATCTTTTTAATGCCATTCGTACGCGTGCGAATATGCCTACGAAGTCGGAAATAAAATTCGAAGATCTTAGACACGAGTTCCGTGTAGAGTTCGCGTTTGAAGGTTTATATTGGTACCAGCTTGTAAGATGGGCTTATTGTGACCAACAATTCATTGTTAACTATCTGAATAACCAAAACCGTAACGCAAGCTATTTTGAGAGCTCTACGAATACTTACAAAATAAGTGATAGCTATGTAGCCCCAGGTTCAAGTGTTCAGATTGCTACGGCAAGCAATCTAGTATTGCCTATGTCGGATGCTGACCAGACAAAGAACCCGAATCTGAAACCCGACTCAAATGGCAATATTTCTACTGAAGCATGGAATTTCGATGAAAGAGAGGTTTCTCATGGAGAGTTATTTCCTAATCTGGACTTAAATTCGGACAACAACGAGTAACAAAACTGATATGAAAATGAAAACGATAAAATATTTATTTGCAATTGGTCTTGCTGCGATGACTTTTTCACTGAGCTCTTGCTCTGACAGTGAAAGTTCATCATCGGCAGAGGCAAAGATTGATAAGGTATATCTGGAGGATGCAAAATCTGATGTACCAGATCGCGAGGTAACTTTTGCTCGTCTAGGACAGTTATTAAGACTGCAAGGTTCTGGATTCAAAGGTGTAACCAAGATAACTGTCAACGGTTATGAGACGTATTTCAATAATGCACTTATGACAGACAATAATATCTGGGTGACATTGAATTCTAATACACCTATCACCGACGCAGATGCTGATGAGCGTAACACGATTAAGCTTTACAAAGGTGACACTTACTATTCGTACGCTTTTGAAATAAGAAGCGCATCACCTGCTGTAAGCTACCTAAGTAATACATTGCCTACGGCTGGAGAGACGGTAATTGTGTATGGTTCTAGTCTGCATGAGACAAATAAGGTAACTCTTCCTAGTGGAACAGAAATAACAAGTGGTATAGATAATGGCGAGGATGGTACATGGTATTCTTTCATTATGCCATCAGGCGAGACAGTATCGGGGTCAATAACGAGTACCGGTGCCAATGGTACTGCAATGACGCCTCCGTATTTCTTGGATTTCAACTGCTATATAACCGATTTTGACGGTACTGGAGCATTAGGCAGCTGGTCGGCAACGTATTCCACAGATGATTTAGTTGACGATCCACTGAACTCTGGTAGAGGAAAAGTCTGCATGATTGTGCCGCAGAGTGTTCTCGATGAGGGCGGAATCGAGTCAGGTGCAAAAAGTTCACTGTGGGCTACAGCCGGTAATGACAACGCTGATGACGATTGGAGCAGAATGTATACTTATATCCCTGCAACGACAGACCTCAGCAACGTAGCGTTACAGTTTGATGTATACTGTCCTGATGCGTGGAACGGAACAGGACAGCTTGAATTCTCTCTCCAGAACAACCTCTCTAGCTATGGTTGGGGGTCAACAGAGACGACATACACCACAAACGTAAAATATCCTACTGCATACGTATGGGTGCCATGGATGGATAGGTCAACTGGTGATACACTGAGTTTCTCCACAGACGGATGGGAGACTGTAACTATTCCTCTTACAGACTTTGGNAAGTACAGTGATGANGGNGGTAGCCATACCTTCAAGGAGGTTGTCGAAGACCGTAATAACGCAAGTTACAAGAATTTAGTGTTCTTGTTGGTTAATACGGATCTAGTATTCGATGAAGACAATAACGTAACCTTCGTCTCATCTACTTTCAATAAAAAGATTTATATCGACAATCTGCGTATCGTGAACACCACTTCTATTACGGTATCAGATTTTGACGACTAATATTAAAACTATCTGTTATGAAAACAAAGAATTTATATATTCTCACGGCTGCACTATTATCTGCACTCACTTCATGTGATGATAATAAGATGGAATGGGGACTCCCGGATGGTCATTATGCCATTACATCAGCAGAGATTCCTTCGGCCGTGAAAGAGCAGTTGGCTGCATACGATAATATCAAGGCTTACTGTCCTGACAATATGACTGTAGGTATAGGTTTTGGAGCTGACCTCTATATAGCTGGAGGTACCTACAAGGAACTTGTGGATGCTAACTATGAAGTTGTCACACCGGGCAACGCAATGAAGATGGATGCCCTTGTAACAAATAGCGGAGGGCTTGATTTTACGACGGTAGACAATATGATTGATGCCATGTCGGATGCTGACCTAGATCTCTATGGACATAACTTCTTTTGGCATACGCAGCAGAAGCAATCTTATTTGAAGAGTCTTATTGAACCTAAATTGGTTGTTGAAAGTTCCAGTGATATTCTCAACGTTCTCCCTGGCGATGCCTCCGACTTCAACGGTGGTACTAGCGGCGGTTGGGGATCCTGGGGTAGCAATAAGAAGGATGCTACCTTTGATGGAGAAGGACCTGACGGATCTCTGTGTGCCGTACTGTCGAACAATGGAGATGGAAACTTTTGGGAGGCACAGTTTGCCTACACTTTCGACTATTATCTTGATATGTCTACCGAATACACCATCCGTTTCAAGGCAAAAGCAGCAACCTCTCCGGGTGAACTGCAGTTCCAGTATCAGAATGGTACCACATACGGAAGTCAAGGTGCATACAATACATTCAGTTTGACGGATGAATGGACGACATACGAGTTTTCTTTTACTCCTGCATACGAAGACGTGAACCGTATCATCTTAAATTTCGGTAAGGTGGGTAACACCTACTATATTGATGATATCGAGTTCGGCGTAAAACAGGAGGATGCGATGGAGAATGTCCTTGCCGGTGACTCATACGACTTTGAAGGCGGTACCACAGGTAATTGGGGCTCATGGGGTAATTCATCGACAAAGGATGTTGCATCACCCGGATATAATAATTCTAGCTACTGCATGCACTTAAATAATCCTAGTGATGCAGACAATTGGAGCGCACAGTGTGCCTACACCTTTGATAGCTACCTAGAGAATGGAGCAACATACATCGTGCAGTTCTATGCCAAGTCTTCATCTTCTTCTGGTCAACTGCAATTCCAGTATCAGAATGGTACCACATACGGAAGTCAGGGCGGATACAATACATTCAGTATTGGCGAAGAATGGACGCTTTGCGAACATGAATTTACTGTTGGCTATGATGATGTAAACCGCATTATCATCAACTTTGGTGCTGTAGGAGCTGATTATTACATAGACAACATTAAATTCGGTAAGGCAAAGGATCAGACATCTAATTCATTAAAGAGCTCTAAACCTAAAGCATCTAAGGTGTATTATGTGCTTAAGACCGCAGAAGAAAAACGTGAGGCTCTTGTGAACTTTATGGAGAAATGGATTTCTGGTGTTGCTGAGCACTTGAATGAGAAGGGTATCGTACCGGTAGGCTATGACGTTATCAACGAGCCTATTGCAGACAGTTACAACAGCCCTCGTGGTTATAACGGTGTATTCGGCGGTTCTAATACCGATGATGACGGAAACACTACGTATGATTCTGAACCGACAGAAAGCACAGAGTCTGGATTAAATCTCAACTGGGTTAGTAACAACTTCTATTGGGGTTATTACGTTGAAGACTACCCTCTGCTTGCATTCCAACTCGCACGTAAATATCTGCCTGCAGAGACAAAATTGTTCGTCAACGACTATAACCTCGAGACCAGTTCCGGAAAACTTGCGGCTCTGATAGATTTCGTTGACGAGATAGACGAGGCTAACGGCAGTGATATAGTGGATGGTATCGGTACACAGATGCACATATCACTCTCTACATCTGATAACGATTCGACCAACCTTGTAAACATAAATAAAATGCGCGCCCAGGTGGATGCTATGTTCAAGACGTTGGCAGCAACAGGAAAGCTGATTCGTGTTACTGAGCTTGATGTCGCCTTGGGTACATCGTCTCCTTCAGCTGCACAGTATGAAGCACAGGCTGAGGCCTACAGACAGATTGCAGAGTCTTATCTCGCAAATATTCCGACTGCACAACAGAGTGGTATCACAATATGGACACTCTCTGACAATGCAGACGAACATAAATACTGGTTGAAGGATCAGAATCCAAACCTGTTTGACAGTGAATACAAGCGCAAATGGGCATATAAAGGCTTCTGTGACGGACTGGCAGGATATGATATCGGCTCTAATTTCGATAACAGCGTTTATACGATATATTATCAGAAGAACAACGTTTCCGAAACTGTTACAAAGTAATTCGCTCGTTTTAGAATAAAAATCGTAATATAAGATGACCCCAAAAGTTAAATTGAAACTTTTGGGGTCATTTTTGTATACTATTCCGAAAAATATCATTAACTTTGCCGTGCTAAAACTAAAAAAATATGAGAAAATTTTTTACTTTGTTGATTTTGGGACTTCTATTGCAGGTCCAAGTACAGGCCGATGATTTTGAGACGGCCGCAGAGGCAGCACAAAACATTGGTGTAGGTTGGAACTTAGGTAACACTCTTGAAGCCTATAGTGCTGATAGTTTAACACAGGGGTTAGAGTCGGAAAACTATTGGGGAGAGCCGACTACGACAAAAGAGCTGATGACGATGATGAAAGAGGCTGGATTCAATGCTATTCGTATTCCTGTGACGTGGGGTAAACACATGGATGAAAATGGAAATGTGGATGCAGAATGGATGGCGCGTGTACATGAAGTCGTAGATTACGTGATCGATAACGGAATGTATTGTATCCTCAACGTACATCATGACACAGGTGAATATGGATGGTTGCTAGCCGACGAAAGTGTGTATAACGACGTTAAAGACACATACGAGTCACTATGGAAACAGATAGCCACAGAGTTTAAGGACTATGACGAGAAATTACTTTTCGAAGCATACAACGAGATGCTCGACACACTGAAATCTTGGTGTTTCGCCTCTTTTAATGCTGACGGACAGTATAACGAAGATATCGCTACATCGGCATATAACGCTATCAACGATTATGCACAGAGTTTCGTAGACGTAGTACGTGCTACAGGTGGTAACAATAGTCAACGTAACATTATCGTAAGCACCTACGGCGCTTGCTCTGGTTCGGGTTCATGGAACTCACACCTAAAAGATCCTCTTAAGAATCTTAAGGTTCCTGAGGGCGAAAAAGATCACCTCTTCTTTGAATTCCATTATTATCCCACATTGGACAATGGTTTAAGTACTGCAGAAGCCGACCTCGATGATGTGTTGGCTGCAGCAGAAGAATATCTTACGTCACAAGGAGTACCTGTAATAATCGGTGAGTGGGGTACTTTTGTAAATAATCAGTTTGGAACGAATTCTGATTATAGTAGCAACAAAGATAATCTGTTCGATTTTACCGAATATCTTATAACCAAGACAAAAGAAAAGAATATCCCAACATTCCTGTGGATGTGCCTTTCTGATGGTGTAGCACGTTCTGTACCTTATTTCAACCAACCGGACTTCGCGGAGAAGATTGTAGCCTCTTATTACGGTAGTTCAGAGGGTTACGAGTATCCATCTATAGATGACGTAACTCTTGCATACGAAGTATATTATTCAGACGCAAGTCAATGGGAAGAGTGTATCGTTTACAATGGAGATTTATCTCTCTCAGAATATAAAGGTATCAGAGTAGAATTGGCTGAAGAGCATGCAGCAGAGGATCTTAGTTTGAAGATTTATGGTGAGTTAAAAGATGCTGATGGAAATGTCATTGGACAACCTGCAGCATGTAACGGAAATGTATGTGAGGCTACATTTGATGCTGCGCAGTTGGGAACAAAAGTTACCCCACGTATTACACTGCAGTGCTATACTAAAGACTATACCGCTACAATAACCAAGATAGTGCTTATCAAGGCTGATGGTACAGAGGTTACTGTAACAGACGCTCCTTCTGTATTCTGGGGCTGCACCGTAACTGCTAAAGTTATTACAACAGGTATAGAAAATATCAATGCTACGAAGACTGTAAGCAACGATAAGATATACTCTATCACCGGTCAGGAAGTAGATGAAAACTACACAGGATTGGTTATCAAAAACGGAAGAAAACAAATACAATAAAAAAAGCTGCGACCTTCGGGTCGCAGTTTTTTTAGTTGATAATTGATAATTCTTTGCTTCGCAAAGTGCGACGTCCTCGCCATGACAGACACCAAGCAAGCTTGGTCTGCTCATTTGGCTCGTCGGTCGTTGATAATTGATAGTTAGTCGCTTCGCGACAATATAAAAAAATCTTCGGGCATTTCGCTCCGAAGATTTTTTAGTTAATCTAATCCTTTAGAGCGGTGATTGGCACCACATACACCCCATCCGAGCGACGGTATAATGTAACTTGTTGGCGTAAAAGAAGTTAAGTAATTTAACGTGCAATAAAAACATCTTCTAATTTAACATCTATTAACTCGAATTGTGGCAGTTGGCGCAATTTCGTTGTGGCAGTTGGCGCGATTTCGTTGTGGCAGTTGGCGCAAACTCAACTATCAACGAAGTCGCGAAGCGACCAACTATCCATTATCAACTATCAATTATCAATTACTTCTTGTATAAGTCTATCCGCGCCGCCCCACTTCTCTATCATCCACAGCACAAAGCGGATGTCAACGGAGATGGTGCGAGCTAGGTTGCGCTCAAAATAGATGTCACTGCTCAGTGCCTCCCAGTTGCCATCGAAAGCTAAACCGAGGAGTTCACCCTTGCCGTTGAAAACAGGAGAACCGCTGTTGCCGCCCGTGATATCATTGTTCGTCAGGAAACAGAGCTGCATCTTACCTGTACCCTTATCTCTATATTTGCCAAAATCGCCCGACTCCACAAGATTGATGAGAGTATCCTCAGCAGCGTAGTCCTCTATCTCCTTACCCTTCTTCATCTTCTCTACAAGACTCTCTGAAGTGGTGTAATAACCTGACTCTTTTCCACCCATAGTGAAACCGCCAACTTGTCCGTATGTAAGACGCATAGTGAAGTTAGCATCGCTATAATGTGGCTCATCCTGTTCCATAGCCAGGATAGCAGCACAGAGATAACGTTCCTGTACGGCAATAGAATCTTTAAGACTATCACGTTTGGCACAGATCTCTGTATATGTTCGCTGCAGACTCTCTCCGAGACGGTAAACGGCACTCTTCTGGAACTTTTTACTGTAGATACGCAGTTTGGCGTTCGGTACCATTATATCGCTGTTTGCGTAAAGGTAGTCGGCATAATACTGATAATCATTATGGAATCTGCCATGTATGATATCGTAGAAGTCTGGTTGATACTTCTTATCCACCTGTTGCTCGAAATTCTTTATCAACGACACGAAAAGGTCTTTGTCTGTAGCCTCATCATAATATTTCGTGTTATCGGGGAACACGTAATATTTTCTTTTCAGACTACCAGTACCATTCAGAGGCAATGCTCCGTTTACGTCCATCGCTCTGTTGGTAAGCAGACACTCGCCACGGAACGTCTCACGCCAATACCTTGAAGCGCGTGCTATCTCAGTATATCTCTCATACAGATCCTTTAGTTTCGCCAAATCGAGTTTATCCTTCATATAACCTGTAGAGTCCACGAAATGCTGTACTTTCGCTTCATACGCCCTTTTCTGCGGTATCAGTTTCAGGGAGTCGATACACCTGTTCATACCCATACTGTTTTTCCAGTAGTTACTGCAGTGGGCATAATCCGTCTCGTATTTGATACGTATATCCTCGCTCTGTTTCATGTGTTTCCCCATGACGTCGAGCTTTATTCCTCTCACCTGTACACGTGGGGCGTTATCTGCGTCACGCATCAACTGTATTCCATACGAAGACAGATAACGTTCCGTGCTACCGGGATAACCCATTATCATGGCAAAATCGCCTGGTTTATAGCCGTTTTTTGCCACCTTTGCCCATCTCTGCGGATGGTAAGGCACATTGTCCTTGCTATAGGCAGCAGGACGGTTGGTCTTAGGATCGGCATAGATACGGAACACGCTGAAATCACACGTCTGACGGGGCCACATCCAGTTGTCGGTGTCACCACCGAACTTACCCATCGATTTAGTGGGGGCGAAGACTAGTCTAAGATCGCGGAAATCCTGATACGTGGTAAGATAATATTTGTTTCCCTCGTAGAAAGGTTGCAGTTCTGCGTGATAGGTAGAGTCTCTCTTTTTTACCTCTTTATCCATTATCCTCTCGAGAGAGTCGATGACGGTATTCTTGTCATCTTTGGATAAATTCTCGAATCCATCGGTTATCACCCTGTCGGTAACATCCTCCTGCTTTATCATAAAACTGACAAACATATCCTCGTTGGGGAGTTCATCCTCACGAGTCTTTGCGAAAAAGCCGTTCAACATATAATCATGCTCCGGGGTTGAATGTTTGTTGATAGACGAGAAACCGCAATGGTGGTTGGTAAAGACCAATCCATCGGGTGATACCACCACTCCCGTACAGTAACCGCTGAAGTTTACCACGGCTTTCATCAGTGCGCTGTCACTCTCGTACAGATCATCGCAGTGCATGGAACAGCCCTCTTCCACCATCTTGTCATAAATGGCCTGTGGAAGGTCAAACAGTGTCCACATTCCTTCATCAGCCCTTACGGGACTACACATTCTCTCACTTACTGCCGTCATCAACAGAACGGCAGACAATAATGCCAATCTTTTCATTTATCTAGTTTTTATTTAGTCACCGAGACAGTATCCCTCCTGCTCCTCCTCAATTCTGCAGCAATCCTCAAGGTAAACACAATTATCAAAAAGGTGTTTACTATCAGTGCCGCCCACGTAGGCAGATTATCTTTTGCTATCCACATTGCAGCAAAGAAGATCAATGCCAGCAACGTATATTGCGCTATATCCTTAAGCGGATAATTGATAGGCGCCTTCTTCTGTCCTACGAGGTAAGACAAGGTCATAGCCACTCCATATCCTGCGAAACCTCCCCACGCACAGGCCATATAACCGTAATACGGTACGAAGATGACATTCACAAGGATGAGTACGGCACAACCTATACCCGAGAAGACAGCACCCCATATCGTCTTATCTATGAGCTTATACCAGAACGACAGGTTGAAATATATACCCATCATTATCTCTGCTGCCATAACTATCGGTACAACCTTCAGACCTGACCAATAGTCGCTGCCGATGATATATTTCAGAATATCGAGATAACCCATCACCACAAGGAATGCCAACAGGGTGAAGATAATAAAATATTTCATCGCCTTGGCGTATGTCTCCTTATTATCCTTATCTTTCGACTTACCGAAGACAAACGGTTCGTATGCGTATCTGAAGGCCTGCGTTATCATCGCCATTATCATCGCTATCTTTGATGCCGCACCATAAATACCTAGTTGGGCATGTGCATCAGAACCTTTGTATATATAGGGGAAGAGTATCTTATCTGCCGTCTGATTCAGTATGCCTGCAATACCCAAGACCAATATAGGCCATGAATACGACAACATACTCTTCATCAAAGCGCTGTCGTGTACAGGACGATAGTCTTTCAGTTCTCCGTAGAAGCACAACATAACGAAAGAGGTACAGAAGAGGTTGATATAAAAGACATACCCTACTCCGACCTGCGGATCATAAATTTTCCCGATGAAATCGGGATTTATCTCGTACATCATAGGCAGTACGAGGAAATATAGGATGTTCAAAGCTATGTTGAGAACGATGAAAAGGAGTTTTAATGCCGCAAACTTAATTGCTTTCTTCTTATAACGAAGGTAGGCAAACGGTATACACTGAAAGGCATCCATCGCCACCACTATCGCCATCGTCCACACATACGAAGGGTGGTCGGCATAACCCATGAAAGAGCTTATAGGACCGATGAAAATAAGGATGAGCGAGATAAAAAGCAGACCGATGAACCCTACGGCCGTAAGAATCTGATTATATATCTTCGCAGGATCTTCACCCTCTTTGTTCATATAACGAAAGAAAGTCGTCTCCATACCGAAGGTAAGGATAGGCATCATAAGGGCGGTATAGGCATAGATATTGGTGATAACACCGTATCCACCGCTTGCCGCAGCTATCTTTGCCGTGTACAACGGTACAAGTAGATAGTTGAGAAACCTACCTACGATACTACTCATACCGTATATCGCCGTATCTTTTAATAATGATTTTAATCCTGCCATAACAACTTCCTCACATCATCTTTTATCCAAAGAACATATAAGCTATCGCGATAGCCGCTATCACTCCTGCTAGGTCGGCCAACAGACCGCAAGCCACCGCATGACGGGTATAACGTACTCCCACGCTACCGAAATATACCGCCAGGATATAGAACGTAGTATCCGTGGAACCTTGGAAGATACAACTCAGTCTACCGACAAACGAGTCGGCACCATACGTGGTCATGGCATCCACCATCATACCACGTGCTCCACTGCCCGACAGCGGTTTCATCAAGGCCGTAGGCAACGCACCCACGAAATCGGTATTTCCTCCCAACGATGCAACAGTCCATTTCACGCCATCTACCAACATATCCATTGCACCAGAGGCTCTAAACACGCCGATAGCAACGAGAATAGCCACTAGATAAGGTATTATTCTCACCGCTGTGGTGAAACCGTCTTTGGCACCTTCGATGAAAGCGTCGTATACATTTACCTTCTTACGCATACCTGCCAAGATAAACAACACGATGATTGTCATCAACAGGATATTTGCTACGGAGGTGCTAAACACATTTATCGTTTCCTTGTCCAACTGACCCAAGCCCCATATAACCGCAGCCACAAAAAGGCACATACCACCGAGCGTGAGGATCATCACCCTGTTGAACAGGTTTATACGTTGGTAGATACTAGTAGCGATGATACCTGCCAACGTTGAGAAAAACGTGGCAAGTAATATCGGCACAAACACATCGGTAGGTTGTGCAGCACCCAACTGTGCCCTATACACCATGATACTTATCGGAATAATCGTAAGTCCCGAGGTGTTGAGCACCAGAAACATTATCATCGGATTAGTGGCGGTATCCTTCTTGGGGTTCAGTTCCTGCAACTGTTCCATGGCCTTTAATCCCAATGGAGTTGCTGCATTATCCAGTCCCAACATATTCGCTGCGATATTCATAAAGATAGAACCTGTTACGGGGTGTCCTTTAGGTATATCGGGGAAGAGTTTCGTGAACACAGGACTTAATATCTTCGCCAACACATTCACCACGCCTCCTTTCTCGCCTATCTTCATTATTCCTAACCATAGCGACAATACACCCGTAAGACCTAAGGATATTTCAAAGGCCGTCTTTGACGTGTCAAACGTGGAGTTCATCATCGCAGGAAAGACTTCCATGTCGCCCATAAAAAGCATCTTAACCAATGCTATCACAAAGGCTATAAGAAAGAATGCAATCCAAATGTAATTTAACACCATGTTTTATTAGTTGATAGTTGATAATGGATAATTGATAATTATTTTAGTTTATAATCGAGAGATTTAGAGTTTGTATTATCAAATATGCTACATAAGCAACGTAGACGAGTGAGAGGAGTATTCCTTCCCATCGTTCTATTGTATAGCGGGTAAAGGAGAATAACCACACTAGGATCATACTGCCTGTCATCATGAACATATCCACGTACGTGAATCCTGCAGAAGACAGGGGAGTGATAAGTCCCGTGATACCAAGGATGGCGAAGATATTGAGGATATTACTTCCCACCACATTACCGATTGCCATGGCGCTCTGTCCCTTACGGGCAGCCACTATCGACGTAAGCAGTTCGGGTAACGATGTGCCTACCGCTACTATGGTCAATCCCACAACAGACTCAGGTACACCCCACATAAGGGCGATATCTGATGCGCTGTCTACGAAGATATTACTACCTACAACGAGCAATAGAAGTCCGCCCACGATAAGCGCTATCATCTTAAACAGTGTCATCTCTACTTTCGGTTTCTCTGCATCGCCGAAGGCGGCCTCAACGGTGGGCACCTTCTGTTTCTTGTCATTATGCAAGGTAAGGTACATAAACACGCACAGTCCAACGAGTAAGATTCCCGCATCCAGACGTGTGATAATGCCCTTCAGAGAAAAGACAGTGAGCAACAGGGATGCCAAGATAGCAATAGGAATATCTCTCTTCACCGTCTCCTTATCAATAACTATCGGTGCCAAAGCTGCCGACAGTCCCAATATCAACAGCGCGTTTACGATATTACTTCCTACCACATTTCCCACTGCAATATCTGCCGAACCCTTAAGGGCGGAGGTCAGACTGACGAAGAATTCCGGCATCGACGTACCGAAAGCTACTATCGTAAGACCGATAACGAGTTCGGATACATTCAACTTTCTCGCTAGTGCCGAGGCACCGTCGGTGAAAATATTCGCTCCGTATATAACGGCAGCACCACCTAAAATAATCTCGATAAAATCAAGTAATAATTCCATACCTAATACACAATGATTCCTGTGAGAAACACGAAACGATGCAAAGTTACTAATAAATTTGCTGATTTATTAACTTTAGCAAAAAAATCACCCTTAATTTGGTCGTTTCGTGAAAAGTATCTATATTTGCGGTTAGATATAACATCTAATATTATGGAAAAGCTTCTTCATTATGTTTGGAAACACAAGATGTACCCGTTGGGAGATCTCTACACCACGGCAGGAAAGAGTATAGAGGTTATTGATCCGGGATTGCACAACCAAAATGCGGGTCCTGATTTCTTTAATGCAAAGATAAAAATCAACGGTACTTTATGGGTAGGCAACGTAGAGATACATATCAAGAGTTCCGACTGGTACGTGCATGGACATCAAAACGATGACAGGTACGACAATGTCATTCTACATGTTGCCTCGGTTATAGACAAGGAGGTAATAACGAAGGATGGTAAGACACTGGATCAGATGGAACTTCAGGTTCCCTCTGGAGTGAAAGAGCACTACGAGGAACTGATTACCACCGACTCCTACCCTCCTTGTTACAAGGTTATACCTGACCTATCTAGTCTCACGGTACACAGTTGGATGTCTGCCCTGCAGACGGAACGGTTGGAACAGAAGACTAATGCCATAGAGCAACGGGTAAACAGATGTAATGGTTCGTGGGAGAGTGCCTATTTCGTGACCTTAGCCCGTAACTACGGTTTTGGTATCAACGGAGATGCCTTTGAGAGGTGGGCGTACAACATCCCGCTCTCACTCGTGGCGCGTCACAACGACAATATATTCCAGGTAGAGGCTCTTTTTATGGGACAGGCAGGACTACTAGACCTGTCGGCAATACCGGCAAGATACCAAACGGCGGCACTCAATGACGGCTATTTCTCGAAGTTAGCAAAGGAGTACAGTTACCTAGCGCATAAGTTCAACCTGAAACCGATGAGTTATGTGCAGTGGAACTACCTACGTCTGAGACCGCAGAATTTTCCGCATATACGTATCTCACAACTGGTGAACCTGTATCACGAGGGAAGAACAGGTCTCAATAAACTCATAGAGTGTGCCGATACAGTGGATATCGTAAAACTGTTTAAGACGCACGTAACGGAATACTGGACCACGCATTATATGTTTGGCAGCGAGAGCAGTCATAACGACAAATTCCTGTCGCCTTTCTCCGCCAATCTGCTCATCATAAATACGGCAGTACCTATACTCTTTGCATACGGCAGACATATCATGCGTGAAGACCTTGCAGACCGGGCTTTTGAGTTGCTCGACCAACTGAAAGCGGAAAACAACTATATCATCCGCATGTGGAAACAGTGTGGACTGGAGGTTCAGAATGCAGGTGACAGTCAGGCGCTGATACAACTGAAAAAGATGTACTGCGACAGGAAAGACTGTCTAAGATGCAGGATAGGATACGAATATCTGAAGATGAAGAGATAACAGTAAATAGTAAGAGAGATGCAAATACAAGACTATAATCAAGAGACGTTATACACGTTGGCACTATATAAACTGACGTTCTTTATGTTGCCGCAGGCAAAGATGTTATATACCGATCTAGGCAGTGCCACGGAAGTTTTTAATAGGCGACGGGCACTTGAGGATATCTATCCCGAGATAAGTCCCCGACTGAAGGATATCCTCAGTGACTGGGATGCCGCGTTACGACTGGCAGAGAGTGAGATGGAGTACGACAGACAACATAATATCCGTATTCTATGTTATAACGACAATGACTATCCGCTCCGACTGCGCGAATGTGATGATGCCCCCTTAGTACTGTTCTACACGGGTAATGCCAATCTCAACAAGCAAAGGATTATAAACATCATCGGTACCCGCAGGATAACGGTGTACGGACAAGATATGATCGCGTCGTTTGTAAACGAACTGCATAACTATTGTCCCGACACCCTTATCGTAAGCGGGTTGGCGTACGGTGTAGACATACATGCTCACCGTAGTGCCTTGAAAAACAAGATGGAGACAGTGGGAGTCTTAGCTCACGGACTTGACGACATTTACCCTTCATCACACCGTTCCACAGCCAATGAGATGGTAAACTGCGGAGGACTGCTGTCGGAATATTTTATACATACGAATGCAGACAAGATGAATTTTGTGCGCAGAAACCGTATCGTGGCAGGCATTTCCGACGCCTGTATCCTGATAGAGTCGGCAGAAAAAGGTGGAGGACTTATCACGGCAGAACTGTCGCAGAACTACAACCGTGATGTATACGCCTTTCCCGGAAGAGCCAATGACAGATATTCGGCAGGGTGTAACAAACTGATACGAGAGAACCGCGCGGGACTGATAACCAATGCCATGGATTTCGTAAAATCTATGCACTGGGACGGAGACATCAAACTCCGACAAGCTCAGAATGAGGGTATAGAAGCGACTATCTTCCCACAACTCGACGAGGAGGAGAAAGTCATAGTAAACCTTCTTAGCAAGAATAATGACCTACAGATAAACGTGTTATCCGTGCAGACAGGTTTCGCTATACCGAAACTGACAAATATTCTGTTTCAACTGGAGATGAAAGGGGTAATAAAAGTTCTTGCGGGAGGTATGTATCACCTTATCTCAACCAAGCAGCACTCTCAGGACCCATGTTGAACAAAAGATCCAAGATACTCAAATTCTCCTGAAAACCGTTTTTCTGCTCGTACACCTGGTAATATCTACGAGCAGTGAAAGCGTTGTCTACACCAGGATGCTTAGGACGTATGATATCCCTAAAATCATCCATTTCATCGTTGGACGATTCTCCCTCTAAAGGACTTAAAGTGTAGTATTCATCGGTAATTTTTATATTTGGCTCTATGTCGATTAATTCGCATATTTTTCTCGTTATAGCCATATTATAATCAAACAAGAACTCCCACTCTTCATCGAAGAACGGACGTATGTCATCCTCATAGAATTCAAAGAAGGGAGATTCCCCGTATGCAGAGGAAAGGGCATTCCAATGTTGATGTCGCCATGATCCGTGGTTACTTATCCTCACATCTTTCATGGCACATTTAAGTGTCTCGAAATTCTCCACAGGTACCGTCAGTGCCTGTCGTCCTGCTGTAGTGGCAATGATACATCGGTTACGATAGGTCTGTTTCTGATAATTATCGAAACGTTCTATCCATACCCTGTCGTAATGAACTAATTTGTGGAACCACTGAATAGGGGCGAAATATGCTGATGCCAGAACTGCTTCCATTTTCTAAGACTAAAAATACCGAATTCACCGCTGTATACGACCTTTCCTACTATAAGATATTCGGGTATGACACCAAAATAGCGTGAGTCGTAAAGATTTTTTGAATTACCTGTAGAAACCCAATAATAATCATTGGAGAAAGTAGCACAACTCATCTCCTCACCATCTACAAAGAGCATTCCATCCTTTATCTGTGCATCACGATGTTCAAAATCCTTATATGTGTTACACAAGAGTAATATATTATCGGGAGTCACGTTGATACTATTTGTTCTCGACGGTATTACCAATATTCTATCGTTTATCTTTACCGTATCTCCGGCCTTATACTTACAATATCCGATAAAGACGGGTCTTTCGCTGATATCGTTTACCGTGTCAGTAGGATCGTTATAGGCCAAAATATCCATTTTATCGACATCCCGTCTCAACCATCTGTTGTAGGAAAAGAAACCGCCGCCTGTACGCAGGCCGTAACTCCAACGGTTTACCACGACTTTCTCTCCACTATGGATATTAGGTTCCAACCCTGATCCCGGAACGTCGTATACGTTGATGACCAGACAGCGCACTAATACCACTGCCAGCAACATTGCCGCCAGTGCCAAGAAGAAGTGTAGCCACTGTCTGTTTATCATTACCCTTATTTTATGTTATCTACAAACCGAAACAGACGGTTCCATCTCACACCTTTAAATCCGGATCTGTCGGGATCTGATGACCACCATATAAAGATAGGCTTTCCTACGACATGGTCTTCTGGTACAAAACCCCAATAGCGTGAATCGGCACTATTATGTCTGTTGTCACCCATCATCCAATAATAATCCAATGTAAAGGTATATGTATCCGTTTCCTTTCCATTGATAAATATCTTCCCGTCTTTCACCTGCAGGTCGTTACCCTCGTATGCGTGTATAGGACGTGCATACACCGCGATATTATCCATCGTCAGTTTTATGCTCTGTCCCTTTTTCGGTATCCATACAGGTCCGTAGTTGTCTCTCGTCCATCCGTATTCCGCCTCGATAGGATATACATGATATCCGTCATCGGCCACACTGGTATTCAGTTCGATGCTTTCGACGATATCGCTACGTTTCTTCAGTTCTGATGCCGCATAGCTGGTCAGAGGAAGATAACCTCTACTGTTTAAGCTCGCAAGGTCTTCGAGACTTATGCCCAACTGCTCCATCAGTTCATCGGGAATATTCTGTTTGAGTTTTACGATATACGTGTACTGCACGTTGTCAGGCTCTTTATTTGCCTTTCCATCGAGATAAACTATCCTGTCTTTTATCTGCAGTGTCTGTCCTGGCAGTCCCACGCATCTCTTCACGTAGTTCTCCCTTCTGTCTGTAGGACGCGATATTATAGCACCGAATTCGGAGAAATTATCTCTTATGTACTGTTCACCGATCTGCATATACCGATTAGCTCGGTCATACTGCTGCTGTCTATCCAAAGAATCGGCAATCACACCGTCGGGAGCTATCTGAGAACCGAAGGAGTAACAGAGTTGATAAAAGTCCTGTGCCTGATACATAGACGCCTCACAGAGGGTATCTCCGCTCGGGTAGTTGAACACCACGATATCATTGAGCTTAACATCGCCCAAACCCTTTACCCTGCGATAGTCCCAATGAGGCCAGTCGAGATACGACTTACACTGGAATACAGGTAATGTATGCTGTGTAAGAGGCATCGCCAACGGCGTTTGAGGTATACGCGGACCGTAACTTACCTTGCTAACGAAAAGATAATCGCCTGTAAGCAGTGATTTCTCCAACGATGACGATGGTATGACATAGTTCTGAAAGAAGAAATTATGTATGAAATACACGGCGATAAGGGCAAAGACGATAGCGTCGACCCAACTCATGACAAAACGAGTCGGTCCCTCAGAGTCTTTCCACCACTGCCATCTTATCTTCTTCGTTATATACACATCATATATGAAAGGCACTACTAGGAGTCCCCACCAACTCTTAACCCAATACAAAAACAGCAGGTACAAGGCGAGGACGACAATAAATTTCGTCCACTGCACTTTCATATTCAGTTGTTTCTTTTTCTTATCAATCATAATTAATTACTCTAAAACCAGTTCTTTACCACGTACAAGAACAATAAGTACAAGACAAGGGCGACAATAAATATCACCCATCGCTTTTTAATATTCGGCTGTTTCTTTTCCTCTTCCATAAGAAGTTAAAATTGGAACAGGTCTGAGGTCGTAAGCAGACCGTTATGTGTTGCGGTATATTCAGCTGCTAGCACAGCACCCAAGGCAAAGCCCTTACGGGAATGAGCATCATGGGTGATTGTTATCTTATCCGCTTCACTGTCGTAACATATAGAGTGGATACCAGGCACCTCATCGCGTCGGATACTAGCGATAGACAGTTCATCGGCAGCGCAGTCGTCACTACCGCTTACGCTGCCGTCGGCAGCAAGTTGTGAACCCTTCACCCAACGGTCTTTCCTATCGAGATTTTCTATTATCTCCTCTGCCAATGTTATGGCTGTGCCCGACGGAGCATCAAGCTTGTGTATATGATGTGTCTCTGTCATCTTCACATTATACTGAGGATAACCGTTCATGATCTTTGCCAGATATCTGTTTACAGCCGAGAAGATAGCCACTCCCACGCTGAAATTAGATGCCCAGAAAAGCGTCTGTCCACCTTCGGTACACATCTTCTTCACTTCCTCGCCGTGTTCTGCCATCCAACCCGTAGAACCGGATACCACCTTCACGTTTTTGGCAAAAGCTTTCAGGTAGTTGCCGTAGGCTGCCTGAGGAGCGGTAAACTCTATCGCCACATCAGCGGAAGCAAAGGCCGCGCTCTCAAACTCCTCGGGGTTATCTATATCTATTATACTTACTATCTCGTGTCCTCTATCTTTGGCAATCTGTTCTATCATCTTACCCATCTTGCCATAACCAATAAGTGCTATCTTCATCTTTACAACCTTTATTTCTAGCTATTAACCTCCAACATTTTCAGAGCCTTATTCTCGGCAGCCTCCATGATCTCCCGTTCGCCCGGTCCCTTGTCATTGATGCCGCAGAGATGCAGGATACCGTGTATTATCACGCGGTGCAGCTCCTCATCGTATTTCTTATTATATTTCTCAGCGTTCGATTTTACCGTATCCAACGATATGACGATATCTCCGTTGATGACATCACCCTCATCGTAATCAAAAGTGATGATATCGGTATAATAGTCGTGTCCCAGATATTCTTTGTTCGTGGCAAGTATCTGCTCATCATCAACGAAGAGATAACCTACTTCGCCCACTTTTCTGCCGTAGGATGCAGCCACCTTACGTATCCATGCCGTCGTCTCCCGTTTCTTTATCTTGGGGAATTTTACTCCCTGCACATTATATGTTATCATATCCTACATCAATGTTTCGTCTAGGAAACCCTTCTTTCTGGGTACAAACTGTTTGACGTCCTTGCCAAAGTGCTGCAGCTCCCTTACCATTGAACTGCTGACGCTCTGCAGTTGCGGTTCGGAGATGAACAATACCGTCTCTACATCGCCCAACATCCTGTTCATATCCGCCTGCGCACGTTCATTCTCCAGATCGGCCATCGTTCTCACGCCTTTCACGATACAGCAGGCGCCAACCTCCTTAACAAAATCCACGGTCAGACCGTCGTATATCTTTACGTCGATACGTGAATCATCAGAATAAATCATCTTTATGGCCTCTGCCCTCTCTTTTGCGGGCGTCATATTCGGTTTGTTGACATTGTCGCCCACAACACCTATCACCAACCTATCAAATATCGCAAAACTCCTTTTTACAATGGAAGCATGTCCGTTTGTAAAAGGGTCAAAAGTACCAACAAATGCTGCTATTTTCATACAATCAATATTTTCATACAAAGAGGTCACCCTCCATCATATTTCCCGAACTAGGGTTCTTACCCAGATGACGGTAGGCCAGTTCCGTTACCATTCTTCCACGAGGTGTTCGCTTTATAAAACCTTCCATTATCAGGAACGGTTCATACACCTCCTCCACCGTACCAGGATCTTCTCCGATAGCCGTCGCTATCGTAGACACACCCACGGGACCACCTTTAAACTTATCTATTATCGTCAGGAGAATCTTATTATCTATCTCATCCAGACCATACTTGTCTATGTTGAGTGCCGTAAGCGACAGTTTAGCTATGTCTACGTCAATCTTTCCGTTTCCTTTCACCTGCGCGAAGTCTCTCACTCGGCGAAGCAAGGCGTTTGCGATACGAGGCGTACCTCTGCTCCTTCGTGATATCTCCGCTGCAGCCTCATCAGAGATAGGCACTTTGAGTATCTCTGCCGACCGACGGATTATCTTCTGCAACGTCTCCGGTTCGTAGTATTCCAAATGCATGTTGATACCGAAACGAGCCCGAAGAGGAGCCGTGAGCAGACCGCTACGTGTGGTGGCACCGATAAGCGTAAAAGGGTTGAGGTCTATCTGTATAGAACGTGCTGACGGGCCCTTGTCTATCATAATATCTATACGATAGTCTTCCATAGCAGAGTAGAGATACTCCTCCACTACAGGCGACAGACGGTGTATCTCATCGATGAAGAGCACATCGTTCTTCTCCAATGACGTCAACAGGCCCGCCAAATCACCGGGCTTATCCAGTACAGGACCGCTGGTGATCTTAAAGCCTACGCCCAACTCATTGGCGATGATATTACTCAAGGTCGTCTTACCCAATCCAGGGGGACCGTGCAGAAGGACATGATCTAAGGACTCACCACGGTATTTGGCAGCCTCCACAAAGACCTCCAAATTCTCCACGACTTTCTGTTGTCCGCTGAAGTCACTAAACGACAACGGACGAAGGGCATTTTCAAAGTCCTTCTCCGTCGATGACAGTTGCTCGTGCCTTACATCAAACTCATCCATCACGACGGCAAAGTTACAAATTTTTTACGTATTATCGGTTATCTGCTTAAAAAATTGCGCTTTACGACGCTTCCCGAATCATTTATCTGTGTCTCTTTTTAGCTTTCTTATCCTTATCCTTTTTCTTCGAAACAGGTCGCTCTTTTCTTTCTTCACCGCCAGCGATAACAAAATCTATCTGTCGTTTCTCCAGATTTGCTTTTGCCACTTGAATACGTACGGCATCACCCAACTGATAACGACGATGGGTATGACGTCCTACAAGTTGGTAGTTCTTCTCATCAAAAGTGTAGTAGTCGTCATCGAGGTCACCGATAGGTACCAGTCCCTCGCAGTGATTCTCGTCTATCTCGCAGTAGATACCATACGATGCGATACCACTGATGTGAGCATCGAATTCAGCACCTAGGAACTGCTGCATATACTCCACCGCCTTGTATTTGATAGAGTCACGTTCTGCATTCGAAGCGATAAGCTCCATATCGGAACTGTGTTCGCAAAGCTCCTCGTAATGATCCTGATTTGCACTCCTGCCACCATTTTGATAACGGGTGAGCAGACGGTGTACCATCGTATCGGGATAACGACGGATAGGTGACGTGAAATGTGTGTAGTAATCGAAGGCTAGTCCATAGTGGCCGATGTTATGCGTAGAATATTTCGCCTTCATCATAGCACGCAGAGCCACCATCTCGATGAGTTTCTGTTCGTTACGTCCCTTACAGTCATCCATCAACTTATTAAGACTCCTCGATATCTCGCCCCTCGTACCATCCGTCTTGAGCTTATATCCGAATCGTGTTATGAAGTTACGCAGCGTCTCCAGTTTCTGTGGGTCTGGGTTGTCATGAACACGATAAGGCAGTGTCTTTGCCTTCACACCTTTCTTCACCTTACCGACACTCTCTGCCACCTGTCTGTTGGCGAGCAACATAAACTCCTCGATAAGTTTATTGGCATCCTTGCTCTTCTTGAAATATACTTTTATCGGGCGCCCTTTCTCATCGATATCGAAGCGCATCTCTTCTCTATCGAATTTCACAGCACCATTCTTGAAACGTTTCTCTCTCAGTTTCTTTGCCAATGCATCGAGGGTTATCAGTTCGGTTGCAAACTCACCCTTATAACCGCCCTTACCTGCCTGCGGTGCCGGTTGACCGGTACCGTCTACCACACCATTCTGTTCCAGTATCTCCTGCACCTCCTCGTAGGTAAAACGACGGTTACTCTTGATAACGGTATGACGCAGACGCCAGTTCTTGATATCGGCATTCTCGTCGAGTTCGAAGATAACGCTATAACAGAGTTTCTCTTCATTCGGGCGCAGGGAACAGATGAAGTTACATAACCTCTCGGGCAACATCGGTATGGTACGGTCTACGAGATATATACTCGTGGCTCTCTGTTGCGCTTCCTTATCGATTATCGAACCCTCTTTAACGTAGTGACTCACATCGGCGATATGCACTCCCACTTCCCATCGCTTCGCTACACCGTCGCGGTTTCGAGTTACGACACGGATAGACAGGGCATCATCGAAATCCTTAGCATCGTGAGGGTCGATAGTAAATGTCGTCACATCTCTGAAATCCTCCCTCTCCTTGATATCCTGTTCCGTTATCTCACCGGATATCTTATCCGCCTCTTTTTCTACGCGTTCAGGATATTTATATGGCAGGTCGTACTGTACCAATATAGCATTCATCTCGGCATCATTATCGCCGTTGGGTCCTAATACGTCTACCACCTCGCCTATCATCGTCTTATGGTCGTTATCAGGCCACTGTACTATCTTTACTACAGCCTTATCATCCGTCTTTCCGCCTTTCAGTTTGTTTTTCGGTATCATGATGTCGATAGGTACCTGTGCACCCTCTGTTACCATATATGCTATACCCTTATCCACACGCAGTCTACCCACAAACAGTTCCTTTGCATGTTTAAGGATAGCGATAACCTGTGCCTCCTTGATGTGGTTTTGTCTACGTGCCATAAACTGCACCCGTACCCTGTCGCCGTCCATAGCAAACATAGAGTTGCGTTCTGCCACAAAAATCGGTTTTCCGCCGTCATCGCCTTGGAACGAGTTTTTACCGTTGGACTTTCTGATAAACGTACCCTCCTGTACCTGACCGTTAAGGTTCAGTTTATATGATGTCTCGCTGACTTTCGTAATATAGTCATCCCACGCCATATCGTCCATAATGTCTATGGCCAACATTTTTGCAGGATGCGTGTCGAGATGCAGTTCCTTGAATATCGTTTTAAAACTCAGTGTTTCCTCTGGATGCGAGTTGAACAAATCTTGCAACTGCACTGCGAGTTGCTTCTTCGTAACGCGTTTTCCGCCCTTTTTCTTTCCCATAGCAGTAATATTTACGCTTCAGCGATATCCCGCCTCAGCTATTCTTTTCTGCAAAAATACAAAATGTTTTTGAAAAAGGCAGTAAAAGGTTATTAAAATATTTGATTTTCTTTTTGCTTTTGCAAATACACATTTTTTGTGTACCTTTGCAGTCGATATATATCACACAATGAAAATTCTTATTACAGGAGCATCGGGCTTTATCGGCAGTTTTATCGTCGAGGAAGCCCTAAGACAGGGTATGGAAGTATGGGCAGCGGTAAGAAAAAGTAGCTCAAAACAGTACCTTACAGACTCGCGAATTAATTTCGTGGAACTGAATCTCGACAGTGAAGGGCAGATAAAAGAAGCACTCAAAGATTTATCGTTCGACTACGTGGTGCACGCAGCGGGGGCAACGAAATGTCTGAACCCCGATGATTTCTATCGCATCAATACCGAGGGTACAAAAAACTTGGTAAATGCTATCATCAGTATGAAGATGAGTATACGCCGTTTTGTGTATATGAGCAGTCTCAGTATCTTTGGACCTGTAAGAGAGGGTATGCCCTATACCGAAATACGGGAGGATGATACCCCACAACCCAATACGGCATACGGCAAGAGCAAACTCGCTGCAGAAAAGTTTTTGGACAGTCTGAAGAATTTCCCCTACGTCGTTCTACGTCCTACGGGAGTATATGGACCTCGCGAGAAAGACTATGCCATGATGGTAGACAGCATACGTAATCATGTAGATTTCGCTGTAGGGTTTAAGAAACAAGATATCACCTTCGTATACGTAAGAGACGTGGTTCAGGCGGTATTCCTAGCGCTACAAAAGGGTACGACAGGACGTAAATATTTCCTTTCAGACGGTAAGGTGTATGACTCCAGTACCTTTAGCGACCTTATACACGAGAAACTCGGTAAACCGTGGTGGATAAGGGTGAAAGCTCCATTATGGCTACTGAAAATCATCACCGCGTGTGGAGAGATGATCGGTAAGATGACAGGTAAGATGACTGCCCTGAATAACGATAAATACAATATCCTGAAACAGCGCAACTGGAGATGCGACATAACTCCTGCAATAGAGGAATTGGGATATAAACCGCAGTATGACCTTAAGGCGGGCGTGGATGAATGGCTGGGTAACACAGCTAAATAGGAAGTAAATCCGTCATGATAAAGAGAGCAAGAAGAAAAAATAATAGACAGAATATAACCTCCGCTGGCTTTTTCAAAGATCTGTTTCGCATCGATGCCAATCCGATAAAAGGACTCGTCGCCGTGGAATGGGTGAATATCGCGTATCTGGCGTTCACACTGTTGCTGATATTCTTTACCTATACCAAATGTGAACAGGATTTCCCTGTAATGATGGGAAACAGAATAAGCGTCTTCGTTATCATTATAGCCTTATGGTGGGTGTATAGGATGATACCGTGCCGCTTTACCATGTTGGCACGTATGTTATTTCAGGTGGCCTCGCTTAGTATCTGGTATCCGGACATCTATTACTTGAATAAGATGTTCCCTAATCTAGACCACTTTTTCGCTACATGGGAACAACAGATATTCGGTTGTCAACCCGCCCTGCTCTTCTCAGAGATGGTGCCCGGTAAGGTGATGAGCGAACTGATGTCGCTTGGATATGGGTCATACTATTTCCTGTTGGTACTTATTATCGTGTACTATTTCATTTGGCATTACAAAGAATTTGAGCGAGCCACGTTCATTCTTATCACCGCGTTTTTTATCTACTACGTCATATTTATCTTCCTGTCGGTCATGGGACCGCAGTATTATTACCCCGTAATAGGATATGACAACGTTGCAAAAGGTATATTCCCGACGATAACTAGTCAACCGGAAGAGTTTGTACAGATAGACATACTTGGGTGGCAGGATGGTTTGTTCCACAAAATTATAATGCTTTTCCACAATGCGGGTGAACGTCCTATAGCAGCTTTTCCGAGCAGTCATGTGGGTGCGATGACCGTCATCATGCTACTCATAGCGCATACCAGAAACTGGAAACTGTTTGCGTGGATGACACCACTTTCACTGCTACTGTGCCTCGCCACCGTCTATCTACGTGCCCACTACGTTATAGACGCAATAGCTGGATTGATAAGTGGCATAATAATATACATAGTATTGTTGCTTGTTTCAAAAAGATACATAAGAGAATGAAGAAACTATTTATAGAGACATACGGCTGTCAGATGAACGTTGCCGATAGCGAAGTTGTGGCATCGGTGATGGGTATGGCAGGATACGAGGTGTGTGAAGATATTGCTGATGCCGATGCTATCTTCCTCAACACCTGCTCTGTGCGCGAGAACGCAGAGAATAAGATATATAACCGTCTTGACACCCTTAATGCCGAGAGACGCAAGGGACATAAGATGCTTATCGGTGTCATAGGATGTATGGCAGAGAGAGTAAAGGACGATCTTATAAAAAACTACGATGTAGACATCGTGGCAGGTCCCGACGCCTACCTGTCGCTTCCCGACCTCACCTCACAGGCCGAATTGGGACATAAGGCGATAGATGTGGAACTGTCGACAACCGAGACATACCGTGATATCGTACCGAGGAGGATTTTTGGTGCCAAGACAAGCGGTTTTGTGAGCATCATGCGCGGTTGTAACAATTTCTGTCACTACTGTATCGTTCCCTATACACGAGGACGAGAGAGAAGCAGAACGGTGGAGAGTATCATCCGTGAGGTAAAAGACCTGCAAGAACGCAATTATAAAGAGGTGACCTTGTTGGGACAAAACGTCAACTCATACAACTACGAAGGAACGCTTTTCCCGGATCTGTTGCGCCAGGTTGCTGAGGCAGCACCTGATATGAGAGTACGATTCACTACTAGTCACCCTAAAGATATGAGCGATGATACGCTGCACGTCATAGCAGAGATGCCGAATGTTTGTAAGCATATACACCTACCCGTACAAAGCGGTAGCGATAAGATACTGAAACTTATGAACCGCAAATATACACGAGAATGGTATATGGGAAGGGTTGAGGCTATAAGACGTATCATACCTGACTGCGGACTATCTACGGATATCTTCGTCGGTTACCACGATGAGACAGAGGAAGACCATCAGATGTCGTTAGACCTGATGCGCGAAGTGGGTTACGACTCGGCTTTCATGTTCAAATACTCTGAGCGACCGGGAACATACGCCTCAAAACATCTGCCCGACAACGTGCCTGAAGAGATTAAAATTCGTCGTCTCAACGAGCTTATCGCGCTACAGACGGAGATGTCGGCAAAACGCAATGCCGCTGAGGTAGGAAAAGTACGAGAGATAATGGTTGAAGGGTTCAGCAAACGTTCACACGACCAACTCTTCGGACGTACGGAGCAGAACAAAGTGGTAGTATTTGATAAAGGCAACCATCATATTGGTGAGTTCGTGAAAACAAAGATCACGGGCAGCACTAGCGCCACACTGATGGGAGAATTGATAATGGATAATTGATGAAGGAATTTTTACGAGTATTGAAACGGTTTGTGCCGCCATACAAGAAATATCTTGTGTTGGCAGTAATATTTAATATCCTATCTGCGGTATTGAATATCTTCTCTTTTGCAGCTATCATACCTATCCTTCAGATACTCTTTAAGACAGACGGAGGTCCTAAGCCCACTCAACTGATGGACTGGGATTGGGAGCATGCTGTAGACGTACTGGAAAATAATGCCAACTACTATGTTTACCAGTTTATACAAGACTACGGTTCTGCCACCACCCTACTCATCATCGGACTGTTTCTTGCTTTTATGACCTTCTTAAAAACAGGAGCTTATTTCCTTTCTTCCGCAACGATAATACCCATTCGTACGGGCGTAGTACGAGACATAAGAAATCAACTGTATCAAAAGATAACATCACTGCCTTTAGGTTTCTTCTCTGAGGAGAGAAAAGGTGATATCATCGCAAGGATGAGCGGTGACGTACAGGAGGTGGAAAGTTCCATAATGAGCAGTCTTGACATGTTGTTCAAGAACCCGATCCTTATCATCGCTTATTTCGCCACGCTACTCGTAGTAAGTTGGCAACTCACAATATTTACCCTCGTCTTCGTGCCTATCTTCGGGTGGTTCATGGGCTATGTGGGTAGGAAACTGAAACAGAACTCCATCAAGGCACAGTCGTTGTGGAGCGATACGATGAGTCAGGTGGAGGAAACGCTCGGTGGACTGCGTATCATTAAGGCTTTCTGCGCTGAAAAGAAGATGAACAAACGTTTTGACGAGGTCAACTCTGCCTATCGTAATGATATAATGAAGGTCAATACCCGTCAACAGATGGCGCACCCGATGAGTGAATTTCTCGGTACGGTGATGATAGTCGTAGTACTGTGGTTCGGTAGCATCCTTGTACTCAACTACGGCACCTTATCAGGTCCAAAGTTTATATACTATCTCGTGATGCTCTACTCTATCATCAATCCACTGAAAGAATTCTCCAAAGCAGGATATAATATACCTAAAGGTCTCGCTTCAATGGAGAGGATAGATAAGATACTACAGGCGGAGAATAACATCACGGAGAAAGAAAATCCCGTACATATAAAGAGTTTTGAACATGAGATAGAATTCCGTAATGTCTCGTTCAAATACGATCAGAAATGGGTTCTGCGCAATATCAACCTCGTGATTCCGAAAGGTAAGACCATCGCTTTAGTGGGTCAGAGCGGAGGCGGAAAATCTACGCTTGTAGACCTTATTCCTAGATATTACGACGTACAGGAAGGAGAGGTGCTTATAGACGGTATCAACGTCAAGGATTTAGGCATTCACAATCTGCGACAACTTATCGGTAATGTGAACCAGGAAGCCATACTCTTCAACGACACTTTCCGTAATAACATCTCTTTCGGTGTTGACAGTGCCACCGATGAGCAAATTGCGGAAGCAGCGAAGATCGCCAACGCATACGATTTTATCATGCAGTCGGAGAATGGTTTTGACACCAATATCGGAGATCGCGGAGGAAGACTCTCAGGCGGTCAGCGACAGAGAATCAGCATCGCCCGTGCGATACTGAAGAATCCACCGATACTTATTCTCGATGAGGCCACTTCAGCCCTCGATACAGAAAGCGAACGATTGGTACAACAAGCCCTAGAACATCTCATGAAAACCCGTACCACCGTCGCTATCGCCCACCGCTTATCGACTATCAAGAATGCCGATGAGATATACGTTATCCATGACGGAACGATTGTAGAATCCGGTTCGCATGAGAACCTCCTCGCCATGGATGGCTACTATAAGAAGCTGAACGATATGCAAAGCACTTAAAAAAACGCTGTCGCGTTTTTTTAATGGATAATTGATAATGGATTAAACATAAATGTCTGATTTGCAAGTCTATAACCCATATTTTAGCAATAAACTTCACGAAAAATCTGTTTCTTCTGCATAATATCAGAAAAAATATATAAATTTGCACTGTCATGGCCAAAAATTACATAAGGCAAAATAATATAATCTGTGTAATATCAAATCTATTGTTAGTATATGTGCTAATGATGGTTACAAGGATTGTTTTCTTCTGCTGTAATACGGATCTTTTAGGCTCTTTTCTCTCAAGCAAAGATATACCACTTATGCTGAAGGGTGCTTTTATCTTTGATACAAGCGCAATATGCTATATCAACTCTTTATGGATATTGTTATTCCTAATTCCATATCATCCGAAAGAAAATCCAAAATATTATTTGACGTTACGGCCGCTATTCGTAATAACGAATGGAATAGCATTGTCAATGAATCTCATCGACTGCGTATATTACCGATATGCAGGAAAGAGGACCTCCATAGGAATATTCAATGAATTTGACGGAGCTACAAACTTAACTGGAGCCCTTCTACCGGAAGTTATAAAGCATTGGTATCTCGTATTACTTTTCTTTGTAATGCTATGGCTTCTTTGGCGTTTTTATCGCTATCCGCGAGAAATCACATACACAAATCTAAAACATTATTATATAAAGTCATCACTTTATTTAGTCGTTGCCGTAGCAGCGGTAATAATAGGAATCCGCGGAATAACAATGCCCGATCGTCCTATAAACGCGATGACTGCCAATGTCTACGTTACCAAACCGGTCAACACTTCCCTCATTCTGAATACCCCGTTTACCTTTATTAGAAGTATGGGGCACCACGATCTACCAGTTATCAGATACATGAGTGATGAAGAAGCATCTGCTATTTTCAATCCACAACAGACATGCCATAAGAATGACAGTCTTAACATGCGCGGCAAAAACGTAGTTATTTTGTTGCTCGAAAGTATGAGCAGTGAATTTATGGGGTCTTATCTACCGTCATCTGAGAAAGGTTATACACCCTTTTTGGATAGCATCGCTTCACAATCACTGCGTTTTGAGAATATGTTTGCCAACGGAAGAGTCAGCGTGGATGCCATGCCATCAATAATGGCGAGTATGCCTATGATGAATGAAAGTCTGTTTAGGACCAACTATGCTAATACAAAAGTGAAATCACTTCCCATGATACTAAACCAAATGGGATATCATACAATGTTCATGCATGGTGCATTGAATACATCGATGAACTTCTACAGTTACATGTCAATGATTGGCGTGAAACAGTACGTTGGAATGGATGAATATTGCAAGAGTGATAATCCCGCCTTCAACGGTAAAAAGGATTTTGGCAATGAATGGGGAATATGGGATGATAAGATGCTACTATTCGATTTAGACGTACTCAAACAAGTGCCTCAACCCTTCTTTACCATGATCTTCACGTTGACACTTCACCCACCACATAAACTGCCCGAATATTATACGGAACAAAATTCCAATAACCCTAAAATTCCATTTATTAGGTCTATACGATATACCGATTGGGCTCTGCGAAAATTCTTTGAACAGGCCGAACAACAAGATTGGTATAGAAATACTTTATTTGTCATCACCGCTGATCATCGCAAAGGAGAATATATAAAAAAAGAGGTAAATAATAGCTTAGGGTACTTCTCTATACCGCTATTATTCTATACCCCTGACGGTAGTATTGCACCTGGAGTTAATAAAGAATCGATAGTGCAACAAACGGATATCATGCCTACGATAATGGGAATGATGGGATACGAAGGAGAAATGGTTTCATTTGGTTGTGATATCTTTAATACTCCTATCAGTAACACATGGGCCTTTCAATACAATAACGGCATATATCAATATGAAAAGGGTGATTATATGATTGAGTTTGATGGCGATAAAACGACAGCTGTATATGCCTGGCGAACAGACAAGCATTTACAAAAAAATCTATTAGGACGTATTCCAGAACAAAAAACAATGGAACGGGAATTAAAGGCAATCATACAGCAGTATCTCAGTCGCGTGACAAAGGATGAGATGCTACCATCTAAATCAGGTCGCTGAAAATAAGATATTTGTGCATTATGAAAAATAAAATACTATATCATATCCTTTTCACTGTATGGTGGTTGTTTTCTTTACTGCCACTGTGGGTGCACTACAGGATATCAGATTTCTTATATTATCTTGTCTACTATGTGATAAAATACCGTAGACCGATAGTCAGGAAAAACCTCACAGAATCCTTTCCTGATAAGAGCGAAGCAGAGATAATAAAGATAGAGAAAGAGTTCTATTCCTGGTTTTGCGACTACCTCGTGGAGAGCGTAAAGATGTTCTCCATGAGTGAGAAACAGATGAGAAGGAGGATGCAGTTTGAGGATACGGAGCAGGTCTTCTCTACATTAGCTTCGGGAAAGTCGTGCGCCGTATATCTCGGTCATTACTGCAACTGGGAATGGATTGCATCGCTCCAACTGACCATAGGTGAAAATGGACAATGTGGACAGATATATCACCCCTTAGAGGATAAAGTTTTCGACCGTCTGTTCAACTATATGCGGAGCAGGTGGGGTAATCTCAATATCCCTATGGCTGAAACCATACGAGAACTCATCAAACACAGAGATGACGAAAAGAAAATGGTGATAGGTTTTATTGCAGACCAAGTGCCATTTTGGAACAACATACACTATTGGACGGATTTCTTGCATCATGACACTCCTGTTCTCACGGGAACAGAGAGAGTTGCAAAGAAGCTAGATATGGCTTGTTTCTATCTGGACGCAAAACGTATTAAAAGGGGATATTATGCCGCTCGATTTATACGCATAACAGACAATCCCAACGAAGAAAGCGAAGAATTCGCCATAACAGAACGTTATTTCCGTGAAATGGAAAAAACGATACTCCGTCAACCTCCATATTGGCTATGGACACACAACCGATGGAAACGCACTCGAGAGGAGTGGCTCAAGATAGTGGATCCTGTGACACATAAGATGAAAAATATCAATTAAATCAATACATATTCTTAATAATAGATGATATTTGTAAGAGACAAGGGACAGATGTGCAACAACCTGTTGCAATTTGCACATGTTTACGCTTGGGCCTTAGAGCACGGACGTAAGAGCGTCAGTATGCGTTTCTGCTATAAATATCCCTATTTCCATATTCGTCATACGGCTTGGCACAACCCTGTTGTTTATGTTCTTGCTAAGTTTTTAGGTTGGATAAAAGTACTACCTATCGTTAGCTACTTTTATCCGCAGGATACAAATAACCAACAAAAGGAGCAAATGATGATTAATAACCGTTATGTGCTTATTGAAGGATGGTATGTTAGATTCTATGACCTATTTATCAAATATAAATCGGATATCTTAAAAATATTTGCTTTTGATTCAACGATAAAGGAAAATGTAAATAAGTTGTTATCTTCAGAAGAAGGTATACGTTTGGGGGTTCATATACGTAGAGGCGATTATAAGACTTTTCATAACGGAGATTTTTTCTATACAGATGAGGAGTACATTGATATCATACAGCAGTTTTTAGAACTTAAGAAAGGTACTAATGTAACAATATATATTTGCGGGAATGACCCTAGTTTGCAAGAATCACTGTACAAAGAAAAACTCAAAGATGTAAATATAGTTTTTCCTAAAGGAAATCCTGGAGAAGATTTATGTCTCTTGTCAGAATGCAACTATCTGATAGGTCCACCGAGTACTTTCTCTTTAGTTGCATCTATGTACAAAAATATACCTTTATATTGGATCAAGGATAAAAATAAAAAGCTTACCGAATCAGATTTCGATTTCTTCGATAACCTGTTTAAAAAGATAATATAAGAATATCGATTGTATTACTTTCGTCTTTCTATCATCTTGGAAACCATTACAAACTGGTATATTCCCTCAAAACATGCGTAGATAAATCCCGGTATACCATCGAGAAAACCTTTCTTTAAGACATACGACTTAAAGAAACGGAAGAAAGGACGCCAAAGTAAAGCACCTAACCCATAGTTCTTTCCTGCTTTTTTCTCTACCTCATTATCTGTGTATAGATTCGTCTTCTTCAAGCGAGTACGAATATTGTCATCAGCTAGATGAACGAAAGCGAGATCCTTCCTCGAAGATGGTATTTTCTCCGTTTCTCCTTGTACTATAGGGAAAGTATGAACAAATGGTGGCCATTCTGTTCCTTCACGGACAAAAAAGCGCAGCAGATAGTCGGGATAGGTGCTATGCATAAAACGGCCCATGAAATAGTTTTTTCTTGGTATCCATAATCCTGCCTCCGGGTTCTCTTTGGATATATAATCATACAAATAAGAACGCAATTCCGGGGTCACCAATTCGTCTGCATCTACAACGAGTACCCATTCGTTGGTTGCCGACTGTATGGCAAAAGTACGGGCAGGTTCTGCACTGACATAATCCTTTTTTGGAAAAGTAACAACTTTACAGCCGTATTCCTCTGCGATTTTAACCGTTTCATCGGTACTTTCCATATCGCATACCACGATTTCATCGAAATCCTTTACGCTATCAAGCACTTTCCTTAGGTGCTTCGCAGCGTTATATGTATTTATTACTACAGAAATCTTGTTTCCCATAACTAATCTTTTACGCATTTATCAACCACAATCGCATAAGTCTATCGTACACGATATAACCCTCCGTATCCTCATAAACCATCTCTTTGTCTAAAAGCACGGTGAGAGCTGCCCTTACGCTACTGGCTGCCGGTAGGGAATATTTTCTTATAAAATCACCGGCTGTGGGCTTTTCTACCTTTCCTTCCATCGCAATAGCCTTAAGGAGTCTGAACTGATTCTCTGTAAGAAACTGTGACAGCATCGCATACTGAGGCGTCCACACCTCCAACAAATCGTTCATCACAGCGTTTAGTTGCTCTTTCTTTTTAATGTTTTTTGTAATACGATAAAGTCTATTCAAAATATTCTGGATATACCACGTTATACCGTCAAAACTTTGATATATTTGGTGGAATATATCCTTACTCAGATCACCGCCTTTGGTTGTGAAAAAATTACGAGCAAATTTATAATAAACATCTTCGTTTAATGGTTCTATAGACATCAGCTCGGTGCTATGATAGAAGGGACGTTTGGGAGACCCAAACATATCCAACATCAGGTGATGTTTACTGCCAGAAAAAATAAAATGTACATTAGACGAAAACTGGATATACGATCTAAGTTCAGCTTCTATCCCACTCTCAGGGTATTCTGTTATCTGCTGAAATTCATCAATCGCAATAAACACTTTTCTGTCGATACTATTCAGGTAATCGAAAGTAGATTTCAATGTTATAGAATAGTTCTGGGGTTGTACCGTCACTGAGAATGTGGGAGATCCTGTCAGTGCATCTATGCTTACCGTCGGTCTCAACGCCGCTATTAAGTTTTTAGCTTTATTATACAGCGACCGCTTTTGTCGCATAATCTCATCCATAACGGCATTCCCAAAAAGAGAAATGAAGTCACCGATGTTCTTAGTGGCAAAAATATCTATATATATGCATATAGCATCCTTCTCCTGCTCTTTCAGATAATAAAAAACATTCTTTATCAGTCCCGTTTTTCCTATTCTTCTCGGAGAAATCAAGGTTATATTGAAACCGTTATTAAGACTTTCTATTATTTTTTTCGTCTCTTTTTCACGGTCGCAGAAGTAGTCAGGTCCTTCATAACCACTTATAAAAAAAGGATTTTCAATTTTTCTCTTCCCCGCCATATCTTACAACTTTTTCGTTACAACATTTACGTTACAATATTGTTGTAATGCAAAAGTAGTAAAAAATCAGATATCAAGCAAGAAAATCTCAAAAAATATCATTTATCACGAATAATGAAACCTAACTTTACTTGAAATACGCAGATTTTATCAAAAATGTTTGGAAGAATATTTTTTTTGTAGTACTTTTGCAGCACCAGAACCCCCAAGCCTATGGCTTTCAATCTCTCGAGAAAGAAGTTAAGCTCAAATTGGGGGTCGTTTTATGTTTATAGATCATGGGCATTGTTTTTCCAAAGTCATATACATCACCATCTATTATCGTGAAATTACTTCAGAGTCGTGGATTATCTGTAACTAGACTTGTTGGCTTCCGTAAGGAGGTTATAGAATCTTCACATAGATTCATGAATAATGAAGAGTTGCCGACAAGTTTACGTCAAAAAGTTGACAGAAATGTCAAAAATTTGACGCAAATTTTGATTTTAAAGTGAAAAATAGTTAATATTTGGTTCCATTTTGCGATTTTCAACCCTAAAAACAAGAATTTTACAAGAAAAAGACTATTTTTGCGTCAAAAAGTTGACAGAAATGTCAAAAATTTGACGCAAATATGAAAATTGAAAGGAATTTATATCTAAAGCAATTAATCGGTAGCAGGCAAAACGGTCTTATAAAGGTAGTGGCTGGAATGCGAAGAAGTGGTAAATCGTATCTGCTGTTCAATATCTTTAAAGACTATCTGTTATCGACGGATGTTGACAGAGAGCATATAATTGAGATAGTATTCGACGATATATCCAATATGGGTATGAGAAATGCCGAAGCGGCATATTATTTTATAAAAGGACGAATACAAGACGATGGCATCTATTATGTCTTACTCGACGAGGTACAGCTTGTTAAGGGATTCGAAGAACTTCTAAACAGTTTGTTGCATATAAACAATCTTGATGTTTACGTTACAGGAAGTAATTCCCGCTTTCTTGCAAAAGATATTATCACCGAATTCCGTGGGCGCAGTTACAATATTTACGTCTATCCCCTATCCTTCTCTGAGTTCTATTCGGCCTATGACGGTTCTCATCAGGAAGCGCTAGATGTATATTATGAAACGGGAGGACTTCCCGGTCTGGTAAATATGCATGAAGAGCAAGAACGAAAGCAATATTTATCAGATCTCTGGAAAAGCGTTTATGTCAGGGATATCCTTGAACGACATAGAATTAAGAATGAATCAGAATTCGAAGAACTATTAAGGGTTATCGCTTCTGCAATAGGTTCATCATTAAACCCATTAAAACTATCAAACACCTTCCAAAGCCTGAAAAAGGTAAATATCAGTAGCGCTACTATAACAAAGTATATCAGTTATATGGAAGATGCTTTCATTATAAAGAAGGCTGCAAGATGGGATATAAAGGGAAAAAAGCATATCAATTCCTTGTCGAAATACTATTTCTCTGATCTTGGAGTGCGTAATGCCGTTGTTAATTTTGCGCAGAGCGAACGCACTCATCTAATGGAGAACTTGATATACAACGAATTGTTAGTACGCCGTTACCAAGTAAACGTGGGACAAGTAGATCTTCGCACTACTGATGCAGAAAATAAGACCATACGAAAAAGATTGGAGGTAGATTTTATTGCAACAGAGGGTAGTAAGAATATCTTCATACAGTCTGCATATCACATTGCAGACGATGATAAAATGAATCAAGAACTGCGTCCCTTACTTAACATTAAAAATTCGTATAAAAAGGTCTTGATAACAGGAGATAGCAGTAGACCGTGGTACGATGACAACGGAATACTGCATATCGGTCTGATACCTTTCTTATTAGATCCTCAAAGTCTGGATTTTTAGGATAAGAGTTTATCTTTTATCCGATAAAATCTTAGATAATTCTTTCTTCGCCTTTTTCAGTTGTTTGAGAAAAGCCTCATCGGCATGAAGTCGAGCGAAGGCTGCTGACGCCGCCACCCTCGCTGCATCAACATCACTCTGGTAATGGAATCCTACNATAACACGACTCTCCCCATATTCATANCCNGCNTTAAGTATNTCGTCNTGATTANCAGGATTCAACTCCACAAGCATTAGTGCACATATCCAACCGCAACTGGTATGTCCTGACGGATAAGATCCCGTATTACGTGATTTCTCTTCTTTTTCCGGTACTGGCGTTGGGTCATTGAAATATACGTAAGGTCTNCGTCTCAAGTATTTATTCTTGCCTCTCCTTATACAGTAGCCACCGTCAGCAATCGTGGATGTCACAAGTTTCCATATCTCAGGTGTCTCTTTCTCACTGATAAGCAGTCCAAATGAGGGAGCAAAATATTCAAACATATACTGCAACGTAGAGTTGGCGTCCGCAACAGCCTGTTTNCCACGAATACTATCTCTAAGAGACTTCCCCCACTGATAACGTAATGCATCTCCCGCAAAAAGAATATCTCCTTCACTCGGAGGTGCAGGTAGATAATACGTTTCATTCGGCAATTGTTCGATATTCAGGAATGGCTTTATCACTGAATCATTTGTCTGCGCACTTACTGTCACAGACAGAACCATCGCTGCCGTTATAGCAAATAGTGTCTTTTTCATCTTCATATAGTTGCTTTTATCGTCTACTTATACAGATTTTATCATTTCCTTACAACAAGTTGGTTTCCCGTCATTCTCGTCATATACGACTGTATTATCGCTTTCACTTCTCGTTCCATCTGTGCTTGTTGAGGAACCTTTCCTTTAAGGTTCTCCTTCAACAGCAGATCCTTACGGAAATTATATACCGCTTTTGTTTCCTTACCGTCAAACTGCAACAGGTAATCACCTTTTACATANTGATANATNCCNTTNAGATAGTTNACAGCCCAAGTATCCTCCGGAGCAGTAGTAAACAGATCACACCCGAAAGCCACATACGGTTTGTCATATCCCAGATAACCAAGAACTGTAGGCATAATATCTATCTGTTGNGCNATAGCATCNCGCATACCGGGTTGAATTTCACCACTCGGATCGAAAATGATGATAGGACTACAGAAACCTCCTAAATCGGTTTGGTAATAGTCGTGATCACTTAAATTAGTATGGTCGGAAGTCAACACAAACACNGTATTATCATACCACGGTTGNTTTTTCGCCGTAGCAAAGAATTTNCTGAGNGCATTNTCGGTATACCGTATACACTTATGTATCACTATACCCTCTTCGGGATAGATATCCTTATATTCCTCCGGTATCACATACGGATGATGTGATGACGCAGAAAAGATAGCTGTCATAAACGGTTGTTTGAATTCCGACATCTTAAGCGCATAAAACTGGAAGAACGGTTCGTCCCATATCGCCCAAGTGCCGTCAAAATCCTTGTCGCCATCGAAACGGTCGTCGGCATCATACTCCGTNCTACCGAANTANTCGGTGAAACCGGTTGTTCTTGCAAAAGCCTGGAAACCCATGGAACCGTTCTCNGCACCATGGAAGAAAGCGGAATAGTAACCTCTTTTCTTTAGCTCTCCTGCAATACCGCTGACATCGTTCATCGACGAGGGAGTAAGGAAAAACGGTTCCACAAACATCGGGATACTGGATAAGATACTCGGCATTCCATCGATACTCTTCCTACCGTTACAGTAGGAATATAACCACGTGGCACTATGTTCCATAAGAGAATCGACAAAAGGTGTATATCCCTTGTAATTGCCGTTATCCAACCATTTATTATACCCTCCGATATACTCTCTACCGAAACTTTCGATAATCAGTACCACCACATTCTTTCTCTTATCTGTGCGAGGAGCCTCAACCTGAAGACTATCATTGGTTACCGACATATTATGTAAGGGAGAATATATCTCATCTAATTCTGTCTCAGTGTAATAATCAGGCACTACGAACGATGGTTTGTCTATCGTTCTGATGATAGAAAAAGGTGTATTCAGCACTATCGCTGCCTGCAGAGGCTTATCTACATACTGATTGGCATTACTTATCGTTATCGGTCTCACGGCCGTTGTGGCACCGCCTCTCATGCCTATCACGCACAGTATCACGATAACAACCATACAAATAAGATGTAGCAGATGATATGTCGTCATCCCCTTTACACTATATGGTTTTGCTATCATCACAGGTTTATTTCCCTTCGGNATGAAATAACATTTCCATAAGAAGAATATAAGTAGCACGGCAAGGAGTACCAAATACCAATGATTCAAGAGTTCCACTCCGAAAATGCTTGCTAAATTTCCTTCGTTTGAGAATTCCGAAAATACCGTACCAGTAGTTCTTCTACCCGTATATTTGAAGTATACGCTGTCTATTAGGTTGGCTGCNATACAGATAGTGTTACATATTATAAACACCCATCTCGCCGTCTTCTGCCATCCGTCCGACTCCTTCAACCATAGCGGAAGAATCATCAGGAGTATATACAAGGCATTAGTATAAAGGATGGAAGAGGTATCAAACATAAACCCTCCCTTAAAAACCTCGGATAAGAGGGTACCATTTAAGTCTTCCTTAAACATCGAATAGTTTTCCAACAGAAAGGCTATACGACATACCTCATAAGCAATGTATATTAATATGAGATTCAGAATAAGACATATTACTGTAGATAAGGGATTACTTTTCTTTATCTTTATCATTTTTATTTCTATTTCTATTTCCTACCTTTTAGGAGGGCAAAGTTATAATTTTTTAAATAGAAAAGCAAAGAAAAATTCAGTAAATGCAAAAGAAATGAATTTATTTGGAAAAAGTGAAAATAAAAAGTACCTTTGCAGACAGATAACTAAAATCATACAATTATGAGAAAAAGACATATCCTTTCTGCTATCTTTATGATAGCATTCATGTTGTGCTCCATTCCTTGTACAGCAGCTACAAAAGGTGATTTCACTGTAGGTGATAAAACATTCCTCCTAAACGGAAAACCTTTTGTCGTAAAAGCTGCCGAGGTACACTATCCGCGTATTCCTCGTCCTTATTGGGAACACCGAATCAAGATGTGTAAGGCATTGGGAATGAATACTCTCTGTCTATATGTGTTCTGGAACCTGCATGAACAGCAAGAAGGGGTGTTCGACTTTACGGGCAACAAAGACGTAGCCGAATTCTGTAGACTGGCTCAGAAGAACGGTATGTACGTTATAGTACGTCCTGGACCATACGTCTGCGCTGAATGGGAGATGGGTGGACTGCCTTGGTGGTTGCTCAAAAAGAAAGATATTGAACTGCGTACACAAGACACCTATTTCATCGAACGGGTACGTATCTTTGAGCATAAACTAGGTGAGCAACTGGCTCCTCTGACGATACAAAACGGAGGACCGATCATCATGGTGCAGGTAGAAAACGAATATGGTTCATACGGTGAAGATAAACCGTATGTGGCCACGATACGTGACATCGTTAAAGAATCGGGATTCGATAAGGTGGCGTTGTTCCAGTGCGACTGGGCCAGCAACTTTACTAAAAATGGATTGGATGACCTAGTATGGACGATGAACTTCGGTACAGGTGCCAATATCGACGAACAGTTTAAATTACTGGGAGAACTGCGTCCCAATGCCCCACAGATGTGTTCTGAATTCTGGAGCGGATGGTTCGACAAGTGGGGCGCACAGCATGAGACACGTCCTGCTAAGGATATGGTGGCAGGTATCGACGAGATGCTGTCGAAAGGTATCTCTTTCTCTCTTTACATGACACATGGGGGTACCTCCTTCGGACATTGGGCAGGTGCTAACAGTCCTGGTTTCGCACCCGACGTAACGTCTTACGACTATGATGCTCCTATCAACGAATACGGTCAGACTACACCGAAATTCTGGGAACTGCGCAAGACCATGGAGAAATATAACGACGGAAAGGAAATGCCATCGGTTCCTGAGGACTATCCCGTTATCTCTGTACCACAGTTTACTCTGACGGAATTCGTTCCTATCGAAAACGGATGTGATAAGACTGTTAAGAGCACAAAAGTAAAGACCTTCGAAGAGATGGATATGGGATGGGGCTCGATGATCTACACTACCACACTACCTGAAATAACAGAGCAGAGCGTGCTTACGATAAATGAGGCTCACGACTACGCTCAAGTCTTCATAGATGGTAAATACGTGGGAAGAATAGACCGTGTAAGACATGAGAACCAACTTCTTCTGCCTTCAGTTAAAAAGGGTTCACAACTTACCATCCTCATAGAAGCGATGGGACGTATCAATTTCGGACGCGCCATAAAAGACTTTAAGGGTATCACAAATGATGTTACGATAGATATAGAGGATGTTGCTAGTGAAACTAAGCATATAACGCTGGAAAACTGGACGATGAAAACTATCCCTGATGATTATGCGAACGCCATAAAAGCACTTCAAAAGGGTAATACGACAGGGACACGCTTGATAAATGAACCTAAGATCGGATATTACAGAGGGTATTTCAACATAGCAAAAACCGGTGATACCTTCCTGAATTTCGAGGCTTTCGGTAAAGGACAGGTCTATCTTAACGGACACCCTCTCGGTCGTATCTGGCATATCGGACCGCAGCAGACACTCTATGCACCAGGATGTTGGTTGAAAGAAGGACAAAACGAGGTCATCGTTCTAGATGTTGTAGGACCACAGAACAATCCTATCGTCTTCGGACAGGAAAAACCTGAACTTAATAAGTTGAACCTCGAAAAAACCAGCAAGCATAACAACCCAGGCGACCGTCCCGACCTAAATTCAAAGACCCCTGCCGCCATAGGACAGTTTGCCGCAGGTAACGGTTGGCAGAAAGTAAAATTCGACAAACAGGCTAAGGGACGTTATCTCGCAATTGAAAGCAACAGTACACAAAGTGGTGACGACATTGTTGCCATCGCTGAGATCTATGCTCTTAACGCCAAGGGTATGCGTATCAGTAGGGAACCATGGACTACCAAATATGCTGACAGTGAAAACGAGAACGGTAATCATACGGGTGATAAGGTCTTTGATCTGCAGGAGTCAACATACTGGACCACAACAAAAGGCAGCGGATTCCCTCACTTACTCGTTATCGACTTAGGCTGTGAACAGACAGTCAGTGGTATCGAATACCTACCGCGCGCAGAGCAAGGTGCACCAGGAAGCATTAAGGACTACAGAATTTATCTGTATTGATACAATACTAATAGGAGATTATCGCCGAGATTTTCTGTATTTCTTCGGCGATTCTCCTATTATGTTTTTGAATAATCGAGAGAAATAATATTCATCGTTTATCCCCACCTTGTGGCATATACTGTTTATCTTTAAATCGGTATTTTCCAACAACTCACATGCCTTATGTATTTTGAGGATATTGAAGTAGCTAGTCGGGGAATGTTTCGTCTCCCTCTTAAATATCATGGACATGTGCGAAACAGAATATCCTATATATTTCGCCATTTCTGTAAGCGACAACTTTTTTCCTATGTTTTCTTTCATAAAATGTATAAGTGCAGAAACCATGTCATCACTGTCAATTAACTCGTTGTGTGGCTGATTGTTTCTGTATAGACGAAGGTATCGCATCGATGCTAAATAATAATGTAGCATCGAAGAGGCATATCTCAAATTTTCACGATAATAACCACTTTTTAGGGTATTGAAGATTTCATCAAAGAGGTTGTTGCGGTCACTGATACGTGATTTTATACTGGGTTTAACGTCATGAGGAGTCTCTGCTCCTTCTGAATAGATTTTGGCATGAGCACCATTAAAATGTACCCAGAAAATTGTCCATGGATTATTCTCATCACTACCGTAAGAGTGTGTCCTGTAGGCAGGAAGAATAAAATACTGATTCTCACAAACCTCGTACCTATTATCACCTAACGTATACCATCCCATACCCCTGACACAATATATAAGTATATACTGACTTATAGGTTTCTTCCTCTCTACATAATGGTTTTCAGCATTGGGATAGTAACCCATATCTGTAATATATAAACTAGAAACCAAGGGATCGGAAGACTCCATGTCAACCACAGCCTTCGGCAATACGATGGAACTCTCTCCAACAAATCCTTCTTTTATCTTAACCATAGCAGTATCGTTGGTTACAAAGATAGTATATTTTCTTACAAGAAGAGATACTATAATAAAAAAATCCATCTTTTTAAGTCCTTTTATCCATTTTATCATCCGTACAAAAGGTCTACCTTTGCAGTAGAAAAATATTCTATATGGAAAGTCTAAACAAAAAGTACATTTATTTCGTCTGCCTGGTATCGGCCATGGGTGGTTTACTCTTTGGTTACGACTGGGTAGTTATAGGTGGAGCCAAACCTTTTTTATGAGTTGTATTTTGGTATAGAGAATAACCCTGTAAACCAAGGAATAGCGATGTCTATAGCTCTCGTAGGGTGTATGATAGGTGCTATGCTGTGTGGATGGTTGGCGGACAAGATTGGTAGGAAACGACTGCTGATAGCATCGGCTGCTGTATTCCTTCTGTCCTCTATTGCCACTGGTGCTATGAATGAGTTTAAAAGTTTTATCGTTGCCCGGTTCTTTGGAGGGATAGCTATTGGTTTGGCATCGGGTTTATCACCTATGTATATAGCGGAGATTTCCCCTGCCACCATACGAGGTAAACTGGTATCGCTGAATCAGATGACAATAGTACTCGGAATCTTGGGAGCGCAGATTGTCAACTGGATGATAGCAGAGCCTATACCTTCAGGACAAACAAATATGAATATTATGCAGTCTTGGAATGGACAGATGGCATGGCGCTGGATGTTTTGGGCAACAGCTGTACCTTCACTACTTTTCTTGGTTATGGTATTCTTTATTCCAGAGAGTCCACGATGGCTTACGATGAAAGACAGACAGTCGATGGCTATGGCGGTATGGAACAAAATTGGTGGACAGCAATATGCACAAGAGGAGTTAAAAAGCGTTAAGCGCTCAAATGCTGAGAAGATTGAAAACGCGGGATTGTCGACTTTATTCAGCAAACCCTATCATTTGGTATTACTATTAGGTATTGTCATAGCCATATTCCAACAATGGTGTGGCACTAATGTGATATTCAACTATGCACAGGAGATATTCCAGGCTGCAGGTTATGAGATCGGTGAAGTTTTATTCAACATCGTAGTAACGGGCGTGGCAAATGTGGTATTCACCTTCATTGCCCTGTTTACTATCGACCGACTTGGACGCAGGGTACTCATGTTAATTGGTGCCAGTGGACTGGCATTAATATACTTGGCATTGGGAACCTGCTATTATCTACATGTCACAGGAATATTCATGATTGTGCTTGTGGTTTTGGCTATAGGTTGCTACGCCATGACTTTGGGTCCCTGCACATGGGTACTCATCTCTGAGCTATTTCCCAACAGAGTAAGAGCGGTAGCTGTGGCAACCTGTACCCTTGCACTGTGGATAGGCAGCAGTACTCTAACATTCAGTTTTCCAATGCTGAACAGATCTTTAGGCAGTTACGGCACTTTCTGGATATATAGTGCTATATGCATCTGTGGATTCGTATTTTTCCTCTGTCTCCTGCCCGAGACAAAAGGAAAGTCATTAGAGGATATTGAAAAAGAATTGATAAAAAAAGAAAAATAATATGGTTAAAGCGTGGAGAGAGTCGGTGATTATACCGACATACGAGGTAGGTAAAGCAGAGAAAGCCCCTATCTTCTTGGAGAAGAGAGTGTATCAGGGTTCCAGTGGCGTAGTATATCCTTATCCCGTCATTGAATCGGTTGCCGATGGAAAGAAAGATGTAGAGTACAAGGCGATATGGCTGGAAAACGAATATATAAAAGTGATGATTTTGCCCGAATTGGGCGGTAGGATACAGATGGCATACGATAAAATTAAAAAGCGCCATTTCGTTTATTATAACCACGTCATTAAACCTGCCCTTGTAGGACTGGCAGGTCCATGGATCTCCGGAGGTATAGAATTCAACTGGCCTCAACATCACCGTCCTAGTACCTTTATGCCTGTTGACTCAGATATTCAAACCAACGATGATGGCTCCATAACGGTTTGGGTCAACGAAATGGAACGTATGTTTCATCAGAAAGGGATGGCCGGCTTCACGTTAAGACCAGGTTGTGCTTATCTGGAAATAAAGGGTGCACTGAGCAACAGGACTCCGATGCCTCAAACCTTCCTGTGGTGGGCGAACCCCGCAGTAGCTGTAAATGACTACTATCAAAGCGTTTTCCCGCAAGACGTGAATGCGGTATTCGACCATGGGAAAAGGGCTGTAAGCAGTTTCCCCATAGCTACGGGTACGTACTATAAGATGGACTACTCTGCAGGGGTAGATATATCTAATTATCGCAATATCAAAGTGCCAACGTCTTATATGGCTGTCAACTCAAAGTATGATTTTGAAGGTGGTTATGAAAACGATAGTAAAGGGGGAATGTTGCATGTTGCCAGCCATCATGTATCACCCGGGAAAAAACAATGGACATGGGGCAATGGTGATTTCGGCAGAGCGTGGGACAGAAACCTTACCGATGAAGATGGACCATATATAGAACTTATGGCTGGCGTATACACTGAGAATCAGCCTGATTTTACATGGCTCATGCCATACGAGGAAAAACGATTTACACAGTATTTCATGCCATACCGGGAATTGGGAATTGTAAAGAATGCTACAAAAGACGTGGTGTTTAATATAACACACGAAGGGGATAAATTTAATACGAAGATTCTTGCAACATCGAAGATGTCGTTTAGAATACGAATTAAAGCTGATTCTGGAGAGGTTCTTTACGATAACAATATAGAAGCCACTCCAGAAAAGGTCATCGACATACTGATAGACGATCATGGGTTCAATATCGATACCATAGGTGTAGAGATTTTGAACTCAGAAAAATCAAAACGTCTTCTCACATGGCATGCAGAAGAAGATGTAATCCGTCCTATCCCTGATGCTGCTGAAGCTGCATTGCAGCCACAAGAGATAAAAACAACGGAACAGTTATATCTTACGGGATTACACCTTGAACAGTACAGACATGCCACGTATAATCCCGTAGATTATTATGAAGAGGCATTGCGACGTGATCCTTTGGATTATAGATGTAATAATGCATTAGGACTTTGGTATATACGAAAATGCCGCTTTGAAAAAGCCGAACAGTATCTACGCACAGCAGTGAAGGTACTAAAACGCAGAAATCCTAATCCGCATGATGGTGAACCTATATATAATCTAGCTCTGGCGCTACTTTATCAGGGCAAGAAATCCGAGGCCTATGAACTGTTTTGGAAATCTACGTGGAACAAAGCTTGGGCAGATGCCGGGTACTATAATGCCGCACTGATATCATCTATAGAAGGTAGGTATGACGATGCCCTCGAAGAGGTTGAGAAAGCTCTCGTCTTTAATACTCATAACCATCAGGCAAGAGCTTTGAAGGCTATGTTACTAGAAAAAATGGGAAAGAAAGATGAAAGTATATCATACGGCAAAGAATCTCTATCTATAGACCGTTTCAACTATGGTTGTCTGTTTCTCCTAAACAAAGATAAGTTGGTTGAACTGATGCATGGCAATGCCTACAACTACCATGAGTTAGCTCTAGAATTTATGCATGGAGGACTGTATAAGGAGTCAATAGACGTACTGGATCTGTCAATAAAAAATGAAGCGGTAACCCCGATGACATACTATTATAAAGCGTGGGTGATGGCATTGGCAAACTATAGTGATAACGAGTGCGTAGATACACTCAATAAGGCTGAGTCGATGGCTCGTGATTATTGTTTTCCAAACAGACAGGAAGACGTGCTTGCACTAGAATATGCAATACATACGATACCCAATGCCTCAAGTGCAAGATACTATCTCGGATGTCTCTACTATGATAAACGACAGTATGACGAGGCGGAGAAATACTGGATGACATCAAAGGATTGTAACCCTAGCGACGGACTGGTTTGGCGTAATTTGGCATTACTGCTGTATAACAAACGCAACGATAAGAATAAAGCATACGAATACATGCAAAAAGCATTTGAACTAATGCCAACGTCACGTTTACTTATGGAACTGTCACAGTTGCAGAGGAGTATGAACATCGCAACAGAAGAACGTCTGCTGTTTTTGGAAAAACACGATGATTTGGTAAAAGAACGTGATGATCTGATGGTAGATAAATCAATGTTACTCAATCTATTGGGCCGTTACGATGAGGCTCGAGCTCTTATCGACTCCCGTAAATTTCATCCTTGGGAGGGAGGCGAAGGAAAAGTGTCGTTCCAATATCAGTACTGCAGGGTTGAAAAGGCTAAACAACTAATTTCTGCAGGACAATACGACGAAGCGTTAGAATTACTAAATCAATGTCTTGTATATCCCGAAAATCTGGGAGAAGGTAAACTCGAAAACGCACAAGACAATGATTTCCATTTCTTTAAGGGATTGGCATATTCAAAGAAAGGTGATGATACAAAAGCTCGTGAATGTTGGGAAGAAGCAGTGAAAGGGCCACAGGAACCAGCCGCTGCCATGTACTATAATGATGCCAAGCCTGATAAGATCTTCTATCAAGGTATGGCACTACACTGTCTAGGACGCGATGATGAGGCTCGCGGGAGATATTACAAACTTATCAATTATGGTAAAAATCATTATTATAACAAAGTAGTGATGGACTATTTCGCCGTAAGTCTACCTGATCTTCAGATATGGGAAGGATCACTAGATAAAGCTAACCGAATACATTGTGCCTATATGCTTGCATTGGGATACTACGGTCTAGGAGATGTTTACCACGCTGAAAAATACTTAGACGAGGTAATGCAGTTGGATAGTAGTCATCAAGGGGGGATCGCTTTAAAACAACTTATGAAAAGTTGATAATTGATAATTAATCGTTGATAAGGGGGATTTATATGAGAAAAGTATTATTGTTTTTAGGAATATTATTTAGTTACACCTTGAGGGCTAATGAAATTGACCTAGCAGGATCATGGATGATAGCTCTCGACAGTACGGAACACATAGAAGACGTATCCTTTAGTAAACAGATATCTCTACCGGGGACGACTGACGATGCAGAAATAGGTATGGCTGACACATTAAGTGTAAAGTTGGAGAAAGCCCAACTACGGCATCTCCGAAGGAAATATTCATACATCGGTGTAGCATGGTATCAGAGAACGGTAGATATCGATGCGTCAATGGCAGACAAGACTTTGTCGCTGTTGTTCGAGAGAGTTATGTGGAGCAGTGAACTATGGATCGACGGCAAGAAGATAGATGCGATACAAGAGAGTTTGGTATCTCCCCATGAATATCTACTTTATGAAGGACTCAAAAAGGGTAAGCATACAATAACGTTGAGAATAGACAATCGCAAAAGGTACGACATATCATACGAAGATATGGCACACGCATATACAAACGAGACGCAGATAATGTGGAACGGTGTATTAGGCAAGATGACGATGAAAGCCCTAGAAAAAACAAGAATGTATGACCTTCAAATCTATCCTGACGTAAAATCACAAGATGTAAGGGTTTCCCTAGCTATAGAAAACATGGGCAAAAAGAGAAATGCCAAACTTCAATATATCGTTCCTAACATCAATACTGTAACTAAAGATATCACATTACAAAAAGGGACAAATCAAATCGATGTTACCGTTCCTGTGAATGGCATCAAACAGTGGAGTGAATTTCACCCAAATGTTTATTCACTGTCTGTTGTATGCGATAGAGATACCTTAACATCATCCTTTGGTATGCGAGATATTACTACTGAAGGAAAACATTTGTTAGTTAATGGTAACAGGATCTTTCTTCGCGGAACTTTAGAATGTTGCGTATTCCCTCTTACAGGAGCTCCTCCTACCACAACGGAAGGATGGCAGAAGGTATTTGTCACTGCAAAAAAATGGGGACTAAACCACTTACGTTTTCATTCATGGTGCCCACCAGCAGCTGCATTTCAAGTTGCCGACAGTATGGGATTCTATCTACAGGTAGAATTGCCACAATGGTCGCTTAAAGTAAACCAAGATAGAGCTACAAATAAATTTCTCTATAACGAATATGATAACATAATAAGAAACTATGGCAACCATCCTTCTTTATGTCTGATAAGTTGCGGTAATGAGTTACAACCTGATTTCACTTTTCTCAATAATATGGTGAAATATATGAAATCTAAAGATCGCAGGCATCTGTACACTACCTCTTCATTCACCTTCGAAAAGGGGCATGGAAAACATCCTGAACCAGAAGACGAGTTCTTCGTAACCCAATATACCGACAGTGGATGGGTTAGAGGACAAGGTTTATTCGATGAGTATATGCCATCCTTTGACGAAGACTACGATAAGGCACTACAAGCCGTCAATGTCCCTATAATTTCACATGAGATTGGTCAGTATTCTGTATATCCCAATATAAGCGAGATAGAAAAATATACAGGGATACTGAAACCACTGAATTTCATGACAATAAAAGAAGATCTGCAACGAAAAGGATTGCTGGACAAAGCATCGGCCTACACTAATGCATCAGGTAAGTTCGCAGCCCTGCTGTATAAGGAAGAGATAGAAAGAGCAATGAAGACATCCAATTTTTCTGGTATTCAATTACTAGGGTTGACAGATTTTCCTGGTCAGGGCACAGCCCTTGTAGGTTTGTTAGATGCATTTTGGGATTCTAAATGTTTAATAGACGCCGACTCTTTTCGTCAGTTTTGCGCACCTGTGGTGCCATTAATAAAGTATGAGAAGGCAGTATATACGTCTAACGAAGTTTTCAATGCCGACTTGATTATAGCAAATTATTCAGAAAGTAGTTTAAACAACAGTGAAATACACTGGTCCATAATGTCTGACGACGGAAGATATTCAAAAAAGGGTATTCTAAAGGATATTGATGTTCGACAAGGAGGAACACAATATATAGGGCAGATACAAAGTTCTTTGTCTGAAATAACTGTCGCAACAAAACTCACGGTAAACGTAGCTATTGATGGAACAGAATGGCAAAATAATTGGAGTATATGGGTTTATCCCTCAAAAATAGATGTTAATTTTAAAGATATTTTTGTTACAAGAAACTATAACGAAGCTAATAAAGCTTATCAAGCAGGACGAAAAGTATTATATTGTCCTGAACTGAAAGATATCAACGGACTTGAAGGCAAGTTCCTGCCCGTATTCTGGAGTCCCGTACATTTCCCAGATCAGGCAGGAACGATGGGTATTTTGTGCAATCCAAGCCATCCTGCACTGAAGAATTTTCCTACCGATAGTCATAGCAACTGGCAGTGGTGGAATATCGTAAAAAACGCTAAAGTTATGGTACTTGACCATGATGATTACTGCAAACCTATCGTAGAATGTGTAGACAATTTTGCAAACAACCGCAGATTAGCACTTATTGTAGAGAAATCTAATGGCAAAGGAAGGATGATTACATGCAGTATCGACCTGCTGTCAGAAGAACACGATTGTCCTGAAATGAGACAACTCAAATATTCTCTCCTGAAATATTTAACTAAATAATAGACAAAATAATGAAAATATAAGTTAAAATAACATATCGAACTGTCGGTATGTCAACTTTTTTGTAATTTTGTATGCTCATTAAGTGTAGAAAAGACATTTATGCCCTAAAACCTATGACAACAATGAAGACACGGTAGAGTGCAAAACTTGAACAGAAGTAACAACATTATATACAATATTTATTAATAACTTAAACAGAAACTTTGTATGAAGAAGAGAAAAATTTTCGCGATTCTTGGTGCATTGGCTTTATTGTCGCCTACAATGTGGAGTTGTAAGAGCGATGATACCAGCTATTCGGCGGTGGACAATCAGTTACCGACAATAGCTCTTACGGAGAGCACCATCCTCACAGAGCCTGGTCGTGAGTTTACGATTAAAGGCGTTGTGTCGGACAACGATGGTTTAAAGAGTATCAGACTTCAGAATGAGGCGATGTATTTGGACAAGACTATCGATCTCATTCAGATCTATGATTCCTTACTCAAGACCTACAATCTACAGTATAGCTATACTGCTGATGATGAATGGGAAGCGTCAAACACCTTCCCTGTATTAATCACTGTTGAAGATGTGCTTGGCAACAAGCAGACGGCAACGGTTACTATTTCTGCTGATGGCGACTTTACGGCACCGTCATTTACTAAAGTTCCGTCAGACACCGTGACGGTATTGTTACAAAACCCCAAACTAAAAATTAATTTGGCAGTGGAGGACAATAAGGCTTTGGACTATGTTTTAATTAAAAGCGAGGCTCTAGGAATAAATGATACATTGTATTGCGTTAACTCTAAATCCGTATCGTTCAGTGAGAGTTATACACTTCCTGCCGAACTGGCTCAGTATGATATCTCTTTTGCTGTCGTAGATGGAGCTGGTAACAGTACTTCTTCTTCAAGTACTATCAAAGTCAGTGAGATGCCAGACTTCACTAAGATGTATCTTGCTGATGTGGAAAGTGCAGATGAACTGAATAGCGATATCTATGGTGTGCCTATGCTGATAGACCATGTTGGTGAATACCAGTATAGCGCAAGATACTACAACCAAAAAGCAGGCACCAAGGTACGTTTCATTCCTCAGATGACCGACTTTGAACCAATCTGTTTCGGTGTAGATCCTGACGACAGTTCTTTATTGGCAAATAATTCAGAAGCATCAGGCATCCAACTCGATGAAATCGCTTATTACCAAATTGATTTCAATATCATTACAGGTGAATATAGCGTTCAGACATATACTCCAGATACCGAAGCCATGACTCTTGACGGTTCTACGACAGTAAACTTTGGCGATGATTCTGGTGACCAACCTGCTCAAATCTGTCTCGCAGGAAGCGGACTGCCTGATGATACTCCTGATTGGACTACCAACCAGAATAATAATGCATACATTCTCTATCAGAGTACAGAGAACCCGTATCTGTTGTATCGTCAGGGAACATACACTAAGGGATCCACAGTATCATTTACTATCAGTCAAACCCACTGGTGGGGATGGTGGCCCGAGCCTTTCTGGCGTTTCGACGGATCAGACAATAACGAGGCCAACGTACTTAACGGAGGTGATAATATGAAAGAAATGACAGTACCAGCCACAGGCGAGTACCTCTTCGAATTTGATTACCACTTACTGCGTTCACGCCTTATCCGAGTGGAATAACGTTTAACTAATTGAAATGAAAAGTATGAAAAGACATATATTAACAATGATAATGGCTGTAATCGCACTGGCATCTATGGCACAGGACGTTACAGTTAAAGGAAAAGTGGTGTCAGCAACAGACAAGGAACCGCTTATCGGTGCCACTGTCAGAGTAAAGGGCTCCAGTACTGGAACAATCACCGATTTCGATGGAAACTACTCTATCAAGGTCGATAAGAATGCTTCACTGGAATTTTCTATGATCGGTTTTAATACTGTCACAGAGACTGTTGGATCAAGAACAAATATCGATGTTACACTATCTGAAACAGCTAACGACCTCAACGAGGTGGTAGTCATCGGTTATGGTGTTGCAAAGAAAGGTGACCTTACCAGTTCTATCTCAGCAATCAAAGGCGATAAACTGGATAAGTTGTCAACAGGTAACGTAATGAGTGCCCTGCAAGGTCAGGTGACGGGTGTACAGGTGCAAACGGCTGGTAGCCCTGGCGCCTCTCCACGAGTAATCATCCGCGGTGTAACAACCGTCAATGGTTCAGACCCTCTCTACGTTGTAGATGGTATGCCTGTTGGTACAAATATCAACTTCCTGAACCAGAACGATATTGAGAGCATGCAGGTCTTGAAGGATGCATCTGCATCGGCTATCTACGGTACACGTGCTTCTAATGGTGTCGTACTTATCACTACAAAGAAGGGTAGTAAAGGTGCTACTAAGTTTACAGCTTCAGCAACCGTCGGTTTCCAGACACTTAAGAAACCGGATATCGCAGGGGCAGAAGAATACGAAAAGGTGTATAATGCTCGTTACACTAACGACAACCAGGTATCACCATTTACATCTGGTGGTGCTAATACCGACTGGTGGGATGAGACTATGCGCAGCGTAGCTCTGCAACAGAACTATAATTTTGGATTCCAGGGTGGCAATGATAAACTGTTATATTCTGCTAACATAGGTTACTATCGTCAGAATTCACAGTATAAGACTGGTGTATGGCAGAAACTTTCTGCTCGTTTCTCTATGGAATATAATTTCAATAAGATAGTGAAGGCTGGTGTGGATCTTACACCTCGCTATGAGAACTGGAATGATACACCATCTCTCATGGAGTCTATTATGACTATGGACCCAACCACTCCTGTCATGCTTGATAAGAGCAAATGGACAAGTAATTCTTACAGCAACTATTCACGTTCTTACAACAACCAGGTATGGAACCCTGTTGCTTCGATGTATCGTCTCGACAGTGGCGCAGATGAGTATGGTCTGTTGGCCACACCATACGTCAACATCACTCCTATTAAAGGTCTTACCTTTAGAACACAGTTTGGTGTAAATGCACGCTTCCGTCTTACCGACAGCTTCACTCCGGAGTTCTATATCGACAATCTTGAGCAGTCGGAGACAAGTACAGCATCACGAACGATGAAGAACTGGGTTGACTGGAACTGGACAAATACCCTGACATATATGAACACATTTGCAGATAAACATAATCTCAATGTTATGGCAGGTTATACTATGGAGCGTTTCCAGAATTACTATCTTACTGGTTCAAGAGACGGTATTCCTTCAAACGTAGAGGAAATGCGCTATGTAAGTGCTGGAACAACAAATATGCAGGCATCTGGAACTAACGAGTACAGTTCACTTATATCTTATCTTGGTCGTGTTATGTACAACTTCGATGAACGTTACTATCTCACTGCTTCAGTACGTGTGGATGGTTCATCAAAGTTCTCTTCCGGCAATAAATACGCTACATTCCCCGCAGTAAGTGCAGCTTGGCGTATCTCTAGCGAGAAATTCATGAAGAATCAAAAGGTAATTGATGATTTGAAACTTCGTCTTGGTTGGGGTAAGGTAGGAAATCAAAATATTGATAACTCTGCATATTTGAGTTCTATCGGTACCATGAGATATGTATTCAACAATGAAATCACTGTTGGTTCTCAGGTAAGCGGTATAGGTAACCAGAACCTAAAATGGGAAACGGTAGAAGACTATAACATCGGTCTCGATATGGCATTCCTACAGAGCCGTCTGCGTGTTACTGCCGACTTCTACGTAAAGAAGAGTCATGACATGTTGATGCAGAAAGACAACCTCTTGTTGTTAGGTTATCCCATGTGGAATGGTCAGATGTGGGAAAACGTTGGTGAGATGCGTGCTACCGGTTGGGAATTGAGTTTCAACTGGAACGATCGTGTCGGTGAATTCGCATACGGAGTAGGTCTTAATATGTCAGGAGTACGTAATAAGGCTATAACCCTTAATGGTGACTATATCTATACTGGTTCATACAATGGTGACTATATCATACGCAATGAGGCAGGTCAGTTGTTAAGTCAATTCTATGGATATACTGTTGACGGTATCTTCCAAAATGAGACAGAGGTTACTTCATATACCAATGAATACGGAGAGGCTCTACAGCCAAACGCTCAACCTGGTGACTTCCGTTACAAAGATATCAACAATGACGGTGTTATTGATGAGAATGACAAGTCATACATCGGTAATCCTTTCCCAGATGTTACGTTAGGTTTAAATCTAAACGCATCATATAAGGGTTTTGATATCCTCGCTAACTTCTACGGCACTTTCGGAAACGATATATACAACCTAAACAAGAGTCGTTATTTCGGAACCAATGGCTCTAACGTGCTTGCAGGTACATACGACAAAGCATGGAGAACCGACAATACTAACACTGATGTTCCACGTCTGTCTGTAAATGACGCAAATGGAAACCATAGCAAACCATCTACATTCTTTGTAGAAGACGGTAGCTATTTCCGTCTGAAATTACTCCAGATCGGTTATACTTTACCTAAATCAGTATTCAAAGATAAAGTACAGGCAAGAGTATCCGTGTCTTTCCAGAACCTGTTTACTATAACTAAATATTCTGGAATGGATCCTGAAACAGCATCTATGGGTAGTGGTATCACCTCTGCTGGTATTGACTGGTTTGGCTATCCAAACCCACGAACTTTCTTACTGGGATTGAACCTTAACTTCTGATAATATACAACAATTAAAGCATAAAGACAATGAAAAAGATAATATATGGTCTGGCAATGACCGCTATAGTATCGTTGACCACGGGTTGTTCTGATTTTCTGGAAGAGCCTATATTGGGTCAGCAAGACTTAGAGAACTATTTCAGTACCGAGGACGAGTGTCTGGCTCAGATAACAGGATGCTACTCTTATCTGGCATGTGATGACTGGTGGCAGATATACAAACATTACGGTTCTATCGATATGTGTACGGATGACGAATGGATGGGTAACACTACTCAGGATCCTGGAGATTACTATCATCTGGCTCATTATTCTGGTAACACAGTAAGTGCGGGAAACTCCGTACAGAATTTCTACCAGTATCGTTACAAAGGAATATTGCAGTGTAACATTGCAATTGAGAAGATACCAAATGTTCAATTCAATGATGCATCGTATCAAAAACGTTTGATTGGTGAAGCTAGATTCATCAGAGCATTCGAATATTTCGAACTTGTACGTAACTTTGGCGGGGTTGCACTTGTAACAGGTATGCTTATGCCGAGTGAGGTACAGGGAATAGAACGTGCAACCGTTGACGAGACTTACGAGCTTATCGAACAGGATCTGAAGTACGCCAGTTCTGTTTTACCCCTTCGCTCAGAATATTCAGAATCTGATTTGGGACGCGTCACCAAAGGTGCTGCACAAGGTATGTTAGCTAAAGTATATCTTACTCAAGAGAAGTATAGTGAGGCTAAGGTAATGCTCGATTCTGTCATCAATAGCGGTGAATACGAACTCTTGGAAGACTTCGCTAATGTATGGTCGATGGATTACAACAACTCGAAAGAAAGTCTGTTTGAATACCAGACAAACAGCAATATTTCATACAGCGTAGGTGAGCGCTTCTCTGTAGTGGTAGGTTCACGTGATGATTCAGGATGGTCTTGGGGCTTGCCAACGAGTAACCTCGAGAAAGCATTCAAGGATGCCGGTGATGATATCCGTCTTAAATACACGATTATGAAACATGGACAGACAGAGGTTCCTGGCGATGATACCTGGAATGCAGACAATCCTTACATTATTACACCAAGTAAGCACAAGAGTGCACGTTGTAACATGAAACTCTACATTCCTGTGGCAAAGCGTCCTTCACCATACGATGCTTCACATATTCCACTTAACTACAGAATTCTTCGCTATGCCGACATTCTGCTTATGAGCGCAGAAGTAGAAAATGCCTTAGGAAATGATGGCGTGGCACGTGATAGACTGAACGCTGTCCGTAACAGAGTAAATCTAGACAATGTGACATCCAGTGGGACAACACTTCGAGATGCTATACGCTTGGAGCGCCGTCTTGAATTGGCTCTCGAAGGAAACAGACTATACGACCTTCGTAGATGGAAAGACGACAACGGAAAATATGCTATACAGAATATTATGGGTCCAAATGGTACATTCGTAAAATATAATCTCGAAGAAAGTACTGACGAATATGAAATCTCTAATCAGAATGAAAATTCCAACAAGGGTTATTACTTCACAGAAGGTAGAGATGAATTGTTCCCAATACCTAACTCTGAGATCACAATGTCTAACGGATCGATAAAGCAAAATCCTGGTTATAATTAATGAGTACAGGTAATTAGCACTATTTAGGATAAGGGATTGTATTTCAGGATAACATTTTATTTTTAAAACTATGAGAAGATATATTCTAGCATACTTATTGCTATTTTTCTGCGGAGGACTAAATGCAGAAACAGTATTAGCAGATTTTGAAGACGATACATGGGGAGCCTTACGTCTAAACAAAGACTACGACGGTACGCTTTTCTCTGTTAAACCTGCAATATCCGCTAACCCGGACATGACGGGAATAAACACATCTGCGAAATGTGTAAGCGCAACGAACATCAGTGATGCTGATTGGTGGAAGAATTTTATCATTCTGGAGTTGACAACACCCGTCACCATAGATGACAGCAATCGAATACTGTCACTGATGGCATATAGATCTATACAGCCCAAAGACATGCGTATTGGTTTCAATACCTATGAGGAAAGCGGACAGGTATATAAAGGGTCGCTGACAAATGATGCCACATGGGAAAATCTGACCATAGACTTAGGTGAAGACCATCTAGGAGAGACACTAAGTACTATATATATCATTCTTAGTTGCAATTGGGACGACCCACGTTCAGGATGGGGAGAAGCAACCTATTGCTTTGATAACTTCACATTATCAGGTGCAGATGATATACCTAATGCATCTGTAACAATCAATACCAACGAGAAATATCAGACTATACAGAACTTTGGTGCATCAGATTGCTGGACCGCAGAATATGTAGGTAAATATTTCAGTGACAGTGAAAAAGAGAAAGCAGCACAGTGGCTGTTTAGCAAGGATAAAGATGCTAACGGTAATCCTATGGGAATAGGATTATCATGTTGGAGAGTAAATATCGGTGCTGGCAGTGCGACACAGGGCGACGATAGTAATATCGAAGACATAACACGACGTACAGAGTGCTTTATCAACGCTGACGGCACATACGACTGGACCCGTCAAGCTGGACAACAATATTTCATGCAGAAAGCGAAGGCTGAAGGTGTAGAAGACTTTATTCTCTTTTCTAATTCAGCTCCAATATATTTCACGAATAATGGTTTGGCAAACGCAGGAGGTAAATCCATCTCATGTAATCTGAAAGATGATTGTTATGACGATTTTGCAGACTTCCTTGCTACTACGACCAAACATTTCGAGGATGAAGGTTATAATATAAGATATATCGACCCTATCAATGAACCTGCTTTTGATTGGAAGGATGGACAAGAGGGTTCTCCTTGGGAAAACAGCAACATAGCATCGTTAGCAAAAATGCTCGATAACTCGTTGACAACACAAGGCTGTAACGCTAAGATTCTGTTAACCGAGGCTAGCTCATGGGATCTGCTGTATACTGGAACAGGAAGGGCATCAAATCAAATATATCAATTCTTCGACACTTCGAGCGAAAATTATATCGGTAATCTCTCAACATTAGCGAAGACCATAGCAGGACATAGCTATTGGACTTTCACAACAAATGAGGATCTACAGAGCTACAGAGAGGCTGTTAGAGACAAAGCTAACGAATATAATCTGGAAGCTATACAGACAGAGTGGTCTATGTTGGATGCCGCTCCTTCAACTAGTGCCGGTTTCCCTGCTTCTTACGATGCAGCCACAAAGATGGACATTGCATTATATCTATCTAAGGTCATATACTCCGACCTGACATTTGGCAATATGTCAGCATGGCATTATTGGACAACTTTCGCACAGGAACAGTGGAGTCAGAAAAACCGTTTCTATCTGTTGAGACTCAACACTTCTGATGATACTACGGAAGAGAGTTATAGCGACCTCACCAAAGGTGGTACTATCACCGATGATAAGAACTTATGGGTACTTGGTAACTACAGCTATTTTGTCCGCCCTGATTACAAGCGAATAAGCTTATCTGGTTTAACCGATATGAACACGCTCTTTGGTTGCGGCTTTATTGCTGACGACGAACAAGAAGTAGTAGCTGTTATCACTAATATGAGCAGCTTTACTAGAAAAGTAGATCTCTCATTGTCTTCAACATGGTCTGCATGTGACATTGAAGCCTATATCACTAATGATGACAATGATTTGGATAAGGTTACCGGCATCAGTTCTGTGAATAATATAGAGATACCTGCAAAGAGCGTCATGACCATCGTTCTCAAGAAAGCTAAAACTGATGGTATAAGCGCTGTGTCCGGCAAAGTATCACAATATAATGAACGAATGTATAACCTTCAAGGACAAGAGGTCGATGACTCATATAAGGGTCTTGTAATAAGAAACGGAAGCAAAACAGTAATTTAATAAAAAAGGTCGGCTGTATCACACGGCCGACCTTTTTGCAATCACGATTTCAGAAACTCATTGTAAATCTTTTCAGCTATATCCTTAAACTCTTCCTCTGAAAGTTTTAATTTAGGATTAGAGAAATTCATATCTTTCTCCGATTGCATCGGTACGAGATGTATATGGGCGTGAGCCACCTCAAGACCTAACACCGCCATTCCCACTTTTACACACGGGAAAGCTTTTTTCAGGGCTACTGCCACCTTCTTGGCAAAGAGCATATACTCCTGAATCTCGTCATCATCCATATCAAAAACATAGTCTACCTCACGACGAGGAATTACCAATGTATGTCCCTTAGCTATAGGGTTGATGTCGAGAAAAGCATAGAACTTGTCGTTCTCTGCACATTTGTAACTGGGAATCTCTCCTGCTGCAATCTTTGAAAATATATCCATAATAGTATTTTTATCAGAACGAAATATTTTCTATCTTCAGTTTCAGTGTACCGCGAGGTATAGAAACCTCAACCTCATCGCCTACTTTATGACCTAACAGACCCTGTGCGATAGGTGTCTTTATAGATATCTTACCCGACTTCAGGTCTGCCTCGCTTTCGCTGACGATAGTGTATGTCATGCGAGCCTTATTAACCAAATTGGTCATCTCCACCTTCGACATAATCTGTACTACACCTTCCTGCAAGCGTGAAGTATCGATGATCTTAGCCTCAGCGATAGTCTCTTTCAACTGATTTATTCTACTCTCGAGGTGCGACTGTGCTTCCTTCGCTGCCTCGTACTCTGAATTCTCACTTAAGTCACCTTTATCCCTTGCTTCCGCAATAGCCGCTGTGACCTTCTTTCTCTCCACAGATTCTAACTGCTGCAACTCGGCTAACAAGTTATTGTAGCCTTCTTGTGATACGTACGACATATTAATTGTTTTTTATTGTTTCTACTTTTTAGCAAGACTAAAATAAAAGAATCCCGATAGTTCTCATATCGGAATCCTTCCTGAATTTGTCTTTTACTTTCGGTTGCAAAGATAGATATTTTTTTTTAATAGACCAAATTTTTCGATGATTATTTTTTGCTGAACTCTAATAACTTACTGAATATTTCATCCTTCTCAAGTACCTTTCTGTTGCCCACTATAATCATCTGTTTCCTTGCCCTCGTAAGGGCTACATTTAACTTACGGTCTATTATCTTGTCATCTTCCATAAAACGGTTAGCTGTAAGAAAATCCAACTGATACTCATTCTGTATGGTAAACGAATAGATAATGACATCCCGTTGACTGCCCTGGTAACGTTCCACCGTGTCGATACTTATACCCTGCAGCTCTTCTACCCCCAACTGCTCTATCTCCTTCCTTATCACGGCTATCTGATTTCTATATGGAACGATGATACCGATACTCTTTGAGGGATCAAAATGTCCTTTCATCTGCCTATACAACCGTTTTACGAGGTCGACTACTATCTTTCCCTCTGCATAATTCACCTTATCTGAAACCCCTGCATGTCGACAGTCTGGCGATTCAAGATAAATAAACCTCTTCGTTTTCAGTAGTTCATCTGTCTCATCTTCAGAAGGTTCATTGTAGTCTAGTTTTTCTTCTAATTGATGTGGACAGGGGACAATAAGCAGTTGCTCGCGTGCATAAAACATCTCATTTGGAAAGGTCGCCACATCAGGATGCATGCGCCCCTGTTTACGCAGTATAGCCTTTGAGGTATGTTCAAATCTGAGAAGTCGCTCGAAAAGTGAGTCGCGACAGTTCAGGAGGTGTATGTCTTTTAAGAGCTCATCATCTACCGCTGATATCTCCACCGGTTGTTGCACCACCGCGGGCAACTGCTTATGATCGCCGATAAGTACGAAACGGTCTATGGCGCATTTGTCATGACCCGTATGCATCGACAGTAGACCGACGATATTAGGTTCTATTATCTGTGAGGCCTCATCGATGATGGCCAACGAAAAGCGTTTTATCTCGAAGATATTCGGTTTCGATGACAATGTTGCCGTGGTAGCCACGATTATCGGTGTCTCCTGTATCTTCTGTACTATGACATTCATGTTCGGTTCATCATGCATATACTCCGTGAGCAGATATTGATGAAATCTTATATCACACGTATGTTTACTGCCTATCCTTAAGAATGGCAGTTGTGCACTATCCAACATCCCACATATCTCGTCTACAGCACGGTTGGTATATGCCATAAGCAGCAGTGAGGCACTCGGACGTGTAAGTTCCTCACGAACCATAAACTGTAATGCCATCGATGTCTTACCTGTACCCGGAGGACCCACAAGCAGGAAATAGTCTTCCGCACGCATCACATCGCGTATGATATTATCATAGTCGTCGCTATAATGCGTAGAGAGGGTATAGTCATCCGACATCTTCGGCAAACGTCTGCCTAAGAGCAGATCTTTTCGGTCTTTAGGTGCGGTGATAAATCCATACAGTCCCCTTATGCTTGCACCCGTTCCTATATCGCTGCTCGTATGTTCTATCGCGAAACACATATCCGGTTGAAGCATCCTCTCACAGAAGAGCGAAGGTATGGTATTACTCAGAAGCACTTCCACGCGGTCGGAATGTATCTCATTTATCACACCCTTATACAGTATACTCTCACAGATGCTAGGAACCTCGTCCTTACGATAGGCATAGAGGTAAATCATATCACCTCGACGAAAATTAGGCATAAAATCCGTGCCTTCATTATTCGTAGCGAAGATGATGCAGAAAGAATTCCATTCGCGAACGGTGAGTCCCGTATAGATATTACCTGTCTCTATCTTCTCGCTTACAGACATCCTCCACAGTCCCGCTACCGTACCGTTTATGCCATCCTGTACACCCGTTTTTGAAGTCCTCGATTCCTCGATGATAAACGTCATCATCCTACAGAAATAGGCCTTTTCCAGTGGATCCAAATGCTGCAGCGGACTACAGATCTTATCCAGTGTAGGATACTGATAGATATGATAGAATGAAGAATCGCTCTTTTTTACATTCATCGTATCGGGAGTGAAACGGGCCAACACCTTGTCGAAACCTTTTTCTGCCATGTAATAGTCTGTCGCCACTATCTGATTACGCAGTTTCATGGCCTCTAAAAACAGAGGATGTAGATATGATACATCCACTAATCCGTCATCGTGAGCATATTTGGAGTAAAGCAATCGGATATCCACATTACTCTGACCGAGATGGAAATTATATTTCAGTACTCCGTAGTATAAGAGCAGCTGCACGAAATGTCCCTCCTGTTGAAACCCGCCATAACTATTCGGGTGTTTATTTTCGATGTTGATGTTGCGACCTGATTTCTGCTCGATAAGTAGTTTCAGGTCACTTGTCATAAGATCCACCCTACCCTGCACTCCGAGCCGCTCACATACGAACGAAGGCTCAAGAATCAGTTTCCCTGCGTCGTAATCCTCTAAAAGCTTCATCACCACCTGCAACAGGTTCTTAGCCTGGATTACCGCATCATCCTTGAATTTTTCTGCATTAAACTCAGGACATGAAGTAAACTCTAAGATATTACGGCGGAAAAAGCTATTCAGCGATTGCTTCATGTCGAATACCGACTTACCGTTTACTATATCGTCCAACATTGCACCGGCAAAATTACCCAATATTATAGCTTGCGAGTTGACCTTTTGACTCATCCTGTTGAGGGTATAAGACAACGGATGATGTCCATATTCTTTGAAGCAACCGGCAATGCTACTGATATCAATGAGATAATCCGGTTCCACGACAATAACTGAAGGAACGAACTCTCCATCGGTCTGCTTGCAATCGAGCATATTCAATGACATCCCCTTCTTCAATATCTTAGAAAGATAGGAAAAAGCGGAATAATTAACCCGTATGGCATCCTTCACGCCCTCTATATTCGGCATCACTTCGATGACTTTGTCATCCCAAGTCATCACCGTTCCGCGTATGTACCAGTTGTCTATTGACATCATGCTATTAGCTTTTATCTCCATCTGCTGCCCTTGTAGCATCAGATTCAGGATGTAAAGGTAATATTTTTTTCTCACATACGATAATTTACAACTTTCTCATCTCGCAAATTACAGGAAAAATAAATTGTGTGTCATAAATACACTTAAATTTTTATTAGTATCATATCTTTATTCCCAAAAATATTTAAAATTTGTTGTTTCTTCAATTTATATTACTAACTTTGCAACAATTGGTGCGTTGGCATCTCATTTTGAATGAACCAAAATTACTACTAAATAATGATGAAAAAATACATTTTATTTGCAGCTGTTATCAGCTCGCTTTCTATTTCGGCAAAAGAGAAGTCTGTAGTGTCACCCGACGGTAACCTGAAGGTAACGATATCCGATGAGGGTGGTACTCCGTCGTACGTTGTGACGTTAGGTGACAAAACCATCTTACAGAAATCATACTTAGGTCTGAAGACCGACATCATCGATTTTACTACAGGTATGAAGATGATTTCAGAGAAAGACAGTGTGGTAAACAAGCATTTTACCATGACGAGGGGTAAGCAGGAGAATATCTACTATAACGCCAACCTCACCTGCATGACTTTTGAGAAGGATAAGAAGACTCTCGACATCACTTTTTCTGTAAGCAACGATGGTGTGGCTTTCAAATATGCCATGCCTCAATACGGTGACATACGTTGCGTAAAGATATACAGCGAAGCCAGTTCTTTCCGCTTCCCTGACAATACCACCACGTTTCTGTGTCCGCAGATAACTCCTATGGAGGGATGGATGCAGACCAAACCCAGCTATGAAGAGGAGTATAAAGCCGATGCTCCGATGACAGACAAGTCACAGTTTGGCGTGGGTTACACTTTCCCTTGTCTCTTCAAGATAGGCAATGACGGTTGGGCGTTGGTAAGCGAGACAGGAGTGAGAAGCTCCTACTGCGGTTCACGTCTTTCCGATTTCGACAAAAAGAAAGGTTACACTATAGCCTTCCCTATGCAAGGAGAGAACAACGGCATCGGTTTTGAGGGTGCTGCAGCGGGTCTGCCGTGTGAGACGCCGTGGAGAACACTCGCTATAGGCAACAACCTAAAACCTATCGTGGAAACAAATCTGCAGTTCCAACTAGTAGATCAACTATACGAACCATCGAAAAAATATGAACCTGCTCGATATACATGGAGTTGGTTGATATGGCAAGATAACTCCATCAACTACAACGACCAGGTTAAGATGATTGATTTGGCTAGTGAAATGGGATACGAGAGTGTATTGGTAGATAACTACTGGGATACCCGCATAGGATATAAGGGCATAGAGAAACTTGCTGCATACGCTAAGTCGAAAAACGTGAAACTGATGTTGTGGTACAACAGTAACGGTTATGAGAATAACGCACCACAGGGTCCGAGAAACGTTATGAATAACATCATCGCCAGAAAACGCGATATGAAATGGATGAAGAGTATCGGAATAGCAGGTATAAAAGTCGATTTCTTCGGAGGCGATAAACAAGAGACGATGAAACTATATGAGGATATCCTTTCTGATGCCAACGACTATGGATTAGAGGTTATCTTCCACGGTGCTACCATGCCAAGAGGATGGGAAAGGATGTTCCCGAATTTCGTAGGCAGCGAGGCCTCACTAGCATCGGAAAACCTTTTCTTTACACAGCACCACTGCGATGAAGAGGGATTCCAAATGACTATTCATCCTTTCCTGCATAATGCTGTAGCTAGCTTCGACTGGGGAGGAGTGATACTGAACCATAGGATGAACAGGGATAATAACAGCAGGCATTACAGACGTACGTCAGATGTATTTGAGTTGGCCACGGCAATAACCAATCAACAGTATGTAAACTGCATCGCTATATATCCCAACAATCTGGACGGTATGAAGACATACGTCAAGGATTTCCTTAAGGAGGTGCCTACATCATGGCAGGAAACAAAATTCTTGGATGGTTATCCCTCACAGTATTTCGCCGTAGCAAGACGTAGTGGCAACAAATGGTATGCAGCAGCTATAAACGGTAAAAAAGAGACCGTCGACCTGGAGCTCGACCTACCGATGTTTGCAGGCAAGACAGTCACAATGCTCTACGACTCTAAGAAAAAAGGGGATAAGATACCCGAACCGATGATGAAACAAGTAAAGGTTGATAAGAACGGAAAATTAAAGGTTAGCTTACAACCGTTATGTGGCATTGTGTTAAGGTAAGTTAAATTTTATCCGCTTTTTATCCTAAACTACAATAAGAAAATAATAATTATGATACGAAACATAACATCTTTACGGAATAAATTATTTTTTACAGCTATCATGACCACGTTCTGCGGTGGAGCCTTTGCAGACACTACGGAACCTTCCTTTACAGAATGGCATGATCTGCAGATAAATGAAATAAACCGTTTTCCTATGCACACATCCTTTTTCGCTTTTGAAAACGAGGATAAAGCGATGGCAAACGATAAATCTGATTCCGAAAATTATATCTCACTTGAAGGACAATGGAAATTCAAATGGGTGGAACATGCGGATCAACGACCTGAGGATTTCTATAAGACGGATCTTGACGATAAAGACTATAAGTCAATCATTGTACCTGGTATGTGGGAACTGAATGGTTATGGTGACCCTGAATACGTAAACAGCGGTTTTGCGTGGAGAGGACATTTTAACGGAACACCGCCGGAGGTTCCTACAAAAGATAACCACGTAGGATCATACAGAAGGGAAATAACCATCCCCGATAGTTGGGACGGCAAACAGGTCATCGCGCATTTCGGTAGCGTCACCTCAAATATCTATCTCTATGTCAACGGACAGTTCGTAGGGTATGCCGAGGACAGTAAGGTGGCAGCAGAGTTTGATGTCACCCCGTATATCCATAAGGGTAAGAACCTCTTTGCTTTCCAGACATTCAGATGGTGTGACGGTTCATGGTGCGAGGATCAGGATTTTTGGCGCCTTTCGGGTGTGGCAAGAGAATGTTATCTATTCAGCAGAAATGACGACGTACATATAGAGGATATGCGTATCTCTACCGACTTAGACAATGAGTACAAAGATGCCATCCTTGATGTTGACGCCAGAGTAAAAGGAAAAACTATCGTTATACTGCAGTTGCTCGACCAAGACGGCAACAAAGTAGCTCAAAAGGCTTTCGGTACGACGATAACATCCAGAAGTAAGACTCAATATTCACAGTTGGACACTAAGATAGATGTGCCAAACCCAGTAAAATGGACGGCAGAGACACCCTATCTCTATACCTTGGTAGCAACGGTGAAAGCTGTGGATAAAAACAAGAAACCAAAGGAGACGATAGAGGTTATAACACAGAAGGTGGGATTCAGGAAAGTGGAGATAAAGAATGCTCAGTTGTTGGTCAACGGGCAACCCATACTCATAAAGGGTGTCGACCGTCACGAGATGGATCCCGACGGAGGTTATGTGGTAAGTACCGACCGCATGATACAGGATCTGAAGATAATGAAGCAGTTTAATATCAATGCCATTCGTACCTCACATTATCCCGACGATCCCCGTTTCTACGATATGTGCGACAAATATGGATTCTACGTGGTGGCTGAAGCCAACCAGGAGAGTCATGGTTTTGGATATAATGATAATTCTGAAGCTAAAAAAGAGAAGTTCGCAAAACAGATCCTCGAACGTAACCAACATAACGTATCCATCAATTTCAACCACCCTTCAGTGATAATTTGGTCAATGGGTAATGAAACGGTAGACGGACCGAACTTTACTAAAGCATACCAATGGATCCGCAGTCAGGATGCAGGAAGACCAATACAATGGGAACAAGCTAAAAAGGGTGCTAACACCGATATCTTTTGTCCTATGTATTATACACACAATGACTGCGAGAAATATCTTAAAAACAGTCCGAAGAAACCTCTCATACAATGTGAATATTCACACGCTATGGGTAACTCCGGCGGTGGATTTAAGGAATACTGGGATCTCGTGAGAAAATATCCTAACTATCAAGGAGGGTTTATATGGGATTTCGTTGACCAGGCACTACATGGAAAGGACAAGAAAGGAAGAAAAATAAATACTTATGGAGGTGATTACAACGATTACGATCCTTCTGACAATAATTTCAACTGCAACGGTATAATAACCACCGACAGAATCCCCTCGCCACAGATATATGAAATTGGGTATCAATATCAGAATATATGGACTAAGGCGGTAGATATGACAAAAGGTATCATCAACGTAAGAAACGAGAACTTCTTTGTTCCCGCCGATTATGTCAGCGTAGACTGGAAGGTGATACAAAACGGAGAGACAGTGGCTGCGGGTAACATCCCTTCTATATCCGTAGCACCGCAAAAGAGTACAGACATTACCCTTTCCGGTTATCCCGATGTCTCTGCTCTTAACGGAGAAGTTTTGCTCAACGTGGAATATAAGCTCAACAAGGATATGCCACTGATGAAAAAGGGACAGACAGTGGCACACAATCAGTTGACGGTGAAAGGTAACTTCAATGCTTATAGTCCGTCGGAGGAAATAGACGGAAAGCTCAAAATATCAAAAGGAAAAGAAACCATCGATATATACAACGATGATGTCAAAATATCCTTTAGTCGAAATACAGGATACATGACAACGTACGACGTGAAAAGTAAGTCATATATCGCTAAAGGAGGAGCGTTACAACCTAATTTCTGGAGAGCCGTTACCGATAACGATATGGGTGGAGGCATACAAAAAGACTGGAAATGCTGGCGTAACCCTGTCATCGCATTGAAATCTATTTCCTATCGTAGAGATAAGATTGCAGGCAACAACGTCATTATCGTAAGCAGCGACCTGTATGAATCTAATTCAGGTGCGCTCATCCTGATACAGTGCACCATCTTTGCCGATGGTACAGTGGGTGTAAAACAGTTCCTGAAAAAAGGTGTCAAGGAAGCAACAGAGATGCCGCGTTTCGGAATGATGATGCAGATGCCTAAAGATGCCGATAAAGTGGAATACTACGGTTATGGTCCTATAGAAAACTATTCCGACAGACGCAGCGGTCAGATGATAGGTATCTACGAGGATAAGGTAGACAATATGTTCTTCTCTTATTCCCGTCCGCAAGAGACAGGCACTCATACGGGTATTCGTTGGTGGAAGCAGTCGACGAAGAAAGACGGTATCACGGTTTATGCCGACAAAGAACCTCTCACTATGAGCGCTCTGCATTATGACCTCTATGAACTAGATGAAGGGGACGAAAAAGATCAACGTCATTGTGAGCAACTGACAAAATCTAACTATGTCAATCTCTTTATCGACGGAGTACAGATGGGTGTAGGCGGTGTCAACAGTTGGAACAAAGACGGACTGCCTCTCGATAAGTACAGAGTACCTTACAAGAGTATGAATATGTCGTTTGTAATGGTTCCTGACAAGAAATAAATCACTTAATAAAACTATAAAATAATTACGATGAAAAAGAAAATTTTATCACTTCTCAGCCTAACACTGTTATGCTCTGGTTATGCCATGGCGCAGCACAGTTTTACGGTTGAGACATCAAAGAAAGGTGCTGAGATCCAGCCCACTATGTACGGTATCTTCTTTGAGGATATCAATTTCGGTGCCGACGGCGGTCTTTATGCCGAGATGGTAGAAAACAGATCTTTCGAGTTCCCTGATCATCTAATGGGATGGCAGACCTTCGGAAATGTAGAGGTTGAAGATGATGACCCCGCCTTTGAGCGTAACCCACATTACGTGACTCTCTCTGATGCCAAACATGCACATAAGCATACCGGTATCGAGAATCGCGGTTTCTTCGGTATGGGTATCAAGAAGGATATGACCTACCACTTCAGTGTTTACGGTCGTAGCGCAGGCAAAGGATCTATAAGGATAGAGATTATCGATTCTAATAACGAGGTAAGAGCGAAGGCGGAAATCAATATCAACGGCAAAAACTGGAAGAAGTATACTACAGACTTAAAGACAGATTTCACAGATTCTAAAGCTTTTATGCGCGTTTACCTTACATCGAAGGAGTCTGTTGACCTAGACCACGTGTCACTGTTCCCTGATGATGCGTGGAACGGACTGCGTGCTGATCTTGTGAAAGACCTAGAAGATCTCAACCCCGGTATTTTCCGTTTCCCTGGAGGATGTATCGTGGAAGGAACAGACTTAAACAGTCGTTATGAGTGGAAGAATTCCGTTGGTCCCGTAGAGAATCGTCCTCTGCAGGAAAACCGTTGGAACTACACCTTCCCGCATCGTTTGTATCCAAACTACTATCAGTCATACGGACTGGGATTCTATGAGTTCTTCCTGTTGTCAGAGAAGATAGGTGCTGCACCACTGCCTATCCTCAGTTGCGGTCTGGCATGTCAGTTCCAGAACGCAGACACAGCAAAGGATGCACACTGCGCTGTAGATAACCTGCAACCGTTTATCGATGATGCCCTCGACCTCATCGAGTTTGCTAACGGTGCTACCACCACAAAATGGGGTAAGCTGCGTGCTGATATGGGACACCCAAAGCCATTCAACCTGAAGTTTATCGGTATCGGAAATGAACAGTGGGGACCGCTGTATCCTGAGCGTCTGGAGAAATTTCTGAAAGCTATACGCAGCAAATATCCTGATATCAAGATCGTAGGAAGTTCAGGTCCTGACTCCGACGGTAAGATGTTCGACTACGGATGGAAAGAGATGAGACGTCTGAAGGCAGACCTCGTGGATGAACATTACTATCGTCCTGTGGATTTCTTCCTCAATGGCGCTACACGTTATGACAACTACGACCGTAAAGGTCCTAAGGTCTTTGCTGGCGAATACGCTTGTCATAACACTAAATTCGACGAAAGCTGTGCCGAAGGTAAGAACAACTTCGAGGCTGCATTGGCAGAAGCTGCGTTTATGACAGGTCTGGAGCGCAACGCCGACGTGGTTCACATGGCAACATACGCTCCCCTCTTTGCTCATGTGGAGGGATGGCAGTGGAGACCTGACCTGATATGGTTTGACAACCTCAAATCCATACGTTCGGTCAACTACTACGTTCAGCAGTTGTACGGAACATACGCAGGTACCAATGTGCTTAAACTGACAGAGAAGAACAAGACTGTCACAGGCAACGACGGGCTTTACGCCACTGCTTGTTACGATAGCAAGAAAGGCGAGTATATCGTGAAGATAGCCAACGTAGCTAAAGAAAGCAAGAAAATAGACATCACCTTCAAGGGAATAAAGAAACTCGGGAAGGGAAATGTCATCACCCTACATAGTGACAACGACATGGCTGTAAACACGATAGAACAGCCTGATAACGTAGTACCGACACAATCTACGGTAGAAGCCAACGGTAACGTGCTTTCTACAGAACTTGGTGCACGTACCTTCGCTGTTTATGTCTTCAAAAAATAATTTAGTTAGTTAAACATCGTTTCCCCTTTGCAACACTCACTTCTGTGAATTGCAGAGGGGATTTATATTAGCAACATGGAAATAAAGGCTTGTGCAAAGATAAACCTCGGTCTCAACGTCATAGAACGTCGCCCTGACGGTTACCATAACCTGCAGACGGTATTTTATCCCGTCGGCATCTACGACACTATCAACGTAGAAGAATCCGATACGGTGGCAATACATGTGTATGGCGCTGCAGAGGATATTCCCTATAAAGATAACTTGGTGTTTAAGGCATACAACATGCTAACGGAGGATTATGCCCTCCCACCCCTCAGTATATCGCTTAAGAAGGATATCCCTATGCAGGCAGGAATGGGCGGTGGCAGTGCCGACTGTGCCTTTACGATTCGAGCTATCAACGAGATGTACGACCTTCGCATAAGTACCCGGATGATGCAGCGATATGCAGCGAGACTAGGTGCCGACTGTGCTTTCTTTATCACTGCCGAACCATCGTATGCCACAGGCATCGGCGATGAGCTAACACCCATCACCCCACATGAAAGTTTGAAAGATAAGGTGATAGCGATAGTAAAACCCGATGTAGCTGTAAGTACAGCAGAGGCATACAGGGGTATTACGCCGCGTATGCCGCGATATAATTGCAGGGAGGTAGTAGAACACCACCACGTGGCAGAATGGCGCTCTATGCTCACGAATGACTTCGAAGAGACCGTCTTTAAGAATCATATAGTGTTAGGAGCTATAAAACAGCGATTATACGACTTAGGAGCTCTCTATGCCGCAATGAGCGGTAGCGGTAGTGCCATGTTCGGCATCTTCAGACGTGAAGACATCAATATCGCAACACTCGAAGATAATTTCCGCGACTGCAGAATTTATTTAGTTGATAATTTAGAAATCCCAACTAATTAAAATCTAATTGAAGTTGTACAGCAGGTAACATTCTTTTGGCTGCCATATATGCCTCCTCATATCGTCCTTTCTCAGGATGCGAAATGTCAATCTCGTTTAGCAGTCTGATAAGTGAACGCCCAATTGCATAAGCCAAATTCACGGGTACGGCATTACCTATCTGTTTATATTTGTCAGATAGTTTTCCCACAAATTGCCAGTTGTCGGGGAATGTCTGTATTCTCGCATACTCACGGACCGTCAGTGGACGTGTTTCTGTCGGATGGCAACGCTCTGTCTGCTTTTGTGCTGGTGCACAGGTAAGGGTTAATGATGGTTCATCCATTGACAAACGCCGAGCCATTCCCGTCTTTCCTCCTCCGAGATAAAAACTTCCGCCCATATATTTCTTTTGTTCACTGACAGGTAGGTCGCGCCAATCGCCTCCCTCTGGAACCATCGCTAATACATGACGTTTCTTTTCCGGATAGGTTTGACCTTCCGATACAGGTACATCACACGGATAGAGTTCACCCTTGAAAAAGGCATCACGCAATGTCATTACTCGTTTGTATGGTTGTGGCCACTGAAATTCAGAATATTTGGTTAAATCATTTTTTATCGCTACGAGAATCAATCGTTCACGCTTTTGCGGCACTTGATACATTATAGCCTTCAATACTTGCGGTTCAACTAGAGTATATCCTAACTCTGCTATTGCGCTTTTTATTATGGAAAGAGTCTTTCCACTGTCATGAGACATTAACCCCTTTACATTTTCACCCATAAAAACCTTGGGGCGTATTTCGTCTACTGCACGTGCCAATTCAAAGAAAAGTGTTCCTCGAGTGTCATTTAGGCCTCCTTTTTTTCCTGCATAAGAGAATGCCTGACATGGGAAACCACCTGAAAGGAAGTCCACTTTTCCGCGCAAAGGTTTAAAGTCAATATTATGGATATCCGCCTCTAAAACATTCCATTGGGGACGATTACGACGTAATGTCTGACAAGCCTTGCTATCTATTTCATTAAGCAATACATGACGAAAGCCAGCCTTTTCCATTCCCAACGCCAAACCTCCGGCACCCGCAAACAACTCCACCGATGTAAAGTCTCTGCGTGGAACAACTTCCATCTCCTCATCCCAACGGCTCGCAAGCATTGACTTTACGAGAGGGATTTTCGTTAATTCCTCCATATAAAACCCCTTTTTACCATTTTCGTTGGTATGGCATGGGTATACTCCGCTTTCTCCCCACTTCTGCGCAGTAGCAATGGAGGTTCCCATAATATCAGCCAAATTACTTACAGACAAAAATGTTCCCATTAAAGGTTCCCCCTCTCTTCTATTTCTTTTGCTAATTCTTCTATCTTTTCTGATATCAACATGCTTCCATCAATGCCTTCTTCTTCCACCACTTCTCCAAACGCTTTCGCCAACTGTTGATAGAACAAATTGTCACCGGTAAGTCGTTCCCAAAAGTCCTTTCCGCAATAAACAGGATAGTGGGAGTCGATAGTTCTATAATTGTAAGATAATTCGTTCGGGTCACCGTATAATACGCCAACAATCATATCGTCAACCTGCAAGGATAGTTTGTCAATACGAGATTTGTTGAGAAGATGTTTGAAATGACTTAATATAGTAGCGATGTCATCCTTGTTAATTGTCTGAGGTCCCGCTTTGCATTGACAATATTTTCTTCTTCCGTCTATTGCGTCAATAAATTCTATATCAACGCCATCAATACCCGATGCATTTCCCGTCACTTCGGCCAAACGTGAAATAAAAACTTGTATGTTTTGCCCAAAACTGGTATTGATACTCGTTCCGAGGATACGAGGATAAAGCAGAGCTTTCGCCACGGAAGTTGAACTCGTGTCCCCACAGAGGAAAGCTGCTAAATAATTTACCAGAAAAGGATTAACCTTGAAATCTTTCAGTTTTAGACCTTTAAGCTTCTTTAAATGATTTGGGATGATAATAGTACGAAAATATTCCTTCCCACTTTCTATAATCGATTGTTTCTGCTTTTTATTCATTTCAAAGACAACTATTTCAGTGCAAATATATTAAAATAAATTGAAAAGACAATGTCCTTATACTTTTTTAATTGAGAATTGATAGTTGACTCATGGTTTTACTTCAACTTTGTGATATACTAAAAACTTTTGGCGGAAGTTATAAAAATTTTCACGTCCACTTTTCCTAAGCAGTACAAGTACGGTTTTTACGACCTTTTCGCACTGCAAAAATAATACTTTTGCCAATTTCCGCCAATTTTTTTCACCGCGTTTTGTCAATTTCCGCCAAATTTTTCATCAACCTGTATGCTGCTAACAGATGAAATCTTGGAAAAATGTCATAATTTGATTAAAAACACCTTGGAAAAATGTCATGAGATAGTAAGAAAAAAATCTCCGAAGCGAAATGCTCCNGAGATTTTTTATTGCGTATAAAAGACTTTCTTAGTCGTTCAACTTCGCCTTGATGAACTCTCGGTTCAAACGAGCGATGTTGGCGATACTCTCGTTCTTAGGACANACGGCCTCGCANGCACGGGTGTTGGTACAGTTACCAAAACCGAGTTCCTCCATGCGGGCAACCATCGCCTTAGCACGCTTAGCAGCCTCAGGACGACCCTGTGGNAGNAGTGCCAGTTGACTAACCTTTGAACTGACGAAGAGCATGGCAGAACCGTTCTTACATGCTGCTACGCAAGCACCGCAACCGATACATGTAGCGCAGTCCATAGCCTCGTCTGCATTCTCCTTAGGTATCANAATGGCATTAGCATCCTGTGCCTGACCGGTACGTATGCTCGTATAACCGCCTGCCTGGATAATCTTATCGAAAGCNCCACGGTCAACCATACAGTCCTTGATAACAGGGAAAGCAGCACTACGCCAAGGCTCTACGGTGATAACGTCGCCATCGTTGAAACGACGCATGTAAAGCTGACANGTAGTAGCACCACGCTCTGTCTTACCATGCGGTGTACCATTGATATAGAGAGAACACATACCGCAGATACCCTCACGGCAGTCGTGGTCAAACACAAACGGTTCCTTACCCTCGTTGATCAATTCCTCGTTGAGTATGTCGAGCATCTCAAGGAACGACGTATCATCAGGGATATTCTTCATCTCATGAGTATCGAAGTGACCCTTGTCCTTAGGACCGTTCTGCTTCCAATACTTTATTGTAAAACTGATATTTCGTGCCATAACTTTAATTCTTATAATTTCTTGTCTGTACCTTTATTGCCTCATACTCGAGAGGTTCCTTGATAAGCTCAGGAGCTGTCTCATCATTGTTCTGATACTCCCAGCAACCAACATAGAAGAAGTTCTCGTCATCACGTTTAGCCTCACCCTCTTCGGTTTGATGCTCCTCACGGAAATGACCGCCACAGCTCTCTTCNCGATGCAGAGCGTCGTANGCNATCAGCTCACCCATGATNATAAAGTCACGAAGGTGAATAGCNTTGTCCAACTCAACGTTAAGACCGTCNTTAGAACCAGGAACGAAGAGATTGGTGTCAAACTCCTTACGTATCTGTTTGAGCAGTTTCAATCCNTCNTCAAGACCTTCTTTGTTACGTCCCATACCAACGTGTTCCCACATGATATGNCCTAACTCCTTATGTATAGAATCTACAGAACGTTTACCCTTGATATTCATCAGTCGGTCGATCTCTGCCTCTACCTTCTTCTCTGCCTCCTCGAACTCAGGAAGATCTGTACTCAGACGTGGCCATATCTCCTGGTCTGCAAGGTAGTTCTGAATAGTATAAGGAAGAACGAAATAACCGTCGGCNAGACCCTGCATAAGAGCCGATGCACCAAGACGGTTGGCACCGTGGTCAGAGAAGTTACACTCACCGATAGCGAAGAGACCGCGTATAGATGTCTGCAACTCNTAGTCAACCCAGATACCACCCATGGTATAGTGGATAGCAGGGAAGATCATCATCGGGTTNTAGTANTTAACACCGTTNATCTCCTTTGCCAACTCACCCGGGTTAACGTCTGTTATCTCCTCNTACATATCGAAGAGGTTACCATAACGCTGCATGATCTCATCGATACCAAGACGGTTGATAGACTCAGAGAAATCGAGGAANACAGCCAAACCGGTGTTGTTCACGCCGTAACCCTTGTCACAACGCTCCTTAGCAGCACGTGAAGCCACGTCACGAGGTACGAGGTTTCCGAATGCAGGATANCGACGCTCCAAATAGTAGTCACGATCCTCTTCAGGAATATCAGAACCCTTTATCTCACCAGCCTGCAGACGTTTAGCATCCTCCAGTTTCTTCGGTACCCAGATACGACCGTCGTTACGCAGTGACTCAGACATAAGTGTCAGTTTCGACTGCTTGTCACCGTGTACAGGGATACATGTCGGGTGAATCTGTACGTATGAAGGGTTAGCCATAAATGCACCCTTACGATAGCACTGNATAGCTGCTGTACAGTTACATCCCATAGCGTTTGTAGAGAGGAAATAAGTATTTCCGTATCCTCCTGTAGCTATTACCACTGCATTGGCAGAGAAACGCTCCAGTTTACCTGTAACAAGGTTCTTTGCTATAATACCACGAGCTCTACCGTCGATAATCACGACGTCCTCCATCTCGTAGCGAGTATATAGTTTTACTTTTCCTGCCTCTACCTGACGGCTNAGAGAAGAGTAAGCACCTAACAGCAACTGCTGTCCTGTCTGTCCNTTAGCATAGAAAGTACGTGACACCTGAGCACCACCGAACGAACGGTTGGCAAGCATACCACCGTATTCACGAGCGAAAGGAACACCCTGAGCCACACATTGGTCGATGATATTATTAGATACCTCAGCAAGACGGTAAACATTTGCTTCACGAGCACGATAGTCACCACCTTTCACGGTATCATAGAACANACGATATACAGAGTCACCGTCGTTCTGATAGTTCTTTGCTGCATTGATACCACCCTGTGCTGCGATAGAGTGAGCACGACGAGGAGAATCCTGGATGCAGAAATTCAATACGTTGAATCCCATCTCACCAAGTGATGCTGCCGCACTGGCACCTGCAAGACCCGTACCAACTACGATAACGTCGAGTTTCAACTTATTCTTCGGGTTTACCAAACGCTGATGAGCCTTATAGTTTGTCCATTTCTCAGCTATTGGTCCTTCCGGTATTTTGGAATCTATTATCTTTGTCATAACATCTGATTTTTTAAGTTATTATTAACAAGTGCCACCGCAAAAAGCGTAATAAAGTACTACGGCTGTGAAACCCAACATCAGCAGGGTAACATAGATAGTACCTATCACCTTCCAACGACAGAACCATACCTTACCATTCCATCCGAAAGTCTGAAGAGCACTCCAGAAACCGTGAGTCAGATGGAACCATATAGCTGCGAACCATACGATGTACAGAACAGACAGAGCAGGACAAGAGAATGTCTGCTTAATCCAAAAAATACCATTGGCAGCATTTGTCGTATCTCCACCGATCAGTTCCTGGAACATCATGTGATACCAGAAATTTACCAAGTGAAGGATAATACCCAGAAGTACGATAATACCCAAAACGAGCATGTTTTGAGAAGCCCATTCCACTTTCTCGGGACGGGTCGTTACCTCATAACGCTCAGAACCACGTGCATTACGGTTCTGCATCGTCAACCAAAACGCATAAATGATGTGAACCACAGCCAAGAATGCCAGTCCCAACGTTGCCACTACTGCATACCAGTTGGCACCCAAGAACTCGCAAATCATGTTGTAACCATCTTCTGAAATGATGGCAACAACGTTCATAGACATGTGGAACGTCAAAAATAGAATAAGTGCAATGCCCGTCACGGCCATTACCACCTTTCTACCGATCGGTGAATTAATTAACCACATAAATACTTAATTTTTAATTATTTAACAATTTGTTTTCTCTTTTTCTCCTGCGATCTGCTGACTATTAGTGTCGAATAACCAAAATTAGGTATTAACAATTCCTAATTGTGCTGCAAAAATAATATATTTTGGTGATTAAAGCAAGCAATTTACTCAAAATTTGGATTAAAATTTATAATTTTGCAAACGGAATCGATACGATGGTCGTCAATTGTCATTTGGGGATTTCAAATTTGGCATTTTTTTAGCNTTCGTTATCGAGAGAAATAGTTTTAAACAATGATATTCAATTTTGATGTTATTGTCGTGGGAGGCGGTCATGCTGGTTGCGAGGCCGCCACTGCTGCTGCGGGTATGGGTGCACATACCTGTCTCATCACTATGGACATGAACAAGATTGCCCAGATGAGTTGTAACCCAGCCATAGGAGGTATAGCCAAGGGTCAGATTGTTAGAGAGATCGATGCGCTGGGCGGACAGATGGCAAAGGTTACCGATGCCACGGCGATACAGTTCCGTATGCTCAACAGGAGTAAAGGACCTGCTGTATGGAGTCCGAGAGCGCAGTGTGACCGNGGCAAATTTATATGGCAGTGGCGAAAAGTTNTAGATAATACCGACAACCTGGAGATATGGCAAGATCAGGTAGACGAGTTGATTACCGACGGTAAGGAGGTAACAGGTGTCCACACCGTATGGGGTGTAGAGATGAGAGCCAAGAGCGTCATCATCACTGCAGGAACATTCCTCAACGGACTGATGCACGTAGGACGTAACAAACTCGCCGGCGGTAGAACGGCAGAACCTGCNGTNTATCATCTTACGGAAAGCATCACCCGNCATGGTATAACNGCNGGAAGAATGAAGACAGGTACACCGGTAAGAATAGACAAACGATCGGTGGATTTCTCACAGATGGAGATACAAGAGGGTGAAAATGATTTCCATCAGTTTTCATTCATGTCACCGCATCGTGTCCTGAAACAGTTGCCGTGTTGGACACTTAACACAAACGAAGAATGTCATAAAGAACTGTTGAAGGGTCTTGACGATTCACCACTCTTCAACGGTCAGATACAGAGTATCGGTCCTCGTTATTGTCCTTCGGTGGAAACGAAACTTGTTACATTTCCTGAGAGAGATCATCATCCTCTGTTCTTGGAACCGGAGGGAGAAGATACCAACGAGATGTACCTCAACGGATTCTCTTCGAGCATGCCGATGGATGTGCAGATAAATGCGTTGAAAAAAATACCCGCATTGAGAAATCTGAAAGTATACCGTCCAGGTTATGCAATAGAATACGATTTCTTCGATCCCACACAATTACATCACTCGTTGGAATCGAAGATTATCAAAGGACTGTTTTTCGCAGGNCAGGTCAACGGNACCACAGGATACGAAGAGGCAGGCGGTCAGGGTTTAGTTGCCGGTATCAACGCAGCCATCCACTGCTCAGGCGGTACGCCGTTNGTNATGCACAGAGACGAATCATATATNGGTGTNCTTATCGACGACTTGACCACTAAGGGNGTGGATGAACCATATAGNATGTTNACGTCNCGNGCNGAGTATCGNATNCTNCTCCGTCAGGATGATGCCGATGCACGACTCACNGAAAAAGGTTATGAGTTNGGTATCGTAAAACGCGACCGTTATGACTGGTGGATGTCAAAGAAANAGTGTATCGAAAAAATCGAAGAGTTTTGTAAGANCACTTCGATAAAACCGAAAAATATAAATTCCTATTTGGAGCATATCGGAAGTACCCCGTTGAGAGAAGGAATGAAATTATACGACCTCCTACTCCGTCCTGGTATAACCATACAAGGTCTGGAGGAAGTTATTCCCTCTTTGAAAGAAATTTTGGATTCATCGGGAAGCAGAAGAGAAGAAATCTCTGAAGCCATCGAAATAAGAATCAAATATAGCGGATATATCGCACGCGAGAAAATGGTAGCAGAAAAGATGCACCGTTTGGAAAATATAAAAATTGCAGGACGATTCGACTATCCCAACATGCAACAACTTTCTATCGAGGCACGACAGAAGTTGGAGAAGATACAACCCGAAACACTGGCACAGGCAAGTAGAATACCTGGAGTCAGTCCCAGCGACATAAATGTAATGCTAGTTCTGATGGGACGATAGTTGATAGTTTGTGTTTCACGTGAAACAATTTAGAAATAATATAAACGTAACATATTGAAAATGAACAACAAAATTCTTTTAGACAATCTGAGAACAATCCCTAATTTCCCAATTGACAAGGTTATGTTTAGGGATGTAACAACACTATTCAAGAGTGCTGAATGTGTAAAAATCATGTGTGATGAGATGTATGATCATTACAAGGACTGTGGTATCACGAAAATTGTGGGAATCGAAAGTAGAGGTTTTATTATGAGCTCTGCCCTCGCAATTAAAATGAACGCAGGAATTGTATTGGCCCGTAAACCGGGTAAGTTGCCATGCGAGACGGTGAAGATGACATACCACAAAGAGTATGGTGATGATACTATAGAGATACATAAAGATGCTATAGACGAAAATGATGTGCTTCTCCTGCATGACGATCTCCTCGCTACAGGCGGTACGATGAAAGCGGTATGTGATCTCGTAAAACAGTTCCATCCTAAAAAGATATACGTAGGATTCATTCTCGAATTGATATCTGAAGGATTCAATGGTAGAGATGTATTCGATAAAGATATAGAAGTAACGTCACTTCTGAAACTGTAACGCCATTGAGCGAGAGACTGGATTATCTCAAAAGTAAGGTGGCGGCTATGCCACAAAAACCGGGTAGTTATCAGTTCTATGATAACGAAGGGACAATCATATACGTAGGTAAAGCAAAGAATCTTAAAAATAGGGTGTCTAGCTATTTCCTAAAGGAAGTGGATAGATACAAGACAAAAGTATTAGTAAGTAAGATATATGATCTTTCATATACCATCGTAGACACAGAAGAGGATGCTCTCCTACTGGAAAACAGTCTGATAAAACAGTATAAACCGAAGTATAATATCCTACTTAAAGACGGGAAGACATACCCTTCTATTTGTGTTACAAATGAACCTTTTCCAAGGGTATTTAAAACACGAACGATAAACAAAAAATGGGGTACGTATTTCGGACCATACAGTCACATAGGAAGCATGTATGCCATCCTGGAAGTTATAAACAAAGTTTATAAACCACGACGCTGTCAACAGATAATCACTCCCGAAAATGTGAAGGAAGGGAAGTATAAACCCTGTCTTGAATATCATCTAAAAAACTGTGACGGATGTTGTATCGGAAAACAATCTCAGGAAGAATATCGAGAGAATATAAGACAGGCAATTGAAATCCTGAAAGGGAAAAACAGGGAGATAATAGCACTGCTCAAAGACAAGATGATGACCCTCGCCGAAAAACTGGAATTCGAGAAGGCAGAAGAGGTAAAACAACAGATCTTACAACTTGAGTCGTACAGCAGTAAAAGTGAGGTGGTGTCGCATACTATCAACAACGTGGATGTGATAACTCTTACCGACGATGAGAAGGTGGCGTTTATCAACTATATCCATGTAATGAACGGACAGATAAACCATAGTTTTACCTTCGAATATAAGAAGATATACGATACAGAAGAGGAGAGAAAAGATATCCTTCAACGGGCAATAATCGAGATGCGCGAACGGTTTAACAGCGATGCCAAAGAGGTGATTCTACAAGAGAATATCGACATCGAAATGGAGGGTATAACCATAACTGTACCCGAGAGAGGAGATAAACATCATCTCGTGGAACTGTCACTGCTCAACGGAAAACAGTATAAACTCGATAAACTGAAACGTACGGAGAAACTTAACCCCGAACAGAGAGGAGTGAGACTGATGAAAGAAATCCAGAAACATCTGAATCTCAGTAAGTTACCCGTACAGATAGAGCTTTTCGACAACTCCAACATCTCTGGTAGCGATGCCGTGGCAGCATGCGTGGTGTTTAAGAAACTGAAACCCAGTAAGAAAGACTATCGCAAATATAATATCAAGACGGTGACGGGTCCTGACGACTATGCATCAATGCAGGAAGTGGTGAGAAGGAGATATTCCAGGATGATAGAAGAAGGTACACCCCTACCCGACCTTATCATCACCGACGGCGGTAAAGGACAGATGTCGGTAGTAAGGGAGGTCATAGAAGACGAGCTACATCTTGACATAGCTATAGCGGGACTGGCAAAGGATAATAAGCACCGAACAAACGAACTGTTGTACGGTAACCCGCCTGTCACAATAGGAATGAAAACAGACTCAGAACTGTTCCGTACACTAACCCGCATGCAAGACGAAGTACACCGGTTCGCCATAACGTTTCATCGCGATAAACGCAGTAAGCATGCGCTGCACAGCGAACTAGATGACATTAAGGGTATTGGAGAGAAAACAAAGGAAACACTCCTCAAACATTTCAAGAGCGTAAAAAGACTGAAAGAGGCTAAATTTGAAGAAGTTGCAAACCTTATCGGAGAACATAAAGCCAAACTAATTCAATTGATAATTGATAGTTGATAATTGATAGTTGGTCGCTGCGCGACATACTTATGATTTATAATCAAACATATAATTCTCAATTATCCATTCTCAACTATCAACTAATTTAAGTGTACTCAAATAAGTACCAAAAAATTTGGAGGATCAGACAAATATAGTTATCTTTGCAACATAAACCTCATGTTATGCAGATAATATCAACAAGAGAATTCAGGGCAAATCAAAAGAAATATTTTGATTTAGCAGAGACGGAAACGGTCTTTGTGGCCCGTAAAAACGCACGTCCCATACTTATCAGTGTGGCTGACGATGATGACTTTATGTCTAACGAAGAACTGCAGTCTATTCGTCAGGGACTTGACGACATAAAGAACGGACGTGTATACAAGATGAAAGAGGAAGAAAATCTAACAGATTTCTTAAACAGAATGGAGAATGTATAACATAGAATTCTCAGAGCAGTCGATAAAGGAACTGATAAAAATGAGGAAATCAGCTCCGCAGACCTATAAAAAATTTGAAAGCATAATACCTGAATTACGAGAACATCCTTATACCGGTACAGGACATCCTCATCAGCTTAGATATGCAGATGGAATATGGTCAAGGAAACTGGATAAAAAGAACAGAATACGATATCTGGTAAACGAAGATACCGTGATAGTAACCGTTATCTCGGCCATGGGACATTACGACGATAAATAAACAGAAGATGAGAGCAGTAATACAGAGAGTGTCAGAAGCGGCGGTGACGATAGAAGGAAAGGTAAAATCTTCTATTGGCAAAGGCTATATGATTCTCGTGGGAATAGAAGAGACAGACAGTACTGAAGATATAGAATGGCTGGTAAAAAAGATTATCGGTCTACGGGTTTTTGACGATGAAAACGGAGTAATGAACATCCCTATAACCGATATCGACGGAGAGATACTGGTGATAAGTCAGTTTACGCTGTTTGCATCATATAAAAAAGGCAACCGTCCTTCGTGGCTCAGGGCAGCGAAACACGAGATAAGTATCCCGTTGTACGAGACGTTCTGCAAGAGACTGAGTGAAGAGTTAGGCAAACCTGTCGGCACGGGCGAGTTCGGGGCAGACATGAAGGTGTCGTTGATAAACGACGGACCGGTAACGATATGTATGGATACAAAAAACAAAGAATAGTATTATTATGACAAAAGAACATGAACACGAGCATCACGATCATCATCATGATCACGCTCCAAAGAAAAGTAAGTACGAAGAGGCATTAGAGAAGTATAACATCGAAGTTGATGATGCCTCGGTACGTGAAGCGGTAAAACAGATTATTACCGAAAAAGTACATGAGAATGATACTCCCGAAGTAAAGAAATTCCTCATGGGAAGTATCGAACTGACGACACTCAAGACAACAGATTCCGACGTGTCTGTGATGGCTTTCACAGAGAATGTCAACCGTTTTGACGATGCCTACCCCGACCTACCTCATGTAGCTACCATCTGCGTATACCCCTGTTTCGCAGAGGTAGTAAACGACACTCTTGAGGTTGACGGTGTAGAAATAGCCTGCGTGTCAGGAGCTTTCCCTTCATCACAAACCCTACTTGAGGTGAAGATTGCAGAGACGGCATTGGCAATAAAAGACGGAGCAACGGAAATAGATATCGTTATGCCTGTAGGTAAATTCTTAAGTGGTGACTACGAAGGAATGTGTGACGATATAGCCGAATTAAAGGCCGTATGCGGCGATGTTCCTATGAAGGTGATATTGGAGACGGGTGACCTGAAAACAGGCTCTAATATCAAAAAAGCGGCCATTCTATCGATGTATGCCGGAGCGGATTATATCAAGACGTCAACGGGTAAAGAGCCTATCTCTGCTACACCTGAGGCTGCATATATCATGTGTCAGGCGATAAAGGAATACTACGATGAAACGGGTATACAGATAGGATTCAAGCCCGCAGGAGGTATTAACTCAGTGATGGACGCCGTGACATACTACACCATCGTGAAAGAGGTGTTAGGCGACAAATGGCTCACCAACAAATGGTTCAGATTGGGTACCTCAAGATTGGCCAACCTGCTTCTCTCGGAGATAGAAGGACAGGAGATAAAATTCTTTTAGTTGTTGCGCTCTACAACAAAATCGATATAAGCGCTCAGCGACTTACGTATATCGGGATCAGAAACACTGGTCTCGATATATTTTTTACAGTCATCGTGAAACTGTTCCATCTTACGCCATACATAATCGATACCACCGTGAGACTTAGTGAAAGCTACCAGTTCGCTTATCTCTTCCTGTGAAACGGAACGGGCACGCACCTTACGGGCAATAGCCAACATGCGGTCATCATGCGAATTATTAAGGGCGTAAATAGCAGGTAGAGTAAGTTTCCCTTCCAACATATCATTACCTGTCGGTTTACCGATATTTGCGTCGTCATAATAGTCGAAGACATCGTCTTTCATCTGAAACATCAGACCGATTTTTTCACAAAACCTCTCTGTCATCGCTACCTGCTGCTCGTCAGCATTAGCCGACATGGCACCTATCGAACCGCATGCAGCAAAGAGCGATGCCGTCTTCTGTTTAATGATATCGAAATACACATCTTCCGAAAAATCACTGTTGGAAAGATTATCCAGCTGTACTATCTCCCCCTGTGACAACGTCTGACCCAAACGGGCTAAGCGCGAGATAATCTCATTATGGTTGGTATACGACACATAAAGCAGAGAGGTAGAGAGAATATAATCGCCTACAAGCACTGCTATCTTGTTATTATACGAAGCATTTACAGAAGCCTGTCCCCTCCTCTCTTCACTCTCGTCTACCACGTCATCATGCACCAAAGATGCGGTATGTAAAAGTTCCAATCCCACTGCTGCATGCTGTGTTACGGTATTCACGCCGCCATAGTTCTTGGCCACGAGCAACATAAGAAGAGGACGCATACGTTTGCCTCCTCTCTGACGTAGATGATTAAGTGCCTGTCCTAGAGTACCGCAGTCATTGGTTAATGACTTGTCAAACAAGCGGATAAACTCAGAGAGTTCACTCTGTATCGGTGATTTGATTATCGAAAGATAGTCCATAAAATTATTTTCGCTACAAAATTAAATATTTTATCGCATAAAAGAGAAAAAATTTATAATTTTACGGCAAAATTCGAGAAAAATGGAAAAACTCTTTCTTTTAGACGCCTACGCGTTAATCTACAGATCATATTTCGCGTTTATAAAGAATCCACGTCTCAACTCCAAAGGTTTCAACACATCACCGATAATAGGGTTTCTGAATACCCTGAATGAGATAAAGACAAAAGAGAGACCGGAATATATCGGAGTAGCTTTCGATCCTTCGGGACCCACCTTCCGTCATGAATTCTATAAAGAGTATAAGGCACAAAGGGAAGAATGTCCAGAGGATATCAAGGCTGCCGTACCCGTAATAAAAGATATACTCGAAGCCATGAGGATACCTATCCTTACTGTCGATGGATTCGAGGCGGACGATGTCATAGGCACTTTATCACATCAAGCCGATGAAATGGTGAAGAATGGACAAAAAGACCTTATGACGTATATGTTGACGCCAGACAAAGATTACGGACAGTTGGTTACCGACAACGTAAGGATGTACCGTCCTCGTCATAACGGTGGATATGATATCATGGGACCTAAAGAGGTGGAAGAGAAATATGAGATTCCAAACACAGCATATATCATCGATTTACTCGGACTCATGGGTGATGCTTCGGACAACATACCCGGTTGTCCCGGTGTAGGACAGAAAACAGCGGTAAAGCTGATCAACGAACTCGGAAGGTGTGAAGATATCATAGAAAAGAGAGATCAACTGAAGGGCGCACTGAAGAAAAAGATCGATGAAAATATAGAACAGATAAAAATATCCAAATATCTCGCCACGATAAAAACGGATGTTCCAATAACATTGGATCTGGAAAAATTGAAAGTCGAGGAACCAGACAAAGATAAACTGTCAGAAATTTTCAGTGAGTTGGAATTTAAGACTCTGGCCGAAAAATTCCTCGGGAAGAAAATAAGTGTAAAAAGAACACCTGTTTTAGAGCCCGATTTATTTGGAAATTTCCCGACTGGTGGGGAGGAAGTCTCAAAAAATTCGAGTTTTGAGACGTTAGAAACGACCCCTCACGAATACCATCTTGTTGAAACAGAAGAAGATGCAAAGAAACTTTATGATTTTTTATTTACATTTGAAAATCTCAGTCTAGACACAGAAACGACTTCTTTATCCCCAATTGATGCAGAATTGGTAGGTTTGAGCTTCGCAGTGAACGAAAATCAAGCGTGGTACGTAGCAATTCCACCAAAACGTGAAGAAGCTGAAAGAATGGTTAATATTTTTAAACCATTATATGAAAACGAAAAAATTGTTAAGATAGGACAAAATATTAAATATGATATAGAAGTCTTAAAAAAATATAATGTTGAGGTGAAGGGTCCGCTATGGGATACAATGGTAGCTCATTATCTGTTACAACCTGAACTGAAACATAACATGGACTACCTTGCAGAGGTATACCTCAACTATCAGACGATACACATAGATAGTCTGATAGGAGAAAGAGGTAAAAAACAGGGAAACATGAGAGATGTGCTGCCTGCTATGGTCTGTGACTATGCGGCGGAGGATGCCGACGTTACTCTGAAACTGAAAAACATATTGGAGAAAAAGATCGAAGAGGCTAATATGCACGACCTTTTCTATAATATAGAGATGCCGTTGATACCTGTGTTGGTAGAGATGGAAATGAATGGTGTAAGGATAGATACGGTAGCACTGAAAGAGACATCCGAAGAGTTGACCAAACAGATGTTGGAGATAGAGAAACGGATATATGAACTGGCTGGAGAACGGTTTAATATATCATCTCCTAAACAGGTTGGCGAGATTCTCTTTGACAAAATGAAAATTGTAGAAAAACCGAAGAAAACAAAGTCGGGACAGTATACCACCAATGAAGAGGTACTGCTACAACTAAAAAGTAAACACGAAATAGTAGCGAAAATCCTTGAATTCAGAGGACTAAAAAAGCTTCTCGGCACATATATAGACAGTTTCCCTACTCTTATAAATCTAAAGACGGGACATATACATACCTCTTTTAACCAGGCTATAGCAGCAACGGGAAGACTATCATCGAGCAACCCCAACCTACAGAATATTCCTATCAGAGGAGAGGAAGGAAAAGAGATACGAAAAGCTTTTATCCCAGAGAAAGGTTGTCTGTTTTTCTCCGCCGACTACTCACAGATAGAACTGCGTGTGATGGCTCATCTCAGTGGTGACAAGAACATGATTGAAGCCTTCTGCAACGGTTATGATATCCATGCTGCCACGGCTGCTAAGATATACAAAAAGGAGGTGGAAGAGGTAACGAAAGATGAGAGAACAAAGGCTAAAAGGGCCAACTTCGGTATTATCTACGGTATCACGGTGTTTGGATTGGCAGAACGACTGGATATACCTCGTGGAGAAGCAAAGAAACTCATAGAAGATTATTTCGAGACCTTCCCCGGAGTACAACAGTATATGGAACAAGCAAAAGAAAAGGTGAGAGAAAAAGGTTATGCCGAAACATTATATCATCGCAGAAGATACCTACCAGATATCAACTCTCATAATGCCACGGTAAGGGGATTCGCGGAACGTAATGCCGTCAATGCTCCTATACAAGGCACTGCAGCTGATATCATCAAGATAGCAATGTCGAAGATATACGAGAGGATGAAAAAGGAAAACCTGCAGTCGAAAATGATATTACAGGTACACGATGAACTCAATTTCTCCGTCGTACCCGAAGAGAAAGATATCGTGGAGAAAATAGTAAAAGAAGAGATGGAAGGAGTAGTAAAACTCAAGGTTCCACTCATCGCTGATGCAGGATGGGGAGAAAATTGGCTCGAAGCACACTAAGGTAGTTGATAGTTGATAGTTGAGAATTGATAATTGATAATTGGTAGCTTCGCGACGATATATAATATTTACCTTCAGACATTTAACTATCAACTATCCATTATCAATTATCAATTTATTTTGCTACCTTTGCAGACGAAAAATAAATAAGAAAAGTAATGGCATTAAAATGTGGTATTGTGGGACTGCCTAATGTGGGTAAGTCGACACTTTTCAACTGCCTCTCGAGTGCTAAGGCACAGGCAGCGAATTTTCCTTTTTGTACTATAGAACCGAATATAGGTGTTATCACCGTTCCTGATGAGAGATTGACGAAACTGGCAGAAATAGTACATCCTGGTCGTATCGTGCCCGCTACATGCGAAATAGTGGATATCGCAGGACTGGTAAAAGGTGCATCCAAAGGAGAAGGATTAGGTAATAAGTTCTTGGGTAATATACGTGAAACAGATGCTATCATCCACGTGCTCAGATGTTTCGACAACGACAATATAGTACGTGAAGGTGGTGCTGCCGTAAACCCTGTTGAGGACAAGGAGATAATAGATACCGAATTGCAGTTGAAGGATCTGGAAACCATTGATTCTCAACTTAGCAAGCAACAGAAGGCAGCGGCAGCGGGTAACAAAGATGCTAAGGTGGCCGTAACCGTACTGGAGGCATACAAAGAGGTGCTCTCTAAGGGTGAGAATGCCCGTAGCGTTACTTTTGACAGCAAGGAAGAGCAACAGTTTGCTCATGACCTCTTCCTGCTTACCGCAAAACCTGTTTTGTACGTATGTAACGTTGATGAACAGAGTGCTAAAGATGGTAATGAATATTCCGCTCAGATAGCCGAGATAGCAAAGAAAGAGGGTGCTGAGATGCTCGTCATAGCAGCAAAAACAGAAGAGGATATTGCTGCCTTGGATACATACGAAGACAAACAGATGTTTCTCGAGGAGTTGGGTCTGCAAGAGAGCGGTGTAAACAGACTTATCAAAAAGGCCTACGCGCTACTCAATCTTGAGACGTTTATTACTGCTGGAGAAATGGAAGTAAAAGCATGGACATACAGAAAAGGCTGGAAAGCTCCACAGTGTGCGGGAGTGATACATACCGATTTTGAAAAGGGATTTATCCGTGCCGAAGTAATCAAATACGACGACTATATCAAATACGGTTCCGAAGCAGCTGTAAGAGAAGCTGGAAAGATGGGTATAGAAGGTAAGGATTATGTCGTACAGGACGGTGATATCATGCATTTTAGATTCAACGTATAATTATGACAGATTTGATTAGTTATATTGTCTGGAACCCAGGTCTAAAGGGACCTTTCGGACTAAGATGGTACGGTATCTGTTGGTTGGTGGGATTAGCCATCGCAACGTATATCGTATACTATCTTTTCAAGAAAGACAAAATCAATAAGGAACTGTTTGATCCACTCTTCCTTTACTGTTTCTTGGGAATCTTAATCGGTTCCAGACTAGGACACTGTCTTTTCTATCAACCAGACTATTTCCTTTCCTCGTGGCAACATGTGATAGAGATGTTCCTGCCTATCCATTTCGATGCCAATGAGTCGTTCCTGGGTATCAAAGGAATAGAATTTATAGGATATCAGGGACTGGCATCGCATGGTGGTACTATAGGACTTATCATCGCCCTCCTACTCTACTGCAGATGGTCGAAGATAAGTATTTGGAAGATATTGGATTTTATCGCTATCGCAACACCTACGACAGCCTGTATGATACGCCTTGGTAACTTGATGAACTCAGAGATTATCGGTAAGGTAACAGATGTGCCATGGGCATTTATTTTCGAAAGAGTTGATCTGCAGCCACGTCATCCGGGACAGTTGTATGAGGCTATAGCGTATGGCATATTCTTCTTCGTAGGATGGTATTTCTATAAGAAAAATCCACAGCGCGTGGGAACTGGATTCTTCTTCGGACTGTGTATAACACTTATCTTTACCTTCCGTTTCTTCATTGAATACACCAAAGATATACAAGAACCATTTGAGGCCAACATGCCCCTGGATATGGGACAGCTTCTGAGCATACCATTTATCATATTAGGGGTGGTGTGCATGGTAAGATCAAAACGAGTTGAGAGTTAGTGATATAGATTTTGGGGAGAGACCATTGTTTTTGGCACCGATGGAGGATGTTACAGACATTGGTTTTAGAATGCTCTGCAAGCGTTACGGTGCCGCTATGGTATATACCGAGTTTATCAGTGCAGAAGCATTAGTAAGATCTATTGAGGCTACCATGAAAAAGATGACCCTAAGAGATGAAGAACGTCCCGTAGGAATACAACTGTACGGTAGGGATGTCGACTCCATGGTAGAGGCAGCGAAGATGGTGGAACAGTGGAAACCCGATATCATAGACCTCAATTTCGGATGTCCTGTAAAGAAAGTGGCAGGAAAAGGAGCGGGAGCAGGAATGCTGAGAAACATACCGCTGTTGCTCGATATAACACGTGAGGTGGTGAAAGCAGTCAAAACACCTGTTACGGTGAAAACACGACTGGGATGGGATATGAACAATCTCATCATAACAGACTTGGCAGAAGCTCTGCAAGACTGCGGAATAAAAGCTCTTACCATACACGGTAGGACACGTTCGCAGATGTACACAGGAGAGGCCGACTGGACACTTATCGGTGAGGTGAAAAATAATCCTCGCATACATATTCCCATTATCGGTAACGGAGATATCACATCGCCTGAAAAAGCTAAAGAGGCATTCGACAGATATGGTGTGGATGCAGTGATGATAGGACGTGCCACATTCGGACAACCGTGGATATTCAGCGATATAAGAGCATATATTGACGGAAGAAGTGATTATAAACCGCTCACAGTAGATGAGAAAATAGATGTGCTAGAAGAGCAACTAAAAATAAACGTTGAGAGAATAGACGAATACAGAGGCATATTACATACTCGCAGACATCTGGCTGCAACACCTCTTTTCAAAGGTATTCCCAACTTCAGACAGAAACGTATAGAAATGCTCAGGGCAGATAAATACGATGAGCTGATAAAGATTTTGGAAGAAATACGAGAACTGATAACAAATACTTCAGAACCGTCGTCTGTAAACTAAATATACATTTTATGAAGAGATTTATATTACTATCGCTATCGTTATTTTTATGTTTAGGTATTGTAGCAGACGATGAAGACAATACCCCCATAAACTACTATGATTATTCAAAAAGTAGTATTCGTAATGTGATAGATAGTATTCACAGTATAGAAAAGCGTCCTGTAGTGGCTTTGGTATTAGCGGGAGGAGGAGCTAAAGGTGCATCACATGTCGGCGTACTGAAAGTTATAGAAGAAGAGGGAATACCCGTAGATATCGTCTGTGGTACAAGTATAGGATCGTTGGTAGGTGGATTATATTCCATAGGATATGGTGCCAATTATCTCGATACACTCCTAAATAGTCTCAATTGGACCAGTCTATTATCTGACAAGGCTAACTATAAACAACTTACTCTGGAAGAGAAAGATAAGAAACAAGAATACTTCTACTCTATAGGTATGAGAGACTTACTTTAAAAGGAAAAATAATGTAACAGGAAGTGGATTGATAAAGGGTCAAAATATAGATAACCTTTTGACCAGACTTACTATAGGTTATCACGACAGTATTGATTTTAATACTCTCCCTACTCCCTTCAGTTGCGTATCTACCGAAATGATAAGTTACCGCGAATATGACTTTCATGATGGAATACTGAAAAGNGCCATGCGTTCCAGTATGTCTATACCAAGCGTATTCACACCTNTNCGNATAGACAGNATGATTTTATGTGATGGTGGTATGCGTAATAACTACCCTGTAGACCTAGCCCGTAAGATGGGTGCCGATATCGTTATCGGTGTTATGTTTACAGATGAAAAAAAATATACTGTTGACGATTTTAAATCTCCGATGGCTCCGCTTATGAGAATGGTTGACAACAGTACTACAAACAAAGTAAAAGAAAACTGGGAAAATACCGATCTGAAATTAAAAGTAGATATCAGCGGTTATAGTACAAGCAGTTTTACTAAAGAAGCTATAGACACATTGGTAAGACGAGGATATAAGACTGCTTCAGATAAAAGAGATGAGTTTATCGCATTGAGAAACAGAATTTTTGGAGAGAATAAAAAAGGAAGGATAAAACCTCATGACAGAAAAGCCATCGAAGCAACCGATAAACTGCCATTACAACAGGTAGTGTACAATAAAGTAAGTAAAGCTGATAAATGGTATCTCAATAAAAAATATGACTTAAAAAAGAGAGACAGTATATCGATAAACGATATAGAAAATACCATGACCACATTGAGAACAACTTTAGCATATAATGATGCCAGATACAGTTTACAAAAAGCTGATAGTGGCTATATACTCAGTATAAATACTGAAGAAAAGAAAGCTCTTACAGTAAACATAGGAGCAAGATTTGATAACCTTGAAAAAGCAGTATTGGGACTNAATGGTATATACAGTAATGAAAAAATTCCATTCGATATAGACCTTACGTTGAGACTCGGACAGAATTACATGACAAAGATAGGTGCCACATTTAAACCNTTTGTGTGGGCAGGAATAAAACTGTCTTATATGTATAAGCATCATTATTTTGATTTATACGAAGATGGTACCGAAAGAAATAATATTAAGTTTGATCATCATCAAATTGATTTGGGTGTAGCGAGATTTAATTTTAGAAACATAGCTTTTGATCTAATGTTTAGAGCTGATTTTATCAACTATAGAACATCTATGCTTAATAACATCACTAACTTAGGTAATATAGAAAATGACAACTTATGGAGCTATCATGCACGTTTAAATTATAATTCACAGACAGACTACTATTTCCCTGAAAAAGGTACCCAGTTTAAAGCAGAATATGCTTTATATACATCAAACCTTTATAAATATAAAGACAACGCTCCGATNCAGGTTTTATCAGCATTATGGAAGACGGCTATACCACTCGGAAAACATTTTACTGTTATCCCTTCTATATACGGAAGAATTGTTGAAGGAAAAGATATACCTTTCTTCCTTAAAAACTTCGCAGGTGGTATTTTTGAAGGACAGTTTATGCAACAACAGATGCGATTCACTGGTTTTGATAATATTGAAATGTTAGACGATAAATTCATCGCAACTGAATTGACATTACAAAAGAAAATAAAAAACCACAATATACTTCTTTCCGGAGCTGTAGGTGCTGAAAACGATAAGTTTAAAGACCTCCTTGATAGAACATTGATGATTGGAGGAAGACTCAGTTACTATTACAATACCATCGTAGGACCTATAGGAGGATCTTTCTCATATAGTAACTATTCTAAGAATCTTGACTTCTTCTTAAATATAGGATTCTACTTCTAATAAAACTGTTGATAACTATGTTGAAAACTTGTTGAAAAGTAACTAATAACTTTACACTTTTCAACAGTAGTGTGGTTTATACACTAAAAGTGTGGAAAACCATATAAGTTTATAAACAATTATTAAACACTTTTCAACATGATATTTTTTATTAATTTATTATTATTCAGTAACTTATAAAGTTATTAAAGTTTTCCACACTATATAATAATCATCATATTATTTTTAATTTAAAATATAAATAATGATAATAATATGGTGTTCAAAAATTGTTACTGTTGCAGATAAACAGGATATGGTTGTTAAGTCTGTCGGTGGTACCGATAATATATTTATCACCGCCGTCCTTCATTTTCAGTTTCTTTTTTAGTTGTTCTGCCTTAAGAGGAAAATTCCTTACCATGATATTAGCATTATCGATGCCAGAGAGATATTTCTTTAACTGTTTTCCGTTCATACTGCACACATTCTCTATCTCTAGTATTCTTCCAGGAAAATCCTTTATCCTCTCTTTTGATAATATTATATGGGAATTTTTAGCAAGGATTTTTGTATTCGTCTTATAAGCCAACTGTTCAAACATACCAGACTTCGTCAGAGAGGTGTTAGGCAAATACAAACACTTATAAGTGTCTTGGATATTCTTTGTGCCTTCATTATTCAAATAAACATCGTTTACGTCATTTGCTGTTTCCTCTCCTGCATAAAATATCGTTTTATCGTTATTATTGATGCAGTATATATCTATTTTCTCCGTTTTTTCCTGACATAATACCAGGAGAAGTTCTTTACATTCGTTGTCTACAGAAACGATATGTATTTCGCTTACGTGTTTTTCAAGATCTCCTACGGCCTTATGCCAATCCAACATAGGTGATAGTTTTATTATCACGTTATCAGCGTGTTGTAATAGAAAATGCAGATGCTCCGATATGTCAGGTTGACAGTCGCTTATAGCAACCATTTTTCTGCCGTAACTATCCCTTCTGGCAGGATCGGCGAAGATAAGAGAAAAATGTTGAGTATCTTGTTTTAGGTACTCTATACCATCCATACAGACCACCTTTGTGTTTTGGATATTGAGAATATTGAAATTATTTTGCGCTATTTCGCACAGATTTGGCTGTATTTCAACGAAAACGTTTTTACTGAAGGATTGTGCTATAAAAGAAAAATCTACGCCGAAACCGCCTGTAATGTCGATAAACGATATTTTATCACTGCATATCCTGTCTGCAAGCTCTTTTTTGTATTCTGCGGTAAACTGCGAAGAACACTGTTGCATGGAGATAGAAGGTGGAAATATTATGCCATCTGTATCTGCATATAGAGGCAACTTATTTCTCGCTGTCTGCCAACCCTCAATCTGCATTAAGGCATACTTCATGTCAATGTCAGGAAACTTATCTGCCTGAAGCGCCAGATTCCTAACATCTAAATCCCTATGCTCCTTTATAAACTCCCCTACCTCCATAAGCTTTTTTAGTTGATAATTGATAATTGATAATTGATAGTTAATACCAATAAACATTTAATTATCCATTATCAACTATCCATTATCAATTAATTTAATCATCCTTTTAGGATTTTTTTTATCTCATTGAGTTTATTCAAGGCTTCCACAGGTGTGAGGTTGTTTATATCCAACTGTAGTATAGCGTCTCTTATCTGCGATAGCACAGGGTCATCGAGTTGGAAGAGGGATAGTTGATATCCTTCTCTGCTCTGTGCTATATGATCAGTAGGTTTAGCTACACTGCTCCCTACTCCACTGTTGTCCCGTTCCAGTTCTTTCAATATGACATTAGCTCTTTTTACTATACTTTTCGGCATACCGGCTATCTCTGCCACATGGATACCGAAAGAGTGTTCAGAACCGCCACGTTCCAGTTTACGGAGGAAGATAACTTTTCCGTTGGATTCTTTTACCGATACGTTATAGTTGCGGATCCTCTTAAAATGTTTCTCCATCTCATTAAGTTCGTGGTAGTGCGTGGCAAAAAGTGTCCTAGCCTTAGATTTTTCGTTTTCGTGCAGATATTCCACTATTGCCCATGCTATGGATATACCGTCGTAGGTAGAAGTACCTCGTCCTAGCTCATCGAAAAGTACCAAAGATTTCGGTGTAACGTTATTCAGAATGTTTGAAGCTTCCGTCATCTCCACCATGAAAGTAGACTCACCCAAGGATATATTATCCGAAGCCCCTACCCTGGTAAATACTTTATCCACGATGCCGATATGTGCTGCATCGGCAGGAACGAAACATCCTATCTGTGCCAATATTACTATAAGAGCAGTCTGTCGCAGTAATGCCGATTTACCTGCCATATTAGGACCGGTGATAATCATTATCTGTTGCTTGTTACTGTCTAACATCACATCATTAGGTACGTAACTCTCCCCTATTGGCAGTTGCCTTTCTATTACAGGATGTCTACCCTGTTTAATGTCTATCGTCTCATCATCCTCCACGACAGGTCTTACATAGTGATATTCCTCTGCTATCTTTGCGAAAGATAATATACAGTCGATATGTGCTACTATGTTGGCATCGGTTTGTATATACGGTATAAATTCTTGTATCGACGATACCAGTTCGTTGTATATCTGTGTTTCCAGACTGAGTATCTTCTCTTCTGCCCCGAGAATTTTCTCTTCGTATTCCTTCAGTTCCTGAGTGATATACCGTTCAGCATTGGCAAGCGTCTGTTTTCTTATCCAGTCTTGCGGAACACTGTCTTTGTATGTGTTTCTTACTTCCAGGTAGTATCCGAAGACGTTGTTGTATCCTATCTTAAGACTGCTTATACCCGTTGCTTCTATCTCCCTTTGTTGTATTTTCTGTAGATAGTCTTTCCCGTTGTATGCTATCTGTCGCAGTTCATCGAGTTGCGTGTTTACTCCGTCTCTTATCACTCCCCCCTTGTTTACCAACTGAGGCGGGTCGTTTTGTATCTCTTTTTCTATCCTGTCTCTCAGTGTTTCGCAGAGGTTTATCTTTTCGCCCATCCTATGTATGGCATCGTTGTCAGACTGTATACATACCTCTTTCACTGCTACCAACGACTGCAGGGCTATTTTCAGTTGCAGCACCTCTCTTGGTGTCACCCTTCCTACGGCTGTTTTCGAAAGGATACGTTCCATATCCCCTACCCTTTTGATGTTCTCGTCGATGACATTTCTGAAATCAGGGTGTTTAAAGAAGTAGTCAACCATATCCAACCTGTCGTTGATAGGTTTCACGTCTTTTAGCGGGAAGGAAAGCCATCTTTTCAACATACGTGCACCCATAGGCGTCACCGTTTTGTCTATCACATCCACGAGAGACTTACCGTCACTGTTCATCGGTTGCAGGAGTTCCAGTGATCTGATGGTAAAATTATCGAGTCTTACATATTTGTCTATTTCTATTCTCGATAGAGAGGTGATATGTGCGATATTCGTATGTTGAGTTATTTCGAGATACTGCAGTATAGCTCCGCTGGCTGTTATGCCCTCTTTGAGATGTTCCACCCCGAAACCTTTCAGGTTTTTTACCCCGAAATGTTTTAGTAGTTTCTGATGAGAGTTTTGATATGTAAACACCCAGTCATCGAGTTCGAAGGTGTAGTATTTACTACCGAAATATCTTATAAATTCAGCTTTTTTGTTTCTGTCGTATATAACCTCCTTAGGCGAGAAATTAGAGAGCAGTTTTTCCACGTATTCGTATGATCCTTCGCCAGTAAGGAATTCACCTGTCGAGATATCCAGGAATGCCACTCCACATGCCGATTTACCGAAGTTGACAGCAGCTAAGAAATTATTTTCTTTGTAGTTGAGAACGTTGTCCCCTATTGCCACACCTGGAGTAACGAGTTCCGTTATACCCCTTTTAACCAATTTTTTCGTCAGTTTCGGGTCTTCCAGTTGGTCGCATATAGCAACACGTTTTCCTGCCCTGATAAGTTTAGGTAGGTATGTGTCTAATGCATGGTGTGGGAATCCCGCCATCTCAGAGTTTTGTCCGTTAGGATTTTTACCATTGCTTCGTCGGGTAAGGGTGATACCCAATATCTTTGATGCTATGACGGCATCGTCACAGTATGTCTCATAGAAATCCCCGCATCTAAAGAGCAGCAGCGCATCAGGATGTTTCGCCTTCAGGTCGAAAAACTGCTTCATCATCGGGGTTAGTTCTTTATCTTTTTCTTTCATCTGAAATTATTTCTGAGTCTATGTTTCGTTTTATATTCTTTTTCAATTCACCAAATTTGCATATAATTTAGTGAATGAATTCCCCAAATTTATATATAATTTAGTGAATTACGTTCTTTTTTATCCATAACAAGAAGAATTGATCATACACGCTATACGTATTATTTTCCTTTGTTATGAAATCCTTTTCAAGAAGACCTTTTATGGCCGACATCACAGATGATGGTGACACAAGGTTATATTTTTTTACGAATTGCGATCCTGTTACGTTTGTCGTCTCTCCTTCCGCCGCGATAGCAAGCAATACCTGTCTTTGTTTTTCAGGCATTTGCGAAAAAAGTGATTGGTAGGTATCAGACGTAAGTTTAAGATAATATTCCACGGCATCGTCTATTTTTTCTTCATCGCATTTCTCACCTGCAGGAGTTCTGAAATACATTATATTCATTATCCTTTGTATATTGGCTGTAATACCGTTGAATTTATTGTACAGTGTTTTAACAGTATCTCTCGTTATAGATTTCTCGTTATCTTCTGTAAATTTCTCTACGGCAAAGTCGCAATATTTTTCGATATCTATTTTCTGTAGATTCATTATAACTACCGACTGATAGAAAGGTTTTGCCGGTGATGTAAACATCTCACTCATTATATGTCTCTGTGAACCTGAGAAGATAAAAAGCGTGTTTCTGCACTTTTGTATATGTGTGCGCAATAAGGCTTCGATATTATTATCGTTATATCTCGTTATTTGCTGAAACTCGTCTACGGCTACAATACATGGTTTGTCGGCATTCTCAAGATATTGAAATATTTCATCTAATGTAACGTCCGTATTGTCTATATTTCCTATTCCTACCGACCATACGGGATTATTGTTTATGTCGAAAGTTATACTTGATTGTAAAGACTTGGCGAATTTCAGAAACTTTTCCCATGCCTTTTTCCCCTTTGGTTTTAGTTGTTCCAATATACTTTTGCCTAAGACATTTACGAACTCCTGTTTAGAGGATGTAGCATACATGTCTACGGCAAAAGTATTATACTTGTTTTTTATTTTCTTTTGGTTGAAACAGTGGTGTATGAGGTCGGTCTTTCCCACTCTGCGCGGCGATATCAATGCGATATTGTTGCCGTTGGTCAACAGATCGATCATGTTTTTTGTTTCCTCTACCCGGTCGCAGAAATATTCCTCCCCTGCATAACCATTAGTTACAAAAGGATTTATTATATCCATATCAGTACTTTTATGTTTTCTTGCCCACAAAAGTACGAATTTTTTTTGTTATCAAAAAATAATTATCAAAAAATGATAATCATTAAATAATAATTATTTTATGACATTGTTTTTCGTATCCAAGCTGAAAAGAAAGGATCCTCCAGTTTATAGTGTGAATTTTTGACTATATATCCGTTCTGTAGAAGTCGTTTCAATGAACTTTGTATTCCATACATGAAAAGCTAACTTCTGCGTGTAATAGGGTTGACCGTCAGTGAAAGATAAAATTTTATTTGCAATATCTTCATTGTCGTTAGATGCTAACGGGTAAAGTCTTTTAGAAAGATATTCTAAAAAATCACTGTATGGTATGGGACCTAATGTCATCATAGTTGCAAAATGATAAAAAGGTGATTTCTTTTTCTCAAAAATATTTCTCATCATCGAATCTTGACTTCCAAGAATNATGTAGTTAATATTTTTNTGCATCTGCATCATAGCTCTTAGCTGTGAAATAGTCTCCATCTACGACAGTGCCGAATTTAAAAGGGTTTTCCATAATGCGAAATTTTTCGATGCGAAATTTTTCGCAAAAAAATNTTTTTCTTGTGTAGTTAAAAAAAAAAATATTTACCTTTGCAAAGTATGTGAAATTGTTAACAATATATAGCGCATTTAAGTTATGAAAAGAGGTTTTCTATTGATACTTCCTATTGTTGTAGTTACAATACTGAACAGTTGTGGTAGTGCAACCAAGAATGATAGTAAAAAAGAGGCTGTAAATGTAAGAACAGCGACAGNATCGTCTGTCAGAGCCGGTACAGAACAAAGTTATTCCGGAACGATTGTTCCACAGTCNGAGACNCCATTGAGTTTCTCGGCAGCAGGAACCATCAAGTCATTGAATTTCAAACAGGGNCAGATGGTATCGGCAGGACAGGTGCTGGGAACGATAGATGTTACCACGCGTGCCAATACGCTTAACGCNTCGAANGCGGGCACCGAAAATGCCAAGGCTCAACTGGCTAAGGCNCAGGATGCTTACGACAGAATGAAAATCCTACATGATGAGAATGCATTGGCAGAACAGAAATGGGTGTCNATACAAGAGGATCTGAAAAGAGCAAAAGCTGCGGTGAAACAGGCGGAGTCGATGGAGGCTGTGTCGCAGAAAGGACTTAGCGACACTCGTTTAGTGGCACCATACAGTGGTTATATCTCAGCAAAGAATGCGGAGGTAGGACAGAATGCGATGCCAGGAGTACCGGTAGCCCGCATGGTGAAGATAAACAATGTGAAAGCAAGAATCTCTGTACCTGAAGAGGAGATAGGAAAAATCAAAATAGGAACGGAGGTGCACTTAAGAGTGGCTGCTCTCGACAATGAGATGTTTGAAGGAGTTATAAAGGAAAAATCTGTTGCGGCAGATAATATATCACATTCGTACGAGGTAATGGTAGAGATACAAAATGGTGATCGTAAGCTTCTGCCTGGTATGATTTGTGAGGTCTTCATAGGGAAGGAAGAGAAATCAGAAACAGTACTCTTGCCTGCAGAGGTAGTACAGTTGTCGTATGATAATAGAAATTTTGTGTGGACGGTGAAAAATGGCAAAGCCCAACAGACATTTGTGCAGTTAGGAAACAACGTTGGAGATATGGTCGAAATAGTCAGAGGNGTTAGTCCTGGTACAAAAGTTATCATGCAAGGACAACAGAAGGTTTCNACAGGTATGGAAATAAAGGAACAGGGGTCAGTATGGGCAAAATAAAGAGAAACCTCGTGGAATCGGCAATGCACTATCACAAGATAGTGCTGTTGGTAGTGGGATGTCTTATCCTTTTTGGTATCTTCGGACTCATCAACGTCAATAAGAACGAATTTCCTAACTTTACGGTGCGACAGGGCGTTGTAGTTGCTATATATCCCGGAGCATCACCGGAGGAGGTGGAGGAGGAGGTTACCAAACCTTTGGAAGACTATATCTTCACATATAAGGAAGTTAACAAGGAAAAGACTATATCGTATAGTCGCAACGGTATGTGTATCATACAGGTTGAGTTAAACGACGACTTCGATGAAAAGGATATTTTCTGGAGTAAGTTTAAACTTGGTATACAAGACTTTAAGAGTAAACTTCCAAGTGATGTTATCGCACTGAAGGTAAAGGATGATTTCGGTGATACGTCGGCACTGTTGATAACGATTGAGAGTAATGAGAAGACATACCGCGAACTGAATAACTATGTAAAAGATCTTCAGGATTCTTTACGACTTATAGAAAGTGTGGGTAGGATGACTGTCTATGGTATGCAGAAAGAGCAGATTTCGGTGTATTTTGACAGTAAGAAACTGTCGCAGTATAAAATCAGTGATAGCTACATCGCAGCTAATATGCTTGCTAATAAATTTTCTACCAATGCTGGTACTCAAAACGGTGATGGTTATCAAAGACCTATCTATGTNTCNAGATCTCTCAACCAGGTACGAGANGTGGAGGATATGATTATATANAATGCTCCTGANGGTACAAACCTGAAAATCAAGGATGTAGCGAAGGTGGTAAAGGAATATCCTGCGAATACATCATTTGTGACCAACAACGGAAAGAAATGTCTGGTGCTGAGCGTAGAGATGAAGCAAGGACGTAATATCACCGATATGGGTGAGGATATATATAAGACGTTGGACAAGTTTCAGGAAACACTGCCTGAAGAGGTTTCGATATTCCGTATTACCGACCAGGCAAAAGTCGTAAGCGACTCTGTATGGAATTTCCTGAAAGAGTTACTCATTGCCATCTTTGCCGTGATGCTTGTNGTNGTGATATTGATGCCTCTACGCGTAGCTCAGGTNTCGGCGATTGTAATACCGATTTCTATCTTTATATCGTTGGCATTATTCTTCGCTTTTGATATTGAGCTAAATACCGTGACGTTGGCAGCACTTATAACTACCCTCGGACTAATCGTGGACGATGCCATCGTTATTTTGGATAATCACGTTGATCTCTTGGGAGAAGGTCATTCGAGATGGTATTCTGCCACACGCAGTGCTACGATGTTTACAAAATCTATTTTCACTGCTACACTGGCGATATCTGTGACATTCTTCCCCTTCCTCTTCTTTACTACAGGTATGTTCAGAGACTTCCTGCTAACATTCCCCTGGGCCATAACAATAGTACTTTTGGTATCATTCTTTGTGGCACTGCTTGTTGTACCTTATCTGCAGTATGTCTTTATACGCAAACCTTTGGGTGAGAGGAAATTTGATGTACTCGGAAAGGTACAGTACTGGTATGATAAACTTATAGACAGATGTTTCCAACATCCGAAACTGACTTTCGCTACAGGTGTAGTAAGNGTAATTCTTGGTGTGCTGTTGATAGCCACATCTAATATAAAGATCATGCCTAATGCCGACCGAAACCAGTTTGCNGTGGAGATATATCTTCCTGTAGGNACCACATTGTCTAAGACGGCNCTCGTGGCGGATAGTCTGGAACATATACTACAGAAAGATGACCGAATTGTNTCGGTGGCTTCTTTCAAAGGTATGTCGTCTCCACGATTCCANACGAGTTACGCTCCTAAATTGGCGGGCAATAACTATGCACAGTTTATAGTAAACACAGATGGTAACAGTGCCACGGTAGAATGTTTGCAGGAATACAGAGAGAAACTGGCAGCACTGTTCCCGGAAGCATACGTGCGTTGTAAACAGTTGTCATATTCTAAGACGGATTATCCTGTAGAAGTGAGGATTATCGGCAGTGACATGGAAAAAGTAAGGAAGGTTAACGATGATGTTCTTGCTGTGATGCGTAACATGGATAAACTGTTGCTCGTGCAGTCGGACCTCAGAGAACAGCAGATATCTACTACCATTACGGTCAATCAGACGCATGCAGCAAGGATGAATATCAACAANAATGATGTCAAGCGTATGCTTACGATGCGTTATTATCCNGATGGATTGCCTATAGGTACNGTNTGGAACGGNGATTACGANATGGAGGTTAAGATGATTGGAGAACGTGCNAATANNGCNTCTCTGAAAGATATCGCCGATGAACAGATACCCATATACTTAGGACANAGNAGTGTNCCTGTCAGACAGATAGCTGATGTGAAAGCTCAATGGCATGAAGGACAGATAGCACATAGAGCGGGACTGCGTACCGTAACCGTTATGTCGGACGTGAAAGACGGAGTAAATGCTACGAAGGCATGTAAGGAAGTAGAAAAAGCAGTACATGAAGTAAAACTGCCCGCAGGCGTGAAAATTGAGATGGGCGGAGAAACGGCAGAGAATGCAAAAAATATACCTCAATTGATCAGTGCCCTCCTCGTGTCAACAGTAATAATATTCTTTATTCTGCTATGGCATTTCAAGAAGATTTCCACAGCACTGCTGATTCTCGGTAGTCTGTTGTTATGCATCTTCGGTACAGGATTCGGTATAAAGGTACAAGGAGTGGATTTCAGTCTTACATGTTTCTTGGGTATAATAAGTCTAATGGGTATTATGGTGCGAAATTCTGTTATAATGTATGACTATGCTTCTGAATTGCAGCATGAGGGTAAGCTTACGTCCAGTGAGGCGATATATCTGTCGGCCAAACGACGTATGCGTCCTATCTTCCTAACCTCTGCGGCTGCTTCCATGGGTGTGATACCGATGATTCTCGGAAANAGCAGTCTGTGGATGCCTATGGGTGCCGTGATATGNTACGGAGCATTGACAACGATGGTATTTATCTTGACGGTACTGCCTGTAACGTATGCTTATCTGTATGATAAGAAGTTNGATAGAAANCCTAAGTCGTCGTTGAGCAAACGTGCGATAGCATCATTACTGTGTCTTTTCGGATTTTCTTTGACGATGAATGCGCAGACATACGATTTACAGCAATGTAAGCAGTTGGCTTTGCAGAATAATATCGAAACGAAGAAGGCGGAGAGTAAGATAGCACAGTCGAAGCAACAGCGNAACGAGGTGTTTACGAAATTCTTTCCCCAGATTTCCGCCAAAGGATGGGCNTTTAAGTCGAACAAGGATTTGATAAACTTCGATTATTCCTTNGCNCAGTTGNTTCCGACNTCGNTGCTTANCATCTTACCTACAGAGACAGCGATGGCNTTGGCNCCTNCTNTNCAGNANACGAANNANGTGTCATTNCTNGANAGGNTNTATGGNGCNGGNCTATTTGCCCAACAGCCGATATTTATGGGTGGTAGGATAGTGAACTCGTATAGACTGTCGAAAGTAGGACTNGAAGCNAGTGAGATACAGAAAGAACAGTCGNCATANCAGGTAGAGAAGCAGACAGAAGAATATTTCTGGAAACTGGTGCAGNTGCAGGANAAGATGAAGACGGTGAAAGCTCTTCAGGAGCGACTTAACAGCGTGATGCATGATGTTACTACTGCGGTAAAAGCGGGACTGAAAGAACGNAATGATCTGTTACAAGTGCAGCTGAAACANAATGAACTTGAAAAGAATGAAGCCGATTTAACNAATAATATCGAACTGCTCAAGATGTTNNTNGCTCAGTATATGGGTGTNGAAAGTAACTCTTTCGAGATCAATGCACCTGANATAACCAACGCTNNAAGTGATATTCTCACGCTTCGACAGGATCATCAGACTGCATTNCATAGTACGCCGGAATANAGACTGATGGAGAAGAATGTAGAAGCGAAGAAGTTGGAAAAAGATCTGGCCGTTGGTGCNAGTCTTCCCACAGTGGCCTTAGGAGCGTCGTATACGTATAACGATTTCTATGATGTAAAGAAGACAAGTACAGCTTCTATCTTTGCTACCGTTTCTGTACCTATCACCGATTGGTGGGGTGGCAGTCATGCTATTAAACGTAAGAAGATGGCAGAGAAGATAGCTAAGGAAGAGATGACCTCAAATTCTGAGAAACTCGTCATTCTGATGCAGAAAAACTGGAATGACGTGGTTACGGCACAAAAGCAGGTGGATATATCCAAGAAGAGTATAGAGCAGTCGAAGGAGAACCTCCGTCTGAACACTGTCTATTATAAGGCAGGAACAAACTCTATTTCTGACCTTTTGGAAGCACAGCAACTGTATCAGCAGGCTTGTGATGATTATGTGAGAGACTACACAGAACTTCAACAAAAAATATTGGCATACAAACAGTCTGTAGGTATTAAATAAGTTGATAATTTATAATTGATAATGGATAATTGCGACAAAATTCAAAATTTTGTCGTAATTTTGCAGTCCTAAGACTAAAAGTCTTATGATGACGAAAAAAATATACAACGATGGAATATAATTTTAGAGACATTGAGAAGAAATGGCAGAAGAGGTGGGTGGAACAGAAAACCTACAAGGTAACGGAGCAGAAAGATAAGAAGAAGTACTATGTACTGAATATGTTTCCTTATCCTTCAGGAGCAGGACTGCACGTGGGACATCCACTGGGATATATAGCTTCTGATATTTATGCCAGATATAAACGTCTGCAGGGGTTCAATGTGCTCAACCCGATGGGATACGATGCCTACGGACTGCCTGCGGAACAGTATGCCATACAGACAGGACAGCATCCTGAGAAGACGACATTTGAGAATATCAACAGGTATAGAAGTCAGCTCGACAAGATAGGTTTTTCTTTCGACTGGGACAGAGAGGTGCGCACTTGTGACCCCATATACTACAAATGGACACAGTGGGCATTCCAGAAGATGTTCAACTCGTTCTATTGCAACAAATGCGGACATGCTGCACCGATAAGTCACCTCATAGAACATTTCGAGAAGAAAGGTACTGAAGGTATCAATGCAGCACAGAGTGAGGAGCTGTCGTTTACCGCCGATGAATGGAATTCATGGGATGAGAAACGTAAACAGGAGGTGCTGATGAACTACCGTATCGCATACCTCGGTGAGACGATGGTCAACTGGTGTGCAGGACTTGGTACGGTGCTGGCCAACGATGAGGTGGTAGAAGGTGTGTCGGTGCGCGGAGGATTCCCCGTGGAACAGCGTAAGATGCGCCAGTGGTGCCTGCGTGTCAGCGCGTATGCACAACGACTGCTCGACGGGCTTGATACTATCGACTGGACTGATTCTCTGAAAGAGACACAACGCAACTGGATCGGTAGGAGCGAGGGTACTGAGGTGGTGTTCAACGTTAAAGACAGCGACGTGAAATTCACTATCTTTACTACCCGTGCAGATACTATGTTTGGTGTTACCTTCATGGTATTGGCACCTGAGAGCGATTACGTGGCACAGGTGACTACGGCTGATCAGAAGTCTGAAGTAGACGCATATATAGAGCGCACAAAGAAACGTACCGAGCGCGACCGTATCTCCGACCGTAGGATGACGGGAGTCTTTTCGGGTAGTTACGCCATCAATCCGTTTACCAACGATGCTATACCTATCTGGGTCAGCGACTACGTGCTTGCAGGATATGGTACAGGTGCTATCATGGCAGTGCCTGCACATGACAGCAGAGACTATCTGTTTGCCAAGACTTTCAATCTGCCTATCATACCCCTTATCGAGGGTGCTGATGTAAGCGAGGAGAGCTACGACGCCAAGGAGGGTATCGTCATGAATTCTCCTATGCCTGGTAAACAGACGGAGTTCTCGCTCAACGGTCTTACGGTGAAAGAGGCGATAGCAGCCACAAAGAAATTCGTCACCGAGAAAGGGTTGGGTAGGGTAAAGGTCAACTACCGTCTGCGCGATGCCATCTTCTCTCGTCAGAGATACTGGGGAGAGCCGTTCCCCGTATATTACAAAGACGATATGCCATATATGATACCTGAGGAATGTCTGCCTCTGGAACTGCCAGAGATAGACCAATACAAGCCTACCGAGACGGGTGAGCCGCCTCTCGGAAGAGCAAAGGTATGGGCATGGGATACCGTAAACAATAAGATCGTGGAGAATACGAAGATAGACAACAAGACCGTCTTCGCTCTCGACCTATATACGATGCCAGGTTTTGCAGGCAGTAGCGCTTACTATCTGCGTTATATGGATCCTCATAACCAGGAGGCTTTGGTTGCCAAAGATGTAGATGAATACTGGCAGAACGTAGACCTCTACGTAGGTGGAACAGAACATGCCACAGGTCACCTGATCTATTCCCGTTTCTGGAATAAGTTCCTCTTCGACTACGGTGTGAGCTGTAAGGAAGAACCGTTCCAGAAGCTTGTCAACCAAGGTATGATACAGGGCCGTTCCAACTTCGTTTACCGTGACAACGAGGCCAGCGGTGCTGCAGGACATCCTGTATTCGTAAGCTTAGGATTAAAAGACAACTACAAGGACGTCACTCCTATACATGTGGATGTGAATATCGTAAGTAATGATATCCTCGACGTTGAGGCTTTCAAGGCATGGCGTCCTGAATATCACGATGCCGAGTTTGTGCTTGAAGGCGGTAAATACGTATGCGGTTGGGCGATAGAGAAGATGTCGAAATCTATGTTCAATGTGGTGAACCCCGATATGATCGTGGAGCGTTACGGTGCCGACACCCTGCGTTTGTACGAGATGTTCCTGGGTCCTGTAGAACAGTCTAAACCTTGGGACACCAACGGTATCGACGGTTGTCACCGTTTCCTTAAGAAGCTATGGGCACTGTTCTATGATAACCGTACCGACGCTTTCTTGCCCGACGACAGTGAGGCGACAGCGGATATGCTTAAATCGGTACATAAACTGATAAAGAAAGTTAGTCAGGATATCGAGCATTTCTCATATAACACCTCTATTTCTGCCTTTATGATTTGTGTAAATGAGTTGGCACAGCAGAAATGCCGTAATAAAGAGTTGCTGAAGACATTAGTCGTTCTGTTGGCACCTTTTGCGCCGCATATCTCTGAGGAGTTGTGGGAAGCATTAGGCGGTCAGGGCAGCGTATGTGATGCGCAGTGGCCTTCATGGAACGAGGAGTATCTGAAAGAGAGCAATATGCAACTTACTATATCGTTCAACGGTAAGGCGCGTTATCAGAAAGATTTCGCCGTTGATGCCGACAACGCCACTATCGAGAAGGCAGTGCTTGAGGATGAGAGGTCATCGAAATACCTTGAGGGTATGTCGGTAGTGAAGGTTATCATCGTGCCGAAGAAGATTGTCAATATCGTAATGAAACCGGCGAAATAGATGAAGCTCGTTTTTGCTACCAATAACGCACATAAGTTACAGGAGATACGCGATATACTGGGTGATGCCGTCGAAGTGGTGTCACTCAGCGATATCGGTTGTCATGATGATATTCCCGAGACGTCGAATACTCTTGAAGGCAACGCCCTTCAGAAAGCTCAGTATATCTACGATCGTTACGGTATGGATGTCTTTGCCGATGATACGGGTCTTGAGGTTGAGGCTTTGGGTGGCAGACCCGGTGTCTATTCTGCCCGTTATGCAGGTGAAGGTCATGACAGCGAGGCCAATATGTCGAAGTTATTGGGGGAGCTTGAGGGCGTTGACAACCGCAAAGCCCGTTTCCGTACTGTAATAGCGTTGATACAAGGTGGAAAGACACATCTTTTCGATGGTATCGTTGAAGGTACTATCATTCTCGAGCGTAGGGGAGGAGAGGGCTTCGGTTATGATCCTATCTTCCAACCCGACGGTTATGACAAAACTTTCGCAGAGTTAGGCGAAGATATCAAGAACCATATTTCCCACCGTGCCCGGGCAACCAAAAAACTTGCAGAATCTTTATTAATTGATAATGGATAGTTGATAATTGATAGTTATGCTGCTTCGCAGCAATTAAATTTAGAATTATATATTTATAGGCATTAATTATCAATTATCCATTTTCAATTATCAATTATAAAAAGGCTCGGTCTGCTCATTTTGTTCGTAGATCGTTGAATAACATTCTTCAATGCTCTATACACGTATACATAGTTTATATATGAAGATATAAAAATATATTTTCGCAATAAAATTTGGAAATTTTGTAGATTATCATTACTTTTGCTCCAAAAATAAAGAATCAAAACTATTATGGTAATAACACAACAAATTACTTTACCAGAAATGGATCTAAAATTACTGAAGGATCTTGCAAAGAAATTTGGTTGGACTATAATTCCAAACAAAAAGAAGTCTGGTCTTGAGGAAGGATTGGATGATATAAAAGCTGGAAGATTGCATGAATACAAAGATGTAGATGACCTTTTTAATCAACTATTAGAATGAAGTATAGAGTATTGACCACTACTCGCTTTAATAAAGACGTTAAACGTTGTAAAAAACGTGGCTTAGACATGTCCAAATTAAAAAGCATAGTGGAAATATTGGCTCATGGTGAAAAACTCCCTGCGAAATACCATGAACACACTTTGAAGGGTGAATATGCAGGAATAAAAGAATGTCATATTAACCCCGATTGGCTTCTAATGTGGAAACAGAATGATAAAGAACAATACAATGTTGATGTGGGAGTGGTGACTATTAACACCAAAGACGAGAACGGTCTCAGTAAGAGAAAGCAGCTTGAAGTGGATTTCGTGTGCAATAAAGGTAGCAGGCGGTATTATATCCAGTCTGCTCTAAACCTCGATACGACAGAAAAGCAGGAGCAGGAATTTAATTCACTAAATAGAATTGATGATAACTTTAAGAAAATTGTAATTGTAGGAGGATCTGCATTACTCATCAAGGCACCAATGGCATAGGAATCATTAANATATATGACTTTCTGCTCAACGATGAAAGCCTGCACCTGTTTTCATGATTTTCCATCATCATTTTATAATCATCAAAAAATGATGATTATTTTTTGATGATATTCAATTTTTTNCTATATTTGCACACAGAATAATATCGTGTAAGTATATCGTTATGTTAAATCCTTTTGTGACCAGTGGTTATGCTGGAGAAGAATATTTTTGCGACAGAGTTGANGAGACGCACAAATTAGTATCTTTTCTCACGAATGAGAATAATGTGGCCCTCATCTCTCCGCGCCGTATAGGTAAGACGGAGTTGATACGTCACTGTTTCTCACAACGGGAAATAAAAGACAAATATTATACTTTTGTCATTGATATTTATGCAACAAATTCTATTCGTGATTTTGTAAATATCTTTGGNAAGACGATATTAAACACGTTGCGTTCCAGGGGAAGGAAAGTGTGGGAGAGTTTCCTCTCANTACTCTCATCATTACGTTCGGAGATAACATTTGATATCGACGGTCGCCCTACATGGAGCATAGGTATGGGGGCTATTACCAACCCAATGATAACGTTAGATGAGATATTCCGTTATCTGGATAAAGCCGATAAGCCCTGTATTGTTGCCATTGACGAGTTNCAGCAGATAACAAGATATAACGATAACAATATCGAAGCTTTACTGCGCACATATATACAAAAGTGTACCAATGCTCATTTTATTTTTTCCGGTTCCCGCCGTACACTGATGGGTGAGATGTTTCAGTCACCGTCACGTCCGTTTTATCAGTCGGTGATATTATTTAATTTATCTACTATACCCTTAGAGAAATATCGTGAATTTGCCGTTCACCATTTCGAGAGCAACGACAAGCATTTGGATAGCGATGTCGTGGAAGAGTTATATGATAGGTTTAATGGTATAACATACTATCTGCAGAGGGTGATGAACTATATGTATATGTTTACCCCCAAAGGNGGACGAGCATCGAAAGACAGTGTTGACACGATGATAAACGAGATATTATCCGATTCCCACGATACCTATCAGAACCTTTTTATGCAGGTTCCGGAAAAGCAACGCATGGTACTTTTGGCGATAGCTAAGGAGGATAGGGTTACCTCTGTGTCAAGTGGTGCATTCGTTAGAAAATACCATCTACAATCAGCCAGTACGGTACTATCGGCAGTTAAGGGACTTTTGGAAAGAGATCTGATAACACGTGAGGGTAATATATATANGGTGTATGACATCCTTTTCAGACTGTGGATGNTGAGGGAGATGCAATAAAACGGCGGGAAATCAGTTATTATGTTATGAGACTGAGTGTTTTTATTCTNGCAGCGTTTCTTATGCTGCAGTCTAAAGCNGCTTCCATAGGTACATGGAAGGCTTATATGGCATACAGCGATATTACCGAGGTNGAGAAAGGCGGTAATATATATTATGTGTTGGCATCCGANGGACTGTTTACCTATAACACCAACGACGGCAGCATACGTACTTACGACAAAAGTAATTTCCTCAGTGANTGTGTGATATCNCATATCGCATGGTGCCAANCNGCNAANAAACTGTTTATAGCATACNAGAACGGAGTGTTCGACCTNATGGACGCCAGTGACAACGTGGAGACGTTGGCAGACCTCTANAATAAGACGATGACGGAGGATAAGACGATAAACAGTCTTTANGTGTCGGGNANATATGTNTATGTATGNACAGGCTTCGGCATTATAAAGGTTGACGTGACCAATGCGGAGATATCAAACACCTATAANTTAGGNAAGAGCATCAGTTTCTGTGTTATCGACGGTTCATATATCTATGCTTCCGCCGCTGACGGCACGGTATACGAGGCTTCCCTCTCCGACAACCTTACCGATAAGAATGTGTGGAGTACAACGGAAACGAGTATAACCCAAACCACCAATACTGCGTTGGTAGACTCNGTGAAAAACCTCAATCTCAATCCCGGAGGACCNAAGTATAACCATTTTGCAGAACTGAAATATTATAATGGTAAGCTGTATACCGTAGGAGGATATTTCCTGACGGGTGTCAGCGATGCACAATATACCGGTATGGTTCAGGTGCTCTCGGATGATGACTGGACGATATATCAAGAAGATGTCAGTGCCNCTACGGGCTATGATTACAAGGATATGATGAGCATCGCCATCGACCCCACGAACAACAGTCATGTGTTTGCAGGAGGACGAACAGGACTCTATGAGTTCTCTTCGGGACAGCTNAAAGCATATTACAATNNGGATAACAGTCCGTTGAANNGNGCCAGGGACGGCAGTTCAGACTTAGGTAACAACTATGTTTTGGTATTAGGACTCCAGTATGACAACAGCGGTAATCTGTGGGTGCTCAACAGTCAGACCTACGGTGGTGGCGGTCTGTTGGAGTATTCAGACGGNACGTGGACTAACCACACCAAGTCATCAATGAAAAATAGCAGCGGTGTCACCTATTACAATATGCGAGACCTCTTGGTGGATGAAGATAACAATATATGGTTTGTGGCATCCAGTTGGCGAAACCCCAGTTTGATGTATTATAATGTTGCGCGTGATTCGTTGATAGTATATTCAAGTTTCGTTAATCAGAACGGCACCACCGTGTCGGTGACCGATGTCAACTGTGTTACGCAGGATAAGAACGGTAATATATGGATCGGTACCGATGTAGGACCGCTTATGTTGTCCAGTTCAAAAATAGGTACGTCGGATAAGGTCTTTACGCAGGTCTTGGTCAACCGTAACGATGGCAGCGGTTATGCCGACTATCTCCTCTCGGGAATAAATATCTCGGATATCGCCGTGGATGCTGCCAACAGGAAGTGGTTTGTCTCCACCACGTCGGGAGCCTATCTTATCAGTAGCGATAACCAGACGGAGGTGCAGCATTTTTTAAGTGATGAGACACCACTTTTAAGTGATAATATCTTAGCTGTGGATATCAACCATACCAGTGGGGAGGTTTTCTTTGCTACGGAAAACGGCTTATGTTCGTATGTCAGTGATGCCACTTCCACCAATAGCGAGATGACGACAGATAATGTGTGGGCATACCCTAATCCCGTCACTCCCGATTACACAGGACTTATAACCATCGTCGGTCTTAGTTATAATGCCGATGTGAAGATTCTTTCCAGCAGCGGAGCGTTAGTTGCAGAGGGAAAGAGCAGCGGTGGCACGTTTACCTGGGACGGTAAGGATAAGAGCGGAAAGAAAGTTGCCAGCGGAGTTTATATGGTAAACACCGCGACCCAGGACGGCAACAAAGGAACTGTATGCAAAATCGGTATCGTTAGATAGCATTTTGGGTGGTTGTACACGGCAAATGTTAAAAAATCGTTTTTTTTGAAAAAAATATTCGATTTTTCTTGCACAATCGTTATTTTTAGACTACATTTGCACCCAAAAGTGAATTTTGGTGAGAGAATATTTTATTTTTATGTCTAATTAAAATCATATGTAATGAAAAAGAAAGTATTATTTTCTAGCGTGCTTGCGGTGGCTTTAGGCTTTGCCACTTCTAGTACTTTCGTTTCTTGTAAGAACTATGATGACGACATCAGTAGCTTGAATAATCGAGTTAGTTCTTTGGAAACGTCAATTAAAAATCTTGAGAGCCAGATTACCGCTGGTTCTACCATCACTGATGTAAGTACTGATGGCGATGCAATTAAAGTAACATTGTCAAACGGAAAAACTTACAGTTTTGAGTCAGCCGATAATGCGGATGCTCAGCTTGTTAAGGTGGGAGAAGATGGTTATCTGTACTATTATGATGTAACTACAGGAAAGTATGTAAAGACAGATATTTCTGCGGATACAGATACCAACACTTACGTGTCAGATATTCAAATCGACTCTAATGGTAATCTCGTATTGGTTTACTCTGATGATACTGCAAATAAGACTACTACTATAACGATAACTGGATCCAGCTCAAGTAGTTCAACTGGCTCAAATGCTAGTGCATATTGGGATGGCAAAGACCTTGTTTTGAACATAGATGGTGAAAGCTATCGTATTGCTTATAACAACGCTCTCCGTAGCTTGGTATTCATGCCAAACGCATACGTAGATGGTGTTGAGGCTTTGGCTATTTACACTTATCGTTCAAAAGGTATCCTGACAACTAATGGTTCTGTAGAAGTAGCTAACAAGCTTTACAACGGTTCTGCAAAAGATCTTCCTACAATAAAAGAGACATGGGCATATACTACTGACTCTACAGTAAATGTAAATGATTATGCTACTCCTAAATATAAGATGAATCCTTCTACAGCAAGGTGTCCTGAGGGTGGTAAATTCATTTATAGAGATGTTGACTTCCACGTAACGAGAACGGCAAGTGAAGATTTCTCTATGACTCCTGTTAAATTAGAAACAGACGAACATGGTGTATTGACAGTTAGAACTAACACAACAGGTACTCCTGCTTCGGGTGATAAGATTACTCGTTTTGCTTTCCAGGCATATGTTGAAGGTACAGATACCATTACTTCTGACTATGCAACACTCGCTTCTATTCCATTGAAGGGTGCAAAGATTACAAATGCACTTCTTGAAGCAGAAGAGGGTGAACCTTGTCATATTCGTCAGTATCTACAGAAATATGATACAGATGAGAAATGTTACCACAGCGATTCTTTGGTTGTTGAAACAGACGTAAACTCAGTTGACAAAGGTTATGACTTTAAAATGTTTTATAATGCCGATGCTGAAGGTGTGAACCTTAATAGCTGCTTCAATCTCCATTTAGAGCAAAAGAATGGTGAATGCTTGAAAAAGTCTGTTGCTGAAGCAAAAGATGAGTTAGGCTTCACTTTCAAGTATGATATAGTTAATAAATATCTCGTTGGTGATGCTGAAACAGACAACTCAAAATTCGCATACATCGTTGATTCTATGTTATACATGAATACAAAGGATTACGGCACGGCTGTAATCGGTCGTACTCCTATCGTTCGTGTAGAGGTTCTCTCAGGTGATGTTCCTGTTGCAGTTGGTTACGTAAGAATTTTAATCAAAGATGACAGAGAGAAAAAGTTAGGTGACAAACAGAATTTCGACGTTAATGCAGAAGGCGAACTGAAGATTAATTGTGAAAACGGCGAAAAGGAAATTTTCGTTAAGTGGGAAGAGATAAACAAGAATATTTACAAGGAGGTTAAGACTTCTGACGGTAAAGGTATGTCTAAGGAAGAGTTCCATAAGTTCTATACTGGGTTCTATGATGTTGATAGTGCTACAAATGCAAATCCAGGTGTAGTTCGTCTTATCACACAGGATGAAGGTGGAGCTACAACATATACTCTCTACTGGCACTTTACTACTGAAGAACTTGCTGCTCAAGCAAGTAAGGGTGTTGATTCGATATCACACACTGTAATGTTCTATGATGCAGATAGTACAAATCTTGTATATGTAACACTTCACGCTAAACTTACAGACGCCACTGGCGGTTATGAAGAGTTAGCTAAACTTACAAGCGCTGACTATATCTCTAACTACTGGAATGCTTCTATGGATACAACATACTACAACGTAGAGGTTCCAGTAGAGGGTGAAAGTGATGATACGAAGGATTGGTTCGTAAATAACTTGGATGCTTCGTTCGTAACAGACGATGCTGGTGTAATGAAGCTTCGTGAGGTATTCGACGGTGGTGTTGAGTACTACTTCCACAAGTCAATGAACAACATTTCTTATGGCAATTACAAGTTCGTGGTTGTAGATGATACAGTTCTCTACATGCAGAAGGGTAGTGATGCAACAACTGCAGTTGAAATTGCTAGAATCTATAACGATGGTTCTCAGGCTACATATCACAACCCAGAGAAGAAGTTGCCACACGCTGTTATCCTTGAGATAGATAAGTCAAAAGAGGGTACGGTATATGACGTAGCTCGTGCTCTGCTGAACACAGGCGATTTATCACTGCACATTGGTGCTAACGCAGCATACTGTGGTGGTGTAGGTGATAACTTTGTTCCTGTTACGTTCAATGGTGACCCGTACTTCGTTGCTAATTACGTTACTCCAGTTATCATCTCAGGTAAATCAACTGAGTCCTTTAGTGATGGTGCTACATTAGGTACAGACCGTTCTATCTTCGGTGTAACACAGATCGTTTCTCTCTACGATTGGCGTTATGAGTGGAAGGAAGCTAGCGCAGCTAAGTACGGATTTACAAGTACACAGGTTGACTACTATGGATACTATGCAGTTGATTCAATAGTTATTGATGATACAAATATCGATTGCGACCTCAACGGCATAAAGCAGCCTCTGCCTACAACACTTATTGTTAAGTACTATAACTTGCAGAAGGAGGGTACTGATTTAGGCGATCTCGCTAATTCTACTGTGGTTAAGAATACAAAAGATAAGTATGGTTATCTCACATACTATAATAATGGTACTACAGTAAATGGTGATTTCAGTCTCTTCGTAGATGTTGTAGTTTACTACAAGTGGGGTGGTGTTGCATATTTCGACCTCGAGATACCTGTTGCAGCAACTAACCAAAAGTAAGCAAAAGTACGTTTAGAATATAATAGCTTAATTTTTGAAGGGCGTTCTTGTTAAGAAGGGCGCCCTTCTTAATAGTAAAAAGAGTAATGTTATGAAAGGTTTAAAGATTAATGGTTTATTTGGCGCAGCACTGCTGTCTGCAGCACTGCTCCTTACTGCTTGTAACAGTAAACCTAAGGGTACGGCAGGAAATTTTAAAGGTGAGTTCGTTACTGCTTTCGGCGACAGATTTGTTCTTAATGACGATTATTCTGCCGAGATACAGTTTGATAAGCAGGACACGGTCTTCCACACCTCGTGGGGTGACGGTCCCGATCACGACCGCGCATACGCCAACATCGGATTTAACGGCAATAGTGCCTATTTCTATGTCCGCGACGGTAAGCTCTATTACCACAAAGGAGAAATGGAACAAGGTAAGAACGGCGTAGATCTACAATACAAATAAAAAAATCTCCGAAGCAAAAAGCTTCGGAGTTTTTTTATTTGATAGTTGGTCGCTTCGCGACTATATCTAAACTTTTTAAAGAATATTCAATTATCATAGACTATTGTTTAGTAGTTTATCGTCAGACATCTTTCTTGCAAAGGCACAGGCACAATAGAGAGGGATATCATCAATCATATCACCTTGATGATGTCTATTTTCTGATATTCTGAAACCTTTTGTTTTGGGAGACTGTTTGAGAAATTTCACCATACTCTTCGCTGTGATATTACGACCTCCTTTGACTTCTATCGGGACAATATTGCCTGAATCCAAACAGAAATCTATCTCTGCAGTAGAATTTTCATTGCTATAATAATATATCTTATGAGGGTAGTTTGACAGCAACTGCTGAATGACGTATGTTTCTGTAAAAGCACCTTTATACTCAGTAAAAGTACCTTCTCCCAATATAATATCCCTAGCGCTGACATCCATCATCGCACCAAGTAATCCGCAATCTAAAGGAAACAGCTTAAATGAACCCTCATCATTATAAAATTCCAAAGGACGTTGTAAATCCTTTACTCGGAAAACTCTCTTTGCCAAACCTGCCGACTCCAACCATTCGATAGCAGTCTCATAATCTCTCGATCTAGCTGAAGGTTTCATCGCAGAAAAAATAAACTTTTTATTTTCCTTTGCTATCTGAGACGGTAAGGCTTTCCATACAAGAGAGATACGTAATGTCATCTCCGGCGATGTGATATGCTTCGAGAAATCCTTTGTATAGCCATTTAGAATGGCTTGCTGTATAGCGCGTGCAGAGCTATAAGATCTCTTGGCAGAGAAGTTATAAACGACCTCGGGCATTCCGCCTACATAGAAATAGTTCTTTAAATAATCGATGAGCTTATCATGAAATGGATTATAGAGGTCTGAATCATAATCCTTTATCATCTCAGCGAGATTTTCCTCTCCAAGTCCCCAAAGAAACTCTTCAAAATCCATAGGATACATAATAAGTTCGTCTACCTTGCCTACAGGATAGGAAACACCTTCATGTAATGCGACGCCAAGAAGTGAACCTGCCACGATAATGTCAAGATCTGGTATACGCTCATGGAAGGACTTTAAGACAGGTAACATACGTATCGCTTCCTGCACTTCATCGATAAAAACAAGTGTTTTACCTGGTCCAATATCTTTCCCTGTGATAGCCTTAAGACCCTGTAATATACGATGTGGATTACTGTCTAAACTAACTAATTCTTTCAGAGAACTCTCTTCTAGACAGTTTACGTATGCCATGTCTTCATACTCATTCTTTCCGAATTCAGTCGCTATCCATGTCTTTCCAACCTGTCTGGCTCCTCCTAATATTAACGGTTTCCTATCAGGATTTGCCTTCCAGGACAATAGTTTCTCATAAATCTTCCGTCTCATAATATATTATTTGCCCAAACTGTGCAAATATACTAAATTATAATGAGATAGAGCATTTACTTCACAAAATTTTTAATAAAACGGCACGTTTGCTTCACGAAATTTCATAAGAAAAAGGACTTTTACTTCACAAAATTTTTGGAATCAATTCCAAAAACTCAAAAAAAATAAAAGTTTTTGGATTCGAATCCAAAAACTTTCAATTATCAATTATCAATTATCAATTATCAATTATCAATTATCAATTATCAATTATCAATTAAAAAGAACCTTGGTCTGCTCATTTGGCTCGTCGGTCGTTGATAACTTCCCAGTGACCGCCCCTATTGGCTCCAACTCTTTTGATTATTCCATTATTTTTAAGTTGTTCTATCTGCCATTTAATACCTCTTTTAGAAATGCCAACTTTCGCTGCAAGCTCACCGAGAGTAATAGAACTGTTTTCTCTAATCTGTTCTAGTATTTTCTGGGTAGTTTTTGGGACAGTTTTTGGGACAGTTTTTGGGACAGTTTTTGGGACAGTTTTTGGGACAGTTTCTCCAGGTACACCTTGAGCTTCGTTCATCCTTTTATTGTATGCTTCAGAAAAATTAAAGATAACGCACAAATCACTGCCGTCAAAATCGTATATCGGTTCTTCCAGACCTGCCTGCAAACAGGCAGATATGACGTTATTGATACCCCGTCCCCATTGCTCTATTTCTCCAGAGCGGAATAAAGTACGCGCTATATCAGGATTAAATGGGTGGCTGCCGTGATTGCCTTTAAGTTTTTCTACAGTCCATTTTTCAGGTAACACAGCGGCATTATATATCATTAATTTGTCATCGTATACACGAATCTGTACGGGTACACCTGAAGCGTAATCTTTATGAGCCAATGCATTGAGCACCGTTTCTCGTATTGCTACTGGCGGTACAGGAAAGCGCTCTATACGTTGTATACCCTCATAAATTATCATGGCACGCAAGTATTTTGTAGTGAGTAGATTCATTGTATCGTATATTTGCGAAAAAAGATCTCCATTTACTTCATCTTGATAAACGATATCAGCGTCAGAACGGAAATATCCTATTTTTACGTATGCACCACTTGCAAACCTTTCGGGTTTATGATAAAACAAAATACCCGCGGCTCGCTTCAGAAAACCTGTTTCTTCATCAATTAATAACAACTGCTCAAGCAGATTCTCGTTACTTCCGTCCAAATCTCTCGGTTCAATCCTTCCACTCTTTCTTGCAAGTTCCTTGAATCGCGTAATCGCATCTGAAAGCTCATCTGCTTTCAAGTGAGTTACTGGTACACTGTCCCATGTCCTGCCTGTCTTAGCCAACAGGAATCGGTCAAGTGCCATACCTTTCAGTTCCTGCTTGGTACTGCCACTGCGATAATGGTATTGTCCTTTGTAACTGATAGGAGTAGGATAAGGTTCGGTAATGATTTCAATGACATCCTTATCTTCTTCGTTTAGCAGATTGACTTCTACCATGATACCTAGTATGTCACGTACCTTATTAGGTATATCCTCCATCAATTTCTTGGCATTTGCCACACCAACGACTTTCCCACTATCTTCTTTACCTATATAGATGGTACCGCCTTGGGCATTGGCAAAACCGCATATCCATTTTAGATACTCATCGTGCCAAGATTCTTTGAACTCTATGTTTTGATTTTCTCGCATTTTTCTGTACTATTGAGATGCAAATATAACGAAAATCTTTTAACACATCTTGTTAAACTATCCAAAAGTTGCATTTCTTAATTGAATTTACTTTATCAATTATCAATTATCAACGACCGACGAGCCAAATGAGCAGACCAAGCCTTTTCTAATTGATAATTGAAAATGGAGAATTGATAATTAAATATCCTTTATAAAACTAGAGTAAAGTCGCGAAGCGACCAACTATCAATTATCAACGACCGACGAGCCAAATGAGCAGACCAAGCTTGCTTGGTGTCTGCCATGGCGAGGACGTCGCACTTTGCGAAGCAAAGAACTATCAACTATTTCGAGCTCCTGCCAACAGTCCTCGTATTACGGCACTGGTGAAGCCGGCGTGTTCCATCTCGTTCAGACCTTTGATGGTTACACCTCCTGGAGTGGTGACGAGATCGATAGCAGCCTCAGGATGCATGTTAGAAGCCTGTAGAAGCTCTACGGCACCTTTGACGGTCTGCATCACTATCTGTTGAGCGTTAGCCGATTTAAAGCCAAGCTGGACACCTCCTTCGGTTGCAGCTCGGATATAACGCATAGCGTATGCGATACCACATGAGGCCAACGTGGTGCCGGCACCCAAGAGACGCTCTTCAGTGATAATGGTTTCACCCACCTCGTCGAAGATCTCTTTTATAAGACTGACATTCTCGGGTTTGGCATTTACAGACACCAGGAACGTCATCGACGCCTTCTCAGCTATCGCGATATTAGGTATCGCCAACAGCAGGGTAGGGGTGCTGCCGTCTTCTTTGCGCATCCATGACAGGATATCGTCAGACTTCACACCTGCAGCGATAACCACGAGAATCTGTTTCTTGTAGTCCATCTCATCGCTGATATCTTTTAATACACTCTCTACCAACCATGGCTTTACAAAAACCATGATAATATCCGTTCCTGCTACTGCCGCCTTATTATCTGACGTGACACTGACACCGTTCTCGATAAAAGTGTTCAATGCCTGCTCCGACGGGTCTGCTACTGTTATATCACTGGGCTTGAAATATGTGGTCTTAAGAAACCCTTTTACGGTGGAGCCGCCCATTGCTCCTGCCCCGATTATCGCTATCTTCATCTTAACTATTAATTATCAATTATCAACGACCGACGAGCCAAATGAGCAGACCAAGCTTGCTTGGTGTCTGCCATGGCGAGGACGTCGCACTTTGTGAAGCAAAGAATTATCAATTATCAATTGAATTTATGAACGCGTTCATAAATTCATTTACGTTTTCTTTACTAAAGCACAGTGGTGGCAACAGACGCAGTGTGTTGGTGCCTGCACAACCGGTGAAACAGTGCTCGTTATATACTAGTTTCTGACGTACCTCCTTATGTGGAACGTCAAGGTCTACTCCTATCATTAGTCCCCTGCCTCGCACATCGGTGATATGACTGTTGTGCTGCTGCAGTTCGCGCAGTCGCTCTATGAAATAATCTCCCACGACGCGTGCGTTCTCTATGAGTCCTTCCTGTTCTATGACATCCAATACCGCCAATGCTGCCGTACATGCCAGGTGGTTACCTCCGAAGGTAGTACCTAGCTGTCCGCCTATAGGTTTAAATTCAGGCGATATAAGCACTCCTCCCATAGGGAATCCGTTGCCTATACCTTTCGCCATCGAGATAATGTCGGGACGGATACCCAACCACTGATGTGCGAAGAATTTTCCGCTTCTGCCGTAACCGCATTGTATCTCATCGCAGATAAGTACCGTACCATGTTTGCGACATGCGGCCTCGATACCTTTGGCGAACTCTTCGGTCAACATCTTACAACCGCCGATGCCCTGTATGCACTCTAAGATAACGGCACATACATCACCTTTCTCTATCTCGCGCGTCCATGCTTCCAGATCGTTTATCGGCAGATAGGTAACATGACCGTTGTCGTTGATAGGAGCGATGATCTTAGGATTGTTGGTAACCTCTACAGCCAACGAGGTACGGCCGTGAAACGAATGTTCTGCCGACAACACACGGGTGCGACCGTTATGGAAAGAAGCCAGTTTAAGACAGTTCTCATTAGCCTCGGCACCACTGTTGATGAGAAACAGTTGGTAGTCATCGTAACCGCAGATCTTGCCAAGGCGCTCTGCCAACTGCTCCTGCAGACGGTTGATAACGGAATTGGAATAGAATCCTATCTTGTGCAACTGCTGCGTGAGCATGTCGATATAATGCTCATGACAATGTCCTATACTGATGACGGCATGACCGCCGTACACATCGAGATATTTCTCTCCTTTGTCGTCCCACACGTAACATCCCTTACCTTTCACGATGTTTACGTCGAAGAGACTATATACTTCAAATAATTTCATAATCCGTTGTTTTCGTTTCTTTAAAAAGCAGAAGGTTTGAGTCGCAGTCCTTCCATCTCGTCGATGCCAAACATGATATTCATGTTCTGTACCGCCTGTCCCACAGCACCTTTCAACAGGTTGTCGATAGTCGAGGTGATAAGCAGTTTGTTGCCATATTTCTCGCAGTGTACGAGAGCTTTGTTGGTGTTTACCACCTGTTTCATATCTATCGCCGTATCCACATAATGCGTGAAGGCAGCATCGAGGTAGAACTCCTTATATCCCGCTACGATATCCTCTATCGGGGCATCGGTACGCACCACTTCGGTAGCGAAGATGCCACGAGCGAAATCGCCGCGATAGGGTATGAAATCTATCTCTGCATCGAGAGTGCCCTGTGTCTGTCGAAGACTCTGACATATCTCCGGCACATGCTGGTGCTGGAACGGTTTGTATATACTCATATTATTATTTCTCCAGGAGAAATGTGTGGTAGCTCCCGGTTTCACTCCTGCTCCAGTACTGCCCGTGATGGCGTTTACGGAGATATCGTCGTGAAGGAGATTCATGTTTGCAGCAGGCAACAGTCCCAACTGTATACATGTGGCGAAACAGCCGGGGTTAGCCACGTGCTGTGCCTTTGCGATACGTGACTTGTTTATCTCCGGTAGACCGTATACATAGTCGTTCCCTTCGCGCTCCAGACGAAAGTCCTGCGCCATATCGATAATCTTGACGTTCGACGGTATAGCATGCTCTTTCAAGAACTGCTCGCTCTTACCATGACCGAAACAGAAGAAGACCACGTCTACCTTGTCGAAAGGCATCTCTGATGTAAACACTAGATCCGTGTCGCCGTACAATCCTTCATGTACGTCGGTGATCTTATTACCGGCATTACTCTCGCTGTTTACAAACACGATCTCTGCCTCTTTATGGTTTATCAGCAAGCGAATCAACTCACCCGCCGTATAACCTGCACCTCCTAAAATTCCCGCTCTTATCACAATCAATTACTTTTTGGCATCAAGATCCACAATATTATATAACAAATCAATCCTGGAAAACCTGCAGTAAACAGGGGCAGCAGTAGCCAGATGATGCGGAAAGCATCACGCTGAAAACCGAAATAATCTGCCAAACCGCCGCACACTCCGGCAATCCATTCATCTTTGCACCTAACCAGTTTCTTTTCTTCCGCCATAAAATTTCTTTTTTATTGATAATTATATGTATATGGGTATTAATTATCCATTATCAATTATCAACTATCAATTAGATATCATCTTTCCTCTTCGGGGTGAATTCCGTAATAGACTCTCAACGGAGTACTTGTAACCTTGATGAAGCCTTTAGCATCCTGAGCGGTCCATCCGTGCTGCATCTCACCGTATTCACCGAGTTTAGATTTCAGCAGGTCATCTTTTGAGTCTACTCCTACCAACTCAAAACCGAGAGGACGGAGTTTCAGGATAACCGTACCGTTTACGTTTCTCTGACTGCTTGTCAGCATCGCCTCGATATCGGGCATCACAGGTTCCAGATACTGACTCTCGTGCAGGAACATGCCGTACCAGTTGCCTACCTGGTCTTTCCAATACTGTTGCCACTTAGACAACGTATATTTCTCCAACAGACGGTGTGCCTCGATGATAAGTTTCGGTGCTGCAGCCTCGAAACCTACACGTCCCTTGATACCGATGATGGTATCGCCCACGTTACAGTCGCGACCGATGGCGTATGCCGCACCTATCTCTTCTATTTTCTGTATCGCCTGTATCTTATCGCTGTATCCGATACCGTTGATAGCCGTTATCTCACCCTTCACGAAAGTGATGCGCAACTCCGACTCCTCCTGTTTTGTAACATGTTTGAGGTAAGCCTCTTCGGGCAGTCCCTGTGCCGAGTCGAGCAGTTCACCGCCACAGATACTCGTACCCCAGATACCTACGTTGTATGAGTATTTCAGTTTGGTGAAATCGGCATTGAAACCATGAGCGTTAAGGTAGTCTACCTCCTCTTTTCTCGACAGGGCATGGTCACGCGTCAGGGTGATAATCTCTACACCCGGAGCCATAACGAGGAATGTCATGTCGAAACGTATCTGGTCGTTGCCCGCACCCGTACTTCCGTGAGCGATGGCATCGGCATTTATCTCTTTCGCGTATCGTGCTATGGCGATAGCCTGGAAGATACGCTCTGAGGATACGGAGATAGGGTAGCAGTTGTTACGCAGTACATTACCGAAGATCATATATTTCAATGACTTCTCGTAATATTCCTGAGTCACGTCGAGAGTAACATATTTCGTTGCACCCAACTTATAAGCGTTCTCCTCGTTTTTACTTAGCTGTTCCTTACTGAATCCGCCTGTGTTGGCACATGCAGCATACACGTCCCAACCATCTTCTTTTAATTTCATCACTGTGTAGCTGGTGTCAAGACCACCTGAAAATGCTACTACTACCTTTTTCTTCTCCATACTCAACTATCCATTATCAATTATCAATTCTCTTAATTCTATCTAAAACTTCCTGCGGCAATTTTGCGGGCAGGTGTGCTTCGGGGTCGTAGAGCATCGCTGTACAGATGCAGTATTTACGTCCTGTACGATGCAGCACATCCACGTTTACACATCCTTCGCATCCTCTCCAGAATGCCTCATCGTCGGTGAGGTCGGCAAATGTCACGGGTTTATATCCCAACTGTGTGTTCATTGTCATCACTGCGGCGCCGCTGGTAAGTGAAAAGATCTTAGCGTGCGGCCAACGGGTGCGGGCCAGGGTAAAAGTAAGGTCTTTTATTCTCTTGGCCAAACCCAATCCGCGATAGTTGGGATGTACTATCAATCCCGATGTCGTGACATACTGTTTGTTGCCCCATGTCTCGATATAACTGAATCCCGCGAAGTTCTCTCCTTCAAGCGCTATCACTGCCTTCGCCTCCTTCATCTTTGTTGCGAGGTATTCGTGAGTTCGTTTGGCGATACCTGTTCCCCTCACTTTTGCTGCCTCTGCTATTGTTGTAAGAATTGTGTCGACGTATTTCTCGTGTGATGCGTCGGCAACCACCACTTCTATTTCTTTCATTTCTTGTTTACGATAAGTTTACGTTATTCGTCAACGTCGTCTTCCACTTTTATCTTCTTGATAAATCTTTCTCTGTTGGCATCTTCACTCAATACGATAAATATCGTGTCATCGCCTGCTATGGTTCCGATAATCTCCGGCAGATGTAAGTTATCGATGTTATATGCCAAAGCACTGGCATATCCCGGTCGGGTTTTTATTACTACCATATTACCGGAGCAGTTGATAGAATAGTAGCCCGAAGAGCTCATCATCTCTTTTGCCGACAGCGGTTTCGATACTCTCTTATACATCGTCTCGTTAGGCAACACATACACGTATGATCCGTTCATGCTTGATGCTTTTGCCACGCGAAGCTGTTTCAGGTATCTGCTCAGTGTTGCCTGAGTAATGCTTATACCTTCTTTCTTTAGCTCCTGGAGCACTTCCTCCTGACTGCTCAGCTCTTTACTGCTGATAATCATCTTGAGCATTTCTATCCTGTCTGTCTTCTTCATAACCATATTTTTTACAGGCAAATAAAATATTTATTCGATAATGGACTGCAAAAATAAAATATTTATACGAAACAACCAAATATTTTTGTATATTTTTGCAAAAATGACATTTTATTTCTATAGAAAATTAAGAAAAACTGTTCTTTCTCTTGGAAGTTATGAAATTTGTTATTATATTTGTGAAAATTTGATGAAATGGAAAGACTGACTATAGAATTACAAGCGAAAATTGATAAGGCAAGGCGGGAATCAAAAGAAGGGAAGACGACCGTGATTAAATCTCATGAGGACTTAGATAAGTATTTAGAGAGTATGTGAAAACTATGAATTTTTCGGTTTAATTCGAAATATTAGTACTAATTTTTCGGTTACAACCGAAAAATTTAGAGTAAAATGTTGTATGTTACAGAAAAAATTAAATCCCCGCTTCGCAGCGAGGATTTAATTTAAAACAATAACAAATAACTATTAACTACTAACCTAACTAAATTGTATGTACCATGAATAAGTTTTACTTCGAGTGCAAAGGTAATATGTTTTTGTTGTAAATGCAACACTTAAGGGCAGAAAAATGCGCGATTTTTCTTTACTTTAACTAAATACCGAAAATATGCAGAAGAATTTAACAAAATATTAGTGTGTCCGAACACAAATTAGCATTTTATGTTCTGAAAAAATTGGTTACTGTGTGTTTTTTACTACCTTTGCAGTGGCATTAAAAAAAATGTAATTTTACAATTTAAAATGAATGCGATATTGAAACTTATTCACGATTGGACGTTGCCGTTGGCAATAGCATCGGGTACTATCCTGTACATGATTTTTGCGTTCATACCACAGTTGGATGAAGCAGCCAATTTCTTCGGTCCGTTCTTCAATGATTTCCTGCCGTTCTTTATGTTTCTCATCCTGTTTGTAACCTTCTGTAAGGTGGATTTCAGACAGTTGGGAATAAAACCGTGGATAGTTCTCACGGTCGTCTTTCAGACGATATTCAGTATGGCGCTGGTATCGCTGATACTGTTTTTCCATATCAGTGGACGGGGATTGGTGCTTATGGAGGCCTTGCTTACCTGTACGGTATGTCCCGTAGCCAGTGCTGCCGCAGTGGTAACGCGAAAATTGGGCGGGAAACTTGAAGAGATGACGGCGTTGACGTTCGTCTCCAATTTCGCTACCTCGATACTCATACCAATCTGTTTTCCGCTTATCGATTCGGCTATAGACATCTCGTTTATCGATTCGTTTCTGAAGATTCTCTACGAGGTATGTCTCGTGCTCCTCTTACCGATGGTTTTTGCCTACGTGGTGAAACACTACACTCCGAAATTGCATCATAAAATCGTGAGCATAAATGACTTGTCGTATTATCTGTGGGGAATGAGTCTGATGATAGTATCGGGTACGACGGTGAAGAATATCTTCAATGCGCATGCCGAGGTATCTTTCCTCTTAGCCATAGCACTGATGAGTCTGATTATCTGTGTCGGTCAGTTTGCGGTAGGACGTTTCATCGGTCATTTCTTCAATCGCTCGCTTGAGGCAGGACAGGGGTTGGGACAGAAAAATACCGCTTTCGCCATCTGGACCGCCAACGCATATCTCACGCCGCTGTCAACGTTAGGACCGGGGTGTTATATCCTATGGCAGAATATCATCAACTCTCTCGAGATCTGGATATACAGGAAAAAGGGAAAAGAGCAGGCCGCATAACGTTTTATTCGTTCTACAGAAACAGCTGATTTTATCTATGTAAAGAGTTCGTCAAGTGTAACCACATTATCGACTACATCGCTGTAAATGTTTTGTTTTAGACCGTATGTCGTAATAAGAGTCATATAAAGGCCGTTGCGTGAGTTAGTCTGCGTCTTATAGGCTTTTAGACGTTTGCGGATTTTTTCGGCTTCTGTTTTATCGATGGCATATTTGTCCTCAGAGTCAAATTTCATCTCACAGATATTGGTATTATGATCGGCTCGTTCTATCACCATGTCAATCTGTGCCTTAAGTGCAGTATCAGTACTTCGCCATGAGAAATATTCCGTGTAAATGGTATTGATGTGTAAGGCACGTTTAACCTGTTCTATATGTGCCATACAAACGCGTTCGAAAGCTAATCCTTGCCAATTACTTATCTTCTGACTTTTCATCAATTCTGTCCAGTAGTGACTCGATGTAGTACTCTTGCTCATAAATTCAAAATGGAAAAGCGTGAAGAAGTCGGTCAACTGATATATACCATTCGTAGTATTGATGGTTTTCTTCCTTATGTTATAGTATCTGATGAAATCGCAATTCACCAGATCATTTAAGATATTGGTAAGATTACTACCAGAGGGTGTTGACAGTTTTTGGGAAATCTCCTTTCTCGTCAATCCTTTCTTTGAAGTACTTAGGGCTGAAATAACCGCTCTGTATTTTTCACTTCGTCCGAAAAGAGAGTCGTATAAACGTTTAAACTCGTTACGGAGTGGTGCATTATCAGCAAACATAAGATTGTCGATATTGGTTGGAAATGTTTCGTCCTTATCCAACATATCTAAATAATAGGGTATTCCTCCTATAATCATATAAGTCTGAAGAATTACTAGTCTGTTCCATTTGAATCCGGCATTCTTCATGTATAATTCTACTTCCCTGAGTGTGAACGGTCGCAGATGAATTTCATGAGTAATGCGATTGTGCAATCCCCCTTTATCGTTTATGAGGTTGTTTACCATCCACGAAGTTGCCGAACCGCACACCACGAGCATACAGTCATTTCGAGTGGAAAGAAAGTGATTCCAGAAATAATCCAGTGCACGAATGAAACCAGATTTCTGTGTGTCAAACCATGGTAATTCGTCAAGGAATATCACCTTACGTTTGTCGCTATCTGGTAGTTGTTTGATGTATTGTTCCAGTTGCCAGAAGGCTTCAGTCCAATCTTTTAATTTTGATGGTTTTTTGCCGGTACGATTGCTCAATTCAAGAGAAAAATTCTCCAACTGAGTTTCACGGGAATCCTCGAATGTACCACTTGCAGAAAAACAGATTCTATCATCGAAGAAATTCTTCACAAGAAATGTCTTACCTACACGTCTGCGTCCATATACGGCCACAAACTCAGGTTTACCAGATTGCTCATATTTAGTGAGTGTTTTTATTTCGTTTTCTCGTCCTATAAGTTTGCTCATATTTTACCTCCTTATATTTTTATTCCATAATTCTGCTTGCAAAAATAGTAAAATAAATCGAGAAAAGGGATTATTTTACGTCCAAATTGAAGAAAAATGATTGGATTTGGACGTAAAATAATTATAGATGGACTTTTTTCGAGTATATTTTGGGTGGTTGAAAAAAAATTACTATCTTCGCGAAAATATTTCACTAGACAGGTGAAAACAACACAGTAGAATTATGGAACAACTATATATTTACAATACTCTCAGCAGGTCGAAACAGCCGTTTCAGCCTATTCATGCCCCTAACGTGGGTATGTACGTCTGCGGTCCTACAGTTTACGGCGATCCGCATCTAGGACACGCAAGACCTGCCATAACGTTTGATATCTTGTTCAGATATCTGAAACATCTCGGATATAAGGTACGTTATGTACGTAATATCACGGATGTGGGTCATCTGGAGCATGATGCCGACGAGGGTGACGACAAGATAGAGAAGAAGGCTCGTCTCGAACAGTTGGAACCGATGGAGATAGCGCAGTACTATACTAACCGCTATCATAAGGCGATGGAAGCACTCAACGTACTGCCACCAAGTATCGAACCGCATGCCACGGGACATATCATAGAACAGCAGCAACTGGTGCAGCAGATTCTCGACAACGGTTTCGCATACGAGAGCAACGGCTCCGTATATTTCGATATAGAGAAATATAACCAGAAATATCACTACGGTGTACTCTCGGGCAGAAATCTCGACGATGTGATAAATAACTCCAGAGAACTCGACGGAGTGGGAGAGAAACGTAACCAGGTGGATTTCGCACTGTGGAAGAAGGCGCAACCCGAACATATCATGCGATGGCCGTCACCATGGAGCGACGGTTTCCCGGGATGGCACTGCGAATGTACGGCGATGGGACGTAAATACCTCGGCGACCATTTTGATATCCACGGTGGTGGTATGGATCTGGTGTTCCCACATCACGAGTGTGAGATAGCACAGGCTGTGGCATCACAGGGTGACCAGATGGTGAAATACTGGATGCACAACAATATGATTACCATCAACGGACAGAAGATGGGTAAGAGCTTGGGGAACTTCATAACCCTGGAGCAGTTCTTTACAGGACAGCACGAATCGCTCAGTCAACCGTACGGACCGATGACGATACGCTTCTTTATCCTCTCGGCACACTACAGAGGAACGGTAGATTTCTCTAACGAGGCACTGCAGTCATCACAGAAAGGACTGGAGCGACTGATGGAGGGTATCGGCAACCTGAAACGTATAGCGGAACTGGGTACCGATAGCACGTCATCGCCTGAGGTGGCAGAGTTTGTGAAGAACCTGCCGCGTAAGTGTTACGATGCGATGAACGATGACCTGATGACACCTGTGGTGATAAGTAACCTCTTCGAGGCTTGCCACGTCATCAACACCATCGTGGATCATAAGGCGCAGATAAATGCTGAAGATCTGCAGAGTCTTACCGACACCATCCGTCTCTTTGCTTTCGATATCCTGGGACTCCGAGAGGAGACGGGTAATGACAACAACAGACGTGAGGAGGCCTTCGGTAAGGTGGTGGATATGGTACTGGAACTGCGTGCCAAGGCAAAAGCAGATAAAGACTGGGCTACCAGTGATAAGATACGAGATGAGTTGGCCGCCGCGGGATTTGAGGTGAAAGACACCAAAGATGGGGCGACGTGGAAACTTAGATAGTTGAGAATTGAGAATTGATAATGGATAGTTAGTCGCTTCGCGACAATGAATAATAATTATCATCCTCAGAGATATAATTATCAATTATCAACTATCAACTATCAACGACTGACGAGCCAAATGGGCAGACCAAGCTTGCTTGATGTCTGCCATGGCGAGGACGTCGCACTTTGCAAAGCAAAGAACTATCAATTGAATAAAGAGCGAGCGCTTGAAGATATTAGGAGTCTTAAACGTTACTTCCGATTCCTTCTACGAGGGAAGCAGGATGATGACGGAGGAAGAGGTGCTGAGAAGGGCACGGCAGATAGTGGACGAGGGTGGTGACATCATCGACATCGGGGCGTGCAGCACTCGACCGGACAGTATTCCAGTAGACGAACAGACGGAAGGTGACCGTCTGCGTATGGCGCTCGAGGTGATAAGAAAAAATCTCCCACAGGCGAAACTGTCGGTAGACACTTATCGACCGTCATTGGCGAAGATGGTTATCGATGACTATCATGTGGAGATTATCAACGATGTGTCGGGAGGTTGTGACGAGATGTTCGACGTGGTGGCATCTACAGGTACAGCGTATGTGCTTACCTCCAACGAGAACAACCTGCATGATATGTTGATATCATTGTCGGCTAAAGTGCAACAGTTGCGCGACAGGGGACAGAAAGATATTATCATCGACCCTGGTTTCGGATTCGGAAAAGATATGCAACAGAATTATGTTCTGTTGGGTGAACTGGAGAAGATGCAGGTGCTGCGCTTGCCTATACTTGTGGGAGTATCGCGAAAATCGATGATACAGAAACTCTTAGGCATCAGTGCTGCCGAGGCTCTCAACGCTACAACGGTACTCAATACGATAGCACTGATGAAAGGGGCAGATATGTTGCGCGTGCATGATGTCAGGGAATGTAAGGAGGCATGTAATATTGTGGAACAAATAAATAATCATATACAGATATGATTGCGTTTACGATAAAAGATATCATCGACATCCTGTTGGTGGCCATGTTGCTGTTTTATGTATACCGTCTGATGAAGGATACCCGTTCGCTGAACGTCTTCTTGGGTATACTGATTTTTATAGTGATATGGCTCTTTGTGAGTCGAATCATAGAGATGCGCCTGCTTGGTGCTATCATGGACAACCTTATCAGCGTGGGTGCTCTGGCGCTGATAGTGATATTCCAGGAAGAGATACGTGACTTTCTGTATAATCTCGGAGCCAGAAATAAGTTGCATTTTTTCCACGACTGGTTTAAGCATACGAGTCAGGGTAGTCTTACGGTGCAGCATGATGACCTTATCATGCCTATCGTCATGGCTTGTATGAGTATGTCGAAAGGTAAGGTGGGAGCCCTGATAGTTATAGAGAGGGAGACGAACTTGGATAAGATTGCTGCTACGGGCGACCGCCTGGATGCCAATATAGCACAGCGACTGATAGAAAATATCTTCTTCAAGAATTCTCCGCTTCACGATGGAGCGATGATAATATCCAATATGCGAATACGTTCGGCAGGATGTATATTACCTGTGTCGCACTCCATCAATATACCAAAGGAGCTGGGACTGCGTCATCGTGCCGCATTAGGCGTGACGCAGGAGACGGATGCCATTGCCGTAGTGGTGAGCGAAGAGACGGGAGGTATCTCGGTGGCTCTTGACGGCAGGTTCAGACTTGATATCAATGCCGAGGAACTGGAGATATTCCTCGCAGAACATTTAGGATCGAAATAAAATTTTTCTTATATAGTATGTTGAAAAAAATTACACTTGTATTACTGATAGGAGCAATCGGTAATATGTCTTTTGCTGAGACGGCAAAGGAGGAGATAAGCAAGAATCCCACACTGTTTGGATGCATGTACCGTGCATACCCCGGTCCCAGTCATCAGTTGACACCCGCACCTAAGGGTAAGAAACCGTTTTATATCAGTCATTACGGCAGACATGGTTCCAGGTGGCTCATAGGTAAGGATTCTTATACTTACCCTACAAAGATACTGCTCTCCGCAGATTCAGCAGGTGTACTGACATCATACGGTAAGGGACTGTTGGACAAGATGATAAAAACCCGTGATGCTTCTACCAACCGTCTTGGTGAACTCACACAACTCGGTGCACAACAGCATCGGGAGATAGGCGGTAGGATGTACGATCGCTTCCCTGATGTTTTCGCCGACAGTGCTAACATCGAGGCACGCAGTAGCGTAGTGATACGCTGTATACTCTCTATGTTGAACGAACTGACGGAGATGAAAGCCAGAAATCCCCAATTGAGAATCTGGACGGATGCCAGCGAGAATGATATGTGGTATATCGCGGGAGGTAGAGAGAATATTTTTGGAAAGAAATGGAGAGAAAACGGTAAGAGAGATGTTGAACCGCAGTGGTACAAGGAGGCAATGGAGAAATACAAGACCTGGTCATCCAAGATAACAGCAAATGACGTTAAGACGAAGCTTTTTACCGATACGGCATATATGAACAGCCATTACAATATGCGTAAGTTCCTGCATCGTCTGCAGGAGGTTGTAGCATGTAACCAAAATCTCGACATACGCGATGAGATAGGTTCACTGTACGATGTCTTTACTCTCGATGAGCTTTACGACTGTTACAGACTGGAGAATGCCTATTGGTATGTCAACTACGGTGCTAATCCCTGGACTAAGGGCAGGATGCCTTACAGTCAACGTTTCCTCCTAAGGGATTTCATCACAAAGGCAGACAGTTGTATCGTTCTTCCTCATCCCGGTGCCACCATGCGTTTCGGTCATGATACGATGGTATGTCCTCTGGCCGGACTCTTAGGTCTGAACGGTCTTGATGAAACTCCCGACAGCATCGATTTCGATGATATCGACGAGAAATGGCGTCTCTACGATTTCGTTCCTATGGCAGCCAACATACAGTTTATCTTCTATCGCTCAGATGTCAACGATAAGGACGTGTTAGTAAAGGTGCTGCTCAACGAAGATGAGGCACGACTGACGAAAGATATCCCTACCGATATGTTCCCTTATTACCACTGGAAAGATGTAAGGGATTATTTCGTATCTAAGCTCGATGCTTTTGAGGCTACCCTAGACTAATTTTCCGATTACTTAGCAATATACACGTTACCGTTTGGATATTCATACCAATCGGTAGCGTCGTCTTTGTCCTTAGCCCATTCGGCGAAGGAATGTCCTGTGGTTGTATATGCTCCGAATCGACTGTCGTTACCCTCGTAACCTATGGCGATATCTTCCTGTGGGTATTTAAACTCTCCCGGTACGAGTAAGCCCCATGTGTATTGGTCGCCGTAGAAAGCGCTCTCATACTGTGAGGATACCTGCTGATACAACACCTGTTGTGCCTTAAATGGAGGAATATGTACCTCGTAGGTCGCTCCCACTGCCATGGTAGTAATGAAAACATCGAGGTTGTTGGCTGTTATTGCCTGTGCCGCTTCTATGCTACGACATTTTATCGTATATATGCCTTCTACGACAGGCATGGTTAAACCCGCACCGCTGAGCTTGGAAGGAGAGTTAGAACCAACGGTGTTTACATATCCTGTTGTCACACTACCCGTAGTAGTAGTGGTACTGACAGTATCACTATTGTATATTATGGCATAATGAGCATCGTTAAACAGAGGTATAACGATCTTTCCACCGATAGTCTCACTGACATCTAAATAACCATCGCCGGTGGAATGAATCTTACTATATTGACCGTATTGATAGAATTTAAACGGTTGGTCGGCATCTACCCACAGGATATCCGATTTCTCAAGACCGGAGAAGTGTATAGCTGCAGCTATAGGAAGTAATGTACCGACAGCTCTGAGTGTCACGTGTAAAGTAACAACCTTTAAATCTGAGTTGAGTTCCTTATAAACAGTCAGTACAATATCATTGAAATCGTAGGATGTACTTGGTGAAGGGAACGCATCCTCGAAACAGTAGGTCCACATAAAGGTCTCTTCGTTGTACTCTTCTTTTACCGCCATATCACTCTCACCTATCGTCACCTCATGCGATGCCTGACCGGAGTTGATACTCTTTTCTATCACGTTAACCATATATCCAGCACTGTCGCAGACGATATATAACTTATCCGTGGTAAGGGGATAACTGAGAGAAGACTCTACGGTATCCTTGCTGTTACACTGTATTTCGAAATAGTTGGTCAACGTGGTGGTTNCGCTCTTCCCCGTAGAACTGTTATACGGGTTGGAGCCATATATCTTGATGATATAGTTGTAATCGGTAGACTTATTCGAGGTGATTTTTATTGTAGCCGATTTCACCGTTTTCCAGTCATGATTTTTATCCACGCTGTCAACGGGGAAATATTCTTCATACATCTCCTCTTGCTTCTCGGGATTATAGTAATTCTTCTCGCAAGATACCGTCATCGCCATCAAGGCGACAGCGCTCATTATAATTGATACAAACCGTTTAGTCATAATGTATATNTTAGTGATTTATTCCATATAAATAGGCATATAGTGCCATCTTNCCTCTCATCGTCTCACGTGGCGTAAACTCTGTGTTCACCCACATATAACGTTGGTTGAAATATGATTCCTGTCTCGGCCAACCGCCATTCTGCCATGAAGGATAACAACGGTTGAGCAGTATCGTTGCGTCACCACCGTTACCCGGCGACCACGTCTCGGTACCGTTGAAAGGTGTCTGTCCGGGATGGGTACCGGGACTGCCGTCGTTGCGTCCTGTTGAATAGACNTCGGTGATACANCGNTCACCGAGCCCCGTCATCTCCACGATATTACCGGGGTTACGTCCTANAGCCCAACCGGCTTCTGTATACAACGCATCTGCGAGCGCTTGTTTCTGTGANGCATCAGCAATATAATGTGCAAGAATCACGAGATGCAGGTTCTGTGATGTNTGCCAACGACTGTCACTGGCCGCACGTCGGGATGGACGCAGGGCAACCTGACTAACATTATACTCGTTGGCATGGAAGGNAGTGCTGGCCTTCATNTTNGCNNANAGNTGCTTATGGTGAATCTCATTAGGACAGGCGAGGTATGCAGCTACGGCATACATCTGACAGTATCCTATTTCACCCTCTCCGAACACATTGGTNACCTGTGCCTCGTAATATCCTTGTTTNCCNTTGTTAAACAGATGCGATGTCGNTCCTTTTATCATGCTCTCCTTAGCCATGATATCCTCCCACTTNCTGTCGCCCGTGACGTTATACAGGAACGCTGCAGCCATCTGCTTGAAGTCACGTCCTCTCATGCTCATGCTACCGATATCCTGCAACTCATCCAGTTGCTGATCTTTCTGTTTNTCTGCATAACGGAAAGCCTTGATAGCCTCATCACGGTAATANGCCATNAGAGANTCNTTACCATTCAGTCGAAAAGCTTCAGACAGGATGGCACAGTTGGCGGCGTTAGCCCATGCTGCCATGGTCGTGCAACCCGCCTGGAACATCATCGTCCAGTTGCAGTCGGGGTTTGTTACACCTTGTGAGTAACCCTCACCGTCGCGGATGCTGAGGAAGAAGTCTACCTCGTTACCGTGCCTCATCGATAAGGTCGGGCAGACCGTTACCGCTCTCACGGATACCTAGGTTGTCATCTTTCTGTGCTCCCTTAGTGAGNATGAACGGCAACAGCATATCGTAGATGTTGCTTACGTGTGCCAGATGTCGATCCCAGTCAAAGGCATCCGANTGTCCGCCNCTCACATTGTCTGCGGTAGGATTGCCGGGCANGCGGTGCTTGTAGAACAGCGATGCCGTNGCCGGTTTGAAATGCGGCTCGTCCCACACGTCGGTATGTAGGTCTATCCATTCCTTGCTCCATGGAGTGAGGTCTGTCTTGTATATCTTAAAACCTTTTGGATCTTTATCGGGTATAAACTGCGGTTGACGGGGTACGGGAGTCACACTCGCAGGGTCGTTAGGCTCACCTAAACGCATGTAATAATACCCTCTTACTGCATAACGGAAGGGTTGGAAATAGACATTGTCGGNAATATCGAAATCCATGCTGCAACCGATATCCTCTACGACAAGACGGTAACGACCGGGTGTCTGTGACTTGAAGTCGATGTTCCACACATCGGTACCTACAAGGTTTTTACCGCCGGCCTCATATTGACTGTTGTCTGCCGTCTTCCAGAACTTAACCTTTCCCACGGTTTCTTTACTGCCTGTCTTCACGTTGTACAGATACACGTCTTTACCTTCCCAGTCCTTATAACTGCGTTGTCCGCCGTCACCNAGCCATACGTACAGGTCGGCAGCATTCATCTCTGATGACGGTTCATAGCCGATGATATTGACGTGCAGTGCCTCCGACTGCGCATTCCATACATCAAAACATACAGAGCTCTCTTTTTTGTCGCTNCCGATAGTAGCAGGTATAGTCACGGTATANGTACATCCCTGTTTCATAGACTGTGGCATCTTGAGAAACAGCCAATGGTCCAGTTCGCTTTTCAGCAGATGGTCGGTATTCATCGGTTTCGACTTGCGCCATACTGCTGTAGGTGCCTGTNTCTTGAANGTCTTNTCNTTCTTACTGCTTATNCTCCATGCNGTAGCCTCCTGTGCCTTGGCACAATCCAGTCGCGTACCGAAGGTTACCAGGGTATCGTCACCTTCAGAGAAAGAGTGTCCNAGATAAGCACTCGGTCCCGTGCCATCGTCTCGATAATGCACCTCTCCGTCCCGGAAATGTACCATCAGATAATCCTTGTCAACAACTTTTAATTCTATCAGTTTGGTAGAGTTAATATTTTGTGGCAGTAACAGCATTGCCGCAAGTGCCAACCATTGTGTCGGTTTTCTCATATCGTAATACTTTATGTCGCGAATATAGTAACTTTTTTTTAAATCACAAAGAATGTGAAGAAAATTAAAGCAATATTTCAGATATTCTTTGGCAATATAAATGATTTTTACTACTTTTGTGTGCTTTTTGTTCCTTAGGACATAATGGCGAAGATGAGTTCCATAATAGGGAGATATTGGAAGGTAGGATTGTCGATACTATGGGGTATCGGCATATTTCTGTTTTGGGCTTGTCGNTATCCCCAGGCCTTGTCTTTTCAGGAACAGTACCAACTGTTTCAGTTTACCTTCGACTATTTCATTAAGGATTTCCGTCAGGCAGGGGGAGTGGCTCTCTACATCTCAGAATTTTTAGTGCAGTTTTACTATATCCCTCTCTTGGGTGCCGCGATACTTGGATTTGTATATTTTCTGCTGCAGCGTCTTACGTGGAGAGTGATGCGTACCACAGATGGGAGTCAGTATCTCTTTAGTTTCATACCTTCCATCCTCTTGTTATGGCTTATGGGTGATGTAGCTATGTTGCTCTCATATCCCGTAGCGATGATAATAGTGTTGGCAATGGCNTGGGTGATGAACAGGCGTAGTTTGTTGTATGATATCCTCCTGCTCCCGATAGTGTATTGGTGCNGTGGNCCGTTGACTTGGCTCTATCTGATATTGCGCTGTATCGCCGTATTCTCTTCGAGAGACGGCAAGGGATATGGCAGATATATTCTAGGAGTANTGCTTTTTGTCTATCTGTTTATTATCCAACGTTTACCGCTTGGNGATATGCAGCAGTACCCTTCGGAGGCAATGATGTATGGCTGTAACTATTCCATGNTACCGTTATATTTCCCCTCGTTGACGTTTGTCATACCTGTCGTGGTGGTACTGNTAGTGATACAGTCGACAGCNTTATCNCGTTGGCCTTTGTCCAAACGTCTTACCGCGACACTATCCATCGTGACNTGTGCGATATTAGGATGGGCATCGGTAAGTTACGGCTACGACAAAGATCAATATGAGTTGATATGCTATGATTATCTGATACGTAATGAGCGATGGGATGACCTCATAGAACGTGCGGAGAAATATCAGGTTCATACCCCTTTCAGTTCTGTGGCCGTCAACTTAGCATTGGCAGAGAAACGTCAGTTGGCCAACCGTATGTTTCATTTCTATCAGTGCGGTCCCGAAGCGCTNATCATGGGGAGGGTGCGTGACCTGATGTCGATGTTGCCGTCGGCAGAGGCTTTCTGGCGACTGGGACTTATCAATTCTGCACAACGTTATATGTTTGATACTCAGGAGTCGATACTCAACGGAAGGATGAGCGGCAGNTGTACAAAACGTATCGCGGANTGTATGATAGTGAANGGACATTATAANACGGCNAGAAANCAACTNGAACAGCTCAAGAAGAGTCTTTTCTATAGTGCGTGGGCACAGGAGGCAGAGGCGNTGTTGGGCAATGAGAACGCTATAAACGCACACCCCGTATACGGACGGTTGAGAAAACTGAGACACAACGAGGATTTTCTCTTTAAGAGTAATATGATAAACAGGATGTTCGGTATGCTTTTTATGAATAACAAAGACAACCGGATGGCATTAGACTATTTTATGGGACAGCTCCTGTTGGAGGGTCAGTTACAGACTTTTGCACAGAATATGCAGATGGTGCAACAGTTTGGCGGTTATTCTGCAATGCCTATAGGATATCAGGATGCGATGCTCTGTATACAGAAACAGGGTGAGGTGCCTAACTCACCGTATAGGGAATATGTAAGACGACAGATGGGNAAATAAGATGAGAAACGGGAAGTTATCATATATACGTCTCTTTGTCACGCTATTCTGCGTGACCCTGTCATGCATGCTTATATCATGTACCGAAAAGGTTGAGAATGCGGTACAAGTAGGCAGATTTCCTGAGATATATCCCGACTATATAGATACTACCATACCTGCNGATATCGCTCCTTTAGACTTCAACCTCTCTGATGAGAATATCGATCTTATGGACGTTACGGTGCGTGGCAGTAAGGGCGGTGAGATGCACGTACAGGGAGAATGGGCAGATTTCGATATCGACGAGTGGCATAACATAACGAAGGCCAATAAGGGCGGCACACTCTCGTTTACCGTATGTGCAAAGAAAGACGGAAAATGGATGCAGTATAAGGATTTCAGTATTTCGGTAAGCAACGATGATATCGTCGATTGGGGTATTACCTANCGCAGGATAGCACCGGGATACGAGGTGGGCGGNGANATCGGNATNTATCAGCGCGACCTGCATTCTTTCTCAGAATATCCTATCATGACCGAGACGGCCGTGCCGGGAAGATGTATGAACTGTCATACTCCTAATCGTAATGACGCCTCTCTTTTCACNANNCAGATCCGCGGTGAAGGAGGAGGAACGCTGATACAGAGAGNCGGGAAACAGTATTGGTATAATACCAAGACCGACTCTACCAAGGCTGCCGGTTCGTATGCCTATTGGCATCCCGAAGGNCGTTACTGTGCCTACGCCACTAATGCGGTATGGCAGGCTTTCTTCGTAGGCACAGGACAGCGTATCGAGGTGTATCATACCTTCAGCGATATCGTGGTATTAGACACTAAGACAAACGAGCTTATCACGGCACCTCAGTTGCAGACAGGTGACCAAGAGATATTCCCTGCTTTCTCTGCCGATGGTAAATGGCTTTATTACAGTACCTCAAAACAGTGTAAGGTTCCTGACGAATACGAGAAGGTGAAATGCAGTCTCTGTCGTATTCCTTTTGATGCCGCTACAGGCTCTTTCGGAGAAACCGTNGACACGNTNCTTAACGGTCCTGCTGCAGATAAGACGTTCNTGTTGGCCCGACCGTCGTACGATGAGAAATGGTTGATGTACTGTCAGGCGGAGCGAAGCAATTTCACTATAGCACAGAAGAGTGCCGACCTGTGTATGATGAATCTGCAGACGGGAGAGACGAGGGTTATGGATGAGCTNAACAGCAACGATACGGAAAGTTATCATAACTGGAGTACGAACAGCAAATGGGTGATGTTTGTCAGCAAGAGAGAAGACGGCATGTACGCGCAACTGTTTTTCGCACATATCGACGAAGACGGTAAGGCATCAAAACCGTTCCTGTTGCCACAACGAAATCCACGGAAATTCTATACGGATATCATGGACTCCTACAACGTGCCTGAGTTTACACGGACTAAGGTCGATTACAATATCGGCGAGGGCATACGAAAGGTGTCGAGCGGTGAGAGGATACCTGTAAAAGTAAGATGAAAATAAAATAACAAAAATAAATAAAGAGATGAAAAAACTGATCTTTTTGTCAGCAGCCATGCTTCTGATGATGGCAATGACNGGNTGCAAGAACAANTCTANCAACAATGCTGATGGTAAGTGTCACATCGTGGGTACTATCTCCAAGGATTATGACGGTATAAGAGTATTCCTCGTCCCCCTGACGGGACCTCAGACAGCCAAAGAGGTGGANTCCATAGAGATTAAAGACGGTAAGTTNGAGTTTTATCCCGACAGTCTGATGTTGGCAAAGATCCTCCTCGACTATCACTATCGCGTAAAACNACAGACACTGTTGGTTATAACGGAACCGGGAACAGTAGAGGTGACCATCGACTCTATCAGTCATGGTAAAGGCACTCCGCAGAACGATTCTCTGGAAAAATGGAAGAATATCTCCGCTGAGTATAATACCAAGATGGGAAATATCCGCAGGGAGATGATGATGTTGAAGGAGAGAGGAGTAAAAGTTGAAAACAGCGAACTGAAGGCNAACTACGACAGTCTTCTCATGGCATTTAAGACCATCACCCGTAATATGGCAAAAGAAGTAAAAGAGGAACCGTTGCATTCGTTCCTCGACGAACGTTTCCCTCTGACGTATAAGAGANAGATGCCGGACGGAAGGACTGTTACAATGAATGCAGATACCAATGAAGAAATTTCTNAGTAAATACGATAAACAGCTGACAACCGCCGTAGCGGGACTGTTGGTGTTTCTCTTCTGGCGGTTTATACGTCCGTGTATGCTGACGTATCAGGAACAGTTCCAACTGTTTCTGTTTGACGATGACTATCTGTATAGCCGTTTGATACAACCGGGCGGTATAGCACGTTATGTGGCGGAATTCTTGGTGCAGTTGTACAACAATGTCACTNTCGGTGCCATCGTTCTTGCCGTAGCTTTCGTGTTGGTACAGGTACTGACATGGCTCATGNTGAAAGCNAAATCNGCTGACACGGATATCCGTTCTTGGTATCCCTTGAGTTTCATACCTTCCATATTGCTGCTATATACAGGCAGTGATGAAAATGTAATGTTGACATACACCATATCGCTGATTATCAGCATGTTGATGGCATGGGCGTATCAGGTATCCATGGAAGGAAAGAGCAGGGTATGCAGATATGTGACATTGGCTGTCATCATACCGCTGCTATACTGGATAGTAGGTCCGTTGGTGATAATCGCGGCACTGTATATGTTGCCCTTATCAGCGATATATGCGGTGGCATGTGTCCTGCTGTCGAGTCTCTTCGTACCATATCCCGTAGTATGTCTGTCTTACGGTATCGATTACTACCGTAGTCCCGAGATACTGTCTTTCATGTTGATAGTAATCCCCGTTGTGGCTCTCGTCATCGCATATCTTACCCGTCTGTTGCCACAGATAAATCATCGGTGGTCGTATGTTATGGCGGTCGTATTGCTCTGCTTAACGGTGTTTATGGTCCGTTCGGGTTATGATGAAAGGAAATACAATCTTATGGAATACGATTTCTTGGTACGTACCCGTAACTGGGATGCGATAATAAAGAAATCGGAACGTAAGATGCCCGATCTGCCGATGAGCGTGAGTGCCAACAACCTCGCATTGGCGATGAAAGGACAACTAGGCGACAGGGTCTTCGATTTCTACCAAAACGGTAGTCAGGGTCTTATGCCACTTTTCGAACGTAATTTCGCTACCACACAGCTTACGGGCGAGGTGTATTTCAATATCGGAATGATAAACACAGCGCAACGTTACGCCTTCGAGGCTATGGAGGCGATACCCAACTGTGATAAGAGTTCCAGAGCCGTGAGACGACTGGCAGAGACGAATCTTATCAACGGGAACTATGGCGTGGCTCGTAAATACCTCAGAATGTTGCAGAAGACATTATTCTATCGTCCGTGGGCCTTACGCACAGAGAAACTGTTGGGCGATGAGAAGGCGATAAACGACCACCCTTTGTACGGATGGCTCAGAAAGGCTAAGATCAGTAATGACGATCTGTTTAGCGAAAGTGAGATAGACAAGATATGCGGTCAACTGTTTCTGCATAACAAAGACAACAAGGTGGCGTTGCAGTACATGCTTATGGTGCCGTTGTTAGACGGTGACATACCACGGTTTATGAGGTATATGAGGGTGGTGGAAGATAATTCCAGATATGTGCCCGGCGTACTGCCAATGATAATGAACAAGTATCGTGTGCCGCAGTCTGCCTTGCGATAAATATTAAAAGAGAAGAGATGAAAAAGATATATTCCTTTTTACTGTTTTGTAGCATGATGATAATGTCGTGTACTCATCTGCCTGAAAACGTACAGAGAATAGAACGTATGCCGTCTATCTATCCCGATTACATCGGCGTGACGGTACCTGTAGACATCGCACCTCTCAACTTCAACATTGCCAGTGATACCCTTGTAGAGGTTGTGGATGTGGTGGTGAAGGGAGCCAACGGTGGAGAGATACACAGTAATGGAGCATGGGCTAAGTTCGATATCGACGAGTGGCACGGTCTGCTTGAAAAGAACAAAGGAGCGCATCTCGATGTTACCGTCGCCGTGAGGATAGAAGGTAAATGGTATCAGTATAATGATTTTCAGATCAACGTGAGCAGTTATCCCGTGGAGGAGTGGGGACTGACCTACCGTCGTATTGCTCCGGGTTACGAGGTGTTCAGCAGTATGGGACTCTATCAGCGTGAGCTGTCATCGTTTGATGAATATGCGATAATAGAAAATACGCAGGTTCCGGGAATGTGTGTCAACTGTCACACGGCCAACCGTACCAATCCCGACAACTTCGTGTTTCACGTGCGTGGCGGACATGGTGCCACGATGATACAGCGCGACGGGAAACGTGAATGGCTGAAAGCCAGAAACGACTCCTTGGGCGGTAGCATGGTATATCCATACTGGCACCCTTCGGGAAAATACTGCGCCTTCTCAACGAATCAGACACGACAGGGTTTCCATATCGGAGGAAAAGAAAGGATAGAGGTCTTCGACCAGTCGTCAGACATCTTTGTGTACGACGTGGAGAAACACGAGATAATAATGGATACGCTGATAGCCACCACCGACTACTCGGAAAACTGTCCCGTATTCTCGCCCGACGGTAAGACGATATATTTTACCACCTGTCTGCAACAGGAATATCCGCGCAACTATAAGAAAGAGCAGTATAACCTGTGCAGCATCGCTTTCGATCCTGACAAGGGGACGTACGGCGATAAGGTAGACACCCTTTTCAATGCGGTGAAGAGAGAAAAGAGCGTAACGTGGCCGCGCCCGTCATACGATGGGAAATACCTGCTCTTTACACTTATCGACTATGGCTATTTCTCTATATGGCACGACGAGAGTGAACAGTGGATGTTGGATCTTGCCACGGGAGAGGCACATCCTATAGAGAGCCTGAAAAGTAATAAGGCCGACAGCTATCATAACTGGAGTACCAACTCACATTGGATAGTCTTCACATCTCGACGCGGTGACGGACTGTATACCCGTCTGTATCTGGCCGAGGTTAACGATAAGGGCGAGGTGAGCAAACCGTTCCTGTTGCCACAGGAGAATCCGTGGGAATACTACAGCGAACAGCTACATTCGTACAACACACCCGATTTTACCAGTAAACGGGTAGAGTTCGACAACAGAGCTGCGGGAACGGAGATAGCATCAGACATAAGAGAGGAATTTAAGGTGAGATGATAGATATGAAGGTAAACAAAGCGAAGATAATACAGGGAGTAGTGGTCGCAGCATGGATGATATGTTGCTTCTGCTTCTTCCAGTATTATTACCCTAATCATTTTTTCTTTAAGGAACAGAATCAGATTTTCTATATCATTCCTTCCACATGGACGGAATACCTGTATCAGCCGCACCCTTTGGCTCGACTGATAGGCGATTTCCTTACACAGTTCTATTGTTACAAGTTTCACGGGGCTATAATCATTACTGTGGCCATCGCGATATTAGGAGACCTCGTTTGTCGTCTGTTGCGCCTGTGTAAGGTCAACAAATATATCGCCCTTGTCATAGCTGTGATAGCGATGACGTTGGAAGCACTGATGCATACGGGACTTCATTATCAGTTGTCGGCAACGGTGGTAAANATCTTTTTTGTGGTCTTTCTATATAGCGCTATCTTCTGTTTCAAGAGAAGAAAAATCTACGTCATATTGCCTTTGGCGGCATNGTTGATAGTAACGCTGCCATGGAAAAGCGCTTATCCACGTGAATGGAAAGAATATGTGACGTGTCCTGAGCTATGGAAGATGTCGACACCTGATTTCGTATACGAATATTTCCTCTCTGTTGACAATGCATACTACCGACATAATTACGACAAGGTAGTGGAGTTAGTGGAGAACTGTCCGGGAGAATATCGTACCAAAGAGATGCTCTTCTTCTATTACTTGGTACAGGCACAGCGAGGTACACTGCCCGACAAATTGATGCGTTTCGGTGATCCCGATGAACTGGGAACGTTCTATCATATCAGTGCCGAGACACCGATGACAGCGATAAAAAATATCAATGAACTNTACTGGNCNCTNGGGGATATGACATACGCAGAACGTGCTGCGATGATGAGTAACGTGTTCTCTAAAGACAATAGAAATATCAGGATGATACAGCGACTTGCTGAGATCAATATAGTAAAAAATGATACCACGGCAGCAAAGAAATATCTTAAAATAGTGGGTAACACCCTTATCCGTCGGTATTGGGCTTGGAACGCATGGAANGATGAGAGACTCATGGAGAAACGACAGTATGTAAATAAACAGGATACCATGCAGGCCGGTGACAATGCCCACTGGATAATGATGCAGTTACTGGACTCTAATCCACGGAATACCGTTGCNCTCGACTATATGNTGTGCAGCGACCTGCTGTTGAAGGATATGGATTCGTTTAAGCGCGACTATGACAAATATTGTGTGGAGACGGGAATGCCGCGTAANAAAAAACTGTATCAGGAGGCGCTGTGTATATACTTGGCGGGTACNAACGCACCGGTGGAGGAATGGCAGCGGTATATCGTTGACACGAAGGTATTAAAGCAGTTTAATGAGTATAACGCCAAGAGAGGAAACAGCATGTTTAGCGATACTTATTGGTATTATTTTGATGTGAAAGGAAAGAAGAGATGAAGATAGTAAACTATATCCTTTTACTCGTCACTTTTGTGATGGTGGGCTGTGAGGAACTGCCTACGGAGAACGTGAACACGTTGCCGTCGATGCAACCTAATTATGTGGATATTACCATACCCGCAAATATCGCGCCGCTGAATTTCGCGATGAACGACAGTGCGCAGGGAGTGGAGGTGTATGTAGACGGAGAACTTCTTGACAATAGCGGCAGTAATAAGATGATGTTTAACGTAGGCAAATGGAAAAAGATGATGGCCTCTAAGAAAGGAGAGACCGTCTCTGTTGTCGTTGAGGCTACCTACGGAGATAAGAAACGTCGTTATAATCCGTTTACATGGACTATCGCCGACAGTATAGACCCGTATATGACCTATCGTCTGATAGAGCCCGACTATGAGGTGTTCCAGAACCTTGAGATACGTGAACGTTGTGTCGAGAATTTTGACGAGAGGGCTATCAATACCTACCATGTCATCGGCAACAGATGTATGAACTGTCATACATACGCCAATAGCGACCCTAATATGTCGATGATGTACGTGCGCGGTGAGGGCGGGGGAGCCATCCTCAATGAGAAGGGCGTTTTGCGTAAACTGAATATCGAGAAGACCCCGGATATGGTGTCATCGAGCGTCTATTTCGGTTTCTCGCCGTCACAACGCTATATCACGTTTTCCACAAACGTCATCGTACCCGCTTTCCATAGCAACGCCAACAAACGTATGGAGGTGTTTGATTCCAAATCGGATGTGTATGTGGCGGATGTGAACACAGGTAAGATTATCCCCGCTCCGCAACTTGCAGACAGTATGATGCTGGAGACATTCCCCAATTTCAGTCGCGACGGGAAATACATCTATTTCTGCAGAGCTGCCGTAGAAAACAGTATAGAAGATCTTCAGTACGACCTCTGCCGCGTGTCTTTCGATGAGGACAAGGGTACGATAGGTGATAGCATAGAGACGGTGATAAAAGCAGTGAAGGGACAGAAGAACAGCGTCAGTCATCCGCGAGTATCACCCGATGGTAACTACCTGTTATACACTGTTGCCGACTACGGTACCTTTCCTATCTGGCATCAGGAGTCCGACTTGCGCATGATGGATTTGCGTACGGGAGCGATAGACAATTTGCAGACTGTCAACAGCGATCGCAGCGACACCTATCACTGTTGGTCGTCCAACGGTCGGTGGTTTGTTTTCGCCTCAAAACGTGATGACGGTCTTTATGGTAAGCCCTATTTCTGTTATGTCGATACAGCAGGCAGGGTACATAAACCCTTCGTGTTACCGCAGGAAAATCCTCTCTACTACGACTACACCCTCAAATCGTTTAATGTGCCTGAGTTAGGAAAAGGCAAGGTTCCCTTTGATGCGCAAAGTGTGAGGAAGATAGTTGATAATTGAGATTCTTTATCAACAAACCAAACTATAAAGATAAGCGCAAGTACTAACGCTGCACAATAGCATGATAAGCAGCATAATTTAATATGTTCCATAGAGTCATACGGTACAACGGCTGATTTTTGTTTCAAAATAGAGGATACACCACTTGTTTTGTCTGAAATAATGTCATTTTTTTAGACATAAGACTAGTTTTTCTTGATTTCTTTTTGTTTTTCCAAAAAAAAAGAACTAATTTTGGACACGAATTTAAGATGAGAGAAAATATGGCAGAAAAAAGTTTGTCTCAGATAATCAAGGAACGCATCATCCAGAACGGAGAAAACCGCATGTATGTAAACAGCGAT